>Ga0180432_10007533_pt1 | contig 13793 bp, 5 predicted proteins | sample SS_ome_10_FD_132414 | JGI IMG/M metagenome (GOLD analysis project Ga0180432, IMG submission 132414) | Hypersaline lake sediment archaeal communities from the Salton Sea, California, USA - SS_1_MS_2 metaG | ecosystem: Environmental > Aquatic > Non-marine Saline and Alkaline > Hypersaline >...
TAATCAGTGTGCTGCCATCCCCGACTCTTCGCACGTCCATTACCGTACCCCACACATCGTGTGGCCAGTCCTCGTCTTCACGCGTAGCGGACTCGGCGAAGTAGGAAGGACAGACAGGTCGAAACCCGCAGAACCGACATGCGGTTGGACGAGCAGCAGCCAGTGATTCAGCGGTTTCTCCGCGTGTACGGAGCTCGGCGAGATGCTCGATGCGCGTGTTGATGTCGCTCATGGATTGAAGAGCTTCCTGCAATAGAGCAGAGCATTCAGCCTGGGTAGAGACGACTTCGATCTCCTCGCCACCCAGCTGAGCCAACAGTAGACGCCGGGGCCATGTTCCGTATGTGGCAGCGTAAAGTGCTGAGTAAAGTCTCAACTGAATCACATAATCGTTCTTTACCGTCGTGCCGCTGCCCGGACTGTCCTGCTCCAATACCGCCCCGGTCTTGTAGTCTACTAGATCTACCCCGTCGCTCGTTTCTCTGACAAGATCGATGAATCCGCCTACTCGTCCGTCAGCTGCCTCTACCCAAACCTCCGTTCCAATCCCATCTGTGGCGGAGCGAGCTCCGCCGGGACACACACCTTTGGCAATCTCTTCAGCCATTTTGCACGCACGGATGCGCCTCACTTCGTAGTCTTTCACGGATTCCTGGAGAGGCACTAAGAAACGGTCAAGCCACGAGCTCGCCATCTCAGCCTCGATTGTCTCAAGGATGTTAGTCCACTCCCTTTCAATCGCATATTGATCATCAGGGGGAAGATGCCCCTTGCTCGCACGCTCGACTAGCCGATGTGCGACAACTCCTAATCGAGCAGTTGGCCATACGGGCAGCAGTGTGGCGGGTTCTGAGCTAGCCCAGATTCCTCGAAGCGCGCACTGACGAAGACCCGAATATCGGCTCGGAGAGACTCTCGCTAGCTGGCGAATCTCCGGCATTTCGGGCAAATCGCCGACAGGCATGCCTAACCTCCAAGGGAACCGTAGGCCCAACTCGGTCGTCGCAAGATGTTGAAGGTGTCCAAGAACACGCACTCCTCTCCTGTCGGGCACTCACCCAGAGCTTCAGCTAGCAGTCCGGCTGCGCCGTCGGTGTTCCACAATGGATGGACCAGTATCACGTGCCGTTGTCCTAGCTGAAAGCCGACGAGTTGACCGTAATCCTGGCTGGTACAGTGGGGAAACGACTGGCAGAAAGACGCCCTTAGAGAGGCCGTCAGTCTTGGCCAGTCTTGGATGTCAGGGGACGAGAAGTCTCCGTCCAGTCCACAGCTATAGTCAGGGTTGGCGAGAATCTGCATAACTGACAATCCAAGCCTCCAATCTAGCAAGCCGTGGAATGCCATGTTCCTATAGCGCCAGAGGCATCTGTAGCACCCGCTGTCACAGCTTCGGCGGTGGTCGTCCTCTATGAGTGTCTCCAGAAATGAACTCGCGCGGGGTGGTATCTCGCCAAGAGCTCGCAGCACTTGCGGCCAGTGCTCCTGAATCCAGGCCACGTACCCAGCACCATTCGGCAAGTGATCATTCAAAACGATCTCCCCAACGCCGATATCATTGTCAGTTAGCACACGCTGGATGTTGCTAATGTCCAGCTCCTCAGGATCTATGTCCAGTAGCTCAGCACCTGCTGCTGTAATGAGAAAAGCAGCGGAGTAGAACGCTGCTCTTACAGCAGCCCCACGCGCCGTAGGGTCCAGTCGTATGCCGGGAGGCACCGTCAGAGGCCTTATCCGAAGAACATCGGTGGTCTTGGGTGCAACGATGGCGATCTGCTCTTGTTCGCCTACTGCCTCGAAATGAATGCCCCCCCGTCGTCTCTGAAATCTTTCGTCAATCCATTGATGGTCAATCTCGAACCTGTTCCTGCCCTGAGCCAAAGCTGCGCGGCCTGTACACCCGCTGAAGAGCTGACCTCTAGAGCTGTTGAGCCTGAAGACGAGCCCATTGAAAGCCAGAGACAGCCCACTGTTCGTGCCAGTAACCATCTCTGGCGGGGAGGGCTCGGATTGGGCAAGTGTGCTGGCCGCTCCTGGCAGAAGATTCTGGTCCGGCGTGGCGTCATCGCCGTGTGCCAGAGTAGTCCGAAACGCTCTTGGAACCGCGACCTGAAAGCTCCTGCAAGGTTGGTCATCCCCCGGCCCCCTCCCGCACTGCGGACAGACCTCGTCCGGGGGGCGCTGGTCCGAAGTATGTGTGAAATGGCATGCTTCACAACGCAGCATCCATCTCACTGAGGCAAAGGGGGTATCAGCATACGCGATGAGTCGGCGTCGCTGAGAGTCAAGTTCAAGAGCAGGGGTAAAGCCGATTGCGGTGAACACTTGCTTGTCCTTAGTCCTGGTTGAACCAGGTGCGAACTCCGAGATCGCAAGGTCGAGCTCTCTGCTGATCCTCGACAGTTGACCGCGCCGGATCAGATGATAGAGGTCTCTCACTCTTGAGGGCATTCCGAACATGGGAAGGACTGCCCCTTCGGCCAACCGCTCGGCCAAGCCACTCCCCGCGAGTTCAGGGCTAGCAGCACAAGCCTCAATCCGATCAGCCAGATGGTTGCGCGCGTAGTTCTCAAGCCGAGCGGGTGTGACTTCCTCACAATCCTGAGGAGCAAGAGCTCCGGCTATTTGTGGAACCTCAGGGGAGTGGCTCAGCCAATGTCGGACGCGCTCCTGAAGATCCTGGTCGCCAAGCCATCTGTCGACTGTTCCAAACTCCCCGTGGCTGTCGCTCGAACCTCGAGGAAAATCGTGCCAGCGAACCCCCGCCGCGATGAATGCTCGCCTCAGGCATTCCTTTGCCATGAGCCGCTGCGCTATTCCCTCACGAGACATCGAGAGAAAGGGAACTGGCGGCTTGTCGCCTGTGATACGATCTGGTCTTTCGTAATAGAACTCGTCGTGGCTCCGTCCCCGGCAGAGCGTGATCACGAACGCAAACGCCTGTCCCCTTCGGCCTGCACGCCCCACGCGCTGCTGGTAGTTGAATCTCATGGGAGGCATATTTGCCAGAAACACTGCCTGGAGTGGCCCGATGTCAACACCGACCTCGAGCGTCGTTGTCACGCTCAAGAGGTCGATACAGCGCACCTGTGCTTTCTCAACATCGAAGACAATGTCCCTGAAGAGCCGTTGTCTCTCAGCTGGGTTGTCGGTTTCGGCTGTGAGTTCCTCACAGTGAAGTCTGAAAGGTGTTCGTCTTCTTGAGGCCTCAAGGGTGTAGTAGTTGCGTTCGTATATGTCTTCGCAACTCGCGTTAGGCAGGTCGCTCAGCTGTGCAAGACAGCCAGTGCATATCCCGCCCGCGGAGTGCAAGTGCTCTCTGCGGCACGACGGGCAAACCCACACCGGATGCCCTGCTTGGGCGAGGAATACCCATAGATTCCTTGGATCGATGATCAGGTTTCGGTGCCCAGTTTGATTAACGAGAATCTCCCAGATCGCCCCCTGAAGACCCAACTCTGAAACGCCCGTTCTAGCAGCGCATGCTGACACGTAGTTGCGCAGGCGCGCACGAGCTGATCCCCACGCGGGCCAATCGACGAGTGGGTACTCGAGCGGTTGCTGTGGGAAGCGATACAGGTCTCCCAGGATTCTCAGACAACCGTTGCAGATGTTGATCAGAAGGGCGGGTTCAACGCCGACGTTCGTGGCAATATCCCGCAACAGATCAGCTCCCATGTTAACGCATGGGTATCCGAGACCACCGGACTCGAATCCCAGAGAAAGACGGTCGAACAGAACACGACACACCTCTGTGACCACACGAGGCCGCAGGGAGCCTTCCTTGCGCTCCTCAGCCTGCGGCGACAGACCCTCAATCCAGCAACGATCAGAGGTAGAGAAGTCGAAGAACTCCATCCACTCAAAATCGAATCGCCCATCAACGTTGAATTCTTGATACAACACGTGATTGCCTGCCGGATTGACGCCGATGTTCTTCAAGCGCCGAATCAAGAAGTCTCCTTCAACACCAGCACCCCACTCATCAGTATGCTCAATGAGGATTCTCAACGGCGCAATGCGGGTCTCGCTTGCTTCCTCCATGCGGGCCAGTGCTAGTTCTGCATCTCTCTTGCTTTCCAATAAGACGTTACGTGCGACCTCGGCGGCATCTTCAGCAATGGCCATTTCAGCACGCCCAACAAGCTCCCTGAGTCTTGCAGCTTCATTCGGGTAGCGCGCTTCGAATCTCAATCCTCCCGCGCTCCGGGCCTGTCCATGCGCGCGCAAGTCCGTCGCTAGGTCGGCTCTATCAATCGTGTGCGAACTCAGCTCATCCACCAGCGCTTCCCGAACAAGATCTCGGTAATGAAATCGCTCGATCCCGTTCGAAATCGAGGCAGCATCCTCTCGACTATCGGAGAAACACACCAGCTTTCTGCTGCCCTCAGGCAAATCCTGAAAGAGCTCTTTTGACAAGATCTGGCTGAGTCTTGAGAAGCCTGTCCGGAAGCTTCTTATCGGCGATCTCCTATAGATGCTACGGGTATAATCTTCTCCGCAACAGGGGCATACGGCTGGGACTGCAGGGAACCTGTCCTGCTGTTCGTCGTCTACGGCAGCTGGTATCTCGTAGATGTAGCCGGCGACCCACGTACCTTCGGGCACAAGGTTCCCCTGGGCCTCTCGGCACACCATACCCGTCGAGGTGTTTAGAGCTGCCGGACTCCACCGGGACTGCTCCCGCTCATCCCGGTCAAGAGAAGGCTGTCCCCATCCTCGATTGTCTCTGAAGAGATCTAGGTCACCTCTCGGCCAGAAAACGGCATACTCTCGGTAGGTCCTCTGATCTAGGAAGCGCCCCGTCTGCCTGTCTGGGACCCCTTCAATATCAGGATCTGTTGGCAACAGCTCCCAGCCATTATTGTCTTCCAACGTCATCCTACTTCCGCCCAGGAGGATGATCCCGCACTGCTCGCAGTAGAGGAGTTCCAGCACTCGGTGTTGGTTAGCCTCATTGTCACAAAGAATGCGATTCTGGCTATAGAGCCTTCCAATTGGTCGTCCGTCTTCCGGATCGTCGTTGCTGCATCCGCAGCCAGGCATTGTGCAAGCCCAGAGCCCTTCCAGATTCCTGAAGAATAGATGGAACCGGAATTTGGGAAGGTCACTCTGGGTGCCCTCAGCGGCCAAGGCGCGCGCGGCGAAGATCCCGCGACCCGCACACCAACGTTCATGCGCATCCGTGTGAGGGCCGAAGAGGCGTTCAGAGAAATCACCAAAGGCAACAGCCCTCAGTTCGCCTTCTACCGAACACGCGTTGAGCATTCTGCTTCCTATGTCGCCTTCTACAGCGAACGCTGATCCACCGGTTTCGGTGATTTCTCCCGCACTGGCTTCCCTCGATGACACCGACTCAACAGCGACTTGCACAGCATGCAGCCTCTCCTCATGTGATGAGTGCAGTGCATCCGTTACGCGACAGAACGCCAGAGCTTCCAAGTGATCTCTGGCCGGGCGACCCTCTGGAAGTATGGTCGAGCCGGTGACAATCTGCTCTCTCGTCCAATCTGCCCCGAAGAACTCTCTTAGGAACGCTAGGCTTTCTTCCTCCAGATCGCTACCCGGCTCTTCAACGTCAAGTGACGCGCTCGAGGCTAGCACACGGAGTTTGGGACTCGTCGGGGTCAGTCCGAGGCGTTCGAGCAGAAGGCGGATCAGGTAGGCAACTTCTGTGCCTGCAGTACCCCGGTACAGGTGGAGCTCATCGACTATGAGATGGAACACACTCCCTTCCTGCTCGAGCCACTCTCTTGTTCTGTCGAAGATGCCCTGATCGATCTCCCGCATGAGCATTACACTAAGCATGCTGTAGTTGGTGATCAAAATGTCGGGAGGAGCGTCTTGCATATCCCACCGTGACCGCATTTCGGATCCGTCGAGCTGCGGGAAGAAATACTTGACCTCCTCGAGATCCGGATTCTCCCGCATATGCTCGGCAACGCTCTCAGCCATCTCGTCCGCTTCTTGCAGACGCCCAACAAGGGCATCTATCTTCTTCCTGTTTGGTCTTCCATTCGCACCAAACTCATGGCCGGGAACGGGAGTCTGGCTGTTGTAGCGACCGAAGTAGATCCTATTACCCTGGCGATTGTCCGCAAACCAGCGCCGAGCCTCATCAGAATCCAGTGCCACTCTGAGGCGGGTGAGTTGGTCCTCAACCAGTGCGTTCATTGGATATAGAATCAGACCGCGCACCGCGGGAGGCCGCGTTTCGTGTCCTCGCTGAGGAATCCGATATGATCGGACCAGTCGATTTCTCGCATCGCGGCAGCTGTGGATCCAGGTCTCGTTCTTCCACCAGTCATGCAAATTCTCCGGAACTGCCCCGGGCGGACTCCAGCGGCGCGACTCTGCCGCCAAGTACGCAAAAAGCGGCATCAAGAAGGCCTCCGTCTTGCCCGATCCAGTCCCCGCAGTGACTACCACGTCGTTTCCGGAGAGGGACTGCCTTAGTGTTGAGATCTGGTGCTCGAAGAGGCGGTAGTCCCCTACCAAACCGCACGAAATGAGTTCTTTGAAGTCTTCTTCAGCATCTCGATCGAGGCCTGGCAGTTCACTGGACTCAAGCTGACTCGCACGCTTTGATGTTGCATAGAGGGGCAGCGATTCGATCCAGGGTTCCCGGCAGAGTACGCCCTGGCTTCTGAGCAACGCTTCTCTCTCCGTCTCGACACTTGGGAACCGGGTGCGGAACGCTGTCTTTATGTACAGGATCAAGTTGTCCCTAATTCTATCGAAGACGCCTATGGGATCACGCATCTATTCGATCTCCTTTGCCAATCTCGATAGCGTGCGGGGCCAAGTCTTGCCCCACCTTCGACGCTACCTCATTGGCAATCTCCGGCGGGACAGACCGATAGCAGTAGTAGCCCAGAGCTGACTTGCGTGCTAGTCCGGCGTTCGCCAACTTGGTCGCAAGAGGCGCGTAACCTGAACATAGAGCGAGAGATCTAGCGAGAAGTCTGGGTAAGGGTGTAGTCAGGGGAACGGCCATCATGAATCTCTGAGCATCATAGACCAAGACCGCGTGCTCATGCTCTCTCAGAACCGCGTACCGCCCCCAGTCTGGATCGACAAAGGAGGATCTCTCGGCAGTCGTGAGCACATAGGCAGGTACGTTCTTGACAGGGTCTGTATAACGGGTCAAGCGGCACTGCGCAGGGTCCTGCGTGGGGGGGGCAAATGTCAGAGACGACGGTTTGAAATCACTCCTGGGCCAGTTGAGATCGCCTACCGTGCCTATATGCACCGATTCGAGATAGTCAAAGACACTCCCACTCATCTTTGCGAGTAGCCAGGCAGGAGGGCGAGCTTGATAAGATAAATGTTGTTCTGCGGCAAGCCACGACAGGTCCTCCGCGTCGTCTGCCTGCACCACCACTCGTGTAGGCACGAGCGGCGTTCTCGCTCTCTGGCTTTCTACATCGACGGATAGCGTGTTTCTTGTTCTTGCCGATTCCCGGATGCGAGCCACCGTGTATGGATATCTCGCGCCAGCCAGAACTGCCGAGGGTCTCCCCGAAAGGGGCAGCCTTGCTAGTACAGGAGGGGCAACGTAAACCCGGCCTCCGGAAGAACCGAAGTCGTAGTCACAGTGACCGAGAGAGGAAAGAAGCCGCAAAGTGCGCCTTCGAAAGTGACGGATCTGCTCGTCATCCCCAGATCTTGCACCGGGTTGTGTTGGAAGCAGATGTGAAAACGCGACCTTGAACCTGCGCCACGGTAAGTTTCGATCGGAGGAGATTACATAGAGAAGGCTGTCATCGCGCGAGTGCATGTTTACCTGCCTTCTGATACATTTCCCACAGAAGATGCTCTCCGCTAGACGGCGGCGGCGTGATTTTCTTCCTCTTGTGCCACAGTAGATCCTTCCATCGGCTGACCTGCTGCCGGTTACCATACGTGTTGGCCACAGGCTCTGATCCTGCGAGCCCAGTACCGCAGAATAGAGCTTTGCCGCGGCGACCAGATGTAATGATCCAGATCGGTGACCAGTCTTCAGGGAGAGGCTGTGTTGGCCAGGTCGAGACTTGCCCAGGGCGCCTTCCGACCAAGAAGACACTCCTGTCGAGCGCGTGGGTAGAGATAAGTGCGAGAGGGTGGGGCTGCAAATCCGGGACATCGACTCGAGTCACCAGAGCTCCACATGAGACGGGTGAGTCCTCAGTGATCCCCTCCGCCAGTTGCCCGTAGGAATCGAACTTGGACGGTTCATACGAACTTGCCCACGGGCGTCCTTCCTCCAGGTAGAATGCACCGATAACGCTCTTTTCCCCATCCTCGCGCTTTTGAATCTCAAGTCTCCTACCGCTAGGTAGTCCTTTGGGCAACCCATACCGATCCGGCTCTTCAAGGGGCCGAAGAGCCGCATCGTTGCAGCAGAAGCTGGGATCTGGATCTTCAGATTCGATGACGATCCTTGGAGGTGCAAATGAGAAGAACCTGCTGCCTCGAGAGATTCTGAGTCCCTCGAAACTCAGCCTAGACTTCGCAACGGTGGAGAGATTAGAGTATTTCTGATTGAGGCTCTCAGTAGAGCTAGCTCGATTGACCGAGAAGAGACGCCATCCAATGGGGAAACCGTTATCCACGGGAATCTCAGTCGGATCATTGCATGTGGTGATCCACTCAATCACGTCCTCGCAACTTGTACCATCAACTGCGACATAGAAGGGCCGTCCCCTGGGCAGACGATCCTGTTCAATGAGTCCAGTGATCCCAAAGCTGGCTGCGTCCACGAATACTCTAACCGATCTGGCAGGAAGGCGCAGCCGCCAGACTCCTGTGGCATCTTGTAGGGAGCAGCCGCGACCCCAATGGATCCGGCTTGCATCAAAGGGAATAGAATCGTCTGGAGTCCGAAGAGGTGTTGACAGGCCACTTGTGTGCTCCACACACGTGAGTTCAGCCTCTGCATCGAGTCTCAGCGTCAGTCCCTCCGGTGGATACTCGTGAGGATGCCTACAGCGGAGGCTCATGATGCTCTTGCGCGCAGCTCGATCTAGCGTCATACAGAGCACTAGGAGCCCATGTCTGCCGCTCAAGCGTGGACCGTCCTCCATGTCGTCAAAAGTAGTACCGTCCCACTCTCTAAGCTCTGCGAGTATTCTCTCTACAAGCACGTCGTGCAGGTTTTCAGTTTCCTGATCAGCTGTTTCAAGTAGGCTACACGTCCTGGGGCGGAAGAACTGGCGTCCGTGCTTGACTAGAACACTAGTCAAGTGCGAACGCGAAGGTAGCTGTGACGGCTCTAGGTCGCCCTCGACGAATATCCAATGGAGGGCTCTCGTCTCTTCTTCAGTTAGCAACGTTTGAGCGAGTGGCAAGCCAACATGAATCCAGCTACCTGCAACATCAGCTGTGAAGATGCCGAGATCGCCGTGCCTATCCACATTTGACCAAACCTCGAGGTCAGTCCAGAGCTCCCACATTTTGTTAAAGGAAGGGATCGGACCTGTATTTCGCTCTTCGCCTATTAGATCCCGGAGGCGCGGGTAATATGCATGGCGGGCGAAGTCCCCTTCGTGTCCGCCAGCAAGGACAAACAGAGCGAGGAATGCGATGTAGGGAGGGAATCCAAGATCTCGGTCTCTCCAATCCTGAAACGCCTGAAATGCCTTCTGGCACAGGCCTTGGCGGGTCGCCCATTCTGGCCCAGTGATTACTGCCTGGATGAAATCATCTACGCAGTCTCCCGACGGACGCCCTATCTGCTCGATTGTGTCTCGAGTCACATACAAGTAGACTCTCTGATCCGCAGATGCAGGGCGGAAGAAGTGGGCAGCGATGCTGTTGTTCCACTCAAGGTAATCCATCTAGACCCCGGGCATTGGGTAGGTCATACGGCCAAGGAGCCCTTCCAGTAGTGAATGGACAGTCGCATCGTGTCGGAAACCGGCCAGTTTCAGCACTTCCAACGCAAGGCCTAGAGCTAGCCTTGGTGGCACCGCGTCCGCGACTTGCTGCATTTGGCTACCTTTGGTGCCGGCGAAAGCGAATTCGTCGGGGAACCCTTGTAGCCGTGCCGCCTCTCTCACTGTGATCGTGCGCGGGGTGGAGAAGTGAGCCGGAAGTGCTCTATGCCCGCATATTAGCGTGGGGGCGAGGCGGTCCGGGTGAAGCTTGCGGTAGGAGAGTGGCCCTTCGCCAGGCTTGATTCGCTTGATTTTCGCTACTACTCTGGCCGAGTGGCGCATAGGAAGATGATTCGCCACCCTCGCTCTTGGGCCGGCTGAGATCGGCAACCCCTTTAGTGACTTCCGCACGCTCATGTCCGCCACCGCATCGCGCCGAGCCAGATCCTCCAAAACGGCATGTAGCTCATCTAGATCTGAGCTCTTCGAAGCGAGCAGCACAATCCTCTGCCGTGACTGTGGAACTCCAAAGGCTTCCGCTCGCAACACACCGTAGGAGCAACTGTAGCCTGCACGGCGCGCCACACGCATTGCTTTCTCAAGGTATGCAATGTACCGTGGACTTCGGAGATTCAACACATTCTCGAACGCGATCACTTCTGGCCCGAGTCTTACGGCAAGCCTCATGGCAGCCACGTACACATCATTTCGCCCGTCAACTCCCAGTCGCGGGCCGGCTCTGCTAAAACCCTGACATGGTGGACCAGCGATCACGATACTGGGTTGCCTGCCTCTGAGTAGCGCTTGAATAGCCTTCCAGTCCCGCTCGTTGCACACATCGGCCACAGCGGTTGCTGCGCCAGCAATACTCTCAGAGAAGGTGGCTAGAGCGTAGCGGGATTCGTCAACACCAAGAACGATGTCGGCCCCCGCCTGGACGAAACCCCAAGAGAATCCACCAGCACCACAGCAAAGGTCGACGACGGTGGGCCTTGCTCTTCTGCGCTTACGGGCATACCTGCAAAGATCTAGGAGACAGCATTTCGAGCACAACGGGCTCCTCGGTCTGCAGACATGTCTCCCATGCTGCACCATACTGACGTGAAGACTCCGGCGGAGCCGAGAAGGAACCAGTTCCTGCGCCAGGTCTGCGAGGGTTTCTGCGCGTCGTCCACCCCAATACAACCATCCAAGGCGCTCCATGATTCTGAGGCAATTGACGTCAGCGGGGAACACGTTCCTGCCCAGCGTGTACATAAGAACACATCTTGCAGTTTTGATTCCCACTCCCGGCAGGCTTGTCAGATAAGCTTCGGCCTCGTCAGTGTCCATGCCCTGCAGTTTCCTCAAAGATGGCCGCCCGAAGTCCCGCAGAAGACACTTCAGGATTTGTTTGATATAGCCTGCCTTCTGACTCCCCAGGCCGGCATGACCTATTGCTCTGGTGATGCTTGACACACGCGCCCTAGAGGCTTGGCTCCATTCGGGGAACGCTCTCTTCAGGTTCTGGAAGCTGGATTGGTAGTGGCTCTCGTTCGTCTGTCCGGAGAGAATCAGGTAGATCAGGTCATCGAGGGGGTTCCTGGGGTTTCCGAGGTTGGTTTCGGGGTAGTTGGCCTTTAGCCGAAGCTCAACTCTGAGGACATCCTGAGGAATCCTTGACCCCAAATGTCTGGATGCCTTCTTGCGCCTCCTGCGCTCTGAACCTAGACCCGTCTTGCCGCGGCGATGATTGGGCATCAGTTGCTCGGCTCCCCCTACGCTCCACCCTGCGGATCCCTTCTGCGAGAATACACCTTATTCTAAGCGAACGGAGAGGCCCGGACAAGGGCTAGTTGGAGGAAGCAAGAGGAACTATTGAGGTCCGAGGGGAGGGAGGCTCTCGGCGAAAACAAGGACTGAAACGGTAGCAAATCGGTAGCAGGGCTCTGAAAACCCTTGGGGGAGAGGAAGCTACAAAGGGGTGTTGGGTCCGTGACCCAAAGGTCAGCTGCAGAAGGGAAAGCTAGCGCGGGCTTGGCCCAACTAGCATACTGCAAGCGTGGGCATGTGCACTGTACTCACCCCAAGCGCCATAGGGCTGCCCCTACACCTGCGGGACTGACTTCCTTCGGCTAGTGCTGCCTGCAGCGTTGGAGGAAACCGGATGCGGTTCAATCGGTTCTCAGCCCAACGCGCTGATGATGATCTGGCCGTTGCCATCTTCCCCTTGGAGTCCAGCCGTCGATCTCCGATTTTAGCAGCGGCACCTTGGGCACTCAAGCTGACGTGGTTCTCTGAAGATCCTCGCACATTACTCCGGAGGTCATGTGCCGACTGGGAGTAGCTGTTCAATACCTTCTATACACATCTTCGACCAATTCTCATACCTGTCAAGTCTCGCTCTCAGCTCTGGAACTGTCAGCAACTTCACTTCGTTGATGGATTTCTCCCTTGCAGCCACGGACGGGCTTTCCAACGTGGCTACATGGACAACTCCAAAATGTACTCTGCCAACCTCATTTGTGTCGTCATTTATGAGCCCTACGAGCTGCAACCTATAATTGTCTCTGATCGCCAGCTCCTCATTGATTTCTCTGCGAAGGCCTTCCTCATAGTGTCTTCCAAAGAGGCTTGGATCCTCGACAGATATGTGCCCTCCGATGCCGATGGAATAGTTTCCCAGGAGGCGCTGTTCTGTCAGCAACTTGCCCCTTCTATATGAGAAAAGGCCATTCTCGTATCTGAAGATCACGTACGGAATCAGCTGCTTGTAGTCAGGATCTACTTCGGCGTCTTCTCTCTTCATGAATCTGTAGCCATCATCCTCCAAGATGACCTGCATGTACTTTTCGGGTTCAAAGGAAAGACCCTGAAAGTAGCCGATTCGCCTCAAGAGGGCACTTGGGAAGACCATGACGTATTCGTCTCGGCTCTTTGCTGTTCTCATCTTATCTCCCCACCACGACGGGTCTAGCCATTTCGGATCAGACTGCTCCTAGTGTTCCGATGATCGCAAGCCCGGGTCTATTCTCGAGAACGACAACTCCCAGCTGGGGCCAATTCGGTCAATCATCGAGGAGCTCAGCAGCTAGACAGGTTCCGAGGTGGAACAACAGCTCCGTTCTAGATCAGACAGCATTCCGCATAGAGGGATGCGTGAAGGAGTGGAAGGACCCCTGGAGTAGAGTGGCCACGGACACCGCTTTTCCCCACTTATCCTCCGGACAGACTCTGCGATAGGATTGAGGGGGAGGAAGATGCTCTCCCACCAAATAGTCGATTTGCGACAAAGGCAATGCAATGGGGTATGGCACCACATCCTCAAGGACAATAGCAGAGACTCTTTCCGCTTGGTTCACATATCCGCTGAACTCCTCTCGCGTACCTCCAATCTTGTCCTTATAGGTCTCCCAAATGTGCTCTGGAGTATCGACACATACGTTGGCTATCTTGGCCTCGCCCACGAGTGCCTTTCGGCTGCCGGCCGCGTAGATGACTAGTCGATGCCCGGCAAGCCTAGAGCTGAAGCGTCTTCTCACCTCAACTGACTTCGTCCCAGCGAGAATTCGTGACGCGAAAGGCTCCCGCACGCTCATGAGGATGGGTTCCCCCATCGAGTATCCGCCGACGGAATAAAGTCGAAGCAGCTTTGGGAGCTTACTCAACACCGAAGTCCATACTTTGCTGAAAGAGGCACTGCAGCGGAGCTCCCGATCGAAGAGCCTGTATTGTGTGGAAGCTTCCTCAGCACCTTCAAACCCGAAGGAGTGGAAGAAGTCCACCTCTTCCTGCCAAAGACTGTCGGGAAGTGTGAAATGGACCTCCTGGGCGTCAGCGCGAACGTCCGTAGCCATAAGGGCAAAGAAGACTTCGCCCAAGTTGCTTCCCCTCAGCCCACTCGAAACGCGAAGATGGCAGAACTTCGCTTTCTTTCCCCTCTTGACCACGGCAGAA
>Ga0180432_10007534_pt1 | contig 13790 bp, 10 predicted proteins | sample SS_ome_10_FD_132414 | JGI IMG/M metagenome (GOLD analysis project Ga0180432, IMG submission 132414) | Hypersaline lake sediment archaeal communities from the Salton Sea, California, USA - SS_1_MS_2 metaG | ecosystem: Environmental > Aquatic > Non-marine Saline and Alkaline > Hypersaline >...
TCGTCCGATCGCTGAGAGTGCTGTTCACGGTGGCCGATTTCAGTTTTATCACAGCCCCTATATCGCCGGCTTCGATAGAGTCCGTTTCCACCTTGTTCTTGCCCTGAATAAAGCAAAGCTGATTTACGCGCTCGGTCGAATCCTCCAAAGAGTTGTATAGTTCCTGTCCGGCCGTGATACTACCGGAATACGCCTTTATGAGGGATATATCACCCAGATGCTTGTCCGACAGTGTCTTGAAGACGAAGGCCGCCGTCGGCGCAGACGCATCCATTACGACCTTTACCCCTTTTCCCGTAGAGGGCTCCACGGCCTCGATATCTTTACGCCACTCAGGTGACGGCAGCATAGAGACGATTATATCCATCAGTTCCTTTACTCCAATATTCCCGGCGGCAGAGGATACGGTCAGCGGAACCAGTGTCCCCGAGGCGCAACCCTTTGCCAGCCCTTTATTTAGCTCCTCGTCCGAGAGCTCCCCGCTTTCCAGGAACTTCTCGAGCAGGGAATCATCCGCTTCGGCTGCGAAGTCCATCAGCTTCTGCCGCCATTCATCGACCTTGCCGGAGAGCTCGGAGGGAACGTCCTCCTCCGAGAATCTACCGCTGTCATCCTTATATACGAACGCCTTCCTCTTTAGAATGTCGACGACACCCTTGAACGATTCACCTTGGCCCAACGGCAGCATAAGGGGCATTATCTTGCCGCTCAAAGATTCCTGTGCCTCCGCAAGGCTTTTATCGAAATCGGCATGCTCCTTGTCCATTCTGTTCATACAGACGATCCTTGGAAGTCCAAACCTATCCAGATATTTCCATGTCTTCTCCGTACCAACCTCCACGCCGCCGTCTGCTGTCATAACCACGATCCCGCTCTCTACCACGGGAAGGCACGATAGAACCTCTCCGCAGAAATCGTCGTAACCCGGAGTGTCGAGAATATTTAATTTGCACTTCTGGTACTCGAGACATGCAAGCCCCGCCGAAATGGATATTTTCCTATCGACCTCCTCAGGAGAGGAATCGAGCGTGGTATTGCCGTCCTCGACCTTTCCGATGCGGTTCGTGACACCTGAATTGAATAGAATCGCCTCACAGAGAGAAGTTTTTCCTGACGATTGATGGCCAACGATTACTACGTTGCGCAACATGCCGGTTTCATATTTTTTCAACATAACCTCCCGATCCTGAAATCATTACGCCGGATATAATCTCCATTCCTAAGAATATTAATAATAGGGCGTACTTTGGCAAGTACCCATTACGCCGTACTCTAATACGATAATCGGACCAGTTTTTCTAACCCATTCCCCCACCGAACAGGGAGCTGACATAGAGAACGAGTAATGAGATAAGCCAGTTGACTAACACCGGAATTGCCGATTTCTTTAAATCGATCTTGAAGATCGTGGCGATACCGAACAGTAGAAGCACTAGATACCAGATCTGAAAGATGCTCAGGCTCTCGAGGAACGCGAACCAAAAGCCCTCGAGCTCCGGAAACAGTGCTGCAAGACCGAAGCTGACCTTCAGATCTGACATAGACTGGATGCTCTCTATCCCCCTGAACCTGATAATTACATGCTTGATGATCTGCTCGACCATTCCGATCAGCCCGCAGAATGAAATCAAGCTCAGCGTCTTCTTGAAGTTCGACGACATGCTTATGATGTTTATGACCAAATGGGTTATCCCTGCGATTATCAAATAGATGACGAGTATACCGATAGGAGCGATTATCAATCCCATCCAGCCGAATCTTTCCATGTTTTCCAACATCGCCTGGACCTGCTCCTCGCTCATATTCTCGGCGCCGAGTTCCATAGCACGGCGCTGCATCGGCATATTCAGCCAGCCTAGGATTATCGTGATGATCGATACGACTATATAGGCCTTCCACCATGCCAACCCACCGTCGATCCGGCGAAAAACCTTTATTGGATCGATAAAGATATCGACCAGTGATGCGAAGAATCCGCCCTTGACTTCCCCGGCAGGTTCCTGCTGTCCCTGGATCTGGGAACCACCGTCGGTTTGCTCGCTCATTCCGCACTCCTTTTCTGATCCGGTTATAACCGCCTAAAAAAGATTTACTGGAACGGATTCTAACATAGAGCACTTTTAACGAACTGTCAAAGGATTAAAGCTGTAACGCTCGCGGCCGCCCGCTCTCCCGTCTCCGGGCCGACGCTGGACCGGATGATCGAACGGAGCGATCCGGTAAAAAAGGTCCAGGACATGGCGTCCTGGACCTCCCCAGATGCTTTCAATGTTCCCGAATATCACTTCTCAAGCTCTGCGATACGCTCTTCGAGTTCTTTCAACCTCTCCTTCAGCTTGCTCATCTCCGATTCGAGTGTCTCCTTCTCGATGACGATCTCCTTGAATCTTTCGGCCTTAAAACGTTCCTTCTCGGGAATTTCGATCCGCATCCTCCTGCTCGGGTGCGAAAAGATAAACTCGTCCATGCAGAAATCATCATCAAGCTCGGCTTTGAGCGTATGCTTCTTGCCTTTTCTCACGACGTTGACCACAACCTCATCGTCCTCATCGAGATCGCGCAGCTCATCGAGCAAAACCTCGACATCTGGGACATCCTCCCCGTTGAACTCGACGATCACATCACCGGATCTGAAGCCGGCGGTCTCGGCAGGGGAATCCTCCAGCACCTCGAGGACGAGGATTCCGTCATCCTCTTTCACATCGAAGTACTCCGCCAGATCTTCGTTCAATTCGGCTAGAACGAGACCGAGCTTGCCCTTTGCGCCGATGGATTCCTTTATGAAGAAATCCCCGGTTCTCCCCAATCTCCCGTGAATCCTTCCCAGCTTATGATTGAAGTCTTCTAGTTCTTTCAGCTTTAATACGGAAATGGCATCAACTGAACGTTCTCCGAGCTCCGCCTCAAGAGTTATCTTATCCCCGTCACGATAGATCTCTATCTCGACTTCATCTCCGGGTTCTCTCTCGAGAACCATCTCGCTGAGTTCATCCGGATCCTCGACCTTCTTCCCATCGAATGTGCGGACAATATCACCTGCCTCCATGCCCGCCGATACTGCCGGACCATCTTCGACCACATCCGAGATCAATACACCCCTCTTGAACGGGTAGTTGAGTTTTTTGATTTTTCCCCTGGTCAACTCCTCCATGTAGACGCCCAGGTAAGCGCCCTTTTTCACCTTTACTCTCTTCTTCTCACCTTCGCCGCCGACGAATACAAAAACCTCGGAATCGCCGCTTGAACTTCGATATTCACGACCGATCAAGGGCACCGCCGATCCTTCAGCACCTTCGACCTCACAGCTTTCAACGATCACTACCGGTTTCTCCCTCTTGGCATTACGTTGATCACCGGCGAAGGAATCGGACGCCTGGACGATCAATAATGTCAGGAGTAGAAAAGAAGAGCAAATTATCAATCTTCGCATATAACGGGCCGCCTCTCTTAGACAACCCATCACCTCCTTCCTTTCCTTGCATCTCCTGTGGACTCGAATCAATTCTTCTCTTCTATATATTCCACAGGGCAAGAAAAGTTTCAAAAACTGGAATGAAATCTAGCAGGGTGGATCCCGGCGGCCGGTGCAAATGCCCACTCCACAGGTTTATCAGCGGAACCTATACGCCTCTCTTGGTCCTCTCATCCCGTGATATCCCTGTAAACACCCACCATCCGCTCACCCCAGGCATCGATATCATATCTTTCCATGATCCTCACACGCGCCCTTCTGCCCAGCTCGATGCGTTTTTCCGAATCTTCGAGCAGATTTCTTAGTGCCTCAACGAAACCTTCCTCGTTCCCGGACCGAACGACCTCCCCGGTGTCTCCGATTGTCCGGCCCACATCACCGACATCACTTGCCACGCATGGCACAGCCGATGACATCGCTTCCAGAATCACCATGGGGACACCCTCCGAAAGTGAGGGTAACACAAAGAGATCGAAGAGCGGATATATCTCCTCCGTATGATCGCAGTAACCGGGCATCGCGAACCTGCCGGTTATACCCAGCTCGGCGGCTAGTTCCGTGAGCCTTCCGCGCTCGGCGCCCTCTCCGATTATCACGAACCTCAGGTCCAAACCGTCCCCGGCCGACTCAGCTATAAGCCTCGAGGCGATTCGCATGAATAGAGAGTAGTTCTTAACCGACTTCAGGCCACCGACCGATCCGATCAGAAGAGTCGGATCCGAAGGCGCATCAGTGAACACACGCCTCATGAATTCGTTTCTCAGCCCGGGCCTCTTCGCCGCCTCGGCGGGCCGGTACCTTCTTGTATCGACTCCGTTCCTGATGATCTTGACTATATCAGGATGATAACCGGCGCTTAATGCCTCACCCGCCGCCTGCTCGCTCACGGCTATCACGGATTCGAACCTGGATCTGATCAGGCGCAGCATCCACCTTCTCTTCCCTTCGAATTCGAGACCTGCGCTGTGCTTAGTCGTCACTACGCATCCGCCGGTGAAGAATGAGGCCAGGGCCGCGATGACGTCGGCGTGGTATAGATGAGAGTGGACGATGTCGGGCGCCGTGCGTTTGACGATCCTCCTAAGTGTGGCAAGCTTCCCGGGTGATGCCAGGTTCTTTAGCGACGAGAGGGGAAACCTGAAAAGTGGAATCTCATGCTGTAGAAAAATCCGCTCTAGTCCGTCTTCCCTGGGCGAGAGGGTGCATACCGACGGCCGGTGCGACCGTGATCTGAGGTAAGTGCAAAGGTTGAATAGATGGTTTTCCGCGCCGCCACGCCTCAGAGAGCTGATAATAAAGAGGATACTGTAGTTTCTCATGAGATAAAACGGCTATTTGATCTTCTCGAGATTGGCGGAGCTCTTCTCCCGGTGATACGCGACTTCTTTCTTGCCCTCTATCACCTGGAGCTTGGGTGTCACCATGGGATGCCCCTCGATATCCCTCGTGGTTTCGGCTTTCTCCCAGGACGACAGCCTTATTCCCCTTATATATGTGATTATCGCAGTGAGCGCCGCGGCATTCACCATTACGAAATAGAATGGAACAAGGAAGATCTTGGATTGCACCTTGCCCCTACGGAGCAGTAGACCGACCGCCGCGAACGCATAGAAGACATTCTGAAGCAGGAATACACCGTAGAAAAACGGCTCTCCCGCCAGAAGAAGGTTGGAGAGATACAGACAGGGCAGCATCGGCCCTATCCACCATCTAAGCAGCTTTCGGGACACGAATTGATACAGGCGGAACATGCCGCCGAAGTCATGCCTGAGATGCTTATAGCCGGTAAGCCCACGGATGATGATACGGCGCTTTCGGCCGAATTCTTCGCTGCATAGGCATGTTGATCTCTCATACGCTATGGCGTCTTTCTCGTATACAACGCCGTATCCCTGGGAGGCCACCTCGGCCGGAAGCTGGAAATCGTTGGCAACGTCCTTCATCACCGGGCGGAAGAGCTCGCGCCTTATGGCAAAGATGGTTCCCGTGGCGACCAGAACCGATTTCAGGCGGCTTTCGAAGATGTTGAGCAATGATTCGTAACGCCAATAGATGCTCTCGCCCCTTCCCACATAGGAGTGGTTCTTTATATAAACGAGCGAGCCGACCACGCAACCCACTTCGGGATCAGTGAAATTCTCCACCAGTTTCTTTATTGCATCTTTCTTATAGAAAGCGTTTGCATCGGAAAATATGAGAACCTCATCGTCCAGTCCGAGGACGGCCCGATTCAGCGTGGAGCTCTTGCCTTCGCGGCAGTCGAACTCCTTGAGGATCACGTTTCTTTCGATATACTGCTTTACGATGTCGTTGGTCCCGTCGACTGAGCCGTCACTGGCAACGATAATTCTCAGTTTATCCTCCGGGTATTCGAGTTCCAGGCTGTTCTCGATCTTCTCCCTGATGATCTTCTCTTCATTATTTACAGAAATGATCAGCGCTACACTCGGTAAATGCCCGGAATCGGAGTATTTATGTCTTTTCTTGAATAGCCCCAAGACGAGTAGGACAAGTGGATAACCCGCGTAAACGTATACAATTATGCCTATTATCGAGAAGAATGCAATCCTGTATGCCAAAGCCATATCCACTATCCTAGGTAACCGCCTGTTCGCACATTCATACCATACTTCGGAAAAACTTCAAATTATTTTTTAGAGGGAGACAAGAAAAAAAACGCCGCCTGTTTTCAAATCACCCTCCCCCCTGGAAAGGCGGCTCACAAAAACAGCGATGAAAACAGTAGCGTTTGTCCGATATTACTCCTTTTGTCTCATTATAGTGTCTGACCTTGGCTTTGTCAACAAAGACTATCCGTACCGCCTGACTATCCGTACCGCTCCCCATCTCAAGATTCATCGGGCTCTAATGTGATGACGGCACAAACCTGTTCAATCCGTTGAAAGCGGTTCCCAGCCAGACATTGCCGTACGCATCCTCGGCAATAGCGAGCACATGATCGCCGGTCAGTCCGCTAATGCTCTCCACATGATGCCACACGCCTCTCCTGAGCACAAAGGCGCCGTTTCCGTATGTCCCGAGCCATAACTCACCACGACTCGTGCCGCATACGGCAGTTGGCCTCGCGGATTCCCGGCCCTTTGGAAGATCTATGATGCTCCATCCCGACTCCTTGAACCGGTACATACGATCCTTCGAGCCGATGACGCTATTACCCATTCCATCAAGACCTATACATAGGCCTGCCGCTGATCCCAGCCCCGCTTCAGGAAGCGCAGCATCCCTGAGGTACCTGATGGCCGGATCCAGCATACCTGCCGTATCCGGTTTATGTGTATCGTATACCGGGTGCTGATCCGGTACCGGCAAAAGCATCTCCTCCCATGTCGCTCCGATGAACCTCGCCGTTTTTCCTCCGGAGGTCAGGATCCACGGCCGCCCGGCCGAATCGACCGCTAGATCCTCTATACGGTTATCGGGAAGACCGTGTTCGACGGTATAGTGAATCCAACTCCTGCCATCGAATTCGAGCACACCTCTATCGAACGTGCCGATCCAGATTACTCCCCTCGTGTCCACCGCCACCGACGTGAAATATTCAGTGGGAAGGCCCTGTCTCCTGTCGAATATCTGCCATATGCCCCTGCTGAAATACAGTATTCCGAATCTAGTTGCGATCCATAGTTCACCGGGGGCAGGCACAGTGAAATCTATCATGGATCCCCTGTACCAGCCATCCGGAAGCTCGACTTCCGTTAATTCTTCATCCAGCCTGTATAATCCCTCTTCCGTCAGACACCAGATCTCTCCGCCGAACATCCGGAACCGTTTGATCCTTTTGCCGGGAAACACCTGCGGCAGCAATATAGTCCTCACGCCTCCCCTCGATAGGATGTACACGGTGCCGTCATCGGTTCCGATGAAGCAGTTATCGTCGACATCGTGATGTATAGAGAGGACGTTCGAGCCGCTCAACCGGATCTCCGGCGGTCTGAAAGGAATCCACCCGGAACCGTCATATATACTCAAGCCCGAACTGCCCGCGGCCCATATACGTCCTGTCTGATCGAGGCTGAATGAGTGGATATCATCACTCGGCAAGCCGTCCATCGATCTGTAGTGACGCACTCTGCCGAGGCTGTACCGGACAACCCCCTGCCTTGAAACCGCGAGGAAAATATCCCCCTCCTCACTGTATGCGATATCCTCCACCGGCCCCAGCGGGATTTTGTATCCGTATCGGAGCGACTCCCAGTGAAAGCTGTCGGCCCTGCACAAGCCGCTGGATGTCCCGAACAACATGGAATGCCGGGGCTCCTCGATAATGCTCAATACCCGGTCATCGAGCAGCGAATCCTCCCTGGAGTAGTACGTGAGGGTATCACCTGCTATGTGGGCACAGCCGAATCCGAAAGTGCCGATCCACATTCTGCCGTCCCCACGCACGATATCCCTGATCCTCTGAAAAACACGGCGCTCCTCGGCGGTATAGTGCCTCCAGATACCTTCCCTGCGTATGCTCAATCCCGCTTCGCTCCCGACCCAGAGCGCTCCGTCGCCGTCCGCTGTGACGGCCGTAACCGTATTGAACAATGGACCGTCTATCGCGATGAGTGAATCACCCATTATATCATACGCGAACAACCCGCCGTCTGTGCCTATCCAAAGTGTATCGTTCAAGCTGTAGAGAGCGTTCACCTTTCTTGCCGGCTCGAAGCCGGTCAGCACACCACCGGCGACTCCAAGAGTCGATGATCCTCTTTCCACGAATGGATATACTCTTCCGGAAGAGATCCATCCTCCCGTATCGACTGATTCCTCTTCCGTTATGTCCGGTTCCTGCGATGACGCCGGAAGGGCGGTCACCAAGGCAAGCAGAATGATCGAGATCCCAACAATTCTACAGCAAAACATCTCATCACCTGTCCGGCTTATAAAATATTATCGAAGGAAACACCACGGTTCGGTGGAACTCTATTATAGAGAGGAAATATATTCAAGAAGAGACATGGTTCTCAAGAGGCAATTCTGGGGCAGGCTCCCGGACGAGCACCTGAAGGAATCGAGACAGATCGTGCCCGCATACCCGATTTATCGATTCAATCAGCACATCATCATCCACGCCGTTCCATTCGTCGGCGTTATCGTACATATACTTAAGCACATCGATCAATCCATTCCGACCGTCCGTTAACTCCCTGACCTTACGGTCCAGGGATTCAGAGACGAGAAAACCTCCATCATACAGCAGGTTGACCATGTCCTTGTCCGATAGATCAACATTGGCCGCCGATCCGACGGGGACTTCATTCAGGTATGGATTGTTCATGTAACGCGACGCGATCGTCTCTCTCTTCGACTCGTACTGGGATTCGGTTATTATATCCAGGCTTAGGAGAACCATGTACGAATAGTAAACCGTCGCTCCCTCAACGAACCAGAGGAAATCATCGGAATCCGGTCGGATGGCTTCACCGTTCCAGTTGTGAAAGAACTCATGGGCGATTATCGACATCTGCGTATCGAAAAGATCACTTCCATCAATGGCGGGATCCAAGAGGAGCACTATGCATCCGGCAAAATGCACGCCGTAGTAATCGAAGCCTCTTCCGCCTCTTACGGGATTCGCGTCGCAAATGAAAAGATGCTTCCGGTGTGGTGAGGAACCGAACAGCGCAATCTCCTTAGATACTATCCTCTTGATCACGAAGAGGAGTTCATCGTCCTCAAAAGACCAATCCCCCGCTATGGCCAGACCGATCTCCGTGCCCATCACATCCGACTCGATGTATCTGTAGTTGCCGGACACGAACACCGTCAAGGGAAGACGGTTCGCATCCGCAACGATCATCCTCCCTCCCACGGTCGGCCACTCCGAGCGAATATCATATTCGGGGAATATGCCGACATCGACAATAACACGCCCGGGGCATCCATCATCAGGAGCAATGAAGATATCCCTTCCGAAGATCCTGCACCTGTCGACGTTCAGCATGCTCAACATGCCCTTGATATCGGGAGAATACCTGTCTTCAATGGTCAAAACGACTTCATATGCATACGTAAAATCCTTCCTTCCATTGTGAACGGTCCATCCTCCGTTCTCATTATCCACCTCGAGCAATCCACCTTCAGAATCCCTTGCGGTAAAGTTCAACGGCTGGATCTTCTCGAATCCGCCGGCAGGAGCGGTTATCGATGTATTCCTGCCTGCCGCGCCGAAGACATGCCCCTGCACTTGCAGGATATTGAGGTCACCATCTTTTAGCGTCAGGTCGTAATGTAGGAACGAAGGGGAGGTTGCGGATGCGCTCAAGTACAAAAAGCCGCCAGCGAGAATCGCCGCGGGGGCGGCAGCGGCGAGCACCAATCCTGACTTGAATACAGACCTCATCTTACCACCTGGTCAGCACACCGGTTGAGATTCCATAATGAGTCCGGGGCTCGGCCGGACCTCGTATGTAAATCATCGAGCAAGCGGCATTCCAATAAACCGGCGGTGCCCTGATGTGACAATTGACTAATCGGCGAACCGGCAATAGTATACTTGAAGAGAACCGGTTTGGTGATCGATCGTACAGCATACGGGCAATGATAGGAAGAAGCATGGATACAACGTTGAATGAGAGAATAAAATCCGCTGCGGAGCGGCTCTCACGCTCATCGAAAACTATCGCATTGACCGGTGCGGGCATATCGAAAGAGAGTGGGATACCCACGTTCAGGGACAACGACGGTCTCTGGAAGAAGTATCGTCCGGAAGAGCTCGCCTCGAGGGAGGGTTTTCTATCAAATCCGCCGCTAGTATGGAGGTGGTACAGGCAGAGGCTTCTCGCAGCCGGGCAAAAAGAACCTAATCCAGGGCATTTAGCCCTGGCCGAAATGGAAGATCTTCTCCCCGCCTTTCTGCTGATAACGCAGAATGTCGATAACCTTCACAGGCGTGCCGGCAGCAGGGAACTAGTGGAACTGCATGGTAACATTAACCGTTACAGATGCTTCGATAATGCTCATCCTGTCGAGAACGATCCCGGATGGGGTGATGAGCCACCGAGGTGCCACTGCGGATCGCTGATCCGTCCCGATGTTGTATGGTTCGGAGAGCCACTGCCGGCGGCCGAGCTCGAATGCGCTTTCAATGAATCGGCGACATGCGACACCTTCATTGTTGTCGGGACATCCGGACTGGTCCAACCGGCCTCACTCCTGCCCTCTGTAGCATCACGCGGGGGCGCAACCGTTATCGCGGTGAACGTATCCTGCACAGAGCACACGCGGGAGGCGGATATATTCCTTCAGGGGAAGGCGGGGGAGATCCTTCCGGCACTGGTTGACGAGTTGAAGGATTTGCTGGGTTCAAGAGACGTGATTTGATACACGGCCGCGGGGAAGATCGATCTATAGACGAAGCCACTTCCTTATCTTCTCCACATCCCTTTTAGACAGCTCCACTACTTCCCTGAAAGCCTTGTCATCCTCTTCCGACCTCTCCTTGGAGCTGAGCCACCCCCACCAGCCTATTGTGACCGAGCTCCATAGAAGCCCAACCAGTGTGGCGAGCAACACTATGCCCCACCTGGGTATGCCGCTTGTCTTCTCAGGTATGTGGGGTTTATCGACGACCTGTATCGTCGGAGTATTACGTGCGCGTGTGATACCACTTTCCTCGTACCGCTCCAGCAAGAAGGAGTATACCTTGCTGTTCACCGTGAGTTCCCTCTGAAGTGAGGCGTAATCCTGATGTAGAACGGGCATGTCACCAAGAGGGACGAAAACGGACTCCGAGCCGTCACCTTCCATAATCGCCTTCAGCTGTTCCGTAAGGTTCTTGTATTCCGCCTCTTTTCTCTTCAGCTCTCTTGCATCCTCCCTGGCAAACTCCTTGAGAAGATCGTATTCGATCTCCGCGAGGACGGCCCTGACCTTGAGGTCCGCCGCCACGTCTATCGCCCCCCTCACCTGCTCGTCGAAATCTATGATTCCATGCTTCTGCTGAAAGTCTGCTATCTCCAGCCCGATCCTCTCCAGCCGTCCCCTGTAGTCGCGGATCTGTCCCTCGATAAACTTCATAGTGAAATCGGCACGGCTGAACTGAAGGGAATGATTCAACGAATCGAGGCCGGAGATCAGGAACAGCGCTATATCGACGGCCTTGCGTGGATCCCTGTCATTCACGCTCATACGGATCATCCCCGTCTCTGTCGCCAGAACGCTCATCCTGCCGTGAAGCTCCCTTACCGTTTCCTCCATGGTTTCGATGTCGTACCATTCCATCAGATCGAGGGCCTCTACCGTCATCTCCGCCAATCTATAACTGAGAAGTATATCCGCGAGAATCGCCGCCGACATGGCTCCCGCGGTCATGGGAATGACCATCGAGGGAAGGTTGAGCTGCGCCATCCAAGCCGTAAGCATGCTGCCCCCGCTCTCCTCGACGGGTGGAAGCAGCAGCACCGAGGTCTCGTACTTGGGATCCATGAATATCGCGTAAATTGAAGTCACTACAAAGAATACAAGCGTGATCCATAAAACGAGCTTTCTCCTCTGAATCACGTATTCCAGAATCCTGAATCCCATCTCCGGGCTCCCCTTAATTGTATTTTCTATAAACCGATGCGCCGGTGCGCATATACCATAGGGAGTCGAGTTTACTGTCCCGGCTCTCTGTATCGCAAGTGAAAAGAGAGCTGATGCGCAATAAGTCGACCTTTATTCTAACACGGATTCCAGTTTCTCCGCCGCACTTCTCAGATGAGGGATCACGACCGACCCGGCCACGATCAGCGCAATATTGAACGCCTCGAAGAATTCCTCCTTTGATACACCCTCTTCGCTGCACTTGATCAGATGGTAGGAGATGCAATCCTCGCAGCGAAGCACCATGGACGCCACAAGTCCCATAAGCTCCTTTTGCTTTGCCGAAAGAGCTCCGGCATGGTAGGCCTGCTCATCGAGAGCAAAAAACCGTTTCACTCCGAGATTTCCGCCCTCCAGAACGATGTCGTTCAGTCTTGCCCTGTCCTCTTCGAAATTCTTCTGCCACTTCTTGCTCATAACCGAACACCAGCCTTTCATTCAGCCGACCGAATCGCCGCCTTCCCGGTTTTCCTTGCCCCGCTATTATCTTTTCCTTATAATGACCGGCGTTTCAGAGATCAAAATTATAATAAAGAAACAGCGGGGTGGAAACATCTTTTGTACCGGATTCTGTATTTCGAGCAGGCGCCAAGCATAGGGGGATCCTGTTTCAGCCTTCTTCAACTCGTAAGCGGCATCGACCGTTCGCGTTTCGATCCGTTCGTCCTCTTCAGGTATAATCTCCCTGTGAGAAAGAGGTTCCAGGAGGCCGGCGTCCAAACGGCCGTCTGGAGCACCGTTACCGGCGAACCCGAAGAGGAGCCGCCGGATACCAGCCCGCCGCGTTTGCCGGTTTACAAGAAGGGCGGTCTCTATCGATTGATGTGGAGCGTGAAGCGGCAGATGGGTGAACATAGGCGCGAAGCTGGGATCATCGTTCCATGGCTCGAGAGTGAAGGATTCGCGCTCGTCCACACGAATAACTTCGTTTTTACGAACATGCCCCTTATCAGCGCCGCCCGCATTGTGGGGATTCCATCCGTGAGCCACCAGAGGGGATTCTTCAGGCTAAATCCTTTTCAGTGTTTTATCTCTAGGAGCGTCGACAGGTTTCTATGCGTATCACAAGCGGTCGCGGACCACTACATACGCGAGGGCCTGCCGGCGGATAAGGTCTCGGCTGTCTACAACGGCGTTGACACCGAAAGACTTCGCCCTCGCGATGGAATGAAGCGCGGCGATGGAGACAAACTGTTAGTCGGATTTTTCGGCCGCCTCGAAAGGTGGAAGGGTGTCGATATCCTGCTCGATTCAGCCGGTGATATCCTCACACGCAGGGACGACGTCAGATTCTTGATCGCCGGCACAGGACCCGAGGAGAAGGAGCTGAAGAGAAGGGTGGACGAGGACCCTACCCTAAAATCAGGGATAGAGCTGCTCGGATTCAGGGAAGACGCACTGGATCTGCTGGCCGGATGCGACATCGCTCTGAATACTTCAATCGAACCCGAGCCTTTATCCCGTTCGGCGCTGGAGGCTCTTGCTCTCGGCGTCCCCGTCATCGCGTCGAATGCCGGAGGCAACCCGGAGATAGTCGAGCACGGCAGGAACGGGATGCTGTTCGAGAACGGTGACTCCGCGGGCCTGGCTGAGGCTCTCGACAGGCTGCTGAGCGATGAGTCATTGAGAAAAAGCTGCTCGGCCGAGGCGAGGCTCAGGGCGGAGAGATTGTTCAGTGCAGATAGATACGTTAGGGAGATCGAGACCGTATATTCGGACA
>Ga0180432_10007539_pt1 | contig 13782 bp, 10 predicted proteins | sample SS_ome_10_FD_132414 | JGI IMG/M metagenome (GOLD analysis project Ga0180432, IMG submission 132414) | Hypersaline lake sediment archaeal communities from the Salton Sea, California, USA - SS_1_MS_2 metaG | ecosystem: Environmental > Aquatic > Non-marine Saline and Alkaline > Hypersaline >...
AGGACCGTGGGGGCAGTGGTCTGGGCCTGAGCATCAGAAAGCAGTACGTGGAGATGCATGGCGGCAAGATGTGGGTGGAGAGCCAACTGGACGTGGGGACAGTGGTCTACTTCAGCCTGCCGCTGCGGCAGCCTGCTCCGGACATGACAGCCCAGGATGGCTTGTCGCGCTGGCTCAGTCCATACGGTGAGTACGAGTACCGCGCCCGCACGCGGCGGTCGAGGGCGACACTCCCCACGGCCCTTGCTCGTTACGTGCTCCTGGATCCAGGGAAGACACTCCAACGCCTCTTCGCTCGATACCTGGATGCGGCGGAGACGGTGACTGTGCAGGACGCAGAGACGGCCGCTGCCATTCTCAAGGAATCACCGGCTCAGGCTCTGGTGGTCAATGCCCCTCGGCCCGTGGACGGAATGGGCGGAGTGTTGGGCCAGCCGGACCGCCTACCGTACGGAACGCCTACCATCACCTGTTGGGTGCCCGGGAAGGAAGAAGTAGCCCGCCAACTGGGAGTAGCGCACTACCTGGTCAAACCGGTGACTCAGGAGTTGCTGCTATCCACCCTTTCGCAGCTCGGCGAGGGGGTCAGGCAGGTGCTTCTGGTAGATGACGAACAGGAGGTCCTGCGTCTCTTCACTCGCATGCTCTCCTCAGTTGCGGGGCGCTACAGCACTCTGTGGGCCACGAATGGGCAGCAGGCACTCGATCTTCTGCGCCGGCGTCAGCCCGATGCCGTGCTTCTCGACCTGCTAATGCCGGGCATGCACGGCCTCCAGGTTCTGCAGGAAAAGAGCCGGGATGCGTCGATCCGGGACATCCCCGTACTCGTCCTCTCGTCCTGCGATCCGAGGGGGGAGCCCATCATGAGCGATTGTCTGACCGTAACACGTGGCGGCGGATTCTCTGCGCGCAACCTTTTGGCCTGCATCGAATCCGTCAGCGCCGCTCTCCTGTCGCCGGACGGGCCAATCGGTCCAGAGCAGCGAGGAATGAGGGCCGGCTGACCGGCTTGTGCAGGAAGGCGCTGGCACCCAGCAACAAGGCCAGGTCCATCTGCGCCAGAACCGTGCAGACGATCACGGGAATGCTGCAAGTGAGGGGGTCCTGCTGCAACTGGGCCAGCACCGCCCACCCATCCAGGCCCTGCATGATGACGTCCAGGATGATAACCTGCGGTGAGTGCTCCTCGGCCAGGCTCAGAGCCCGCGCGGGTTCGCGGGCGGAGATCAGACGATAGCGTGTGCCAACCGCGTATCGCTGCAGAAGCTGCTGCGTATCCTCGTGGTCATCGATCGCCAGCACCGGCAGGCGTCCCAGGGTGGGCACGATCAGACGCGCGTCAAACGCCCGCGAATCGATCGCAAGGTCGAGAGTGAGGAGTGCAAACCGCGCCAATCGTTGGGCGAGGTCAAGGTTGTCGGCCTCATGCTGGAGTGTGGGCTTGGGTCCGGACGGATACGCTGCGCAGCGCAGGTGGAATACGACCTCCCAGCGCTCCGCAGCAACCGTGAAGGCTACATCTCCCTCCGAGGCGCGCGGCATCACTACCGTAATCAGGCTAATGAGCACCTGGCGCAAAGCGACAGGGTCAACCGCCAGAGGAGGCAAGTCCTTGGCCACTGTTGCCTCCAGTCGTACAGCGTGCCGCTCGGCCAGCCGGCGGGCCAACAGCAGAACGTCTGGGAGAACCCGGTCAGGATAGGTACAACTGCTGTGAACACTATCCTTCACCCACTCCAGTCCATCGAAGGGGATGGGGCCGGCCGGTCTCGGCTCGTCGGGGACTGTCGCTTCGAGTTCAGCAATGGACACGGAGGCCAGACTGTAACGATCCCACAGGAGATCAGCCAAGGCCTGCAGCGCGTGACGCTCCTTGCGCCTTAGGTGACGGACGCTGATGCTCATCTGGTCGGCCACCTCGGCTGGGCTGATTCGTTCCACGTAGCGATAGGAGAGGGGGATGTAGAGGTCCCAGGCAGACGACCCGGGAAGCTCGCTCGCAGGGGGGCGCAAGGATTGGATCGCCTCGACCAGTATGCGCTGCAGAGCAGAGGGCGTGTCGCTGCGGTTCCCTACGCCCAGGAGGGCCGCCAGCGCGTTGCGACGCAGCGCGTGAGGCTCGTATAGATGCCTGAGAGCATCGCGCAGGTGCCCATAGAAGTCGTCTCGGCTCGGCATGTCCGCTCGCATGACCCCGACGTGTCCTAGAATCGGCCAAAAGCTGGCCCCCACGGCCGCACAGGGGGCAGTGCCTATGGTATTATAGACCTAGCCAACGGCATTCGCAAGTGCGGCTCCGATCCAGCCCATCCGGGTTACGGCAGCAATGCTGTGAGATAGCCGGGCGGGATGAGTCGGCTCCTCACGTCAGGATAGTTCATGAGGAGGTGAGGCGAGAGGGTCGAACGGCGTGGGTTTCAACGTAGCATGCAAGAGCCTTATCAGGAGGAAGCAGACTGATGACAGGGAAGCGGCTAGGTAGACGCGAGTTTCTGAGGTTGATGGCTGGTGCAGCTGCCGGAGGCGCACTGGCCGCGTGCACACCGCAAGTCGTCAAGGAGACGGTGATCGTCGAGAAGCCGGTCAAGGAGACGGTGGTCGTCGAGAAGCCGGTGGAGAAGGTAGTCAAGGAGACCGTGGTCGTGGAAGCGACCAGGGCGCCATCCAAGGAAAAGGTCACTCTGACCTGGGCCTGGTGGGGCAGTATCGCGCACGTGAAGGGGGCCATGGCCAAGGTCAGGCCGTTCCTAGAGAGATACCCACATGCTGAAGTGGCGCCCATGTACATGGCCTCCGACGAATACGACACGAAGATCATGACTATGTTCGCTGGTGGTAGCGCGCCGGATGTGATCATGGTCAAGGCTCAGTTCGCTCCGGACTGGTACCATCGCGGGCTAGCTGTCCAGCTCGACCCGCTGCTGGAGGCGGACCCGAACGCGGATAGGACCGACTGGTTAGAGAGCCTGCTGCCGTACGCGACGGTCGACGGCAAGCTGTACGGGCTGCCCTACTCTGCCGGCCCGATGATCTGGCAGTACAACACCGAGCTTGCCGCTGCCAGCGGCGTGCCGACGCCCTTGGAGTACTACGAGCGGGGCGAGTGGACCTACGACACCGTCATCGACTGGAGCATCGCCAACACGAGGGCCGAGGATAACATCTACGCGTGGGACGCTTGGTACAACGAGGATCTGTGGATGCCTCTCGCCTGGAGCAACGGCGGCGAGTTCTTCAATGATGATGAGACTGAGTGCCTGGTCGATTCCGGACCATGGGTAGATGCCATCCAGTACGTCGTTGATCTGAGGTACAAGTACGAGGTCTTGCCACCGCCCGGTGGCTCAAAAGAGATGGGGCTCAACTTCCGGGCCGGGAACATCGCTGCTATGGGCTCCTATCCGCAGCAACCCTACTGGCGCGCGATATCCATGGGTGGGTACCAGGCGGTGCAGCCTTGCTATGTCGCTGCCGGCTCGCTTGGGCCCAAGTGTCTCTTCAAGTCCGACAGCCATTGCACATCCACACAGACTCAGGATGTCGAACTTAGCTACGAGCTGACGAAGGCGCTGTGCGGTCCCGAGGGTGAGCGGATCAACCAGGAGGTGATGGGGTACATCTTCCCGGCGACCAGGCAGAACTTCGAGGATCCTGAGTACAAGGCTATGGCCTTCTGGGACCAAGACATCCAGTTCATCTCCAATGAGGAACATGGTCACTTGGTGCCTATCACACGCAAGATCCCCTGGGCTGAGATGAAGGCCATCTGGAGGCAGTATACCGATGAGGCATGGGTGCAGAAGATCTCGCCCGCTGAGTGCTGCGCCAGCATCGCGGCTGACATCAATACACTGTTGAAGGAGAGCGCATAGCGCGTTCTGCCCTTGCGCGGTGTCTCCCCCGGGGGAGTGTCCGGGGGAGGCCGACGGGGTGCTGTTCCAACTTCCCGAGGGCTTGGCAGAGGCTGTCAACCCTCGGGAGGATCTGTCATATGAGTACACATTGTTTGGGAAAGGGCACACCAAGGTGCTCAAGAGAAGTCGAATACGCAAACGTGAGTATGCTTCAGCTCTTCTTTTTCTGGCTCCCTGGATCATTGGCTTCGTGGTGTTCGAGATCGGACCTCTCCTGGCCTCGGGCACGATCAGTTTCTTCAAGTGGGATCTGATCGGAGACCCGCGCTGGGCTGGGCTCGCGAACTACGAAGAGCTCTTCACCAGAGACGCTCTCTTCTGGCAGTCCTTCAAGGTCACTACCATCTATAGCCTGTCCTCTATCCCACTCCGGCTCGCATTGGCGCTGCTGGTAGCGTTGCTGATGAACCAGAAGGTACCTGGGATAGCAGCGTTTCGCACCATCTTCTATATGCCTTCGGTCGTTTCTGGCGTGGTCATGGCCATGATCTGGTTTTGGGTCTTCAATAGCAGGTTCGGGATTCTGAACCATTTCCTGGGCCTGATGGGTATCGACGGCCCCAACTGGTTGATGGACACCAAGTGGGTCATGCCGGCCTTCGTCGTTATGAGCCTGTGGAGCATCGGAGCGCCCATGATCACGTTCCTGGCCGGGTTGCAGGGGGTGCCGCAGGAGCTGTACGACGCGGCCAGTGTGGATGGGGCGGGCCGCTGGCGGGTGTTCTGGAGCGTGACGTGGCCCTTGTTGACACCGGTGGTGTTCTTCAACCTTGTGACGGGCGTGATCAGTTCGTTCCAGACGTTCACCGCGTCCTATGTGATGACCGAAGGTGGCCCGGCCAACTCCACGCTCTTCTACGTGCTGTACCTGTACCGAAACGCCTTCAAGGTCTTTCGGATGGGCAAAGCTTGCGCGATGGCCTGGATCCTCTTTGTGCTGGTACTGGTCCTCACCACGCTCATGTTCAAGTCTTCACCGCTGTGGGTATTCTATGAGACCGAAGTTGAGGGGAGGCGTTGAGATGCAAGCAACACCACGGATGGCTTGGGCACTCCAGAGGAGGCTTCGGAGGGGGATCCTCTTCCTGGTGCTCTGCGCCATCGCGGTCATCCTGATGATCCCGCTCTTCTGGATGGTCTCGACCTCCCTCAAGGTAGAGGAGCAAGTCTACACCTTTCCACCGGTTTGGATGCCGAAACCCATCGCCTGGGAGAACTACGCTTATGCGCTGGTTCGGATCTTGCCTTTCCCTCGCTTCATCGGCAATACCTTGTATGTCTCAGTGGCGAGCACGGTGGGGGCGGTGCTCACCTCTTCCATGGCTGCCTTTGCCTTCTCGCGCCTGCGCTGGCCAGGGAGGGACTACGTCTTCATGCTGGTGCTGGCCACCATGATGGTGCCCATGTTCTCGACCATCGTCCCGACCTTCATTCTGTTCCACAAGCTGGGCTGGGTCGACACCTACTACCCGCTGATCGTTCCCTTCTGGACTGGTGGGGCTGCGTTCTACATTTTCCTGATGCGTCAGTTCTTCATGACCATACCGATCGATCTCGACGAAGCAGCGCGTATCGACGGCTGCTCCGACGTGCGCATCTGGTGGCACGTGCTCCTGCCGCTCTCGAGGCCAGCAGTGGCTACGGTGGCCGTCTACTGCTTCATGGCGCGGTGGAACGACTTCTTCAAGCCTCTAATCTTCCTCCACTCGATGGAGAAGTTAACTGTGACTCTGGGACTGAATATGTTCCGGTCCGCAGCGAGGGACTACGGGGTCCGCTACCACTGGCTGATGGCCGCTTCGGTGGCCGCTCTGCTGCCGAGCCTGGTGGTCTTCTTCCTTGCACAAAAGACCTTCGTGCAGGGCGTTGTCATGACCGGGATCAAAGGGTAAGACAGGGAGCGGTCATGAAGCAGGTACTGGTCCTTGGGGCCGGCTTGACGGCAAGGCCGCTCGTACGGTACCTGCTCGATGAGGGTGCCTTTCGCGTCACCTTGGCCGCCTTGGACCTGGCTGAGGCGGCAGGGCTGGTCGGAGACCATCAGCGCGGGCGCAGCCTGGGCATCGACGTAATGCGGGACCACCAGACTCTGGGCGATCTAGTCGCGGAGGCTGAGCTCGTCATTAGCCTTCTACCTGTCTCCTGTGAGTTGCAGGTGGCCGAGCAATGCGTCCGATTGCGGCGCCCACTCGTGACGGCCAACTACTCCTCGGGGCTTCTTCCTTTGCACACGGATGCCCAGAGGGCAGGTGTGCTACTGCTCTGTGAGACGGGTTTGGACCCCGGCATCGATCACATGCTTGCTATGCAAACCATTGACAAAGTGCATCGAGCCGGAGGAGAGGTCAGATCACTTCGCTGCTACTGCGGCGGTCTGCCCGCGCCGGAGTCAAACGACAACCCCCTGGGCTACAAATTCTCTTGGACACCCCGCGGGGTGGCGATGCTGGCGCACCGCGATGGCCGTTTCAAGGAACGAGGATGTGTGGTGGAGGTTCCCAGCAGCCGGGTGTTCGCTGCCCATAGTGTGATCTTGGTGGACGGATTGGGGGACTTTGAGGTGTATCCCAACCACGACTCGCTGCCCTACCTGGATCACTACGACATCCCCGAGGCCGACACGATCTACCGAGGTGCTGTGCGCAACCTGGGCTGGTGCGACCTAATGCACAAACTTAGCCAATTGGGCTATTTCGGTCTTGATCCCCGGCCCGACCTGGGGGGGCAAACCTATCGAGAAGTGACTGCGGCGCTTTGTGACCAACGGGACGCAGGGGATCTGCGCACAGCCGCAGCATCTCTCCTGGGAATCTCGCGGGAGTCCGCGGTCGTGCAGGCAATGGACTGGATGGGTCTCTTCGGTGAGACCGAGATACCTCACACTGCCACCTGCCTCCTGGATGCTCTCGTGGCGCTGCAGATCCCAAGAATGTCGTTTCGCCCCGGCGAACGGGATATGGTCATCCTGGTGCTGGAGGTCGAGGCAGAGTACCCGGACCACAAGGAGCGCACCACATCCACTCTCATCGAGTACGGTGAGACCGGTGGCGACAGCGCCATGGCCCGCACCGTTGGCCTGACGGCAGCCATCGCGGCGAAGCAAATCCTACGAGGGGCCGTGAAGACGACTGGTGTTCAGATCCCCGTGTTCCCTGAGATCTACGGTCCAACTCTGCGGGAGCTGGACCGTCAAGGCATCTCCAGTGTAGACAGCAGAGAGGTTATACCCTGCTGAGACGAGTTGGGTGAAACCAGCCCGTGCGGGCCTCCGATCGGCACATCATCCTCCCTATTGGCTAGCAGGTGATGGACTTTGCCTGGCGATCGCTTGATGGTGTAGATGAGGCTGTCGGTTGGGGGCGGCCTGGAATGGCACGAGAAGCTCATCGGAATCCGACCGATCACGAGGGACCTGGTGGATGAGGGTCCCCCCAAGGAAGGGAAGGTCATGTTTTCGTTCGCTCCTGAAACGTGTCACAGGCATCTTCTGGAAAGCTCCCCACGGGGGCTGGCCTTCGACCCCGCAAGGGACTACGCCGTCTGGCGAGGCGAGGTCGGGGAGAAGCTCCGCGGACTGCTTGGCATCACACCCGAGCGGGTGCCGCTGGACTTGAGGATCGAGCAGCCGGAGGAGCATGATGCCTGGCGTGAGATCCGCTTCGTGTTCCAGGCAGAGACTGGGGCTGACGTGCCCTGCCATCTCCTTCTCCCACGGGGAGTTGAGCCTCCCTTCCCCGTGATGATATGCCTGCAGGGTCACGCCAGCGGAATGCATGTCTCTCTTGGCAGGGCCAAGTATCCGGGCGATTCGGAGGACATAGCCGGGGGTCGCGATATCGCCGTGCAGGCCGTCCGGCAGGGGTACGCGGCACTGGCCATAGAGCAACGGTGCTTCGGTGAGCGCAGAGACCGACGATCGGGGGTGCAGGCGACGTTCAGGCGGGCTTGCCAGCACGCGACCATGACTGCCCTCCTTCTGGGGCGCACCATGATCGGCGAGCGAGCCTGGGACGTGTCGCGCGCCATTGATGCTCTGGGGGAGTTCTCCGAGATTGACGTGGGACGGATCGCCTGTGCGGGGAATTCGGGCGGAGGCATGATTACATACTTCGCTGCCTGTCTGGATGATCGGATAGGCGTCGCCATGCCCTCCTGCTACGTGTGCTCATGGAAGGATTCCCTCGTTGCCATCGATCACTGCGAATGCAACTACGTGCCAGGATTCCTTCGATACTTCGAACTTGGCGATCTGGCCTGTCTCATCGCTCCACGTCCTCTGATCGTGGTCGCTGGCCGCGACGATAGGATTTTCCCTCTTCGGGGCGTCGAGGATGCGTTCTCCACCATGGGCGACATCTACAAGGCTGCGGGGGCTGCGGACAGGTGCCGTCTTGTTGTGGGTGAGGGGGGTCACCGCTTCTATCCGGACCTTGCCTGGCCGGTCTTCTGTGAACTGTCAGGGTGGTAGTGATTGCCTGGTCTCGATGCTCGAGACTGGGTTGCTGATACCGAGGAGCGTGGGGGCATTGCCTGAGGCCGAGAGCTGTGATCGTTCCGGACCTGGGAATGGTCGCGTGGTGAACCGATAGTCGAAGAACCGGTCATCAACACCAGGCTCAAGGCACACTTGGATGGGAGAGAGGAATGAAACGATACGTGTTCGCGGGGGCTAGCGGGAGGGCTCTGGATACGTACGGGCGTCCCATAGCGGAGAGAGGTCGGCATGCGGCAAAGCTGGTGGGAGTGTACGATCCCAACTCAATCCGCGCCCGGTACGTCAGCCAGCAGTGCGGCGGCGCGCCGGTCTACGCGGACTTCGACGACATGCTGAAGGAGACGAGACCGGACCTGGTGGTCGTGACCACAATGGACCGGTACCATCATGACTACATCATCCGAGCGATGGAAGCGGGCTGCGACGTCATCACTGAGAAACCGATGACGATAGACGAGGAGAAGGTCCGCGCCATTCTGGAGGCGGAGAAACGAACCGGCAGGAAGGTGGTTGTCACCTTCAACTACCGGTTTCAGCCCTACGTGACTCGTGTGAAGGAGTTGCTCCGGAATGGGGTGATTGGGAACGTGCTGAGCGTAGATTTCGAATGGCTTCTGGATACAAGCCACGGGGCAGACTACTTCCGGCGTTGGCACAGGCGCATGGAGAACTCCGGGGGGCTGCTGGTCCACAAGGCAACCCACCACTTCGACATGGTGAACTGGTGGATCGATGATGAGCCGGAGATCGTCCAGGCCTTCGGCGATCTCCGTTTCTACGGTCCTACGCGGCAAGAGCGAGGAGAGCGCTGTTCCACGTGCGATTACAGCAGCACGTGCGAGTTCTACGTGGACTTCACTCGCGATCCGGACAAGAAGGCTCTGTACTTCGAAGCAGAAGGTGAAGACGGCTACTATCGGGATCGCTGCGTCTTCGCCGATGAGATCGACATCTACGACACCATGAGCGTGTCGGTACGATACCAGAATGGCATTCTGCTCTCCTACTCACTGATTGCTCACAGTCCTTATGAAGGGTGGCGAGTCGCACTGAATGGGACTGGGGGGCGCATCGAGCTGGAGGAGTTTCACAGCGGCGATAGGGCGGCCGAGACCTGCCAGAGCATCCACTTGTTCAATCGCAAAGACGAGCGGGTCACCTATCGCGTTCCGAAGACCCGGGGGGGGCATGGAGGTGGTGATGTTCGCCTGCTGAGGATGCTGTTCGAGGATGGGCAACATGACGATCCTTTGGGGCACATGGCAGGTGCGTGGGCCGGGGCCATGTCGGTGTTGATTGGCTCCGCGGCGAACAGGTCCATCGCTACGGGCCAATCCGTGCGCATACGAGACCTCCTGCTTGACCCTTTTGGTCGCTAGCACCCACATCTGCTAGCAGAAAGGAATCGCGACCACATGGAAAGACCGTGCGACCGGTATGCGCTCTCAACAGCATTCGCCAGCAAGAAGGCCTCTCTCGAGGAGATCCTGCCTTCGATTGCACGGCATGGTTTCAGGTTCGTTGAGCTGTGGGCCGACGAGGACCACTGCGATCCTCGAGTTCAGCCGGACGTGAAGGGACTAAGGAGTCTCATGGACTCTCTTGGTCTGGAGGCCCACTCAGTCCACACACCCTACACTGGCTTGAAGCTGGGGCACCCACGACCAGAGCTCCTGAGCGAATGGCTACGGATAGTAGGTAGGGCTCTGGAGATTGGCGCGGATATGGGTGCCAGGATCGCCGTGGTTCACCCCAACAGCGACGTCGAGGGCCTCAGCGACGATGACTACGCTGACAGCAAGAACCTCTCCATCGAGTTCGTGAATTCGCTGGCCAACAGAGCCGAGACACTGGGCATCAGGCTTGCGGTGGAGACGATGTTGATGCCGGCTCCCCTGACGAGGCTGTTTGGCTCGTCGCTTGGCGAACTGCTGGAGGCGTTTCCTGATGCCAGGATCGGCTTCTGCCCGGACCTGGGGCATGCTGCCTTGACAGGTGACGATCTGATACATCACATGCCGATTGCCGGAGAGCGTCTTCTGTCGATACACGCCGACAGCAACGATGGCCAGACCGACCTCCATCTCTTGCCTTCTCAGGGTGTGGTAGACTGGGAGGGAGTGAAGCAGGCGTTACGGGGAATGGGGTACAAGGGGAGGTACGTCCTCGAACTGTCCTCGGGGATGTCCGGGGGTGATCCCTGGCGGACGCTGGATCTGGCGGCCGAATTCGTCAGGAAGGACCTTACAACCAGCGAGGAAGAGCCGTAAGCGGGATGCGGGTCTTCGCCAAGCCATCGTCCGGGCGCGTAGGTCATACGAGTGGGAGCCACGAGATGAAGTATGGGGTGTGTAACTGGGTATTCGGCGAGGAGAGACTCCAAACCACGGCAGCGTTTCTCCGGCAGGTTGGCTTCGACGGGGTGGAGCTCAAGGGCGATCTGTCCCTTTACCGGCCAGATCGGGTCAACGCCGTCTTGGATGACCATGGGCTTGAGGTCTTGTCGCTAACGCCTTTGGACGTGGATCTGGCCCATCCCGAACCTCGCTTGCGCAAGGAGGCCATGGACTACTATCTTCGGCTCGTGGACTTTGCTGCCGCGGTTGGATCTCGGCTGATAGCCTGCCACGGCGCCGTAGGTCGTGTGCGGGCACTGGTAGGCCACGAAGCTGAAATGGGTCACTTGCTGGGGGGCGTGAGCAGTGTTGCCTCCCGGGCTGCAGAGTGCGGTGTCCGTATCGCGATGGAGTTGCTGAATCGCTACGAGTCTCATCTCCTCAACAATGTTCAACAGGGGCTTGAATTCGTCGGGGAAGTCGGCGCGCCCAACGTAGGCCTGTTGCTCGACGTTTATCACATGAACATTGAGGAACCCGATCCTTGCTCGGCCGTCCTTGACGCCGGGGCGCGGTTGTTCCTCCTTCACGTCGCCGATTCCAATCGAAAGGGCTTGGGAAACGGGCACGTTGATCTCGGTGCGCTGATGAGGGCCCTCGAGCGGGCGGGCTACTCCGGAGACGTCGTGATTGAATCCACGGCCGCCGGGCCCGATCCGTTCACACCAAGGAAGGGGGAGGGCTGGCGAGAGGAAGCCAGACGCTATGCAGAGGAATCGCTGCGACTCCTGAAGGCCTACGCCTGCCTTGGTGAGCAAGGGCAGTCTGGCCACCATTCGCTGTTGCCACAGGCCTCGAGGCGCACTGAGTCAGCGGAGCGATAGGAGTGACGAAATGTCAACTAAGGTAAACGTCGGTCTGATAGGGGTGGGACGAATCGGACAGTTGCACTGTCACCATCTTGCGCATCTCATGCCAGATGTGAAGGTATCGGCGGTATGTGATTTCTTCGCCGACAGAGCAAGGGACTGCGCTGCACAGTATGGCATTCCCGTTGCTACCGATGACTTTCGGACCCTTCTCGACAACCAGGATATCGATGCGGTCTTCGTCTGCTCGAGCACTGATACCCACGCGGAGATAATCAGCGCCGCCGCGGACGCCGGCAAGCACGTCTTCAGCGAGAAGCCCATCGCCCTCGACCTCGTCAGCGTCGACCGGGCTTTGGTCGCGGTGGAGAGAGCAGGGGTGAAACTGCAGGTGGGCTTCAACCGCCGCTTCGACTGCAACTACGCTCGCGTACGGCAGGCGCTCAAGGACGGCGAGATCGGCACACCGCATATTCTGCACATTGTGAGCCGTGATCCTTCTCCCCCTCCCATCGAGTACATTCGGATCTCGGGCGGCATCTTCCTGGACATGACGATCCACGATTTCGACATGGCACGCTTCCTGATTGGGGCAGAGGCTGAGGAACTCAGCGCCATCGGAGGCGTCATGATTGACGAGGCCATCGGGAGGGAGGGCGATATCGACACCACAATCATCACGTTGCGCTTCGAGAATGGTGTCATCGGCACCATTGACAACAGCCGACAGGCGGTTTACGGCTATGACCAAAGGGTAGAAGTCCTGGGCAGCCAGGGCTGCATATGCACTGCCAACGCCTATCCCAACTCGGCCGTGGTAAGCACCGCTGACACGGTCCATCGCGATCTACCTCTTGAGCTCACCGTCGAACGGTACAGGGATGCCTACCTGGCCGAGAAGCAGGCCTTTGTCGACAGCATCCTGAACGACACTGAGCCCCCAGTCACAGGAATGGACGGACGTGCTCCCGTCGTCATGGCCTACGCCGCCCGGAAGTCGTACGAGGAACACAGGCCGGTCAATCTGAGTGAGATTGGGTCTCGGCAGGAGAAGCCGGGGGGATAGGGCCCGGGCTTCCAAGAAAGGTAGGCCATGATCCGGAGGACGATTCGTCGGAAAGCGTTGGTTCAAGCCCGGGGAAGCCTGCGGGGCACGCTCCTGAACGGGTTGGCAACTGCGGGGGCCGTGGGGCACGTCTGGCTCGAAAACGTGGCTGCTCCGTGCGAATCGGAAGGAGAGTCTCCAGCATGAAGATAGCGGTCTTGGGTTCAGGCAATGGCGGCTGTGCTGTGGCATTTGACTGCGCCGCACACGGTCACACCGTCAGCCTTTTTGATTTCGACACCTTTCCCGGCAACATCGAAGCAATCCGACAGCGAGGTGGAATTCTTTCCGAGGGCAAACTGGCAGGCTTCGCTCCGTTAGAGTGTGCCGGTCACGATATCGAAGAAGCCCTGTGTGATGCCCGGATCATCTACGTCGTCGGTCCGGCCTACAGCACCAAACCCTTCGCCCAGGCCTGCAAACCTCACTTGCGGAAGGGCCAGATCGTCGTCGCGTGCCCTGGATCATGCATGGGCAGCGTCGAGTTCAAGAATGCGGCCCAGTTGGACTTGCAGGGTGAGGATATCGTGGTCGCAGAGACTTCCACGCTTCCCTATGCTGTTCGCCTAGTTGAACCCGGCAAGGTTCACGTCTATCTGAGACTCCAGGGCGGCCTCTTCATGGCCGCCATGCCTGCTCGAAACACGGCCCGGGTGCTCGATAAGGTCCGGGACGTGTATCCGGCCATGGAGTCAGCCGAGAACGTTCTGCAGACCAGTCTGCAGAATGGCAATCCCGTCATTCACCCTGCCATTACCCTGCTGAACGCAGCCCTGATCGAGCGCACCAATGGCGGGTTCTTCTTCTACGAAGAAGGCGTGACACCTGCGGTTGGACGCCTGATCAAAGCTCTGGACCAAGAACGCATCGCGATAGGACGGGCACTGGATGTCGAGGTCATTCCCGAGCCGGAGTTGGGACACATCCAAGGATACATGACCGAGCCCACCTACTACAAAGGTTACGCTGAAGCACCCGGGTTTCGGGGTATCAAGGCCCAGAGCAGCCTGGACTACAGGTACTTTCACGAAGACGTGGGGTATGGTCTGGTATTCTGGCAGAG
>Ga0180432_10007540_pt1 | contig 13782 bp, 9 predicted proteins | sample SS_ome_10_FD_132414 | JGI IMG/M metagenome (GOLD analysis project Ga0180432, IMG submission 132414) | Hypersaline lake sediment archaeal communities from the Salton Sea, California, USA - SS_1_MS_2 metaG | ecosystem: Environmental > Aquatic > Non-marine Saline and Alkaline > Hypersaline >...
AAGAAACAGGAGAAGGGCCGCTCCACTCACCGCCGCACCGGCGCGGAAGGAGAGGGGCCTGTAGTGAAGCTCGACCTGGTGGGCGCCGGAAGGCACGGGGACGCCCCGGAAGACGCCGTTCACCCGGTAGACCTCCGCCTCGTTGCCGTCCACCGTCGCTTGCCAGCCGGGATAAAACGTCTCCGCCAGTACGAGCATGGAGGGGAGGGGCGCATCGCAGTCGAGGATGATCCTTTCCGGCTCCCGGACGACAAAGGAGATCTCCCCCTCCGCAACGGGAAAGCCCCGCGGGCTCTCCCCCCCTCCCGCCGGAAGAGACGGGGGCGGCTCCTCGAAGAACGCCACGCCTTCCCCCCACTGTCCGCCGGCCATGAGGGAGAAGATCTCGTCCCGCGGCGCGGGTCCGACCAGCTTCGAGGCGAGATAGGCGCGGCGCGAAGCGAGCGGGTCGGCGTTCTCGTAAACCCGGAACCGGCCATCGTACAGAAGAGGGAAGCCGGCTAGGTTCCCGGAGCGGGAGGGCCGCGATGGGGAGCCTTCCCCTTCCACCAGAATCCAGCGCGCGTTCAAGGCGCGGAGAAGAGGGGAACGGACCATGCCCGGGTCGGAAAGCGGATTGATCCGCCTCTCCTTCACCGAGGACGGCGCCAGATCCTCGTACAAGCGCCGATAGTCCTGTATGTTCAAAGCATTGTAGCCCGCAACGTCCTCGATTTCGAAGAGTGCGGGAAGGTTGGGGGGAAAGACGAGACTACCCAGACGCACGATTCTCCCCGGTCCTTCCAGTGAGCGGAGGAAGCGGATCTCTTCCGTTTCGCGAGGAAGGTCGTCTTCCGTTACGGTCACGTGACACCGACGAGCATGGAGCCCGGTGTCCCCGACCAGGACGAGACCCGCCAAGAGAAGGGCGAAGCGGGGCGGCATCCATTTTCGGGAGAGAATGAGCACGACCCAAGCGCCGGCGGCGAACAAAAGAGAGCGGAGGACGCCCGCGCCGAGATCGCCGGCCCGGAAGCGGGCTGCGGCATACTCCCCTCCCAGAAGCCGGGCGACGCCCTCGCCTCCCTGGAGAAGCGCGAGGAGAAGGGCGAGCAACACCGCCCCGGCGCCGAGCACGCCCACTATCCCCGTCTTCCTTTCCCGCATCCTCTCGAGTCCGAAGGCGACCGGGAAGAGAAGCCCGATGATAAGGATATGAACAATTCGATCCACCCGGGCGCCGCCGATTCCGGGAAGGGGGGCGACCAGCCGGAGAAGCGGAGTCCCGAGCAGGAAGAGCGCGGAAACGAGGGCGGCCGCCAGAAGGAACCTCGCCTCCCTCCTCTTCCACGCGCCCCGGAGGCCGAGGGGGAAGAAGAGAAGGGAGCCCACGCCCAGGTAGGCCGCCGTGGAAAGATACGACTGGAAGTAATGGCCGTCTCCCCGCCGGAGCATATGAACCCAATCCGACCCGTTCCACGGGTTTCCGAAAAAGTCGGGGGCCAAAAAGCGGAGAAGCGCGGCGGGGTGCCACGCGCTCGACAAGAGGGCGGGATAGGTGAACCGGACGCGGTCGGAGTGAAGAAGGAACTCCAAGGTCGGAAGGAGTTGAACCGCCGCGAGGGCCACCCCGAGAAGGAAGGCGCCGGCCGTTCGGAAAAGAGGCCCGGCTCCCTTTTCCTTTCGCAGGGGAAGCCAGAGGAAGAGCGCCCAACAGAGGGCGAGCAGCCCCCCCCAAGCCAGGATGGGCGGGAATCCCGCCAGAATCATGCAGAGAAAAGCGAGGGAGAGAGGGAGCATTCCACCGCCGCGGATGGTGCGCCGCGTCAGGTGAAGGACCCACGGGATCCAAGCTGCGGCCGCCACCATCGTGTGGGCGCTCGTTCGAACGGCGAGGGCGCCGTTGGTGGCGAAGAGAAGGCAGGTGACGAGAGCCGTCCCGCTGGAGACACCACTCCCCCGGAGCAGCAGGAAGAACCCCGCCCCGGCGAGAAGAAGATGGAGCCAGACCGATACCCCCAGCGACCGCTCGGGGGACAGGAAAGAGAGGAGCAGGTGGGGCGGATAGAAGACCGCCGACTGGAAGTTCGCCAGGAAGGGCTGTCCGCAGAAAGAGTAAGGATCCCAAAGGGGAATCCGCCCTTCCTGAATCGCCTCCGCCGCGAGGACGCGCCTCGGGTAGTAGGACCGCAGGCAATCCGCCCCGAACGACGGCGCCGCCGCGGGCGGCCCCCAAGGCTCGAACCGGTCGGCCCGGAACGTGATCAGATAACGACCCGGCGCGAGATCCATCGGAAAGAGAACGAGAAGGACGACCGCCACTGCGAGCAGGTGAAGGAGATAGGAGACGCTCTTTCGATTCATTCCCGCGAGGGCTTTCTCTCTTTCGGCCGAAGGTAGATCCGGACCCACATCTCCGAGAGCTCGCGTATGGTGGAGAGGATGTGGCTCGGCCTCACCGTGGACGAGCCCGCCTTGCGGGGATAGTGCCGGACACCGATCTCGGTCACGCGAAGACCGAGTCGCTTCGCCTTCGCGAGAATCTCCGTGTCCACGAAGAACTTCTTCGACTCGATCTCGATGACATCGAATACCTCGCGCCGGAAAAGCTTGAATGCGCAATCAATATCCCGAACACGAATGCGGAAGATCATGCGCGCGATCAGATTGTAACCCCAGGAGAGGACGAGGCGGGAGAAAGGATCGAACCGGTAGATCCGGAAGCCGCACACGATGTCGTAGTCTTCGATGGAAGGAAGGAAGTTCTTCAGCTCTCTCAGGTCGAACTGATTGTCCGAGTCGGAGTAGAAGACATACTTCTTGGAGGCGGACGTGAAACCGCTTTTCAACGCTTCGGCGTAGCCGCGGTTCTTGGGATGGCGGATCAGGCGGACCTTCGGGTTGGCGGCGGAGAGCTGCTCCACTTTCTCCGCCGTCCCGTCCGTGCTGCCATCGTCGACGAATAGGATTTCGTAGTCGGAGACACCCGCCAGCTCCACCGCCTGCACGGCGCGATGGACCGCCTCCTCCACGTTCTCTACTTCATTGTACGCGGGAAAAACGATGGAGACCTGATCGACCATTCCCTTTCCCCTCGGCCTACTCGCGCTCCCCTTCGAGGACCACCTTCGAAAGATCGGCCAGATTTCGGAAAAGGTGAGCGATTTGGGCCAAGAGCGCGAACCGATTCTCGCGGATCCGCTCCTCCTTGTCCATCACCAGAACGGAGTCGAAGAACCGGTCGATCTGGTCCCGGAGGCCGAGGAGGAGTTCCATCGCCTTGCCGTACTCACCCCGGCCGAGGGCGTCCTCGTACGGGCCGGCGACCCGCGCGAGCGCCGCGTGCAGCTCTTCCTCTTCCTTCTCCCGGAAGAGGGACGGGTCCACGGGCTTCCTCTCCCCCGAACCCTTCAGGATGTTCACCACCCTCTTGAAACCGAGAACGAGCTTTTCGAACGACTCGGTCTCGCGAAAGTCCCGAATCGCCTCCGCCCGCCGCTCCAGATCGGCCGGACGGTCGAGACCGGTTTCGAGCACGGCATCCACCACGTCGTACGGGAGGCCCTTCTCCGTGAGGAGACCACGGAGACGCCCGCGGAAAAACTGGAGCGCCTCGGCGACCACCTTCTCCGGCTCGGCAATCCGGGAACCGAATGCGTCGATTCCGATGGAGAGAAGCCTGCCCAGGGGGAGGGGGATTCTCTCCTCGCCCAAGATTCGCAGGATGCCGATCGCCTGCCGGCGAAGTCCGTACGGATCTTGCGATCCTGTGGGGACGAGCCCCGCGCCGAGACAGCCGAGGAGCGTGTCCACACGATCGGCGAGCGAGAGAACGGCGCCGGGCAGGGTGGACGGGAGCTTGTCGCCGGAGAAGCGCGGAAGGTACTGCTCGTGGATGGCGACGGCCACATCCTCCGGCTCGCCGGCGCTGCGGGCGTACTGCATCCCCATGTATCCTTGAAGGGCGGTGAACTCCTTGCCGTCCCGGATCATTTCCGACGTCAGGTCGGTCTTGGAGAGCCGCGCCGCCCGGGCCGCGCTCTCTTCCGCCTCGGGCGCCGCCTCTCGGGCGAGCTTCCTCGCGATCGCCTCGAGGCGCTCGGTCTTCTCCAGGAGCGTCCCCATCCCCTCCTGCCAAACCACGCGTCCCAAGGTCTCCACCCTTTCCGCCGGAGAAAGGCGGCGATCTTCGTTCCAATAGAACTCCGCGTCGGCAAGCCGGGCGGTGAGAACCCTTTCGTTCCCCTCCCGGACCGCTTCCTCGCTGGAGGTCGGGCCGTTGGCGATCGCCACGAAGCGGGGAAGGAGCTTCCCTTCGCCGTCGACAACGCTGAAGTACCGTTGATGCGAACGCATGGCGGTGATCACCACCTGATCGGGAAGATCGAGAAACCGTTCGTCGAAACGGCCGAGCAACGCATGAGGCCGCTCGACCAGGAAGTTCACCGTGTCGAGAAGACCGGGATCGTCATAGACGATCCCCTCGCCGGCGGAGAGAACACGGGCGATCTCCTTCTCGATCTCCCCCCGTCTCTCGGCGGGATCGACGAGGACCGACGCCCGGCGCAGCGCGCTTTCATACTCCGACGGCTCGGCGATGGGCACCGGATCGGGGTGGAGGAAGCGGTGTCCCCGGCTCTCCCGGCCGCTCTCCACGCCGGCGATGGTGAGGGGAACCACTTCGGCCCCCAAGAGGAGAACGAGCCAGCGAATCGGCCGGGCGAAGAGGAAGCCCGACTCCTCCCACCGCATGGTGCGCGGGAAGGGAATCGAGCCGATGGCCCGCGGAAGGACCTCCGCCAGAAGGCCGCCGAGCGGCTTCCCGCGGTCGATCACCGTGACGGCCATGTACTCGCCCCGCTCGGTCTCTACCGTGCGGAGGTCGTCCACCGAAACGCCCTGCGTCTTGGCGAACCCGATCGCCGCCGCTGTCGGCTTCCCCTCTCCGTCGAAGGCGACCCGCTTGGGAGGACCGGTCACTTCCCTCTCGCGGTCCGGCTGCCTCTCTACCACATCGGCGATGCGAAGGGCGAGCCGGCGGGGCGTCGCGAAGGCGCGCACCTCGCCGAACTCGATCCTTTCCTCGCGGAGACCGGCGGTCACCGCCTGGGCGAACGCTTCCACCGCCGGAGAAACGTACCCGGCGGGGATCTCCTCGCTGCCGATCTCGACGAGCAGGTCTTTCTTCATTCCTTCGCCCCCCGCGGCAGAAGGGGAAATCCCGAATTCTCGCGCTTCTGGATGTAGGCCAGGGCCGCCGCTCGGGCGAGCCTCCGGATTCGCGTGATGTATCCGGTGCGCTCGGTTACGCTGATCGCGCCGCGCGCTTCGAGGAGATTGAACACATGGGAGCACTTGATGACGCAGTCGTATCCGGGGAAAACGAGTTCCTTCTCCAGCAGCCGGCGCGCCTCTTTCTCGTAGAAACGAAACAGCTCGAAATGAAACTCCGGGTCCACTTCCTTGTAATTGAGATGGCAATATTCAATCTCGGCATCTTTCAGAATGTCGCCCCACGTACGCTCTTCCGTCCATCGAACATCGAAGAGGGAATCCACGCCTTGGATGAACATGGCGAGCCTCTCCAGACCGTAGGTCAGTTCCACCGATATCGGATCGAGATCGAGGCTCCCCGCCTGCTGGAAGTACGTGAACTGGGTGACCTCCATTCCGTCGAGCCAGACTTCCCAGCCGAGCCCCCACGCGCCGAGGGTGGGTGACTCCCAGTCATCCTCCACGAAGCGGAGATCGTGCCTGCCGAGGTCGATACCGATCGCCCGGAGGGAGTTCAGATACTCGTCCTGCACATCCGCCGGCGACGGCTTCAGAATGACCTGGTATTGATGGAATCCCTGCACCCGGTTCGGGTTCTCGGCGTAGCGGCCGTCCTTCGGGCGCTTGGAGAACTCCACGTATGCCGTCTTCCAGGGCTCCGGGCCGAGAACGCGCAGGAACGTGGCGGGATTGAAGGTCCCCGCGCCGACCTCCGAGTTGTAAGGAGTGGCGATCACGCACCCGCGCTCGGCCCAATACCCCTCGAGGGCCATGACGATTTCTTGAAAGGTCAACGTTCTTTCCTCCCGCCGTGCGGGACGAGCTGCTCGATGGGACGGAAAGGAGACCCGCCCAGCCCGTGTTCGGAGAGGAACCGCCGGAACAGCTCGCGCCCCTCGGCCACTTCCCGAGGCAAGAGCTTCCGCCCGGGCGTCTCCCCCTCCTCTAGCCCCCTCAAGATCTCCACCGTTCCGGAAGAGAGAAGCAGTCCCCCTCCTTCATGGGCGCTGCAGAGAAGGCCCCCTCCCCTGGCATCGAAACGAGCGCCACGGGAGGCGAGCGCCCTCCCGCAAAGGATGCACCGATCCATCACGGGCCGGAAGCCGGCGTCGGAGAGCGCCGCCATCAGGAACCCCCAGAGCGACGGCTCCAGGTCTTCCTCCCCGCCACTCCCGAGCGCTTCAAGCCCGGAGAGGGCGATCCGAAAAAGGGAGCCCGCGTCCGTCTCCTCGCGCTTCAAACCGATAAGAGCACCGATTATGGCATAGCCATAGGCGAGCCGCAAGAGAGACTCCCGAAGGCGAGGGAAGGTGGCCAAGATGTCGCACTGGGAGAGGAGCTGAAGATCGCGCGTCTCTTTTCGATAGTAGTGTGTTTGAACATGGTTGGTCGGCTCGAGCGCCCCGGCGAACCGGCTTCGGCTCCTCCGCGCCCCCTTGGCGACGAGCCGAAGGGGACCGCGCGTCTTGGTGAACAGTGTGACGATCAGACTCGTTTCACTGAAGCGGGTCCGCCCGAGCACGATCGCTTCGTCCCGTTCGATCGCCATGGGAATCACATCCAGCGCAGGAGAAGGGACGCGACGGCGAAGTAGATCAAGAGGTTCAGCACATCGTTGGACGTCGTGATGAACGGCCCTGTGGCCAGGGCGGGATCGAGACCCATCTTCTTGAGCATCAAAGGAACGAGGGTTCCCGCCGTCGCGGCGACCACGATGGAGGCGAGCATGGAGACACCCACGATTAGACCGAGCCCCCAAAGGTCGTGCCAGAGCCAAGCGACAAGAGCGGTGATTCCACCGAGGACGAGACCGTTCATCAGGGCGACGGTCAACTCCCGCCCGAGCCTTTTTCCGATCCGGTAGGCCGCCGTCTCTTCCAGAGCGATGGCGCGCACGATGATCGAGGAGCATTGGATTCCCACGTTGCCCCCCATCGCCGTGATCACGGGCACGAAGAAAGCAAGGGCGAGGACGCGGCTCAGCTGGCCCTCGAACCGGCTCATGAGGAAGGCGGCGCCCACACCGCCGACCAGACCGATCAGAAGCCACGGAAGCCGGTAGAAGGTGATTCGGAGCGCAGACGTCTCACCGATCTCCTCGTCCGCCGTACCGGCCATGCGCGAGATGTCCTCGGTGGCCTCCTCCTCCATGACCTCGAGGACATCGTCCAGCGTGATCCGCCCGACCAGGACGCCCTCTTTGTCGACTACGGGCACCTCGATCAGGTCGTAGCGCACGGCGAGGGAAGCCACCTCCTCCTGGTCCACGTCGGCGGGCACGCTGATGACGTCACGCTCCACGAAGCGGTCCACCGAAACAAGGGGAGCGGAGATCGCCACACGCCAGAGGGGCAGAATCCCCGTGAGCCGGCCGCGGCTGTCGACCACGTACACGTGGTGCACGTGCTCCACCTCTTCCGCCCGCTCTCGCAGGGCGGCGACGGCCTCCTCCACCGTGACGTGCTCCGGAACCGCCACGAACTCGCCCTCCATGATCCCGCCGGCGCTCTCTTCGGGATACTCGAGGAGCTTCTGAAGGCTCTCTTGATCTTCCTCCTCGAGAAGGGCGATGACCCGGTCCGCATCCTCCTGCGGCAGCTGGCCGACGATATCCGCGGCGTCGTCGGTGGCCATCTCGTCGACGACCTGCGAGATCTCCTGGTCGGAAAGGCGCGCGAGCAGCGTGGTCAGAGTCGGGTCATCCACACGAGAGAGCACTTCCGCCTGGGTCTCCTCGGGCAGCAGGCGGAAGAGAGAACTCTTCTTCTCGTCCTCCACGAACCGGAGAATCTCGGCGACGTCCGCGGGATGCTCTTCGGCCAGCAGAGCGGCGCCCCCCGCAGTATCCCCGGCGGCGAGCAGCTCGTTGACGCTGTCTGCGAGCTCGGGAAGAGGCCTATCCATCGCTCCCCCTCCTCAGCAAGATATCCACGCGCTGAGACCAGTGCTCCGGAACCACGGCGCCCCCGGAGACGACGAACTTCACTCCTTCTTCCACGTTCATCGGGAGGGAGTGGACCTCCTTGGAAGAGAGCAGAAGAAGATAGCCCGACGTAGGGTTCGGCGTGGTCGGGAGAAAAACCGTCACCATCTCCTCCGCCCCCTCGGGATCGAAAGGCGAGGTGATCTCGTTGGTGAGAAACGCTACGGCGTACACCCCTTTGCGGGGGAACTCCACGGCCACCACCTTTTGAAAGAGCGGCTTCTTGTCCCGGAAGACAACGCCGGCGATCTGCTGTACCCCGACATAGAGGCGGTTGACGAAGGGGATCTTCCGGAGAACGTACTCGCCCAACCCGATCAGGCGGCGCCCGAGAAGGTTCGAGGCGAAGAGGCCGATGAAGAGAACGAGAACGACCGTGGCGATGAAGCCGAGGCCGGGGATGCTCCTTTCCGTGTAGCGCGCGATCAGCTCTCCGAGAAAGCCGTCGGTGAACCGGAAGAGCTTCCACAGAATCCACGCCGTGACCACAACCGGACTAATCACGAGAAGTCCGGTTATGAAGTACGTGCGCAGCTTCCGAAAGACCTCACCCACCGTTCTCTCTCCTGTCAGTTCAAAAAAAGCGGGCCCGGGAGCGCCGGACCACGGAGGGAAGAGGCGTGTTCGCTGCGGTCGATCGCGGGCTACCCGCCGTCCACCGCGTGCTTCTCCGCACCGTTCCCCTCCTCCAGAGGGAGTTTCCGAATCCGAACCCGGGCGATTCTCTGGCGGTCGACCTTCTCCACGGTGAAGCGAAGGAGTTCGTCCTCGAACGACTCCCCTTCTTCCGGAACGCGGTCCACCAGATCGTAGAGGTAGCCTCCCAACGTGTCGTGCCGGTCCGCCGGAAGTCCAATACTAAATCGCTCGTTCAGATCGTCAATAGGGATCTTGGCGTTCACCACGGCCGTGTCCGGGCCGACCTTCTCGAAGAGAACGTCCTCCCGGTCGTACTCGTCCTCGATCTCGCCGACGATCTCCTCCAGCACGTCTTCCAAGGTGACGAGCCCGGCGGTTCCGCCGTACTCGTCCACCACGATCGCCAGATGGACCTTCTCCCGCTGGAACTCGCGCATCAGATCATCGACACGCTTCCCTTCCGGGACGAAGAAAGGCTCCCGCATCACCGACTCCACCGGAAGGTCGAGCGCCTTCTCGTCCGGATTCCGCAGGATGTCTTTCGCGTACACCACGCCGACGATCTTATCGATCCGCTCCTCGTAGACGGGAACTCTCGAGTGGCCCTGGGAGGTGATCCGCTCCAGCGCTTCCCGAACCGTACTCGATCGCTCCACCGCCACCATGTCCACTCGCGGAACCATGATCTCGCGAACCGCCGTCTGGGCGAGCTCGAAAATCGAGTGAATCATCTCCCGCTCTTCTTCCTCGATCTTCCCCTTCTCCTCCCCCACCTCGACCACCGCGAGGACCTCCTCGGCGGTCAGGTAGGGGATCGCCCAACGGACGCCGAGGCGGCCGGCCACTCGTTTCAAGACGGAGACCAGGAGACCGAGCGGCGGGCCCACGGTCCGCATCAACAACTGAAGGGCGGGGGTCGCGGCGAGGGTCACCCGTTCCGAGTTGGTGATTCCGTAGGCGCGGGGAACCGCCTCACCGGGGCCGACGACGAGCAGGATCAGAACGGCGAGGTGGACGGCGAGGGAGAAGGCGGGGTGCACAGAGAGCTGCGACGCCAGACGGAGAGAGAGGAGCGTGGTCAGGGCGACGAGCACGACCCGCGAGGCCAGGTTCGTCACACGCAGCGTGAGGGTGAGCCTCTTCGGGTCGCGAAGGAGCCGATCGAGAACCGCGTACTTCTCCGAGCCCCGCTCCTGGAAGCGCTCCCTCGCCGCCTTCGGAAGGTGGAAGAGGGCGCTCTCCGCGGCGGAAAGAAAGGAGATCGGCAGGAGCATAAGGAGCGCCGCCAGTAGTCCGATCCAATAGCCAACCAAGAGGACTTCCTCCCACCGGGCGGGCGCCCGGTTACTCGTCCCGTCTGTAAGGCTCGCACCGCGCCCCCTCGGTCACGAGCCGCCCGAGATCGGACCTCGTCGCGTCGGGGGCGCCGATCAGCTGCGCCAAGTAGTGGAGCCGGTTGGGCGGATAGAACCATGTGGCCGCAGCCATCGGCCGCCCCTCCACATCGTATGTCGCCCAGAAAGCCGGCTGATCCTGCACCGTATACTCGCCGGAACCGGTCATCCCCGGGGCGAGGAGCTCCAGCGTTCGCTTCAGCTTCTCTTCGGAGAACTCCGCCCGGGAAATGGCGAACAGACCGACCTCTTCCCCGTCCTCCCCGAGAAGGTTCGCCTCCAGTCGGTACGCCACCAACGGCCCCTCCACATCGTCCAGGCGATCCGATGGAAGCACGGAGCGCTGCATCTTCGCCACGCCTGTTTTCCATGAAATGGGCGAGGTGAAGCTCAGCCGGGCAAGCCGGTAGTCGATGCTTCCCCCTTCGTCCCGAATGTGCCCGACCAGAGGATACGCGTCGAACCTCGGGTAGAGGTTCAGCATCGCCCCCAAGATCTCCTCGTGGAAGTAGGTGTTCCGGTGGCGCGGCGCGGAGAACTCGATGATCGGAAGATCGTCGGTGTTGAGAGGCCCGTCTCCCACGTACTCATGCGCCTCTTTCTCACTGAAAAGATAGTGGCCGAGAAGCACATAGGAATTGGGGACTCGAATGCGATCGAGGTCGCTCCGAACCGATTCCACGGCCAGCTTCTCTTCCATGTTTTCGATGTTGATGACCAAGGGCTGCTCCGAGCCGACCATGAAGATGTTGTTTTCCGCGTTCCAGATCTGCACATACGGGAAGACCGAAAGGAAAGTCCGAACGGTGGTTTTGAAGTCCACCGGACTCATGCTGTAGTAGTGGAACCACTGGCACGCCACGCCGCCCGGTTTCAGCCGGTCGCGGTAGAGCTCGTAAGACTCACGGGTGAACAAGTTCGACACGCCGCTGATCCACGGTTTCGACGGCTCCGAGACGATCACGTCGTACTTCTTCTCCGTGGCGAGAAGATAGTTGCGGCCGTCATCCATGATAATGAAGGCCCTCGGGTTCTTGGTGACGTCACCGTGCCATTTGTCGAAGTAGGCGGCCGCACGCACGACGGCGGGCGAAATCTCGACGCACTCCGCGGTCTCCACGGGATGGGTGAGAACCGATCCCAAGGTGATGCCGCTTCCCAGGCCGATCACCAGAACCTCTTCGGGATTCGGATGAACCAGCATGGGAATCTGTGCAACCAGAATCTGGTTCGACATGTCCGACGTGGTCGAAGCCTCGGTGCGGCCGTTGATCTGCAGGAAGAGGTTGCCCGCCTCCTGGCTCACCGCGACATTCGCGTACGGCCCTTCCTCGTAGTAACGAATATCATAGGAGTAAACAAAATCCCGGAAGCCCTCCTCCTGCACCCGGTGCAGGCTGAAGCTCGGGCTGTCGAAGAGACCGGTGTTCAGCATATACCGGTCCCACTTACCGCCCAAGCCGGTGAGCGCGAGGAAGACCGCCAGCAGCCCCGCCGCGTAGCCGAGTCGTCTCGATCTCCGGGGCTGCGGGAGAAGGAGCAGAATCGCGCCCGCCACGACCAGATTCACCGCCGCCGCCACGAAGATGGTACGCTGCGTCCCCACCAAAGGAATCAGCGCGAACCCGGCCAGGAACGAGCCGAGAATGGAGCCGACCGTATTGCTGGCGTAAACCGTTCCGACCCCTCGTCCGATTTCCTCGACACGGTGGGTGAAGCTCTTCGCCGCCAGGGGGAGGGTGGCTCCGATGAAGAGAGTCGGCAGAAGCATGACCAGCACACAGACGGAGAACTGGATAAGCTGGAAGCTCCAGAACGAAAGTCCCAGCCGAGCGAAGAGAAGAAGGAAGAGGCTGGGCAGGCGGTCCATGAGAGGGGTGACGGCCAGCACACTGATCGCGACCAGCGCCTCCACCGCGACGAAGACCTGCAGAGGCTCACGGATCTTATCGGAAAAGCGGGAGACGATCATGCTCCCGATGGCGATGCCGAGAAGGAAGGTGGTCAGCATGGCGGTGACCGCGTAGACCGAGCTTCCGAGCACCAACGAGAGAAGACGCGTCCAAGCCACCTCGTACGTCAGAGACGCGAAGCCGGAGAGGCCGATGCCGAGCAGGACGGCCGCCGACATCAGAGGGAGACGGCTTTTGCTCGCGGAAGGAGGGGCGCTTTCCGTCTCCGCCGGTGGCGGCGCCAGCTCCCTCCCCGAGCGATGAAGCTGATAAGCGAGAAGCGCCACCAGCCCGTTCATCACCGCCGCGACCACCGTCGTCATCCACACACCGATCCATCCGATCAAGAGGTACCCTGTAATGAACGTCCCGCAGACGGCGCCGAGAGTGTTGATTCCGTAGAGCTTCCCCACCCCCGAACCGAGATGATCGATCCGGCGCACCACGTACCGCGAGAGAAGAGGCAGGGTTCCTCCCATGAACGCCGTAGGGATGATGAGCACCAGCGCACAGAGGAGGAAACGAACCAAGCTCATGGCGTAGAAGCTGCCGCCCATGGAGCGGGATGTGAACACATAGATCAGAGTCACCAGCTTCAGCAAGACCGGAATGAGCAGTCCGTAAACTCCGATTCCGATCTCCAGGAGGGCGTAAAGCCGGAGATGGTCCCGCCGCCGGTCGGCGATGCAGCCGAGCAGATAGCTCCCCAAGGCGAGCCCGCCCATGAAGGAGGCGAGCACCGTAGAGAGGGCGAACGAGGTCGTTCCGAAGATCAACGAGAGCTTCCGGATCCAGATCACCTCGTAGGCGAGACCGGCCAGCCCGGACAGAAAGAAACAGAGGAAGACTACCATCGGTGTTCTTCTCTCGCTCATGATTGCTTTCCTCTTCCTCCGATTTGCGCTCGATCGATACTATCCATCTCCGCCCCCGGCGGCGGCGCCCACCCAGCGACACGCGCTCGTCACGCGGCCGCGATGTTGCCGGAAGAACCGCTCTTCCTCTTCCGCCATCCGGGCCGCATCGACATCCTCGTCGTGGACATGGCCGGCCAGGTGGAGAAGGCCGTGCACCAAGAGCCGGAGAACTTCTTCGCCCAAGGGGATTCCCCTCTCCTCCGCCTGTCTCCGCGCGGTCTCGAGGGAGATGTAGACGTCGCCGATCACTCCGCTACGGTGCTCTTCCTCCAGAAAGGAGAAAGAGAGGACATCCGTTGCCCGATCGACGCTGCGGTAGTCGCGGTTGAGCTCCCGAATCCGCTCGTCCGACACGAATACGACGCTTCCCTCCCCATCCGGTCCGATCAGCCGGCTCAGGATCTCCTCGGCGATGGCGCCGTAGACTCCTGTGTCCACCTCACACTTTTCGAGGAGGTTTACGGAGCAGATCTCCAACGGCGAATCGGGCCTCCTCCCTGCGAATCTCGTCGGGATATCGAATCCGGGAATGCATCGCGCTGGTCAGGATGGGGACGAAGGCTTCTTGGATCTTGCGCAGTTCCCGAAAAGTGAGGTCGCAGTCGTCGAGCTGGCCCTCTTCGAACTTGGCGTTGGTCACTTCC
>Ga0180432_10007541_pt1 | contig 13782 bp, 12 predicted proteins | sample SS_ome_10_FD_132414 | JGI IMG/M metagenome (GOLD analysis project Ga0180432, IMG submission 132414) | Hypersaline lake sediment archaeal communities from the Salton Sea, California, USA - SS_1_MS_2 metaG | ecosystem: Environmental > Aquatic > Non-marine Saline and Alkaline > Hypersaline >...
CATACAAATAATGTCATTCCGAGCCCTGCTTCAGCAGGACGAGGAATCTCAACCTTTCGGTATCCACCCACCGTCGAGATCTCTCTTCCCGCGCATTCGCGGAATTCGAGATGACATTACCTGGGTATTTTTTTCCGTTCCATAACGGTAATCCTCCGTCTTGAATTTCCGAGAAAAAATTTGCTCATTTTTTTCTTTCCCCTATATACATCGAAAGAAATTCCTATTTTCATGCCGATGGGCCGCATAAACAAAGGCTCATCGGCGATTTTAAAAAATCACTCGTCTTTTACGGTGTGTGTTGCATAAACAATACATACATGACGGATGACCCACACAAGGTTAATCAAAATCGAGGCTGGGGGGTAGCCTGGATCACGCCTTGGCGTGATTGTCCGGGTTGCGTTAGCAACAAGAGGCGGATAATCCGTGACCTGCCGGATTGATTTTTTCTTCTTGTCCTTTGGACCCCGACAGTCCCGCTATTTAGCGGGATCAGGGCCACCCGCGGGCTTTTAATTTAGAAAAGCTTCTCAATCATGATATGGATATAGTGAGTCGCTCTTTCTTTGTATAAACAATCATACCTTTTGGGGTAGGGATCATACCTGTCCAAAAACGGATTTTGAGAATCCCTCCAGTTTAGGATAAAATGTGGTTTTCACCAAATCACAAACCTAAACGAAGGAGGGACTGAATCATGGTAAAGTATGCGAGTCTTTTTAGTCAACTGTTGGGTCTTTTTGATCGCGGCGCGTTTCACAAGTTTGTTCGAGATCGTGGAGCGGAGCGGTATTCGAAGGGTTTTGGGTGTTGGGATCAATTTGTGGCGATGCTTTTTTGCCAGCTTGCTCAAGCGAAGAGTTTGCGCGAGATATGCGGCGGGTTGGCGTGTTGTCTTGGCAAGATAAGGCATCTTGGTTTCAACACGGCTCCCCGGCGAAGCACCTTGAGTTACGCCAATGCCCACAGGCCGTGGAAGTTATATCGCGACATGTTTTATCACGTGCTTGCCAAGTGCCAATTGATAGCGCCTGGCAAGAAGTTTCGTTTCAGGCACCGGCTCCTCAGCCTAGACGCCACGATCATCGACCTTTGTCTTTCCCTTTTCCCCTGGGCCAAGTTCAGAACCACCAAGGGCGCGGTCAAGCTTCACCTTCTGCTCGATCATGATGGATCTCTCCCCGTTTTTGCCGATATAACCGCCGGGAAGGTTCATGAGGTGAAGGTGGCCCGCACGTGGGTGGCCCCGCTTAAAGTGAAACGTAAGCGGGGTGGCGTCTGCCACAGAGAAACTATAAAAAACCTCCGGGAAACCGCTTTTTTCAATATTTCCGCAAACGCCATCCAAATTCTCCTGCGTTTTTATCGCCCATACGCGCGGGCTACGGGTTACGCGAGGTTTTGAGTCGGGCCGACCGCCGGTGTCATGATAATACCGTACACTACGACAGCGCCGGAAGCAATCATACTTCCGACTAAGGGCCTGCGACATAAAAGAGGGTTTTCCTTCAAATGAGTTGTTTTACAGGGTCTTATTGTAGACCGGCTACTACAATAATAAGCAACCTTCGCGATCCGGGTGAGCTTGCAATCCCGAAGGGATTAAATATTAATAGCCCGGGGTAGCGCCCGGGAAACAGACGCCACCTACATCCGTTTATCGACATCTTCCCGCCCGGGGGCGGATTATCCTTTCAGCACCGCCAGCGGTTTCATGCGGGCGACGGAGCGGGCGAGGTTGGCGCCGACGACGGCTTCGATGACTTCGTCTATGTCCTTGTACGCCTGAGGCGCTTCTTCTTTTATCGAGCGCGGGTCTTCGCAGATGAGTGTAATGCCTTTCATGGCGCGCTGGAATTCGTGGTCGCTTATCGCGGCTTCTTTGATGACTTTCCCTTTTCGGCCCTTTCTTTTCCCTGCGGCCTGAGTGCGGCTCATAACTCGCCCCGCGCCGTGGTTGACGCTTGCGAGGCTATCGGCGTTTTCGTCGACACCGACGAGTACGTAACTGGCCGTGCCCATCGATCCGGGGATGAGCACCGGCTGGCCCGTTTTGCTAAAAGGCGTACCGCTCATACGTTTCGGCCCGAAAGCTCGAGTCGCGCCCTTTCGATGCACGACTATCGACCTGCCGAGATGGTCTTCTTCCTTGGCGATGTTATGAGCCACGTCGTACAGCAGCGGCAGTTCGGTTTCCCCGAGCATTTTGCGCACGTTGTGCTTGACCAGCACGGACATCAGCGCCCTGTTGGCGAAAGCGAAATTGGCCGCCGCGCGCATCGCGCCGAGATATTGCCGTGCTTCGGTCGAGTCGCGATGAAAGTAAGACAGGTCTCGCGCGGGCCGGAAATCGTTTCGCCGCTCGTTGTATTGCGCTGCCTTTTTCATGTAGTCGCCGCCGACCTGGTGCCCGAGACCGCGTGAACCGGAGTGAATCATCAGCACGATTTTGTCTAGCTCGAGGCCCCATTCGCGAGCGAGGTCGTCTTCGTACACCGTCTCGACGTACTGTATTTCGATGAAGTGGTTGCCGCCGCCGAGTGTTGCGAGTTGATCCTTTCCGCGCGATACCGCCCGGTCGCTCGCGAAAGACACTTCGCCCTTCATCGAGCCGGAGTCTTCGATGTGATTGAGCGTCGCCTTTTCTTCGACGGCGTCGAATACGTCCCACACGCGGTGACCGTGAGACGGCGCGGTGGATATATCGATAAGAGCGCGTACTCCCGAGCGCAACATTTCGGCAAACCGGTCGCGGTCGAGAGAGACGTTTCTATGACCTTCGCCGAGCGGGATGTCGCGGCGTATCGAGCGGGCGAGTTCTTCCGCCGGGAAATCGTTGCGATCGAACGGAGTGGTATGCACGCGCATGCCGCAGTTGATATCGTAGCCCACGGCGGCGGGAACGACTATGTCGGTGCAGCCCAGAACGCTGCCGATAGGCACTCCGTATCCCTGATGGATGTCGGGAGTTGCCAGGGCGCGTATGACTCCCGGAAGAGAAGCGGCGTTTTTCAACTGATTGACCGCGCCGGTCTCGATTTTCATGTTTTCGCCGGCGTAGATAGTTGCAGGGAGACGCATGTCTTTCTCGGGGTCCAGCCGCAACTCGTATTTGCCCACTCTGCGCATTATTGCAATCCCTTTCCTTAGGTTGAAAATAACTGCAATAGTCCGCAAAGGCCACCGTGGATAAATTTTCGGTAAGCCGGAAATAGCTTTACGTTGCCCTTGACAAACGCCCGCAATTTGGGATATCGTTTGTTATCTGAAACGATCGGTACTATCGTCGGATTGTGGCGGCAATAAAGTAGTGAAACAGGCAACCGGAGAAACCGCCACTAATGCTGAAAAAGGGGAAAAGCAATGTTTAGTATGCTAGCTTTTCTCTTCGAGATTGACGGGTGAGAGATGTTTTATAAAATGGGTGACAATGGCGACGGCGACGAGGGTGCCGTTCTGGGTTATCCGGACGGTTCCCACGGCGGTTGTTTTACCACGGTGAGCCACTTCGCCGGTGGCCACGATCAACCCCTGTCTGACGGTTGCGGTGTAGTTTACTCTCAGGTCGAGCGTCACTGTCGATTGGCCGGCATCGAGCAGTGTGGCGAGCGCCAGCCCGGAAGCGCTGTCGGCTATCGAAGCGACGACGCCCCCGTGAGCGGCGCCGTAAATGTTGGTATGCTCCGGCCCGACGGAAATCTCGAGCACGGATTTACCCTCATCGTAATCCACCAGGGCCATGCTCAGGTGGCGGTAGAAAGGGCAACCGTTGACAGTGGCGCGAACTAATTCCATCCGGCGTTTTATATCTTCGGATAAAGGCATGTCCCGGATGATAATCGCCGCGCTCCGCAAAGTCAACGTATTGGAGCTTCTTGCAAAAATAATGGTTTGCTTAACACCGGTATATCTAAAATTACGACAGACAAGGGATTTAAATCCCTTGTCTCAGATGAAGCATGCTCGGTTGCCTTGTTTTTGCAAGAAGCTCTATTGGTAAAAACAAAACGTGGGAGTCGTGAATGAAAAACGAAAAACGGTGGCCGGGGTTGGGATTTGTGATCGAATACTCTCCACCGGCAACCAAAAGCAAGGAGGTAGACCAATTGATTGACGAAAAATTTATGGGGAAAAAATATGAGGCGAGCGACACTTATGATATTTGTCGCATGAAAATCAGGGAGTACGCCAACAGCCTGGGCGACCTCAATCCGCTGTATGTCGACAGAAAGGCTGCCGAGGCGAGCGAATTCGGGCGAGTTGTCGCACCGCCGACTTTCGCCGTGGTGTGCGGCGGCGAACCGGCGGGACGGATGCTTATGGACGGCGAACTGAAACTCAACCTGCCCATGCTCGTGCACGGCGAGCAGGATATCGAGTTCTTCGAAGTCATCGGACAGGGCGACGAGATATCTTCCGAAGGGGAAATTACCGAAATATATCAAAAAAAGAATCTCGATTTCATATCCATTACGGTCGAAAGCAAAAACCAGCACGGGAAACTGGTGGCCAAAGCCAAGTACACTTTCGTTGTCAGGGGAGGTGGATGATGAAAAAAGCGGTCGATGTCAAGGTAGGAGACGAGTTCAAACTCGAAAAACACGTAAACAAATACATGCCCATCCATTACGCCGGCGCGGGCGGCGACTTCAACCCCATCCATATCGACGCCGAATTCGGTAAAAAGGTCGGTCTCGGCGGAAATATACTCCAGGGGCTGGGCACTTATGCCTTCGCGTCTCAGACGTGTGTCGATTGGGCCGGCAACCCGAAAGCGCTCAAGCGCCTGAAGGTGCGATTCGCAAGCCCGGTCAGGCCGGGCGACACGGTCATTGTGACCGGGAAAGTCGTCGAGATAAACGGCAACAGGGTGAAAGCCGAACTCGCGGCGGTCAATGACAAGGGCGATGTGATACTCACTAATGCACTTGCGGAATTCGAGTTGGAGTAGGGGCTAAACGCGCTGGGTATCGAAAAACGAGTGAAATTAATGAACAATGATTTGTAAGCAGGAGGTAACATGATCGAATTGCAGTTGACCGAAGAGCAAAAACTCGCTCGCGAAATGGCGAGGAAGTTCTGCGAAAAGGAAATCGAGCCTCATTGCGAGGCGCTCGACAAGGAGGAAATACTCCCCTTCGACATTATCAAGAAGTATATGAGAGAAGTTATCGGCTCCGACACCATCGAAACCGTCGAGGACGTCGAGGCGATGCAGGAGGGGCAGGATAGAGTTGCGCAATTGCTTATGACGATTGAAATGGGAAAGGTTAATTCCGGTGTTACGATGTCCATGGGAGCGAGCATCGCGCTGGCGGGCTATGCCATTATGTATGCGGGAACGTACGAACAGAAGGAGAAGTACGCGGTATCTATAATGCGCGGCGACAAGATCGGAGCGTGGAGCCTTACCGAACCCGGCGCGGGGAGCGACGTCCTGGGTATGAAGACCATCGCAGTGCGTGAAGAGGATTCCTACGTTCTGAACGGATCGAAGACATTCATCACTAACGCTCCATACGCCGACATCTTCGTTATCTACGCAAAAACCGACCTCGAAGCGGCGCCTCATAAGGGAGTAAGCGCTTTCATCATCGAGCGCGGTACCGAAGGACTCACCACCGGCAAGCCGCTCGACAAGATGGGCATGCGCGCAAGTCCCACCGGGGAGATATTCCTCGATAATTGCCGCGTGCCCGTCTCCCAGAGGCTGGGCGATGAAAACAGGGGATTCCTCGACTGCCTCAACAACCTCAACCACGAACGCGCGGGCGCGGTCGCGCTGGCCATCGGCGGCATCGAGCGCTGCATCGAAGCGGCAACGAAGTACGCAAAGGAAAGAGTGCAGTTCGGACAGCCGATCATCAACAACCAGGTCTTGCAGTTCAAGCTCGCACGCATGTATTCCGACCTCGTACATTCCTACGCCATGCTCTTTTTGGTCGAGGAAATGATCGAAAAGGAAATGGACATAAGCGCCGTGGCAAGCGCTGCAAAGCTCTTCAGCACCGAGGCCGCTACCCGCGCGGGACTCGAAGCCATTCAGATCATGGGCGGGTACGGATACATGAAGGAGTACAACGTCGAGCGGTTTATGCGCGACGCAAAGCTTATGGAAATAGGCGCCGGCACAAGTGAAATACAGCAGATGATTATCGCGCGGCAACTGATAGCGGGCGATGGCGCAAACCTGAACCCAATGGACGCCGGGCCGGATTTTTTCGCGCAAAGAGCCCGTAAAAAAGCGGAAAAAAAAGGCAAATGATGTAGAGGCACGACATACCGTGTTCCTACTGTAAAAAAATATCCCCTCCCCCCCGCATAGGGGAGAGGGGATTTGGTTTGCAAAGTTTTTATTAAGTTACCGGTTTCCACCGCCTTGGGATACGGTGAAGCCGGGGTTGTAGCTCCCGGACAAATCTTCCCCGCGACGGCCGTCCACGAAATCGATTCCCGCGTCGTAGACGCCGTTTCGGTTCGTATCCACCACGACGTTGTAAACTCCTTGAGTGAAGTTCGGCAGCCAGATGTTGTTCAGGTGCAAGCCGTTAGCGCAACCCCACTGCACCGGAACCGTCTCGACGGCTGCGGTAACGTCCAAACCGGTGAGGTCGAGGCCGTCAAGAGTATGCAGATTTGTGGCTTCCTGCCACTCGATGACGTGAATATCCACGTACTGGTTCGAGTATGCCGTCAGGTCCGGCGGATTATCCGCATAGGTACTTTCCCACGTTACGTAGGGATTGAACACGGCCTTGATACCCTGACCGGTGCCCCACCACCACTCGTAGCCGGCGCACGTGTTGCTACCGTCCGCGTAGAATACGTTCTCGTAGCCCCAGTCGCCTTGGTAATAGGTGTACTGGTAACAACCTGAAGAGGCGATCTGAATGACGATGTGGTGGTCGGGCGTGTCACCCGGCGTTTGCAGGTCGTCCGTCGGGTCGAGCGGATCGGTTTCACCCACGTCCAATACGCCGTCATGGTCGGTGTCTTCCGCCCCATCGCTCAACCCGCCTCCGTCGGTGTCGTACTGGTTGGGGTTGGTCTCGCCGGGGTCGACGTGACCACTGGAGTTTGCGTCCTCGGTACCATCGAGTAAAGCATCCCCGTCGGTATCGTCATCCAGCGGATTCGTCGGGTTTATACCATTGACCTCAACGCCATCGAGGATACCGTCGTCATCGGTGTCGGCATCGTTGGGATCCGTTTCAAGCTCGATTTCCGCTCCATCCGCCAGGAAATCATCGTCGGAGTCGGGGTCCAACGGATCGGTCTCGCCAACGTCCACATCGCCATCCGCGTTGAGGTCCTCGGAGCCGTCGAGTAGGCCGTCGCCGTCGGTATCGGCATTATTCGGGTCGGGTTCGGTAGCTACCTGCCTGGCTCCATCGCCGTTTTCGTCTTCTTCGCCGTCGAAGAGCCCGTCGCTGTCCGTGTCGGCATTCAGCGGATCGGTCGGGTTAAGGCCGTTGACTTCCGTCCCGTCGAGCAGTCCGTCGTCGTCGGTGTCGGCAATGCAGGGATGAGTACCGAGAGATGTGTCGTTCACTTCCTGGCCGTCGGTGAGCCCGTCGTCGTCCGAATCGGGATCCGTCGAGTCGGTGCAGAGAGCGGCTTCCTGACCGTTAGTAAGTCCGTCATTGTCCTGGTCTTGCCCGGTGTCATCGGCGCCGACAAGCGGATCCGTAGGCGGGTCCGCCACCAGGAGTTCATACCCGTCGGGATCCCCGCCGTCGTCGGTATCTTCATCGTTGGGATCGGTCTCGCCTGCATCCAACGAACCGTTCTGATTAGCGTCCTCAACGCCATCCAGCAAGGCGTCGCCATCGGTATCCGCAACTAGCGGATTCGTCGGGTTTGTGCCGTTGACTTCCGTCCCGTCCTCCAGCCCGTCGCCGTCGGTGTCGGGCATAAGCGGGTTGGTTCCTTCGGTAAGCACTTCTACACCGTCGTCCAGACCGTCCCCGTCGGTGTCGATATCGTCCGGGTCGGTCTCGCCCACGTCCACAACGCCGTTCGTATTGATATCCTCGCCGGCGTCGAACCCGACGCATGTATCGGTAGTAACTATGCCGTCGCAGAGTCCATCAGTGTCGGAGTCCTTAAGGCAAGGATCTGTTCCCATAACGTTCACTTCCAAACCATCGGACAATCCATCGCCGTCCGTGTCGGGGTCATCTTCGTTGGTACAGGCGCTGACACTGTTGGGGGCTTCATCGTCGTCAACAAGCCCGTCCATATCCTTATCCAGATCATCATCTCCGTTAAACGGATCCCGGCCGTATACGACCTCCCAACCGTCCGAGGCGCCACCGTCGTCGGTGTCCCAATCGACCGGATCGGTCCCGATTTCTTCCTCCTCGAAGTTCATCAGCCCGTCGTTATCCGGGTCTGCGCCGGGGTTGTTGTTGAAGACGCTGTTTAAGAGTATGAATCCCGGGACACTCATGTTATCCACCGCATCCGGCGGATTGGTGCCCTGGAAATCGATGTCAAACACGCCGTCCCCGTCGACGTCGGCGACGATGTCGTACGAACCGTTTGTCACGCCGGGGTTCTCGATGTCCACGTCCCACACAAGTGTAGTGACGAGTGAACCGTCCGGGTTAACGTCTACGGACACCGGCCCGACAACGAGCCGCGTCAAGATATCCTCGGGACTGCCCAGGGAATCTTCAACGATCCAGGTATTATCAACGGTAACGTACACGTCAATTTGAGTTTCCGGGCTAGTGAACGGGAATTCCAATCCCGATACCCACACCTCGTCGGTGTTGGTGTCTCTGGCCGATGAGTCGGCCTGGCAATCAGTGTCGTCGGGATACCAGTAGCAGGCGTAATTGTCGTCTTCGCTGAAAGTGTTCGAGAGCTTGCCGTCGGGGCCGGAAGCCCAGATGACCGGGTTCGGCGGGAGGGTGGAAACTATTTGCCCGTCCTGAATACCTTCATCCATCACGATGAATATGTATTCGTCGAGCGACATGTTGGTGCCGCCGCCAACTATGTCTATTGTGAAGCTGGAGACTGTGAGACTCGCCTTGTCCACCGTTCCCGGCGTACCTCCGCCGGAATCGTTCGTGATCAGTCCCACGTCGTACCACATGGGTGTAGGCGCAATGTTGCCTTCCTCGTCCGACGTCAGCACCGCCTGGCTGATGATACTTCCACCGGCGGTTTTCAGTGTGACGGTATGTGCCGTTTGCGGGTCGAGCTCCTGCACGCTTATATACACGGTATCCATGAAACCGATTACTTTTGTTTCCTGCAATTGGGAGTTGTAGATGGTGACGAGTCTTGGGAAATCTCTTTCCTTGCAACCGGTAAGCAACACTCCCACCGAAACGACAAACAGAACGAGAAGGATTATAAGACGTTTGATAAAATACATAATTCACCTCCTCCTATTGGTAGTCTTCTTCCGACTCGGGCAGAATCGGTAGATTTTTCTTTTTGGCGAAATGGTTCCATATTTTCGCTATCGGGATGGTAAAGCTGGTATGAACCATAAGGCTCGACTCATCTACCGCCTGGCCTCCCACGTCGTAGGAGGCTATGCCCAATTCGAACATGTCGTAGAGACGGAAGGCAATCCCCGCGTTGAACACTCCGTTTTCGCCTTCTTCGTTGGCCCCGACGTATTCACCAAGCAGCATGATCCGGTTTTTCCACGTCGAGAGGTCCACGCCTGCGAAAAAGAAATTTTCGGTCTCGGTAGATTCGAGCAGCCCGAACTCCACACCGAGATGGATTCCCAGATTCGACTCATCCAAAAGCGGTAATTTGAAAGGAATATCCTCGGTCATCACTGTGGCAAGGTTGAGATAAACGTTGCTCATTGCGAAATCATCAATGTCATTCACCTCGAACCCGTATATGCTGGCGCCGAGTTTCGGCAGATAGTCCTTGTCGAAGTCTATGATCTTGAGCTTGAGGTTGTAAATATCCGCATGGATGGGAGATCGCTCGAGGCCATCGACAAAAATAAGTTCTTTCCGAGTGTAGCTGAACTCCATGTTGGGATTGGGGCAGAAAATGATCGAATACTTGACATCGTAAAGGTCTTCGCCCCTTAATGTTCCGGCGTCGGTCCATACTCCCGATATCGCCAGCTTCCATGGGCCGATCATGTCCGCCTGTGGTATGGTCATCACTCCGTCAAGGCCCCATAAGTAGCTGGGGCCGACGATGCGGCGGAAGAGAGCCCAACTCTTGCCTTCCTCCTCCTCCGGAGTCAGCGCTGTAGCAAAAGCCGGCCACAACATCAGGCAGAGCAACACAGCCGCTAGAAAAATTTTCGGTCTGCTCATGTTTTCCCTCCTTTTTTAGGTTTGGTCATTTTTCCCTCCTTATGAGTGGAATTTGAGGCTGCATTATACTCTCGATTCCTTTTTTTTTCAACCCTCAAGTAAAAAAAACTAACGTTTCATTTTCCATCACTACTGTCCCAATGTTAATCGAATAAATTCAATTACTTACCAAGAGATTAGCAAGAAAAATTGGTTCATCTGAAGAAAATGAGTACCTATCAACAACACTCGCATAAACCTCTGTTTTTATGGTGTTTATTGCCACGGCGGGCTCCGTCGAGGAGGAACACCGAAGGCGTAGTGTCCTTGACGAGTGGTATGACAAAACATAATCATTTTGGGAGGTTGAAAGAAAACGCGCAATAAAGGCTTGATGGACTATTTTGCTAAAATACCGTGTTTCGCTACTAGTCATTTCCCCCTTTTCTTTCAACTCATTAAGGACATCTTGAAAATGACAGGCACTCATTTTCCGGATGATCCTTATTTTCTAATAAAAATTTTGGGAAATGGGCAAAAATTAGGCAAAAGCGACTAATCCTTGGAATGGTTTACCTGAACAGCTCAAGGGCTAAGTGCTTGATTTTAAGCTAAGTTCCTTGAAATAAGTAAGCGCGCCTGGCAGGATTCGAACCTGCGACCTGCGGATTAGAAGTCCGCTGCTCTATCCTCTGAGCTACAGGCGCAATGCTTTGAAATCAATAACTTACGGCCTTTTGGGTTGCGGTTTGCTGAGCCAATGTGCCAAGATTGTGCCAAGAATTCAAGCGACTGCGTTTAGAAGGTCTTCCTCGTCTACTGTGTCGTATCTTGTGAGCATGCTCATGGTTTTATGTCCTGTTATCGCCATGATTACTCTGTCCTGTTTTCCGGCTTTTCTCATGTTGGTTACGAATGTGTGTCTGAAATCGTGGAATCTGAAGTTTTGTATTCCGGCTTTTTTGCATGCCTTGTGGAATGAGCGTTTTACTGATTGGATTGATTTGCCTTTGTAGTCGAATACCGGCCCTGTTTTGCGCTTGTGTTGAGAGAGTGTTCTTTCCAGCAGGGAGCTTATTGGGATTTTTCTTCCTTCGTTGGTTTTTGTTTGTTCTGGGTTGAGTTTTATGAGTCGGTTTTTGAGGTCTACTTGTTCCCATGTGAGGCTGAATATCTCTCCTGCTCTCATTCCTGTTTCGTGAGCAGCTATAATAATGGGCTTAAGGTGTTCAGGTGATTCCTTTAGGAGTTCTGCAAGTTCTTCTTTCGAGACTATCCTATCTCTCTTGTTGTTTTCCTTGAGGAGCTTGATGTGCTTCATTGGGTTGTTTTCGAGCTTGCTGTTTCTGATTGCTCTGTTGTAGATTGTTCTCAGGCATGCGAGTTCGCGGTTGATTGTGGCCGGTGCCGGGTGATTGCCTTTAGGAGTTACAGCTTTTTTCCTGTGGAGGATGTAGTTCTCTACGGTTACGGGTTTGATGTCTTTTGCCAAACAGTCTCCGAAAAAGTCTTTCATGTGCGCAATGCTATCTTGGTCTCTTGTCCAGCTTCTCTTATGAGCTTGACCGTAAGTTAAAAAATCTTCACAGATTTCAAAGAACGTTACCTCGCGCTGGCGCTGCTTTAGTTCGTAAGTGTTATCTTCAATCTCCTGCAAGAGCTTTTGCAGAAGTACTTGCGCCTCGCGCTTGGTCTTGGCCTTGGTGGCCTTTCGGATGTCCTTGCCGGAAGGGTCTTGGTAGCGTATGTACCATGTGCCCTTGCCGTTGGTTTCGGCTCGTTTATAGACACTTGCCATTGCTGCCTCCTTTCCACGAGCCGGTTGCCGCTTCCAATAATATTATAGCACAGATAGACTCTATTTTCAGTTCCTTGTTTTTTCCCGGATTTCTCTTTCCAGGTCATTTTCCCGAAAGCGGATACACCTTCTCCTGCCTTCATCGCCGAGGTCAATGTAAGGGATGCGGTGCTCGTCCACCCACTTGTATATGGCGGAAACACTAACGTTCAGTTTCTCTGCCACTTCTTTGGCTGTTAGGAGTTTTTCCATTTCCGGTTTAAATTATGATTTCCTTTTTATTACTTTTATTGCCAGAATGAGAATCGCGAAAGCCCAAAGGAGTATTAAAAGAAGTATAATTTCGAAAGTTTCTGAATGGGGATGGTTATGACAAGTAAGGTTAAAACTAAAGTCTAGGTTTTGAAAAAATAGAGCTATCCGTTGACAAACATCCCTGAAAGTTCTTCCTGCTCCTATAAAAAATTTCTTTTGCGTGAAATAGAGATAAAAAATTCCTATAATTACAAAGATGATAATTGTTCTGCCCCAAGCAACACGCCTTAGAAAATTCCTTAAATTGAACATAAATTACTCCAAATACTCATCGATGATTTTAAATTCGATGTTTTTTGATTGTTGAATGTTTGCTTTTGTTCTTTGCAGTGAATCTTTATTTTCGAATACAAGAATTGTTTTAATGAAGCCGTTATCCATGTTTCTTTGTATGTTTTTTTGAATATTAGATAGATGGATGCACACTTCGACTGCAACTAAACCATCAGGTGAGTTTATGGCAACATCACAACTCTGGTATTCTTGTTTTGCTTCATATCCTTTTTTTTCGTAAAATTCGGTAATATTTTTGGCATAATAGCAGTGTTTTAAGTTACCCTTGCCTTTGTACGGTTGCTTTTTCTTACCCAATGCCATCAATCCATCTTGAGTAAATTCCAGAAACGATGAAATTCCACCTCTCCCTCTTTTAGTCTTCAGAGGAACTTTGTTAATGAGGTTTTTCTCTTCGAGAACTTTCAAAGCTTTGTTACCTTTTGAAGCTGAGAATCCGAGTTGCTTGTAGCGTTCTACGGTGGTGAGGAATGGATGCTCGTGGATATTTTCCAAAAGCTTTCTCGCGTCCATGGCAAAGTAAAGCGGAGGACTTTCCTGAACTGAGATTGGTAAGCTTCTGTTCTCACGTGAGGAGATTTGGATATTTTCTTGTGATGGTTTTCTGGGGATGACGCTTCTTTGTAGCTCGGCAATTTTTTCCCTGGTTTTATTCTTAATGATGACCGGATTTTTTCTTATCTCGTCCGCTTTGTTGAAAGTCTTGATGATGAAAGGTTTGGAAATGCGCCGCGTGGCAACTATACTATGATAATTCGGAAGCTTTGAAATCATTTCCTGCTCTTCTCTTGAGAGGCTGCAAGCCTGGCCCATGTATCTGGCATCTTCGGCGTCTGAAAGATTAAAAAATATTTTCGTATAGGCTTCACTTCTGAGGCTTGTGATAACCTTGTGAGGCTGGTGCGTTATTACAACCGCGCCTATGCCTGATGAACGGCTCGTTGTGAAAAGGGTTGAGGCTGTCGGGTAGCCAAGCATAACCTGCTCAGCATGTTTGCTGAATGTGGTATCTCCTTCGTCGTATACCAAAACTGTATTTAGCTTCTTCATCTTTTATCCTTGAAGTACTCGGTTAAATACTGG
>Ga0180432_10007542_pt1 | contig 13780 bp, 7 predicted proteins | sample SS_ome_10_FD_132414 | JGI IMG/M metagenome (GOLD analysis project Ga0180432, IMG submission 132414) | Hypersaline lake sediment archaeal communities from the Salton Sea, California, USA - SS_1_MS_2 metaG | ecosystem: Environmental > Aquatic > Non-marine Saline and Alkaline > Hypersaline >...
GACGTTCGGCAGCCCGGTTGCCGTGTCCATCGCGTGTCTGCTCATGATCCTGGAGATTGAGCGGCCCGAGGGCGCGGAACACGCCGAGTACATGAGGCTGCGGAACATCGCGCAGGTGATGATCTCGAAGTGGCTGGAGCCCAAGGGGTGCGCCTCGCAGTTCGAGGGCGAGCCCGAGTTCTACGGGACCATAAACGCGCTCCTCATCAAGCTGGCCAAGTACCCGGAGAAACCCATCCTGCCGGAGGACAACCCCGAGTTGGAGAACTACAAGGGCGACGACATCATCACCTCGGACGGTTCGACCCTGCTGGGGGCGGACGACAAGGCGGGCATCGCCGAGATCATGACGCTGCTTTCTTTGCTGAAGTCCGATTCCGCCCTGCCCCACCCCAAAATCCGCGTTGGGTTCACCCCGGACGAGGAAGTGGGCAACGGAACCAAGTTCTTCGACGTCAAGGCCTTCGGGGCGGATGCGGCCTACACCGTCGACGGCAGCGGAATGGGCGAGGTGGAGGACGAGACCTTCTGCGCCGACACCGCCGTAGTCGAGATCAAGGGGATCGACGTCCACCCGGGCTACGCCAAGGACAAGATGGTCAACGCGGTGAGGTTGGCGGCCGACTTCATCTCGCGCATGCCGGCCGACAGCGTTCCCGAGACCACCGAGGGGCGTCAGGATTATCTGCATCCCTACCAGGTCGGCGGCAACGTCTCCGCGGCCAATATAACCGTCCTGGTGCGCAGCTTCACCGAGGAGGGTTTGAAGAAGATGGAGGCTCACCTCGAGCGTATCCGCAAGGAGCTGGCGGAGTCCGAGCCCCGGGCGCAGATCCAGGTCAAAGTCAAGGAGTCTTACCGTAATATGAAGATGGTGCTCGACAAGTATCCCGCCGTGGTGACCCATGCCGAGGAGGCGGTGCGGCGCTCCGGCCTGGAACCCAAGCGCATGGCCATCCGGGGCGGCACCGACGGCGCCCGGTTGTGCTTCGAGGGCCTGCCCACCCCCAACTTGTCCGCGGGTGGCTATAATTTCCACTCCCGGCAGGAATGGGTTCCCATCGGGGCCATGGTCAAGGCGGTGGAGGTGCTGAAAGCGCTGATGGCGGTCTATGTGGAGAAGGGACTGGATTGATTGGTGGTCGATAATTTGCCTGGCGGTCGGTACGGGTCGTAGACTCGTTGATGGAGCAGGAACTCGATGAAGACGCTGGCCCGATGGATTTCAAACCGCAGTGTATCCTGGGGTGTCGTGTCGGTAGTAGCCCTGTTGTCGCTGATCAGCTTGTACAAGGTGGGGAACCTGGGTCACGACGACGACGTCCTGGCGTTCCTGCCCCGTGATAATCCCGACGTCGAAGCCTTCTACTACGTCAACGAGCGATTCGGCAGCCTGGACCTGGCGCTGGTGGGAATCGAGTCGGACGACGTGTTTGCTCCCGATTTCCTGCGGAGACTCCAGCGGGTTACCAAGGATCTCAAGGACACCCGGGGCCTGGATCACGTGCTCAGCCTGGCCAACGTGGTGGATTTCACCCCGGATCTGGAGCGGGGCGGCATCGTTACCTCAACGCTGGTCGAGGACATTCCCAAGAACAAAGCCGAGCGGGAGGCTTTGCGCAAAAAGGTCATGTCCCGGGACCACCTGGTGGGGCACCTGGTCTCCGAAGACGGTAAGGCGGTTCTGATTTATTGTTTTCTGGCCTACGGCAGCGATCCCCGGGCACTGGCCGGTAACGTCCGCAACGTGGTTGACGAGGCGTTCCCCAGCCATCACAAGTACTGGGGCGGCGGTCCCTTCATCTCCACCTATATCTACGACACCACCCAGAAGGACATCCGCCGGCTGACCCCCTGGGCGGTGCTGGCCATCGTGTTGATCATGATGCTGGCATTCCGCGACATCATCGGCGTATGCCTGGTGCTGCTTTCCACCGCACTGGGCATCCTGCTCTCTTTAGGGGCGATGGCCGCCTTCGGGGTGCGCTTCAACATCGTCCTGGGCTCCATGCCGGTGATCCTGTTCGCAATCGGCAGTGCCTACGGGATCCACATGCTCTCGCGCTACTACGCCAGCGCGGAGAGGAGTGACTACCAGGAAGCCATGAAACAGACCATGTGCGGGGTGGGCCCCACGGTGCTGACCGCCGGGCTCACCACCGCCGCCGGCCTGCTTTCCTTCATCGCCATGGACATCCAGCCCCTGAGGGTCTTCGGGCTTTTCACCTCCCTGGGCATTCTGGCGACGCTGCTGCTTTCGGTTACTTTCATTCCCGCGGTGGTGGTCTTGACCCGGCTGAGGCACAAGCCGTCGCCCTCGAGCATCTTGGGGGAGTTCACCGCGCGTCTTTCGATATTCGCACGCCAGCACCGGCTGGCGATGGGCCTGGTTCTTTTAGTGGTGGGCCTGGGCGCCGGAACGCTCATATCCCGGGTGAAAGCCCGCATGGAGAACGCGTCCTTCTACTCTGAGGGCAGTCCGCCGGATGAGAGCGACAAGTTCCTGCGCAAGTACTTCGGCGGCTCCACCTTCATTCAGGTGCACATGAAGGGCGACTTGAGCGATCCGCACGTTCTGCGGGAGTGGCAGCGGCTGGCCGACCGGATATCGCTGCTTCCCCGGGTGAGCAACGTGCTGCACGTGTCCGACATCCTGGCCAAGTCCACCGAGGCCATGGTGGGACAGCGTCGGGTCCCGGACACAACCGAGCAGGTGAGACTGCAGTACACGTTTCTGGTCGGCGACCCATCGTTGGCGCAGGTCGTGACCCCCGACTACGGCCAGGCCTTGATGCACATAAAGGTGGACGCCGGCCGGGCCGAGGAGACCGAAGGAGTGCTGGAGGAGGTGGAGCGGATAGTGGCCGCGGAGTCGGTGACCCACTTCTCTGTGGGGCGGAGGGGGGCGGAGGGAGTGCAGAAGCGGATTCATGACTTGATCTCCACGCGGATCCGCGCTCTGGCACACGTCTATGAGGTGCCGTTTTCAGAAGATCAGCTTCAGTTACTGGGGGAACACCTGACCAGGCCTTCGCCCAGAGCGGATCCCTCCCGGGTGAAAGCCGGCCTGGTGAGGTTCCTCGGTTCGGACGAGTGCGCGGTGGATTGTACCTCGGCGGGCGTTTCCCGGGAGGAGGTGGCCGAATCGCTGGTCAAACTGGGTTCTGCGGCGGACGAAGCCGCGCTGGCCCGGGAGCTGGCCGATCTGCTGCGGCGATCGGAAGACGACGACCTGGTAGGCGACCTGGCCTTTTCGGTGGCTGTCCCCCTGGCCGAGATGTGGAAGGCGCAGCGCGCGACTCGGCGCGCCGGGCAATTGATCGATGATGTCGGCCTTCAGGTTCCCGAGTCGGCAAAGGGCCGCAGGTTCGTCGCCGCCCTGGGCACCACGCTGCTGGATCTGGACAATCCCACTGCAATGCTGCCGGCCGCACCCGGTGTGGCCACGGGGTCCTTAGACATGCGGGTCACCGGACTTCCGGTCATGCACCGGGGCCTTTCGATCAGCGCCACCTCCAACCAGGTCAAGAGCCTGATATTCGCCCTGGTTCTGGTGGTGCTGATCATGTCGATCTACCTGCGCTCGGTTTTTTCGGGGTTGCTGGTGGCCATCCCCACCTTGCTTACCCTGGCGGTTATTTACGGAGGCATGGGCCTGATCGGCGTAAGACTTGACATCGGCACGGCCATGCTGGCCAGCCTGATTCTGGGCGCGGGGGTGGACTACGCGGTGCACCTGACCTCCGCCTGGCACGTTCGGGAGGGAGAACCGCTGCAAGACGCCGCGGCCTGGGCGGCCAACTTCGCCGGGCCGGCCATCTGGACCAACGCCATAATGGTGTGCGTGGGTTTTTTCGTGCTCACCCTGGGAGAGGCCCGTCCCCTGCAGAACGTGGGTAGCCTGACCGCCACCGCGATGATAGTGGCGGCCCTGGCCACCTTCGTATGCATTCCAGTGCTGGCGCGCAAGCGGTTTTACTGCCAGCACACCTATGTTCCCGAAGAGCAGGAAATCGAGCGGCGCTCCAGCGAAAGCGCCCCGGTGAACGACTGAAAGAGGTGATTATGAGAGGCAAGATCCTTGCGGTACTGGCCCCCTGCATGATGCTGGCGACGGCGGCGACCGGCGAGGAGTCGCCCGGTGAAAAAGTCCTGCGCCTGATGGACGAGGCCATGACCCAGGCCCAGGATCAGTACTTCGTCCAGGATATTATTACCCAGGAGCCGGGCAAGGAACCCCGTAAAATGAAGATGCGGGTGCGCATCAAGGGCAAGGAGTGGCGTTGGATAGAGTTCTTCGAGCCCGGCGACGTGAAGGGTATGCGGATCCTGGTGCGTTCGGTCACCCAGATGTACGTTTACCTGCCGGCCTACCGCAAGGTCCGCCGGGTGGCCAGCCACGTCCGCAGCCAGGGGTTCATGGGCACAACCTTGAGCCACGACGACGTCAGCATCGTGACCTACGGCCCGCTGTTCAGCGCCAAGCTGCTCTCCGAGAATGATACTCACTGGACCATCCAGGCCTCGCTGAAGGCGGGGAAGGAATTCCCTTACTCCAGGCTGGAGTTCGACGTTCTCAAGAACGTCAAGCAGCCGTCCGAGATCCGCTATTTCAACGACAAGGGCGTGAAGGTGAAGACCGAGTACCGGTCCAACTACGACTGCCAGGGCACTATCTGCAATCCCAAGAAGCTCAAGATGGTGGACAACACCCGCAACGGCATGTGGACAGAGATTATCTGCCACGACTGGAAGGTCAACACCGGGGTCAAAGACAGCTTTTTCACGGTGAGATCTCTGCAGAGAAGATAAGGCCGGTTCCAAGTTCCAAGTTCCGGGTTCCAGGTTTTGGGGAGACACATGAAATATATTTCAACTGCACTGGTGATGTTGCTTTGCTGGACGGCCGCCGCGGACGAACTGGAACTGCGCTGGGGCGGGAGGGTGCAGAGCGACGTGCGCTTCCGCATCCAGGCCAAGGAGACCGGGGCGTTTTACAAAAAACTGGAGCTGCCCGCCGGGGTGGCGCGCAACGAGAACATCTTCAAGGCCAAGCTGGACGCCCTCTATGGATCCTACGCCGGCGTGGTGGACGTCGATTTCGTCTGGCTGGGGTACCCCGAGTCGCTGGACGGTATCGCCGACCTGTCCGACCGGGGATTCGTGGATCCCTACTACCTGCAAGTCCACGCCCTGTACCTGGAGGCCGCCGATTTCATTTTCGAGGGGCTGGATCTGCGCATCGGGCAGCAGCAGATAAAATGGGGGGTGGGCGACCAGTTCAACCCCACCAACACCCTCAACCCCAACGACGTGGAGGACGTCCTGCTGTTCGGCGAGCAGATGGCCAACCTGATGATCAAGCTGGACTACGCCGTGTATGACATGTGGACGGTCTCCGGCGTGCTGGTGCCCATCTTCCAGCCGGCGCTGCTGCCCCGCTCGGCCCCGCTGGGAATCGCCGCCACCGACCGCTACCCCTTCACCGACGAACAGCTGCGCCACCGCATCCGCTCCGAGCAGCAGCTCTCGCGGCTTCTGGGCTGGCCCACGGCGGTGGACCGGGCGGTGCCGATCATGCCCGTCAAGAGCCTCGAGAACATGCAGTTCGCCTTCCGGTTGGCCGGTACCATCCTCGATCAGGACATCGCCGTCAGCTACTACCGCGGCCGCACCGACTTTCCCCAGCCGTTTCTGAACTACACGGTGCAGAGCCCCTTCGCCGAGCGGCAATGCAGCCCGCAAGACGCCACGGACTGCGTCAACGGTTTGCTGGATACGGTGACCTCCCTGGGCTACCCGGAGATCCAGGTAGTTGGGCTGAACCTGTCCGGCGAGGTCGATCTGCTGGGCTGGATGTCCGACAGCATACACCCCATCGGCTACCGCCTGGAGCTGGCGGTCGTATTTCCCGAGAGGTACACCATCGGCATGGTCCAGGAGGCCATGGACTTCGTCATCGTCACCCAGCCGGCCGGGGAGTACGACTACGACGGCGACGGCGATCCCGGCGGCGCCCGGCCGGTGGTGGTGGACGATATTCCGTTCTTCAAATGGGTGCTGGGGCTGGACTACAGCTTCGGCCGCCACGTCTACGCCAACTTGATGTGGGTCCACGGCCTGGTGGACGAGTTCGGCATCGGCTACGCCGTGCGCCAGGGGGAGTCGCAAAGCGACCAGTCCGACCTGCTCACCTGCCAGACCTCCGGCGATTTTAGGACCTGCAACTCCCGCGAGATCCTGCGCCAGCGCCTGGGCGACTACATGGTCTTCGGGCTGGATTTTAAATTTCTCGACGACCGGCTGCTGCTGCGGCTCTTCTCCATCCTGGATCTGACCGGAATCGAAGAGGCGGAGTGGGACCGGCGGGCCCAGCGTATGATCAAGAAGCACAGCTCCTTCTACACCGAAAAGGGCTTCTCCATGGTCATCTACCCGGAGCTGGGCTACAACTTCGGCAACGGCCTGGAGGTGGGGTTGGGGGTGCTGCTGCAGCTGGGCGAGGACTACACCAAGTTCGGCGACCCGGCCGCCGGGGGATCACTGGCCTGGGCCCGGGCCCGCTTCAGTTTCTGACAGCTTGATTTCCGCGTCCGCGGCGATTTTTTCGATATCCTTCAACCAGCGCTCCCGGGCGGTGCCCCAGTCGCCCTTCTCGATCAGCTCGCGGCTTTTCCCCAGGTGGCTTTTTACCTGATCGATGGCGTCGTCTTCCTCCAGGTCCCACAGGGCCTGGGCGTAGAAGGCGTGGTTGAGGGGGTAGCCGGGATGTTTCTCGACCGCTTCCTTGAGCAGCTCCAGCGCCTTGTCGCCGTCGCCGATGCCCTTGGGCCAGGGCGGGGCCATCAGGTAGAGCATGCCCAGCACCCGCAGCGGCCCGCCCTGCTCCTCTTGGGGGGACAGTTCCTTGGCTTTGAGCAGCTCTTCTTCCAGGCGCTTGAGGTTCTTCACCGCCAGGGTGGCGTGCTGGCGCACGGCCATGCCCAGGTTCACCGCCAGGTAGTAGTGTACCGCGCCGATCGGCTCGATTCGCTCGGTCAGGGCGATCTCCGCCCAGCGCACTCCTTCGGCGGCGTAGCGCTCCTTTTTTTCCTGGTCTTTGGTGGTGCGATCCGCCAGCAAGTAGCAGATGCGCGCTCCGGTTTCCGTCCGGTGTATCGGTGAGGGCGAAGCTCCGCGCAGCGTCCCCAGGGCGCAATGCAGGGTGGAGGTTTCGGTGCAGTGATTGAACTCCCTGGCGCGCGCCTGAAGTTCCTCTGAGGTCCATTCGGGACAGGTGTCCTGGGTGCCCAGGTCCACGATGTCTTCAGGGAGAGTAAAGGTGCATCCCGACAGAAGAATGCCGATTAGCAGCGCCCCCGCCGGGATGTGCCGGATGGGATTCATGCGCTTATTTGGATTTCCACAGTTTCACGATGTTCTGGTAATTCTTGGCGTTGGCGGGGCCGAATGACTCGATTCCAAACATCTGGCAGAGTTCCTTGCCCTTGTCGTGGGTGCACATGGACGACAGGGCCTGAGTGATCCGTCCGCGTTCATGCTTGGTGGTCTTCTTGGTGTTGGCCAGCAATCCCACCAGCGGAATCGGCTCGGAGGTGAACACCACTTCGAGCTTGCTGGCGAACGGCAGGGAGTTCAGGCTATTGAACTGCTGCTCGTTGAGGATCACCGCATCCAGCTTGCGTCCCTTGCTGAGGTTTCTAAGCGCCCGGAGCGCCCGGCGAGAAGGTTTCAGCTTGAAGTGCTTGGCCGGGTCGATCTGGGACTTGAAGACGATCTTCTTCAAGAACCTGGGCTCGCCCAGATGAGTGCCTCCGAGAGTCTTGCCCTTCAAGTCCGCCAGCGATCCGAACGATCCCTTGCGCACCACTATTCGGTAGGTGTCGGTGGTCTTTCCTTCGACGTTGGGCTGGGCCACCGGAACCAGGCTGTGTTTCTGCATGTGCTCCAGGTACAGCCCCACGGAGAGGATGGCGAAGTGGGGGTCCTTTTCGGCGATGAGCTTGCGGCACTTGTCTACCTTGGAGGTGAAATCACAGGTGATGGATCCCTTTTCCCACTGCCCGATTTCCTCGATGACCGCCAGCATGGAGTCCATGGCCGGCTTGGCGTCGGTAGCCCGCACCGGACCGCCCGGGTAGCAGATCACCACGGTGAGCGGGGACGCCGGGGCTTCTCCCGCCAGAGCGGGCGGGGAAAGCAGGGCCGCCAGAAACAGAATAACAATCGTTCGGGTCATGACTTCCTCCCAAACAACAGCTGGGTAATTGCAGGTGATATCAGCAAAGCCGCGGTTACGCAACAGACCAGTCCGATGGTGACCGCCACCCCCATGGAAGCGATGCCGCGGTACTCGGCCAGGATGATGGCCCCCAAACCGGCAAAAGTGGTGCCGGACGCCAGGAGGATGGCCTTGCCGGCGATTATGGCCACCCGCCAGGGCGACATTCCGGGGAGCTCGCGCCAGCGGTGGGCGAACCAGACCCCGTAATCCACCGCCAGACCGATGACCAGCGGCAGGGCGATGATGTTGGCGTAGCTGAACTGCATGTTGGTGGCGGACATGACCAGCAGCATCCAGCCCCCGCCCACCAGAAGCGGCAGCAGGGCGATGACGAATCCCTGTATGTTCCTCAGGATCATCAAGATCCAGGCCATAGCGATAAGCACCGCCAGGAGCGTACCCAGCCGGAAGGAGAATACCGCCATGCGCGAGAACACCTGATGGGTGGTGGGAAATCCGGTCACGTCGTGGGACACGCGGTAGACGTCGGCAAGCACCCGGTCCAGGTTCTTGGGGGCGTAGATCGAGTTGGCTGCGTGAACGTAGACGGCGACGGTGCCGTCATCGGCGACGAAGCGCTCCCGCAAGGCTGGGGGCAGATCTTTGGGAGTCAGGATCCTGGCGTGCTGCCAGGATGACAGCACTTCGAACCCCAGTCGGGCGGCGGTAAGAATGGTCTGAACGAAGTGCTCGGTTCTGACCCGGGCGCGCTCGGGATCCTCTTCGATCTTTTCGTGCAGTTCATCCAGGCGGGTAAGGATGGTCTCGAACAGCACTACCAGGTGTTTGTGTCCGGCAGAGAAAGCCATCTCCTGGGAGTCTTCCAGGAGGATTTCGGTTTTCTCCAGAGAGGAAAGAATTCTCTGCATGGTGGCCGGCTTCAGCTTGACATCGCCCAGCGCCATGATCTGCTTCAGGTAAGCCGAGCTGGCGGCGGTGGCGCCAATCTGCCGGCCCAGGCGGACGCGCTCTGCGGCGTTGTAGGGAAACAGATTGGTGATGGTCTGGACCTTGGAGATGGTCTCGAGCTTTTCCGCCGCCCGGGCAATCCTCCGGGCGTCCCGCATGGACTCGGCGGTGAAGATGAGCGTTTCGGCCTGATAGTCGCTCTCCGCCACCATGCGCCGCTGGTAGTGGGCAGCCTCGGAGTCTTTCGGTAGGAGGCTCAGAACGTCGTAGTCGAAGGGGATCGAGAATCCGCCCATGGCACCACTCGCCGCGGCCACCAGGGCCGCTCCTACCAGCAAGACGTTGATCGGGCGGGGAAACTTCAATCCCTGGTGCTTGGTGGAATCGCCGGCGGTGGACATCAGCCGGCGGGCGCGGCCGATGGAGGGGGGCAGCAGGGCGAACAGAGCCGGCTGTACCAGGAAGGTGCTGACCAGCACCAGCAGCACCCCGCTGGCGGCCACCAGGCCGAACTCGGCGAAACCCGAAAACGGCACCGTGCCCAGCGCGGCAAAGATCAGGACTGTGGCGCCGCCGGCGGTCAGGAGCGCCTTGGCGCAGGAGGCCACTCCCCGCGAGATGGCTTCGACCAGGTCGCGGTCCCGTTTACGCTCCTCGAATATCCGCGAGCTGAGGAATATGCCGTAGTCAACACCCAGGCCAAACAATATGGCGGTGAAACCCGAGGTCAGGATGGTCAGGTGTCCCACTGTCAGGTAAGTCAAGCCGATGTTCCAGAAGACGCCCAGGCCCATGGGCACGAAGACCACCAGCGCCCAGCGCAGCGACTGGAACCATATTCCGATGAGAAGGAGGATGAGGACCGCGGCGGTGCAGACGATCAGCAGGATGTCCTTCTGGACGGTGATGAACTCCTCGTGGGTCACCGCCGGCAGGCCGGTGAGTCCCGCCCGGGGGGTGGGCAGGCCATCGACTTGATAGCGGCCGCGCAGTTCCCGGATGGTGTTTCGGACCTCGCGAATGAAAGGATCGACGGCCTCGAATTCCTCGGTGGTGTCCTGGGGGCTGACGAAAACGAACAGCATGCGCCCGTTCCGGGAGGTATAGTGCCCCTTGCCCGCGGCCAGTTCCCCGGCGCCGTAATGGGCCAGAAACCGCTGCCAGGCGATCTCTTCGGGTGCCTTGCGCTCCTCGAGCCAGCGCAGCCACTCCTCGGCGAAGAACAGCATCATGCGCAGACCGCCCTCGGCGGTCTGGAGATCGACGTCGACTGTGGACAGCGGAGGAGGATCTTCCAGCCAGGATTCCACCCGCTGAAAGGCGTCGTCCCAGTCGGCCAGTTTCTTCCTGGGAGGTATTCCGATCAGCCTCTGCAGCACCGATGAGAATTGACGCATGGGCTTGGGGGGCACCAGCAGGTAGGCGTGCTTGAAAAAGAAGGTCAGGTCCACCCGCTCGGACACCTGCCGCACGGTGGGCAGTTTGCGCAGGTCTTCGGCCAGATCCGCCGCGAATTTCTCCATGGCCTGGCGCGGCGCGCCCTCGAGCACCACGATGAGATCCGAAGCCGCCCCGAACTTCTTCAAGAAGCGCTCCAGGCGCACGGTGACTTCGGCCTGCTTGGGCAGCAGGGCCTTACGCGAGGTGATGAAGGGTATGCTGAAAACGCCGATCGTGGCCACGCCGGTCAGAATCAGGGCGCAAAGTATCACCGTCCAGGGGCGACGGGCGATGCCCGCGGCAGTTTTCTCCACTATTTCGGCAGGATTCAGACCGTTCATGCACCACCGTTAGCAGCGCATTGTCGGTGCTGGCCGGTCGGTTGTCAAGGCGGGCGCGGGCCTAGAACAGGCAGCACTGGTCTCCGCAGCAGTAGGTCCCCGCGGGACAGCAGACCGTCGGGCAGCAGACGGGGTAGTCGGCGGGGCAGCAGAACTGGTTGTTGCAGCAGGTGGTCCCGGTGTCGCAGCAGCCCGGTCCGCAGCAGATCGGGTGCTCGGCCGGACAGCAGCCGTCGGGGCAGCAGGTGCCGCCGGGGGTGCAGCAGAAATTGCCCGGGCAGCAGATGGGATGCTCGGGAGCGCAGCAACCCAGCCCCGAGCAGCAGGTGTAGTCGATCGCCGGGCAGCGCTGGTCGCAGGCTCCGCAATGTTCCGGGTCGGTCAGCAGGTTGTAGCAGGCGTCGGTGCAGCAGGTCAGGCCGCTGGAGCAAGCCCGGCAGTCCGGGCCGCAGTGTTCGTCGACGTTGCAGAGCGCGCAGGCGCCGTTCTCGGGGTAGTAGCCGCTGTCGCAGATGAAATCGCAGGCTCCGTCGGTGCAGGCGGCCTGGGCGTTGGCCGGCGCTTCGCAAGGCGTGCAGCGGGTTCCGCAGCTGTCCACCGAGTTGTCCGACAGGCACACTCCCGAGCAGTCGTGATACCCGGTGTCGCAGGCGTAGGCGCAGGCGCCGTCGGTGCAAGACGCACTGGCGTTCTCCCGCGGCGGGCAGCTGGCTTCGGAGCCGGCGCCGTCGGTCTGCCCGTCGCAGTCGTCGTCGATGCCGTTGCAGATATCCTCATCGGCGGTGGGAACCGGGCCGTTCTTGAACTCACCCGCAAACCCGTCGCAGTATTCGAGTTCGCCGGCGCACTCCAGGGTGTCGCAGTGGTGCTCGAGGTCGCAGGGGGTTTCGTCCGGGATGATCAGCAGGACGTAGGGCCCCCCGTTTTGGCTGCGACAGTAGTAGGTCACATTCTGATAGCGGGCGCAGCGCTCGCAGGGAGTGTCCGGGCCGCAGCTGAACGGCGCCTGATCCCGGGGCGGGACATCCACCTGATCGCACTCCTGCCCGCAGACGTTGTCTTCGTCGGTGTCCCCGTCGCAGTCGTCGTCCAGCCGATTGCAGACCTCGGCCGCGTCGGGATTGATGTCGGGGTTGGAGTCGTCGCAGTCCTGCGACACCGGGAACCCGTCGTTGTCTCCGTCCCGGGTCTCGTCCACGCAGCGCCCGTCGACGCAGGCTTCCCCGGGGTCGCAGACGACCCCTTCGCAGGGATCGGCGGGAACCCAGTCCTGGCAGACACCCTCGACGCAAACCTGCGCGCCCGGGCAGTCGACATCGTAGGTGCAACCGGCCCCGTCGTCGCACTGACAACTCCAGAGCAGCGTTCCAAGCCCCAGCAGCAGCAGGCATCCAAGTACAGGACTTCTCATTACTTTTATTCTATCCGATCGGCCGTAAGTTTGCCAGATACCCGCCTGATTGGTACAGTACTAGGCCAATGGTCAAGTTATTCCGAATCGGGGTGGTCTTGGTGGCTTGTGTTCTGTCGGTTCTCCCGGCGCTCGCCGGGGAAGACCAGGATGCTCTTGAAGAGGAACTGGATGAGCTGAAAGAGGATGATTACCCCGACCTGGTCGGCGCCGACGAAGAGGGTGCGATCATCGACGAGTTCACCCTGCTGATGGAGGATGCCGGGATGGTCGAATCGGCAGCCCGGCACAAGCAAGAGATCGGCATGAGCCCGTCGGCAATAACCGTGATCACCCGCGAGGATATCGAGGCCTCCGGCGCCGAGAACCTCGGGGACCTGCTCCGGATGGTCCCGGGGATGGACGTGCTGATCACCAGCGAGTTCTTCACGTCGTTGTCGGCCCGGCTCTACTGGAGCGTCGAGAACCACCACTTCCTGCTGCTGATCGACGGCCGGGACGCCAACGATGAGCTGATCGGCGCCACTTTCCTGCACATCCAGCCGGTAGGTCTGGACGACGTCGAGAGGATCGAGGTGATCCGCGGGCCGGGATCCTCCCTTTACGGTGCCAACGCGCAAGCCGGCGTTATCAGCATCACCACCCGGGCGCTGTCGAAAGAAACCTCCGGTTCGGCGCGCGTGGTGGCGGGGGAGCCGGGGATGATCGCCGCCAACGCCCGGGCATCCACCTGGGTTTCCGATTGGGGGTTCTCGATAAACGCAGGTTCGGAGCTGTTTGGGAAGTACTGGGCGCCGGCGGAAAACGGCAGGGAGATCTGGAGATTGCGCGGCGTGGTGGAGCGGCGCCTGACGGAGGGGAACCTCCTGCTCTTGGAGGGGGGGCTCACCAGCGGCTCGGGTGTACTGGCTTCCGCGCTGGGCGCGCTCGACGGTGAGCAACTGCTGGGGACGGTGCGGCTGTTGTACGAGTCGCAGGGAGTCCGAGCACAGCTATACTGGGTTTTGAACCAGGTCGTCGGCAGCGCGGGGAGTGACCTGGTCTATTCGGGAGTCCGTCTGGCGAAGCTCCCACCCATCGAGGTTGTAGCCCATGTAGTAGACGGGGATTTCCAGTGGACGCTTCCGGCGTTCTACGATCCGCTGATGCTAATCACGGGCGGTCGGGTGCGAGCTTCCTACCTCACCTCGGATGATTTACTTTCCCAGAGCTACGCGGATATCACCAGCTCGGGCTACCACCGGCCGGGCGTAACTCACTGGGAGGGGCGCGCCGGTGCGTTCGTCCACGGCGAACTTGCACCCTCGGACTGGGTCACGATTACCGCGGGGGTTAGGCTGGACTACAACACCGTCAGCGGAGAGTTCCTCAGCCCCCGGCTGGCGGCGGTGTTCC
>Ga0180432_10007544_pt1 | contig 13778 bp, 9 predicted proteins | sample SS_ome_10_FD_132414 | JGI IMG/M metagenome (GOLD analysis project Ga0180432, IMG submission 132414) | Hypersaline lake sediment archaeal communities from the Salton Sea, California, USA - SS_1_MS_2 metaG | ecosystem: Environmental > Aquatic > Non-marine Saline and Alkaline > Hypersaline >...
ATCCCGCTTGCAGATCATCTGGATCGCGTCTCGACCCGACGTCGCCGCCGGGGGCAGGCCGCCTCCGGGCTCGACCCATTGCCCGGCCATGTAGAAATCCTCCAGGCCAGGGAGCGTCTTGTCCATGCCCTTGCCCATCGTCATGCGCATTGTCTCGGTCGTGATCAGCCAGCCTTCCATCGAGCCCTGCCAGTTGCCGGTGTAGCGCTCATAGGTCATCGGCGTGGCGACGTCGACCACCTCCACCTGCTCAGAGATGCCTGGGAAGCGCTGCTCTAGTTGGCCGATCACCTTGATGGCGATGTCCTTCTTTTCGGCGTCGTAGCGCTCGCGATCCTGGTACAACTCCTGCCAATAGCCATAGTTGGACACGAACGAGACGACGATGACCGACTTGCCGGGTAGGGCCATCGTGGGGTCGTAGCAGAAATGCCGCATCCCCATCCGGCCCTGGACCTCGCCGGCGATGGTGATCGGCTGGGCGAGTGGGAAGCTGACCGTCGACGGCTGGCCGCTCAGGTCGCGCGCCACCCCGAGCGAGACCTGGATGATGGGCTGAAAGATGGGCAACTCGTCGTAATAGCCGCGCACCTTGTCGTTGACGTACCTGCCCTCCAGCATATCAAAGATGGTCGCGCGCCCGTCGGCTGCGGAAATCACGGCGTCGGCGCGGTGCTCGCTCCCATCGGCCAGGCGCACGCCTACCGCCCGGTCGTTCTCGGTGAGGATTTTCTCCACCCGCGACCTGTAGTGGATCTGGCCGCCCAGGTCGAGGTAGCGGCGCTCGATGGCCTGCGCGAACGCTAGCGACCCACCGATGGGGTAACCGGCATCTCGGTTGTGCATGCAGGCGAGCGTCATCAACAATCCCGCTACTGGAAAGTCGGGCATGTCAAAGAGCTCGCCGAACGCCTGGCGCAGGAAGGGGTCGGTGAACCGCACGGAAAAGTCCTGCACAGACGTCCTGCTGTATTTGCGGAGGGCGCCCATCACGGGCAGCATCTTGGGGATGGCCTTGATCGTGGTCAGGAGCCCGGATGTCCCTGTGGAATCGCCCATCATCTCCCCAAACCCGGTAAAGCGGCGGGCTGCGTTGCAGAACTCTTCGATGACCTTGGCGTCTGCGGGGGCCAGTTCTTTCATGTGCTGCTCCAGCCGGTCGAGGTCCGTGTACAAGTTAAAGGCTTTGCCGCCTTCCCCCTCGAAGCGGATGAACACCTCGTGATCTACGACCTGGCGGCCCCGCAGCGCACCCAGCTCTTGCCAGACCCGGTTTAAGCTGGAGCCGGTCTTGGAGCCGACGAGCCAGTGGATGCAACCATCGAACGTATAGTCCTTGCGCTTCCAGGAGGTACACAGCCCGCCTGGCTTATCGTGCAGCTCGAAAATCTGGGTGCGGTAGCCGTTCATCTGGCCGTAACACCCGGCCGAGAGCCCTGCGATGCCTGCGCCGATGATGATGATGGACTTGGACATTTTTCGTCTCCCTCTGTATGTGTGGTAGCACCACCGCGTAGGGTACAACGTTTCTGGCTGCCGTGCCTATCCTCTGCCTAACAGCGCGCTATCAGTTTTTGGAGGGCGCCATTCTGATGGCGCACAATCGTCTTTCAGAGGGCGCCATTCTGATGGCGCGCGCTATCAAATCGCGATCCCGAACCACGACATTATACCATGCCGCACGGACGTCCAGAAGAAGACGAAATGTCCCGTTGTCAAAGCAGGGGCGATCCTGTCCGCTGTCGGTGTGGTCTTTATCCCTGCCGTTCGTCGTGCACGATCCTCCCATCGTGGAGGTGGACGGTGCGGGCGGTTTGAGCCGCCACCTGGGGATTGTGGGTGACGATGATAAAGGTCTGGCCCTCCCGGTTGAGGGTGCGCAGCAGCGCCATGATCTCGTCGGCGGTGGCCGAGTCCAGTTCGCCGGTGGGTTCATCGGCCAGGACGATGGCGGGGCGGTTGACCAGCGCCCGGGCTACCGCCACCCGCTGCTGCTCGCCGCCGGACATTTCCAGCGGGCGGTGTGCCATCCGGTCGCCGAGGCTGACGTGCTCCAGGAGTTGCGCCGCCCGCTCCCGGGCCTCCCGCCGGCCCATCTCTGTGTAGCGCAGCGGCAGTATCACGTTCTCCAGCGCCGTGAGGTGGCTCAACAGGTTGAACTGTTGAAAGACTAAGCCGATCTTTTGCCGGCGGATGGCGGCCAGGCGCGAGCGCCGCACTTGTGTGACGTCCACGCCATCCAGCAGGACGGTGCCCTCGGTGGGGGTGTCCAGGCAGCCGACCAGGTTGAGGAGCGTGGACTTGCCGCTGCCGGAGGGCCCCATCACGGACATGAACTCTCCTGCTTCGACCACCAGGTCGAGCCCGCGCAGGGCTCGCACCTCCGTGGTCCCCATCGGATAGATCTTGACCAGCCCGTGGGCCTCGACGATAGCCATAGCCTAGCTCCTCCGTGTTGGGCAAGTTGGCGACCTGCCTTACTCCTGTGTTGGGCAAGTTGGCGACGTGCCCTACTCCTGTGTTGGGCAAGTTGGCAACTTGCCCTGCTGCTTTGCATTGGACAAGTTGGCAACTTGTCGGGTTCCTGTGTTGGGCAGGTTGGCGACCTGCCGTACTCCTGCGTTGGGCAAGTTGCCAACTTGCCCTACTTCTCGATCGGGAACGTGATGCGGACCGTCATGCCCCAGCGCAGGTCGGGGTCAGGCGCGTCTAGCTCGACGACCGCGCGGTAGACGACGTCCCCGGCCGGGAGCCGCTCGCCGCGCAGTGCTATCTCGGCAATGTGCCCTATCAGCGTCTTGTCGTCGAAAGCGTTGAACGCGATTTCTGCCTCGCTGCCGACCCCAATCTGGGCAGCTCCCCACTCGTCCAGGTCAGTGGTCTCGATCCACAGTGTCGATAGATCGGCCAGCGTGATGGCGGGGATACCGGGCTGGGCCCAGTCGTCGGGCTGCAACTGAAGCGTGACGACGGTGCCATCGAAGGGAGCGGTGAGGGTTGCCGTCTCCAATTCGGCCTGGGCCCGAACCACCTGGAGGCGAGCTTGCTCCACCTGCCGGGCCAACAATGGGTCCTCTCCACCCTGGATTCGCTCCAGCTCGAGGCGGGCGCGCTGCACCTCGGCATCCAGGATGGCGAGTTCCTGGCTGCTGGCGTACTGCTCGGCCACGGCGGCATCGTATTCTGCCTGTGCCACTGCCAGTCCATCCTTGGCGTCCTGCCAGGCCTTGGTGTAGGCTTTCTGCACCTCCTCGAAACGCCATTCCCAGGGGCGATTGACCGCCTTCTCGTACTCGTAGGCCTCGTCGGCCTCGGTCTGGATGGCCTGCTGCAGGGTCACCTCGGCAGCTGTGAGGCTGGGAAAGCGCGCACGGGCCTGGGCCAGACGATCCTCGGCGATCTGGAGCGCCAGTTCGGCCTCGGCCAGTTGGCGCTGGTGCTCTATCTGCGCCTGGGTCAGTTCCAGCTCGGCGGTCTTCAGCCCAGCCTGGGCTTCCTGCAGCGCCAGTTCGAGCGGACCTGCGTCGAGCTGGCCCAGGGGAGTGCCGGTCTCTACGATGTCTCCTTCTGCCACGAGCCATTCTGCGATGCTTCCGGCGGTGCTGAAGGACAGCTCGGCCCACTTCACCGGTACGACCTCGCCGCGGGCGCGGACGCCGACGGCGGCGGGGGCTTCCTCCCTCTGTGGGGTGGGGATTCCAGCCCGGTCGGAGCTGCGGGAAAGCCACCCGGTGCCCACAAAGAGGAGCACGGCCACCAGAACCAGCCCACCGATGATCAAGATCAGTCGTCTCAGCTTCATTGTCCAGTTCCTCCAGTTTGAGTATCACGGAACACGGAGCGCGTGTTGCGTGTTCCGTTTGCCGGTCACTCGGCCCTCAACGCCGCTACCGGGTCGAGGTGGGCAGCGCGCCAGGCGGGAAGCAAGCCCGCAGCTATGCCCAGCAGCGTGCTGAGCACAATCGCGCCCAGCGCCAGGCGGGGCGTCAATTCTAGGATCGTGAACCCGTCAGCCTCTTGGGCGAAGAGATTGATGGCTGCGGTGGCTGGCCAGGCCACGAACGTGCCCAGCAGTCCGCCCAGGCCGCCCAGCTTGGCCGCATCGGCCAGCACCTCGGCCAGGATATCGGTGTCTCCAGCGCCGACGGCTTTTTTCAGCCCGATCTCGCGCGTGCGGCGGTGGACGGCGATGATCATCGTGTTGACCACTGAGACGCTGCCGACAAAGACGGCGATGGAGAACAGGCCCGCCATCACGCCAAACAGAATGGCCAGGACGCGGCGGATCTCGTCCGCCTGCTCGGCGGTGGTCATGGTCTCGATGCCCGGCAGCGTCGCCTCGATGGCTCGGGCCACCTCTTGCGCGTCCTGGCCCGGGGCCAGCAGCGCCGTGATCCGGTTGAAGGGATCGGGCCTGCCCAGTACCCGGGCCAGCGCGTCCAGGGTCATGTGGACGCAATAGTTCATCTCGCCCAGGTCCCTGGGAACGCGCTCGCGAATGCCGACGACGGTGAAATCGTGGTCGCGGATGGTGAGGGTGCTGCCCAGGCGCAGGTTCTGCTCCTGGGCCAGCCCCGCACCGATCACCACCTCGTTCAGGCTGGCGGGAGTCAGGTTGCGTCCCTGGGCAAAGCGCACGTCTATCACCATCTCCCAGCCAAACTCGCCGGTGGGTGATTCGATGCCGTAGAAGGAGTGCTCCCCCGCCAATCCGTCGTTCTCATCGTCGATATATCCGCCCCAGCGGGTGAACACCACCTCCCGCACGCCCGGTGTGTTGCGGACGATGCGGGCGGTCAGGCGGCCAAAGGGCACGTCCCGATCCTCTGGCCGGACGTAGACCTTGTCCCGCGATCCCTCGACCGCGTCGTCCAGGTAGTTGTTGAGGTATTCGGCCAGGCTGCCCAGGACGACGAGGGCAAAGATGCCGATGGCGATGCCGCCGACGGTGAGGATCGAGCGGGCGTTGCGGCGGATGATGTCGATCAGCCGCCGTGGGCCACGGCGAGAGCGAGAGGCCCCGCCACCCCGCAGCGCGACCACCGGATCCAGGCGCGCCGCTTGCCACGCCGGGTAGATGCCTGCCAGGCCCCCGATCAGCGCGGTGGCGACGATCGCGCCCACGGCCAGCCTGGGGGTCAGCAGGAACAGCCGGATGCCCAGCTCGTCGGCGAATAACCGGTTGCCGGCGAGACCGGCGCACGCGCTGGCCAGTACCCCCAGAGCGCCGCCCAGCCCGCCGATGAAGGCCGCCTCCGATAGCACCTCGGCTAGGACGTGGGCGTCGGCCGCGCCCAGCGCTTTTTTCAGGCCGATCTCCCGGTGCCGCTCGTGGATGCTGACTGCCATCGTGTTGACGATGGTAAAGGTGCCGATCAGGAGCGCCATCACGCCGCTGGCCCCGACGATGCGCGAAAAAATGAGCACTTCATGGCGGGTCTCTTCGGCTGCCTCCTGGGGCGATTGGACCTCGACGTCGTCCAACTCTGCCCGGATGCGATTGGCCAGGGCCTGGGAGTCCACGCCGGGGTGGGGGACGACGGTGACACGGCCTACGCCGGGGTAGGAATACCATCTGTCCGTCGCCAGCCTCTCGGCCATCTCGTAGGAGATGAACGCCGTGGAGTATTCCTCCGTCTCTGTTTGTCCCCAGATGCCGACCACGCGGAAGGGATAATCGCGGATGGTGAGGATACCTCCAACCTCGAGCCCATACTCCTGGGCGACGCCCCAACCGACCACCGTCTCCGCGCGGCTGCCAGGGTCGGGCACGCGCCCGGCCCACAGCCCTCCGCCCACCGGCGGCTCGTACTCCAGGCCGGGGATATCCGAGCGGGTGCCGGCAAAGCGCAGGGGCTGAAATTGGATTCCTTCCAATTCCTCGATCCGGTCAGAGATCGTGGCCGTGACGCCGGCCGCTCCCTCAATGCGGCGCAAGCGGCGCAGGGATGCTTCCGTCAACGGACGATCCCACTCCTTGGGCCACACGGCCACGCGGCCGCGGGCGTTCTCCAGCGCCGGGTGGATGACCACGGCTTCCAGGTTCTCGGCGATGCCGCCGACGGCGGTGACGGCGAAGGTGCCGACGGCGATGGCCAGGACTGTGAGCAGCGTGCGTATCTTGCGCTGTAACAGGTGACGGATGATCTCAAACACGGGGACCTCTCAGGGCAGCGGGACGTGTGATTGGTTGGCTCCTCGACACACCATCTCTTTGATAAGATTATGATGCATAATTATACTAGGTATAAGTGAGATGTCAAGGAACGCCACCCGACGTCTACTTGGAGACAGCCGGACAGTATGATAGAATGACAACTCTTGGACAGTCGTCAGGACAAGGAAATCAGCGATAGGGGGAAGCGAGATGGAAGGCAAGCAAGTGCTGGTGGTGTTTCACTCTGCGTCAGGCAACACCCGGAAGGTCGCGGAGGCCATTGCCGAGGCTCTGGCGGCCAATATCGAGCAGATCCGCGAGGTCAACCCCCGCCCGGTGGATATCAGGGGCAAGGGGCAGGGCAATTTCCTGAACATGGGTCGGGTCGTCTTTGCCGCCATAGCGGGCCGTGCCACACCGATCGAGGAGGCGCAGCACGACCCGGCCGGCTATGGCCTGGTCGTCGTCGGTACACCGGTCTATGCCGGCTCTGTGCCGGGGCCGGTGCGGGCATATATCAAGAGGTACCGGGCCGATTTCAAAGAGGTTGCCTTCTTCTGCACCGGGGAGGACCCCAACAACGCGGGCGTCTTTGAGCGATTGGAGCGGATATGCGGCAAAGCACCGCGGGCGGTGCGCGCCTTTCACGCGCCCCAGGTCAAGGCCGGCGAGTTCCTCCCGCAGGTCGAAGAGTTCGTCGCCGGGCTGTAGCGCCTCGTGGTCCATCATTCCGAGCGGGGGCGGGAGATTTCTCGACTCCACTCCGCTGCGCTCGAAATGACGGGGGGGGAAGGGGATGGATATGAAAATCGTCTTACTGGCTTGTGTGGTGGCGGCTTTGCTGGTTGGTTGCGCGGGTGCAGAACCCACCCGCGAGGTTGCCATTTCCTTTGACTGGGCGTACCGCGCGGGCGACTATATCAGGGCGGTGCCGGCCGTGAGCGATGGGGTCGTGTACGTGGGAGCGGACGACAACTCCCTGCACGCTGTGCTTGCCGGCACAGGCGAGCTCCTGTGGCGATATGAGACGGCCGACAACGTCACCTCGGCGGCGGCTGTTCTGGGAGATGCCGTCTATTTTGGCTCCTGGGATGGTACGATCAATGCGGTCGACGCTGCGGAGGGCGAGTTGCGCTGGCGTTACGAGACGGATGGGTGGGTGAGCGCCTCTCCCGTGATCAGCGATGGTGTGGCGTACGTTGGATCTCACGATGGTTCTCTCTACGCGCTGAGAGCTGCGGACGGGGACCTGGTGTGGCGCTACGAGACCGACGGTCGCATACAGGGTGGGGCGGCGCTGGCCGGGGACCTGGTCTTTTTCGGTTCGACGGATAACTATCTGTATGCGCTCGACGTGACGAGCGGAGAGCTGGCGTGGCGCTATCCGGTGGGAGGGGACGTGGTGAGCACACCGGCCGTCGCGGATGGGATTGTCTACGTGGGTTCCCTCGATCGCACGCTCCACGCATTGGACGCTGCGACCGGCCAGTTGCGCTGGATCTTTGAGGCGGCGCACGGCGTCGAATCATCGCCGGTCGTCGATGGGGGCGTGGTGTACGTGGGGGCCAACGACGGCTGGCTGTACGCGCTGCAAGCTGGAGATGGACGTGTCATCTGGCGATACCGCGCCGGGGATATCGTCCGCTCCTCGCCGGCTGTGTGGCAGGATCTGGTCTTTGTGGGCTCTGACGACGGCTATCTCTATGGCCTGGATCGCGAGTCGGGGGCGCTGCTGTGGCGCTATCGGACAGGGGGCGCTATTGCGGCGGGGCCCGCCTTGGCCGATGGCAGGCTCTATGTTGGCTCCATCGACCGCCGTCTGCACGCATTCAGTCTGGAGGCGGAGTAGATCATGGCAGAAATGAGAGAGACGGGGGGTGTGGATCGCCGACGCCGGCTCCGGTCCTGGTGGCCGGTGCTCGTCCTGGTCGGGGTGTTGCTGGGCCTGGCTCTCGTCTGGGTGTTCTGGGATCGCGTGCGTTCGCCTCAAGCGCTCTGTCGCGAGGCCCAGCGGGCGCGGCCCGAGCGGGCGGCGGTGCTGTATGCGCGGCTGGCCGAGAAACTGCCCCAGATCGAGGAGTACGCCTGGTTGTGGGCCGCCGAGAGCAGAATGCCGGACCTGGAGGCGATGCGCGCGTTGCGGGCGCTCGTCGCCTTCCGGCCTCAGAGCCCGGCCGCCTATCAGGCGCATCTGGCGATGGCCCGCTATTATGCGAGTATCGAGGCTCCGGAGGCGGAGCGCGAGTATCGAGCGGCGCTGACCCTGGATGACACGGTCGCTTTGCGGCTGGAACTGGCGCGCCACCTGGAGGCGCAGGGGGATGGCGAGTCAGCGTATGCCGAATACCTCGATATCCTGGATGAGCGGCCGGACGCGTTCGCCGGGATGCGGCGCACGGGCCAAGATCCCTTGAGTGTGGCCGAGGATCTGAACGCTGCCCTGTACTATAGTGATGTGTTGGAGGTGCTGCGCACGGTCGAGGATCCCGAGGCACTGCCCCTGCGTGCGCAGGCGCTGGGCGGGTTGGGGCGCTACGAGGAGGCGGAGACGGCCTATCGCGCCTGGTTGGAGGAGTGGCCTGACGACCAATCCGCCCGCTCAGGGCTGGCCCGGGCCCTGGCGCGTCTGGGCCAGGCAGATGAGGCGCTGTCGCTCTACGAGGAGGTCGGCGGGCCGGATAGCCAACTGGCGCAGGCCGGGCTGCTGGAGGCAAGCGACGCTGACGCCGCTCTGGCGCTCTACGTGGATTCTCCCTACCCGGTGGCCTGGTGGTCCGCCACTGGGATGCTCGAGGCACAGGGGCGACTCACGGAGACGTTGCCGCTGTACGCCCGCCTGGCCAAGACGGAGACGTACCTGGCGGACGACGCCGCATATCGGCTCCACGTCCTGGGCCGGCGACTGGGGGACAAGAAGGCAGAGGCCGAGGGCAAGGTGCTGTTGCAGGAGTTCGGTCTGAACGATCTGGCGCTCCGGGCCACCGGGGCAAGGCTCGAGCTGGCGATAGCCCCACCCCTGGCCGGGGCAGGCGGCACGATTCTGGATAAAGTCAGCGCGTTGGAATCGATCGGGCGTGAGGACCTGGCGCGCATGGAACTGGTCCTGGCTGCACGCTTTCGGCGTGCGCCGGAGATTGACCTGGCGATGGCGCAGGCGCTGGCCTCGCGGGGCTACACGGTCGAGGCACAGTCTATCGCCGAGGCATACGTGGCGGATCATCCACGGGCCTCGTTGGCCTTCTGGGAGTTGAGTTATCCCAGGCCCTATTCGGCTACCGTTCAGGCGGCAGGGGAAGAGTTTGGCATAGACCCACTCCTCATCTGGGCCGTGATGCGCCAGGAGAGCCGGTACGATCTGGAGGCGATATCCTACGTGGGAGCACGGGGCCTCATGCAGGTCATGCCCGCGACCCAGACCTGGGTCGCGGAGCAATTGGGCGACGATATCCCGCCCGGCGACGCTTTCACCCCGCAGGCGAACGTTCGTATGGGTGCCTGGTTCTTGCGTTTCCTGTCCGACTATTTCGAAGGCGACCTGGATCTGGTCATCGCGGCCTACAACGGGGGCGCGGGCAGCGTGGAGACCTGGCAGGCGGACCCGCTGGTCTCAAACCGGGACGACCTGCTGCGCTGGATCGGCTTTGGCGAGACACGGGAATATCTGGAGAAGGTGGCCCTGAACTATCGGGTGTATCAGGCGCTGTATGGCCGGTGAGAGAGATGGATGTGAGCAGCCCCTTATCAGCCTACCAGGCACAGCTTTCTGGGCGGCGCCAATAGGTGGCGCTCGATGGGCTGTGCGTTTCCCTGCGTGCCACTCGCACGGTTGGACCATTTGACCAGCCTGATCTCCCCGTCCTGTATCTCCAGGCCAGTGATGCAGCCAGCCTGTGTGCAGCTCCCGGTGTTAAAGTATGCGGGTGCACCGCGTGTGGCACATACCGGATGGTGGGTATGGCCACAGACGACGATCTGGTGGTGATTCCGCACCCAACGTACAATCCGGCGCTCGATCTTCATCGTCTGCTCGCGCAGCCAATCGATGACCTGTCGCTCAATCGTGGTCCGGGCCGAGGGCTCGTCGGACCATACCGACCCGCGCCCCAGGCCGAGCAGCCGCGCGGGTCTGCCCAGGTAGCGTACGAGGGGACGGCCGACAGTGCTAAAGCCGTCGCTGACAAAATCGGCTTGATGCCCGTGTACGCAAAAGATCCGCTGTCCGGTCCTAGAGTGCCGCAGGATCAATCCCTCCTGGGCGATGATCCCTTCCTTCTCCACCCGGTCCTGTTGGCGGCGCTGGATGTCGTGGTTGCCCACGACGAGGTGCAGCCGATCCTGGCGGTCGAACCGATGCAACAGGTCGAACACGGGCCTGTGCGCGCGCTGGATGTCCCTAAACCGCCGATTTTGCCACAGCTCGTCGCCATCCCCAAGCTCGACGTACGTGAAACCTGCGTGGTAGTAGTGAGATAGCGCGTGGAGGAACAGGCCCTGGTTGGCAGAGAACATATCCGCCCGGCTGTTGTCCCCCCGGTGACAGTCACTAAAAAAGATGATGCGGGAGGAATCGTCAAATGGGATCTCTTTGGCTCTCCGATAAACCCCGGTCAATCGCCTGTCTGTCAGTGTACACCGATCGTGCTCAAGTGTCCTGGCGTATTCCTGCGGCAGTATTCCTGCCGTGATCGCCCTTGTTACCATAGTCATGGTCTGGATATCTCCCTCGATGTAGTTCCACGGTGTACCCCGCCCTATCCAGCCGTGGGGCTCCAGTCCTTGGTCACGTGCAGTATAAGGCCGCGACATTAACCCTCGGACATGCTTGGTTTAAGGCCTGGTTAACGTTGTTTAAACAACTGTTGACAGAGCCTTCTCTTGGCCCACATTTCGTCCCCTGTAGTCGAAGACGGATGCGCCAACGGCTCGACTGCGGGCTTTGACCGAACTCAGTCGAGCCGTTTCGGCATCCTTTACTGCTGAAGTGCGAAAAGAGGGCTTGGAGCTATTGGGTTCAGAAGGATGGGGATATGGACGCCCTGCCGCTGCGTCCTATGTTGGGGCAAGACGATGTCCGCTCACTCCGCCCACGGTAGCCACGGGCGGTTTGCGGCGAGGAGCTCATCCAGCAAGGGCTGGGCCACCTCCCACGAAACCACCAGAGGGTGGGCCATCAGCGCCTGCAACGCTATCCGCTTGCTCCCCTCGACCGCTGCCTGCACCGTCAGGCTCTCGTAGGACTTGACCGCCTGGATCAGGCCGCGGATGGGCAGCGGGATCGGGCCAAAGTGGATGGGGTGGGGGCCGGCGCTATCGACCACGCACGCGACCTCGACTGACGCGTCCTCAGGGATGCCGTCGACGGCTCCCTGGTTCAGCACCTGGACGATCTGGCTCTCGCCGGTGTTGTGCGCCACGGCCCGCATGGCGGCAAATGCCACCGTGGCGTATCCGCCACCCCCTCGCTTGGCCAACAGCGGAGGCTTGTTCGCCAGATCAGGGTCGGCGTATTGGCGGAGCAACTGGGCTTCGATCTCTTTCACCTGCTCGCCGCGGGTGCGGTGGCCGGGTTCCTGGGCCTCTTGCACCACCGCGGGATGGTGGTAGTAGTAGCGCAGGTAGGTCGCGGGGATGGCCCCCAGGGTGCGCAGCCAGCCGGCATCCACGCTCCAGTGTTCGGCCACGGCCTCGACCGCCTGTTCGGTCACGTCCTGGCCGTCCACCCAGACGCGGACGGCGAACCCCAGGTGATTGAGCCCCACCCAGTCGACGCTGCCGCGCGCCGGTTCAACGCCCATCCGTTCGAACACAGCCTCGCTCCACCCCTTTGGCCCGCTGCACAGGCCGATGAAGCGCGCCTGGCTGTGCTTTCCCAGCGCCTCTGCTAGGATGCCGCTGGGATTGGTATAGTTGATGAGCCACGCGTCGGGGCAGATTGCGGCCATGTCGCTGGCCAGGTCGAGGATCACCGGGATGGTGCGCAGCGCCTTCATCATGCCACCCGGGCCGGTGGTCTCTTGACCAATGACGTCGTACTCGAGCGGGATGCGCTCGTCCTGGATGCGCGCATCCATCCCGCCCACGCGGATCAGGCTGTTGACGAACGCGGCACCCTCCAGCGCACGCTGGCGATCGGTCGTGGCCGTGACCTTGACCGGAAGCCCGGCGTTGGCCAGCATGCGCTGGCTCAGCCCGGCCAGCACGGTCAGCCGCTCCTGGCTGATATCCATCAGGCATATTTCATCGAACGGGAGCGTGTCGTGGTGCTCGATCGCGCCGCTGATGAGCTCGGGGGTATAGGAACTGCCGCCGCCGAATATGACGAGTTTCATCGCATTATCCTTTCAGCGTTCCCAGGAGCGATCGAACCGTCTCAGCGCTGGCAATGATCTCATCGGTGGGATCGTGATCGCTGGTCTCTATCTCGATGCTCAGCCAGCCAGCGTACCCACAGGTGCCAAGCTCACGCAGGACGCCGGGGACGTCGACAATGCCCTGGCCCAGAGCCACGCACTCCCCATCGCCGACAGCGGGCACGTCCTTCAGGTGGACGTGCATGATGCGGTCGCCCAATTCCCGAATGGCCGCCACAGGGTCGCCGCCCTGCACGGCCATGTTGCCGGTGTCGATGTTCGCGCCGATCCACGCGCTTCCACCCTGGATGGCGGATAGAATCCCGGCGGCGTCTTTTTCGGTGGCATTCTCAAAGGCCGCCCGGATGCCGTACCGTGCGCACAGCTCCTCCAATTGGGGAAGCGTCGCGCTATCGAGGTGGCCGGCGATCAGTGGAGCGCCCAGCAGGCGTGCCGTCTGGAAGAAAGACGCGCACCCGTAGGGATCCTGCAACGGATCACCGATCCCGCCGGCGCAGGCACAGCACACTAGACCGCGCTCGTCCAGGCGGCGGGCGATTTCACTGGCCAGGGCCGATGTGAGCCGGTTGGGCGAGACGTGGGGGAACCAGAACTCGATGCCATCCAGTTTGGCTGGAGCCAGCCGGTCCAGGATGCCGTCGATTGTCTCTAGCATCGGGGCCTGCTTGATCGTCATGCTGGCCAGGTCCCAATCTGTCTCTCCGGGGTATCCCAGCAGGTCAGCTACGTAGCTGGCGGTGACACAGGATATCTTCACTTGTGGCTCCTTTTTCAGGATGTGGTGCGCAACGTGAAGCATTATATCCTTGTAGCAGAGGGTGGGCAAGGTAGGATTGAGGTAGAATCACTGGGGACGCTGAGGGCGCTGATCAGCGTGTTCAGAGGTGCAAGGCCGTGATGGGCGGCTTGCATCTGTCTGGTTGAAGGTTATAATCCACCTTCGCCCCACCGTCATTTCGAAGGGCCTGCCCTGAGCTGGTCGAAGGACCTGTCCCGAGCCGGTCGAGGGAGAACGGAGCGTGGCAGAAAAGTCGAGAAATCTCGGCCCCGCTGGTGGGCGATCGCGAAAATCATGTACAGGAGATATGTTGTGAACAAGCCATTTGTGGACGTACGGATCTTGGACAACTTTTATCAGACGTCGAGTTTCTTCCCCATGCCCGTGGTGCTGATGAGCACGGTCGCAGAGACCGGCCAGACGAACCTTGGCCCCTACTCGCTGTGCTTTCCATTCATCATTGCGGGAGAGC
>Ga0180432_10007545_pt1 | contig 13777 bp, 10 predicted proteins | sample SS_ome_10_FD_132414 | JGI IMG/M metagenome (GOLD analysis project Ga0180432, IMG submission 132414) | Hypersaline lake sediment archaeal communities from the Salton Sea, California, USA - SS_1_MS_2 metaG | ecosystem: Environmental > Aquatic > Non-marine Saline and Alkaline > Hypersaline >...
TCAGGCATAGCAGCGAGCGGCGACAGATCACCGTGACGCCGTCCTGGAGCGACAGCGCGCCGGACACCACGGCGGCGGCGACCTCGCCGAGCGAGTGGCCGATGACCGCACCGGGGTGCACACCGTGCGCCTTCATGGTGGCGGCCATTGCCACCTGCATCGCGAAAATGGTCGGCTGCACCCGGTGAATGCCGGTCACGGTTTCGGGGGCCAGCATCGCCTCGGTGACCGAGAACTCGGACTCGGCGGCGATCAGCGGATCGATCTCGGCGATGGTGGCGGCGAATACCGGCTCAGTGGCCAGCAGTTCGGCGCCCATGGCGGCCCACTGGGATCCCTGTCCGGAGAACACCCACACCGGGCCCCGGTCGTCCTGGCCGACCGCCGCCTGGAACGGGTCGTCGCCGTCGGCGACCGCACGAAGGCCCGCGGCCAGCGCTGTCGGGCTCTCGGCGATCACGGCCGTACGCACCGGGCGGTGGCCGCGGCGGCGGGCCAGGGTGAAGGCCAGGTCGCCCAAGTCCAGATCCGCCGCGGCGCTGTCGACCCACTCGGCCAGGCGTCGCGACGTCCGCCGCAGTTCGTCGGCCGAGGTCGAGGACACCGGGAACAACCGGGTGCCGACAGAGTCCGGCGCCGCGGTCAGGGCACCACCAACTGCCGGCACCGGCGCCTGCTCCAACACCACGTGCACGTTCGTGCCCGACATTCCGTACGACGAGACCCCGGCACGACGCGGCGACACGCTCGGATCCACCGGCCACGCGGTGTTCTCCTGCGGGACGAACAACCCGGTCTTGATCTTGGCCAGATGGTCGGGGAGCCGGTTGAAATGCAGGTTCCGCGGAACGATCCCGTGCTGAACCGCCAGTACGGCCTTCATCAGGCCCAGCACACCTGCGGCGGACTCGGCATGGCCGAAGTTGCTCTTGACCGAGGTGAGCGCACAGGGGCCGGCGTGTCCGTAGACCGTCGAGGCACTGGTGTACTCGATGGTGTCCCCGACCGGGGTTCCGGTGCCGTGGCCCTCCATCATGCCGACCGTGGCCGGATCGACACCCGCATTGGCCAGCGCGGAGCGGAAAACCGCGACCTGGGCGCCTTCCGAGGGCGTGAGGATGTTGTCGGTGCGGCCGTCCTGGTTGGAGGCGGTGCCGCGGATAATCGCCAGGACGCGGTCACCATCACGCTGGGCGTCGTCGAGCCGCTTGAGCATGACGACCCCGCAGCCCTCGGCCCGTACGAAACCGTCGGCCTCCACGTCGAATGCATGGCAGCGGCCGGTCGGCGAGAGCATGCCCTGCCCGGATGCCGAGGCGTACAAGCGCTGGTCGAGCATCAGCATCACGCCACCGGCGAGTGCCATCTCGCTCTCGCCTTCGTGCAGGCTGCGGCACGCCTGGTGCACGGCGACCATGCTCGAGGAGCAAGCGGTGTCCATCGTCAATGCCGGGCCGTGCAGTCCCAGCGCGTGAGAGATCCGGCCGGACGCCATGCTGAACGGGTTACCGGTGAAGGCGTAGGCCTGATCGAAGGCTCCGGCGTCGCTGGTGACCATCGCGTAGTCGTCGTGCGACATGCCGATGAAGACGCCGGTGGATGTTCCCGCCATTGACGATGGGGTGCGACCGGCGTGCTCCACGGCCTCCCAGGCGGTTTCCAGCAGCACTCGGTGCTGCGGGTCCATCGCGGTGGCCTCACGCTCGTTGATCCCGAAGAAGTCCGGATCGAAGCCGGTGACGTCGTCGAGGAACGCGCCCCACTTTGACACCGAGCGGCCGGCCACGCCGGCCTCCGGATCATAGAGTTCGTCGGCGTCCCAGCGTTCGCGGGGAATGTCAGTGACGAGGTCCTCGCCACGCAGCAACGCCTCCCACAATCTCTGAGGCGAGTCGATGTCACCGGGAAGCCGACAGGCCATGCCGACTACCGCGATCGGGGTCATGGAGGTTCCACGCATCTCGTTCACACCTCGTTCTTCGCCGATGAGAGGCAAGTCGTTTCTCACTGCCAGACACGTCACGAGTTCCCCGATGTGAGTCGCGCCCTTGCGTCAACATCAACCCGAAGTTGCCAGTGCCGGAAATTATCGTAACCGCTTCGAGATGAAAATGCGAGATTGATTTTCCTCTCCCATTATGCGGCCAGCGCAATAAAAGGAGCGTCAGACAGCCGATCAGCGAACCGGCAACGAAATTAGCTGCCATTCGATCCACACCGCGTATCACCGAGCCAGAAGCGCGTCCCCGACTCGACACCTACAGCAGCATAAGTGCAGCTGAAAGCCTTTGCTGATCATTTCCGGCGGCGCACCCACCACGACGGGGGCCCAGATCGGACGCCTGGCGCGAGCCTCTTCCGGAGTTGCGGAAGGCCCAGCACCGCTAATTCGCATAATTCCGCGCCGAAGGGCACACAGCAAACACTTTTGCTCTTCATGCCAACCGCCTTTACACCTGCTCAGGCAAATCACGAAAACCCGACCCTCGAAACCCGTGACTTGCGCCCTGAAAACGACAATCCTAAACCGTGGACCCATGCTGTTTCTGAGAGATTTTGTTCCTTGACTGAGAGGAAAAATATACCTTTGACCAGTTGTATCAATATTTTTCTCAGCTAGTCAGCATTTAATCTGAGAGTAACCTGATATATCTCCACCTACGCCCCATCAATAAGTCAATTCGCCGCTCGACGGATTGTAACTTTCCAGTCTTTTCGCCCCGTGTAGCGTCGCCAATACGAGAGCAGCAAAAATCGCAGATCGCGTCTTGCGGCTATTATCACCGAACTATGAATTGATGGCCAGAAAAACGATCCGGACCGCTTCCCAATGGCCAAGCGATACCCGTAGACCGCGGAAGACGGCGACCGGATCCCGCTCGAGCCGATGTTAGCCAGATCACGTTCCAGGCATCTGAAGCCGAACACCGAAAGCAGCAGTGAACCGGCAGTGCGTACCGAATTTAACCGGCACTCGCCCCTGCCTGGGGCGGGCCGTAGCCGGAACCGAACTCGACAACGGGGGCGAATCCGCGCTTCCGCGCCACTGCTGCTCCGCGTCGGATCAACGCCGCAGTGCCCACGAAACCAGCCTGATCCGACAGTACCAGCGGGGTGAGCAGGCGGTTGTGGACCAAAGCGAAGGCCAGGCCGGCCTCGGGAATTGACCAACCGAACGAGCCGCCGAGTCCGACATGCCCGAAACCCGGGAGTACCCCGGGGACAGGCAGGCCGTGGAAACCCAGATGGAACGCCAACGGCATGATCAGGTTGCGGTCCGGCCGGAGACTGCGCCGACCGGTCAGCGCGGCCACCAGATCCGCCGACAAGTAACGCCGGCCGTCGATCATGCCGCCGTTGGCGATCGCACCGTACATCCGGGCTAGGGCACGCGCGGTGATCACACCGTTGGCGGACGGGAGTTCGGTGTCCAGCAGGGGAATATCGCGCTGGACGACGGCTTTCATCCCAGGGAAGTACATCGAACCGAACGCCGCCGAGAGCTCCATGGTGGCCACCGCGGGCGCGATGGCGTTGAAGACGGGGTTGGGAATGTTGAGTTGGGGGCCGATGATTCTCGCGACCCGGGTGGGCGCGCCGACCGGCGGGCGACCGAGATGGACACCGTCAGTGTCCAGTGGCGCGGCCACCTCGATGCGCATCAGCTCCCGCATCCCCTTTCCGGTGACCCCGCGGGCAAGTCCGGACAGCAGCCAGCCGTACGTCAGTGCGTGGTAGGCGGACTTGCCGAAGTGCCGACCGACCGGCGCGGCGGCGATGCGCTCCTCCATATGCCGGTGGTCGAGGAGTTCGCGTTTGCGGACTCCGCGCAGATGGGACAGCCCCGCTCGGTGGCGCATGACGTCGCGCACGGTGATCGCGGCCTTGCCGTTGGCGCCGAACTCTTGCCAGTATTCGGCTACCGGGGCGTCGTAGTCGATCAGACCCCGGTCGGCCAGGCGATGGATCACCGTCGAGGCGACCCCCTTGGTGGCCGAGAACACCATCGGGGCGGTATCGGCCGACCAGTGCCTTCTGCCTCGCCGGTCCGACCAACCGGTCCACACGTCGACCACCGGCCGGCCGTCCAGATAGACGGCCAGCGCTCCCCCACCGAAGCGGGGGTGCGGGAACAGGCCGGCGAATCCGCGCACCGCATGGGCGAAGTTCGGATCAGCGACTCCCTGCACCCCGTGGGGCAGATCCACGTCGCTACGGTCCGCCGGAGCCGGAGTCACACAGCTGAATTTACAAGCCCGACGCGCCGCATCCGAAAATCGTTGTCGATCCGTTAGCTTTCCCCGGCGAGGTCCAGAATGCGTTGGGCCGCAAGGGCAGGTGTGAGTTCACCGTCGCGGACCTGCCGTTCGACCTCCGCCCGCATTGCTTTGACGCCAGGATGGGTCAGCACCCGTTCGAGCACGGTGTCCCGCACCATCGCCCAGGTCCAGTCCACCTGCTGGGCCCGCCGACGGACCTGGAACTCACCCGCCTCGGTCAGAACCGCCCGGTGCTTGAGCACGGTTTCCCATAATTCGGCCAGTCCGGTGCCCTCGAGGGCGCTCATGGTCAGAACCGGCGGGCGCCATAGTGTTTCCCGCGGATAGATCAGCCGGATTGCTGCTGACAACTCCCGAGCCGCAGCACTGGCCTCGATGGCGTGCTTACCGTCAGCCTTATTGACCGCGACGATATCGGCGAGTTCCAGCACGCCCTTCTTGATGCCCTGGAGTTGATCACCGGTGCGGGCCAGCGTGAGGAACACGAAGGTATCGACCATGTGCGACACCGCGACCTCCGACTGCCCTACCCCGACGGTCTCGACCAGGACCACGTCGAAACCGGCGGCCTCGAGCAGCACGATGGTCTCCCGGGTGGCCTTGGCCACCCCGCCCAGGGTGCCCGAGGTCGGAGAGGGCCGAATATAGGCATTCGGGTGAACAGCCAACCGCGCCATCCGGGTCTTATCGCCGAGGATCGAACCGCCGGTGCGGGTCGACGAGGGATCGACCGCCAGCACCGCCACCCGGTGCCCGGCATCGATCAGATACATCCCCAGCGCCTCGATGACGGTCGACTTGCCGACTCCCGGCACCCCGGTGATGCCCACGTGCATCGCGGAACCGGCGGTCGGCATCAACTCCATCAGCAAGCGCTGCGCCTGTTCCCGGTGATCGGCCCGGGTGGACTCGACCACGGTGATCGCCCGCGCCAGGGCGGCCCGGTCGCCGCCCCGGATCGCCGCGGCGGACTCGTTTCTTGCGCTACCCACCGACCCGTCCGGGCCCATCAACTCAGATCGCCCATCAACTCAGGTCATAGCCGAGCCGCGCAGCCAGTTTGCCGAGCAGGCTGACGGCGGCATCGGAAATGACGGTTCCGGGCGGGTAGATGGCGGTGGCACCCGCGGCGTACAACTCGTCGAAGTCGCCAGGCGGGATGACACCGCCGACCACGATCATGATGTCGGGTCGTCCGACGTCGGCCAGCGCAGCACGCAAAGCCGGGACAAGCGTCAGATGACCCGCGGCCAACGATGAGACGCCGACCACGTGCACATCGTTGTCAGCGGCCTGCCGCGCTACCTCGTCTGGTGTGGAGAACAACGAGCCGACGTCGACGTCGAAGCCGATATCGGCGAACGCAGTTGCAATAATTTTCTGTCCCCGGTCATGCCCGTCCTGACCCATCTTCGCGACCAGGATGCGGGGTCGGCGACCGTCCGCCTCGGCGAACTTCTCCACCAGTCGGGTCGCCTCGGATAGTGCGGTGATGTTGCCTCCTTTGCCCACTCCCGTACGCCCTGAACCGGGCCCTCCACGGTGCCCTTCCCGGCGCCCCACCTCATCGCGGTACACCCCTGAGATGGTGCGGATCTCAGCCTGGTGGCGGCCGTATACCTTTTCCAGCGCGTCGGATATCTCACCCACCGTCGCCTTGACCCGGGCGGCGTCGATAGCCAACGCCAGCAGGTTGTCGCCCAGCCCGCCGGTACCCGGCGTGGCGGCCGCCCGGGTGAGTTCCGCCAGCGCCACCTCTACCGCCCCGTCGTCCCGATCCGCGCGCAGTTGCTGCAGTTTGGCGAGCTGCTCGGCACGGACGCGGCTGTTCTCGACCTTGAGCACCTCGATGTCGGGATTCTCGTCGATCTGATACTTGTTGACGCCGATCACCGGCTGCCGACCGGAATCGATCCAGGCCTGCGTTCGGGCGGCGGCCTCCTCGATACGCAGTTTCGGGATGCCGTCGCTGATCGCCTGCGCCATCCCCCCGCGCTCGGCCACCTCGGCGATATGGGTCCGGGCTCGCTCCGCCAGCGCGTGGGTAAGCCATTCCACGTAGTACGAGCCGCCCCACGGGTCGATCGGCCGGGTCGTTCCCGATTCCTGCTGAAGCAGCAACTGGGTGTTGCGGGCAATCCGCGCCGAGAAATCGGTGGGCAGCGCGAGGGCTTCATCAAGAGCATTGGTGTGCAGCGACTGGGTGTGGCCCTGGGTGGCGGCCATCGCCTCGATACAGGTGCGCGCGACGTTGTTGTACGGGTCCTGAGCGGTCAAAGACCATCCTGAGGTCTGCGAATGCGTACGCAGGGACAGGGATTTCGGATTGCGGGCGCCGAATCCGGCAACCAGTTCGCTCCAGAGCAGACGACCGGCCCGCAGCTTGGCGATCTCCATGAAGAAATTCATTCCGATACCCCAGAAGAACGACAGCCGGGGCGCGAACGCGTCGATGTCCAGACCGGCGTCCAGTCCAGCCCTGATGTAGTCGACGCCGTCGGCGAGCGTATAGGCGAGTTCGAGATCCGCTGTGGCACCGGCTTCCTGGATGTGATACCCGGAAATCGAGATCGAATTGAACTTCGGCATATGCGCGCTGGTGTAGGCAAAAATATCGGAGATGATCCGCATCGAGGGCTTGGGCGGATAGATATAGGTGTTGCGGACCATGAATTCCTTGAGGATGTCGTTCTGGATGGTCCCGGCCAGCTTCTCCGGCGGCACACCCTGCTCCTCGGCCGCCACCACGTAGAGCGCGAGGATCGGCAGCACCGCGCCGTTCATGGTCATCGAGACCGACACCCCCGACAGGTCGATACCGTCGAAGAGTTGGCGCATGTCGAGGATGGAGTCGATCGCCACTCCGGCCATACCGACATCGCCCTGCACCCGGGGATGATCCGAGTCATAACCACGATGAGTGGCCAGATCGAACGCCACCGACAGGCCCTTCTGGCCGGCGGCTAGATTGCGCCGGTAGAACGCGTTGGAGTCGGCGGCAGTGGAGAAACCGGCGTATTGCCGGATCGTCCACGGCTGGTTCACGTACATCGTCGGATACGGCCCGCGAATGAAGGGCGGCTCACCCGGGAACGTGTTCACCGGGTAGCCGGCCGCCACCGCCGCATCCCGGTCGGCGCCGATGTAGAGCGGCTTGACGACGATGCCCTCGGGGGTGAGCCAGTCAAGCTGCTCGGCCGCGTAGCCGTGGGCGCGGGCCGCCGCCCCGATACGGTCCGCCGCGGTGGCCGCGGTCGGCGCGGCCGGGGGTTCCCCGCCGTGTAACGGAACTTCAGCGAAACTCGGCACCGCGGAGCGGGTTTCGGGGCGCGTCATGTCATGCCCCCAACCGGTCCAGTATGCGGGAAAGCGCCGCAACCGCATCGATCCCTGTCGTCAGGTGACCGTCGGGCCTGGTATCCGCCGGCAGCTGATCCACCGATGCTTTGGGTCCGGTCAGATAGATGTTCTCGATCCCGGCCGCCCGGGCCGCGGGCAGGACAGCGGCCAGCTCGTCGGCGTAGCGGGAGTCGGTGCCGCAGATCACCGCAAGCGCAGCGCCGGACCGTCCCACCGTGTCGGCGATTTCGGCGGGCCCGATGGTGCCGGGATTGATTGCCTCGATCCCGCCGCTTGCCAGCAGATTCGCCGCGAACGCGGCTCGGACATTGTTCTCAGCCAACGGCCCCAGCGGCAGCAACAGCGCCCGTGGTCGGTTGCCGGCCCGGTCCCGATAAGCATCGGCGCGATCACGCAGTTGCTCGAACGCTGCCGCGTATCGCGCCACCTCCGGGCTCTCCCCCGACTGCAGCAGGGCCGACTCCGCCAGGTTCGGAAATTCGTTCACGCCGGTAATGGCGTTGCGCCGGTGGGCGATGTCGTGAGCCCGGCGCTCCCGGGTCAGGGCGATCTGCGTCATCAGATAATCGTGGGCCTGCCGGAATCCACCGCGGGCCTCGATATCCTGAAAGTGCTTCCATGCCTGGGCGGCAAGCGTCTCGGTGAGCTCCTCGATGTACCAGGATCCACCCCCGGGATCAACCACCCGGCCGATGTGGGACTCCTCAAGCAACAGCAGCTGCGTGTTTCGGGCAATGCGGCGGGCGAAATCCGGGCTGACACCCGGCAATCCACCCGGTATCGCACTGTCAAACGGGAGAACCGCAACCGTATCTGCCCCGCCTACACCGGCGGCGAAGGCAGCCACGGTGGTGCGCAGCATGTTCACCCATGGATCGCGCTGAGTCATCATCGCTCGCGATGTGACTGCGTGTACCCGAAGCGCTCCACAGTCGGGATGGTCCAGCACCTCGGCGACCCGGGCCCACAATTGCCGGGCCGCACGAAATTTCGCCACGGACATGAATTGGTCGTCATCGGCGACCAGCCGGACGCTGATCTGGTCGAACGCGTCGGTGACGGCGCTCCCGGCATCGATCAACAACCGCAGATAGTCGGTCGCTGCGGCGATCACTCCGGCAAGTTCCCAGCTTGCATCGGCGCCTCGATCGTGAAACGCGGGGCCATCGACGGTAATCGCCCGCACTCCCGACCCGCTGCCGATCCCGGTAGCTACCGAGACCACGTCGTCAACATCGGGCGCCGGACGTCCGCTCAGAGATGCGGTCAGCGGGTCGGCACCCAGATCAATGGACATCAGCCCGCGCCTGCTGTCGTCCGCGCCGGCCACCAAGCGCACCAATTCCTCGGCAGCCGATCCGAAATCAGCTCCGGCGTCGATGATTACCGGCGCCAGCTCAAGGTAGACGCCCTCCAACCAACGATCGACTTGGTCCGCTGCGATACCGGCATCGCCGATCCGCAGCAGCAGAGCGCTGACTCCCTCCGCCAGCGCCCCGAGGACAGCGGAATTGCCCTCAGCCGCGGTGCCGGAGAAGCCGGGCGCGGGAAAGTCGCCAACCACCTTCCAGCCGGACAGGACGTCCCGCCGGCCATCGGCACCACGCACGAAGGGCCAGTCCCCGGGCAGCGAAGCCTCCGGCAGGGCATCGAAAGCGGTGTACAGCGCGTGGATCGGAAAGCCCTCGTAGGTCGGCGTGTCCAGCAGGCGCTCCGGCTCGGCAGGCACGTCGACCGGATCGCGGTCTTTACCCTTGGTGAGCACGCCGGCCACGGCATCGCGCCAAAGGGCGCGGGCCCGCACCAGTTCTTCGGCCTCGACTGGGGACACCGGCAACTCCTTTGGCAGGGCGACACTCGCAGCCCGACCATCAGGCTAAATGATCGCTGATCCGGCCACTGCCGCCGCATGCTGCCGTGAATCCGCTCACGTCGCGCCGGTCATCGCGATGAGCCCCGGTAATCTCGGTGATGTGTCCGCACCGTTACTGAGGCGCGGCCTGAACTCGCTGAGCAGCGTGGGTGCGGCAATGGCGGTCAGCGCCCGGCAGGTGAGCCGCACCCGGATCCTGGTGGCCGCGATCGCAGCCGCGATGCTTGTCACCATCGTCGTCCTGGTCCCGCTGCCCACCGCCGTCCAGATGCGTGATTGGGCCACATCGGTGGGCCCCTGGTTCCCGCTGGCTTTCTTCGGCGCGCATATCGCAGCCACCGTCCTGCCCTTCCCGCGGACCGCGTTCACCCTGTCAGCCGGACTGCTTTTCGGCCCCGCGCTGGGGATTTCCATCGCCGTGACGGCCAGCACCATCAGCGCCCTGATCGCGCTTCTGCTGGTGCGAGCCTTCGGCTGGCAGATCAGTAGCCAGGTGCGCCGCCCCGCGATCGAGTCACTCGACGCCCGTCTACGCGACCGCGGCTGGCCGGCAGTACTCGCGCTGCGATTGATTCCCGCGGTGCCGTTTTCCGTGCTGAACTACGCCGCCGGCGCATCGGCCGTGCGGGTGGTTCCGTATCTGCTGGCAACACTGGTCGGACTGCTGCCGGGAACCTCGGCGGCGGTCATTCTCGGCGACGCCCTGACCGGCGACGTCAACCCACTGCTGGTCCTGGTGTCTACCTGCATCGCGGCCGTCGGCATCGCAGGCCTGATCTACGAGACCAGACGGTACCGGCGGGACATGGATTCAGCGCCGCAGCGCTCAGTCCATTAGCACCCCGCGAATGAGACCGTCGAGCGGTATGTCGCACCGAATCCGCAGATCCTGCACCGGCGACCGAACGGCATCGATTTCGGCCTGGGTTTGCGGGTTGGCGGCCAGATAGGCCCGCACCGTGCTGAACGCCTGCGACGCGGGCATACCGTGCACGCTGGTGAAGACGTTGTTCACCTCAGGGTGAGTGAAGAAGTAGCCGGCCACGGCCGCGGCGACCTGGCTTTCCACGGCGGCGATATCCGCGGCTGTGCAGCCCGGGCCGGGTGCGGCGGCGGCGGTTGCGGTGCCCGACATCAGCACAGCGCTGCTGCCGAGGACCGCGACCGCGACGCGTCGGGCGAACAAAACTGAGGCTGACATAGGGCTCCTGATGTAGGTGGCAGGCCGGGTAGATCCGAACTCGCCTAGACTAACCCAATACCCCTAAACCAAAGGACTTGCTGATGCCGAAACGATCATCGTTGACTGTCTTCGCGGCGGCTGTTGGAACCGTCGCGGCCTTGCTGACCGCCCCGCTCGCAGCTGCGGCCGAAGACGGTGGCGGCGGGCCCAACAATCCCCTGATGCCCGGGTGCGAGACCGTGGGAGGAGGTGGCGCGACCGGCGGTGCAGCCGAGGAGTGCGCCTCCCCCGGCAACTCCCAACTCAACGCCACCCCTAACGACCTCGGCGTCATGGGCGCCATGATCGACGAGCCCGTATTCGGGATGATGGGCTGGTAGTCCGGATCGCCACCGGACGAGCCTGAATCTACTCCGGACGGGCTCCGGCCGGCGGTGGCTCGACAGATTCGGGGGCCGGGAGGCCCGGTCCCAGCGCACCGGATTGGTCGGCCACCGAAACCGGCCGCGGACCAGCCGCACCGACGGCCGGAACCGGCTTGCGAGCCTCGGACTCGGCCTTGGCCACCGCCCGGGCGATCTCCGGATCGGTCTGGGTGTTGAACCACTCAGCGACTTCGTCGGAGTCGTCCTCCGGCTTGGCCAGATCGTTTTCCACCGGTGACGGCTGGTAGCGGAAGACCCCGTCGGACCCGGGAGCGCCGAGCAACTTGGTGAAGCCCTCCAGCGCGGACCCGAAGTCGCTGGGGACCAACCACACCTTGTTGGCCTCTCCCTTGGCCATCTCCGGCAGTGTCTGCAGATACTGGTAGGCCAGCATTTCGGGGGTGGGACGGCCGGCCTTGATCGCCGCGAAGGTCTTCTCGATGGCCTTGGCCTGGCCTTGCGCCTGCAGGTACTGGGCGGCCCGCTCACCCTGCGCCCGCAGGATCCGGGACTGTCTTTCACCCTCAGCAGCGAGGATGGAAGCCTGTTTCGCGCCTTCCGCCGCCAGAATCTGGGCCTGCTTCTGTCCCTCGGCCTGTTTGATCGACGCCTCCCGGGTGCCCTCTGCGGTCAGGATCACCGCCCGCTTCTCGCGGTCGGCCCGCATCTGCTTCTCCATCGAATCCTGGATGGACGGCGGCGGGTCGATGCTGCGCAACTCCACCCGTGCGACCCGCAGACCCCATCGGTTGGTGGCCCCGTCGAGTACCCCGCGCAATTGGGCGTTGATCTGGTCACGGCTGGTCAGCGTTTGTTCCAACGTCATTCCGCCGACGACGTTACGCAGCGTCGTGGTGGTCAGTTGCTCGACACCGACGATGTAATTGCTGATCTGATAGACCGCGGCCTGCGGACTGGTGACCTGGAAGTACACCACCGTGTCGATGTTCACCGTCAGGTTGTCCTCGGTGATGACCGGCTGCGGCGGAAACGACACCACCCGCTCACGCAGATCGACCCGGGCCCGGATGCGGTCGATGAACGGAATCAGCAGGGTCAGCTGGCCGGACACCGTTTTGCTGTAGCGCCCGAGCCGTTCGATCACCGCCGCCTCCGCCTGCGGAATCAGGGCGACGGACTTGGCGACGACAATGATCGCAAAGACCACCAGCACCACAAGCAGCACCAGACCGGTAATCGCACCGTCCATATCGAGTCCTCCTATCGGGGTGAGTGTTACGGGGTTCTCCACACCACCGCGGTGGCCCCGTCGATATGCATCACGGTCACTTGATCGCCGGGCTGGTAGATCGCGTCGTCCTCGAACGGTCGCGCGGTCCACACCTCGCCGTCCAGTTTGACCTGTCCCTGGTCACGGCTGACCTGCTCAAGGACCAGTGCGGGAATGCCCTCGAGCGCGCGTACCGGATCAGGCAGACCCTTGCCGGCGACGAGCCGACGACGGACCGCCGGACGCACCAGAACCATCAGCAGGACCGAGACCACCAGGAACACCGCTCCATCGACCCATATGGGCAGGCCGAGGAGCCAACTGGAGCCGGCCGCCGCGAGCGCGCCGCCGCTGAGCATCAGCAGGAACATATCCCCGTTCAGCGCCTCGGCACCGGCAAGCCCCACAGCGGCGACCAGCCAGATCAGCGCAGCGGACATAGTGGTAACGATACGCGCCACTCGGACGGTACGGCGGCGCCCGAGCCAGGCACCGACTAGCCATTAGACTTCCGTCATCATGTGGTGCCCGAGCGTCTCGTTATCGGTGTGGTCCAATGCCTGGCTGGCCGGACAAGCCGCCCCTGACGACGTCCTTGACGCCTTAAGCGCCTGGGCCCCAATACATTCGGTTATCGCCTACGACGCCGTTGCGGCCGGCCGCACCGGGCTGCCCTGGCCGGATGTCGATCATGCGGGCGCGATGTCACTGCTGCAGACACTGCGCACGGCCACCGGTCGGCGCGGCGACAGTCGGTGGCCGGCCCATCCGGCCATCAGCCTCACGCTGCCGGTCCCCGGCGATGTCCGGGGCCTGGCTCCGGGCACTCAGTTTCAGCACGACGCTCTGCAGGCAGGTGAGGCCGTCCTGGTCGCCACCCTCGACGGGACGACGATCGGCCTGGTCCCGGTTGCCGAGGACCTCGATGAAGGAGAACCGGCGGCGCTGTCGTGGTCGGTTTACTCGCTGCCGCGCGTCCTGGCCCCGGTTCACCTGGACCTGGGCGAAGCCGAATACGAACTGCGCTCGGCTGTGCGGTCGGCCGCTGAGGCGCTCGATACCGTTCGACCTGCCCCGGGCGGGGAGAACCCGCGGACCCTGGTCGATGAGGTGCTCCAGGCGAACTGCCACCATCGGATCCCCGACCACGCCCCCGATCGGGCGCTCCGGGTGCTTGCGACCGCCGCCCATGTCGATGCGATCATCATCGTCAGTTCTGGTCTCGCGCCGATCGGCACCCAGAGCGCTTCGCAGGCAGGTATCGCCGACGCTGCGCTGCGGCCGCTCGCGGCGGTGGTGCGCTCCGCCCGGGGGGCTGCCGTCAGCGCGATCCTGCACTCGGCCTGGCAGTAGCCGCCGCAGCCGCGCTCGCCTCGCAGTCGGCGGTGCAGAACCGCCCGTTCACACTCGATCCGTAACCCGGCA
>Ga0180432_10007546_pt1 | contig 13777 bp, 10 predicted proteins | sample SS_ome_10_FD_132414 | JGI IMG/M metagenome (GOLD analysis project Ga0180432, IMG submission 132414) | Hypersaline lake sediment archaeal communities from the Salton Sea, California, USA - SS_1_MS_2 metaG | ecosystem: Environmental > Aquatic > Non-marine Saline and Alkaline > Hypersaline >...
ATCACCCTGATGCCTTGGTTTGCATTGGGGGGGGCTGCACCCAGAAGAACGCCCTGCGGCTGAGCCGGGCCGGTCTCAACATTGTCACCCTGCCGAAGACGATCGACAACGATGTGGCCGGGACCGACTCCAGTTTCGGCTTCGACACCGCGATGCAAACCGCCACGGAAGCGATCGACCGGCTGCATTCGACCGCCACCAGCCATCATCGCATCATCGTGGTCGAGATCATGGGCCATCGGGCGGGGTGGCTGGCGCTCGGGGCGGGGATTTCGGGCGGGGCGGACGTGATCCTGATCCCCGAGATCCCCTACGAGGTCGAAAAGGTGGCGCGCGCCATCCGGGATCGCACCCGGGTGGGAAAGCGGTTCAGCATCGTGGCGGTGGCGGAAGGGGCGATGTCCGCCGAGCAGTCTCTGAGGGTGAGGGGATTGTTGGAGGCCAAGGCGGCCGCCGAAAGCAAGGAAGACAAGAAGAAGGCCTCGCAGCAACTGCGGGATTTCCACGAAGAGCACGTCGACCACACCGTCACCCTGACCCACCAACTCGAGATCCTGACCGGCCAGGAATCGCGTCTTACGATATTGGGTCATCTGCAGCGTGGAGGGACGCCGAGCGCCTTGGACCGGTTGCTGGCCACCCGGCTCGGGACGGCCTGCGCCGAATACCTCGATGCCGGGCGGTATGGGGTCATGATTGCGGCTCGCGGGGAAGGGACCGAGCCGGTCCCCCTTGAAGAGGTTGCGGGGCACAAGAAGCTCGTGCCCCCGGATCACGCCTGGGTGCGGGCGGCCCGGCATTCCGGGACCAGTTTCGGGGACGAGTGAGACGGCGGGCGGGATGGAGGGTGCGATATGCGGGGCGGGCAGAGGTCCGTTCCCGGATCCCGCCCATCGCAATGCGCCGATCGCTGCTCGCCCGCTCATTGTTCCGCCCTTCCTTGCAAAGGCTGTGCGTCGCTTTGCCTTGCCGTCGTTCCACTTGACAGCCGGGAGGGGGATGCCCCATCAGCGCGGCGCCTCTGAAAACCGGGTCATTCTCATCTGCCGCCATGAATACGGACACCAAGGAATCTGCAACGAACCCCCCCATGAACCGCTGGATGGTCGTCATCGGCGCCATCCTTATTCAGCTCTGTCTGGGAGCGATCTACGCGTGGAGCGTTTTCACGCCACACCTGACGCCGGCCCTTCCGAAGTTTGACAAGGAGACGGGCGAGACGAGGGACCGGCTGGTCTTCGTCGAGCGGGAGGGAGTCCTTGTGGCGAAGACCGTCCCGAAGGAGGCCAAGGCGAAGGAAAGCACGAAGGTTGCCTCGTTCGAGGCGCTGAGTTGGGACGGATTCACCTCGGAAACGCTTCCGAAGGATCTGCCGCAGGAGGCCGCAGGCCTCGATCCGGTGAAGGTTGAGGTGGCAGTACCGGCGGACTACGACGTCAGGGGCGGGATTCCCGTGACGCGTGCGGAGATCGAGGCCTCGCAAGCGCGGTGGGACAAGACGGGGACGCAGATCGTTTTTTCGGTTGGCCTTGCGATGTTTGCCATCGTGATGGTGGCGGCGGGATTCCTGCTGCCGAAGGTCGGTCCGCGCGCCCTTGCGGTGGCCGGGGGCGTGGTGCTGGGGGGAGGATATGCCGTGGCGGGACTGATCGGCGGGACGGACTTCTGGCCCGTCACGCTCCTCGTGGGGGGTGTGGGCGGCGCGGGGATCGGCTTGGGATACGTCATCCCGATTGCGGTGGGGATGCGGTGGTTCCCGGACAAGAAGGGAATGATCACGGGCCTTGCGGTGGCCGGTTTCGGTTTCGGTGCTCTGGGCTGGGTGAAGATCGCGGGGGCGTGGGGCGGGCTTCTCGAGAGTCAGGGACTTTCGGCCACCTTCATCGTCTACGGGATTGCTTTTGCGGTGCTGATCCTCATCGGCTCGGTGTGGATGGTGTTTCCGCCTGCGGGGTGGACGCCGGCGGGCTTTGCACCGCCGGAGGCGAAGAAGGAGGCGGAGGCTGCCGCTGCTCCGGCCGAAGACCACGACCTGCACGGCACGGAGATTCTCGGGACGCTCCCCTTTTACCTCATCTTTCTCACCTTCGTTTTCAGTGCGGGGGCGGGGCTGATGACGATTGGTCTCATGAAGCTCTATCCGGTTGAGGCGTTGCAGGACGCCGGGATGGGGGCGGTCGAGGCGAGCGCGGTGGCGGGGACGGCGATGGCGGTGTTCTTCGCGCTGGCCAACGGGCTTGGCCGGATTGTCTGGGGGACGCTCAGCGACCTGCTCGGGCGGAAGCTGTCGGTCATTCTGATGACCGCCACGCAGGGGGTGATCGTCCTTGCCTTCACCTACATGGCGGGGAACGAATACCTCCTCTACCTCGGGGCGACGCTCATTGGCTTCAACTTCGGCGGCAACTTCGCGCTGTTCCCGACAATCACGGCGGACACGTTCGGAGCGAAGAGTGTGGGACAGAACTACCCGCTCGTCTTTCTTGCATACGGGGTGGGCGGCATTTTCGGGCCGATCCTTGGCGGCAAGCTTGGCGACCTTGGGAACTTCCCGCTGGCCTTCACCATCTGCGGCGTGCTCTGCCTCGCAGGGGCCGTCCTCACCGCCTGCGTGAAGCAGCGGCGGCACTAGAGGCCCTCCAGCCGTGGTCCCCGGGAAGATTGACTCACACGAAGGGACGAAGGGGGCGGGGGCTGGTTATGAATGATGACCGGCAAGCAGATTCCGTGGAACGGATGATCCGGGGGTTCGCGCGGTTTCTCGAAGGGGTTTTCGACGTCGCCGGGAGCCCCTACGAGAGACTGCGGGAAGGCCAGCAGCCGCACACGATGGTGATTGCCTGCGCTGATTCGAGGGTGGGGCCGAACCTGTTGCTGCAAACCGATCCGGGGGAACTCTTCGTGGTCCGCAACGTGGCCAACCTTGTGCCGCCCGCGGACGCCGGGGACGCCAGTGCCGGCAGTGCGATCGACTACGCGGTCGAGCATCTCAAAGTCGCCAACCTCATCGTCTTCGGCCACTCCGGGTGCGGGGGGATCCGCGCCCTGCTGGACGGGGCCGATGCGGGCGACGATGCGGTGGGGCGCTGGCTTCGTCATGCGGCGCCGGTTCGCGATGCGATCCGCGCCCGCGGGCTGGTCCCGGAGGAGGAGGAGCCCTGCGCGTGTGAACGTGCTTCCATCGTGCGCAGCCTTGCGAATCTCCTCACTTACCCGTCCGTCCACCGGAACGCCGCCGCCGGCAGGCTCACCCTCCGCGGCTGGTATTTCGACCTGCGGGGCGGCGAACTCCGGGAATGCCGTCCGCCCTCCGAAGACTTCGCGCGCCTTGTTTCGGCGGCTGATTGAAGGCGCAGGTTTGGAGAGTGCGGTGGCAAGCGCAGCAGCTTGGCCGTCGCAGCCCGCAGCCGTTCGACAGGCTCAGGCCCTGAGCTGCGTCGAAGGGGGCGAAGTCGGGCGACACCGCTTTGGGAGGAACGGGCCGGTTCCCCGGAAAGCGGTATCGCTGTCCCTTGCGGGACTCTGCCGGTGCACTAGGGATTCCGGACGAGGCGGTCGCGGGTGTGGCCGTTGTGGTCGACGAGTTCGACGGCGAGGGGCATTTTGCCGGCGGCGTGGGTGGCGCAGGAGAGGCAGGGGTCGTAGGCGCGGATGGCGACTTCGACCTGGTTGAGGAGGCCGTCGGTGATTTCCCTTTGGCCGGTGAAGTGATCCTTGGCGACCTTGGTGACGGCGCGGTTCATCGGCTCGTTGTTGTTGGTGGTGGAGACGATGAGGTTGCACATTGTGACGCGGTCGTTGGCGTCGACGCGGTAATGGTGGAAGAGGGTTCCGCGGGGGGCCTCGAGGAGGCCGACGGTCTCCTCGCGGCGGGGGCCGTTTGAGAGGAGGTCCTTGCTCTGGAGGTCGGGGTCGTTGAGGAGGTCGCGGATCATCTCGACCGAGTGCAGGAGTTCGATCATGCGCGCCCAGTGGTAACACATGGTGACGTTGTTCGGTTTGCCCTTGGTGAGCGCCCTGAACTCGAGGCGGGCCTCTTCGGCCTCGGGGGTGGGGATGAAGTCGCAGGTGTTGAGGCGTGCGAGGGGGCCGACGCGGTACCAGCCGCGTTCCGGCCCGAGGGCCTTGAGGAAGGGGAATTTCATGTAGGACCACGAGCGGACCTCCTCGGCCACCACCTCGAGGTAGCGCTGGTAGTCGACGTCGTCGACGAGGCGCTTGCCGTCCTTGTCGACGGCGCGCAGGACGCCGTGGTAGAGATCCATGGCCCCGTCGCCCTCGCGGACGAGGGAGAGGTGGTTCGAGTCGAAGGATCCGAAGGGGAGGAGTTCGACGAGGTGGTTGGCGGTGAAGTCGCGGGCGAACCGGACCGCGGAGCGGGCCCAGTCGAGCATCTGCTCGATGTTTTCGAGGAGGCGGTCGCGGTCGCTGGTGTAGAGTCGCTTGTTGACGCCGCCCGGCACGGCGCCGGTGCCGTGGATCTTCTTGCCGGCGGTGGCCTCGATGACTTCCTGTCCGTATTGGCGCATCTTCACGCCCTGCACGGCGAGGTCGGGATATCTCGCCGCCACCGCGATGACGTTCCGCAGCTCGCGCGGGGCGTTGAAGGCGGAGACGGCGGTGTCGTCCGTTCCGAAGAGGAGGTCGGGGCTCGAGAGGTGGAAGAAGTGCAGGGCGTGGCTCTGCATCATCTGGCCGTAGTGCATGAGGCGCCGGATCTTCTCGGCGGCGGGGGTGAGCTGCTCGCCGCCCACGATGCGGTCCATGGCCTTGGCGGCGGCGAGGTGGTGGCTGACGGGGCAGATCCCGCAGAGGCGCTGCACGACCACCGGGATTTCCCAGTAGGGGCGTCCGAGGATGAAGCGCTCGAAGCCGCGGAACTCGACGATGTGGAGGCGGGCCTCGGTGACCTCGTCGTCGTCGTTCATGTGGATGGTGACCTTGCCGTGGCCCTCGACGCGGGTCACCGGCTCGATCGTGAACTTGCGGGTCTTTTCAAGGACGGTGCTCATGGGTACTGGATTAGTCGTATTTAAGGTCGCGGTATGCCACGTGGGGCGTCTTGCCGCCGAGGAGGGCGGTGAGGGTGTCCCAGATGGCGTCGGCGGGGGGCGGGCATCCGGGGATGAAGTAATCGATCTTGACGACCTCGTGGCACGGGTAGACGCGGTTGAGGAGGAGGGGGATTTCGGGGTCGTTGGGGATGATGCCGCCGGGGTTGTAGATGCCGGGGGAGTCGAGGTATGCGACTTCGAGGCACTCGCGGAGGGGGACGTGGTTGCGGAGGGCGGGGATGCCGCCGTTGAGGGCGCAGTCGCCGAGGGAGACGAGGAGGTCGCAGTTCTTGCGGAAGTTTTCGAGGACGTGGACGTTTTCCTCGTTGCAGCAGCCTCCCTCGATGAGACCCACCGCGCAGCGGGCGGTGATCTCCTTGTAGTCGTTGATCGGGGAGCGGTCGAAATCGACGACCTCGGCGAGCTGCAGGATGCGCTCGTCGATGTCGAGGATCGACATGTGGCAACCGAAGCAGCCGGCGAGGCTGACGGTGGCGAGGCGCGGTTTGGAGGCGGTTTCGGTGCTCATGTCAGTCATCGGTGGTGGTGGCGGCGGCGGATTCGATTTCGGCGCCGATGGGTTTCTCGTCGTAGGGGCGCTGGCCGACGGGGATCTGGTAGCCGACGCGTTTTTTCATGAGGGCGCCGACCGGGCAGGAGGCGACCACGGCGTCGGTGACGCGGAGGTCGGTTTCGGAGAGGGCCTGGCCGTTGACCTGGAGGCGTTTGCGGTGGCCGCGGTTGATGAACTGGAAGACGTTTTTCTGGTCGAGTTCCTGGGAGACGCGGACGCAGCGGCCGCAGAGGATGCAGCGGTTGTGATCGAGGTAGACGTCGGGGTGGGAGAGGTCGATGTCGCAGTCGGGGTTGAGGAGAGGGAACTGGGGGACGGTGATGCCGAAGCGGTATGCGAGGGCCTGCAGCTCGCACATGCCGCTCTTCTCGCAGAACATGCAGAAGTGGTTTCCCTCGACGAAGAGCATGTCGAGGATGGCGCGGCGGCAGGCGCGGAGTTCCTCGGTGTCGTTTTCGACCACCATGCCGTCGGAGACGCTCTGGACGCAGGCGGCCTGGATGCTTCCGTTGCAGCGGACCGAGCAGACCCGGCAACTGCCGTGGGGGACGAGGTCCTTGTAGGCGCAGAGGTGGGGGATGTAGATGCCGGCCGCCTCGGCGGCCTTGAGGACCGACTGACCCTTGCGGGCCGTGATTTCGCGTCCGTCGATGGTGAATGTGATCTCGCTCATGGTGTGACTAAACGTAGTGGGACTGGCGGCCGACGCGCAGTTCGGCGTCGACGACGGCTTGGGAGAGATCGAAGGTTGAGAGCAGGCCGGGGGCGCGCTCGGTGACCATTTCGGCGTAGAGTTCCTCGAAGTTTTCGAGGGCGCCGAGGACGGGGTTTGGGGCGGCTTGGCCGAGTCCGCAGCGGCTGGCGCCGATGATGATGTGGGAGAGGCGGCGCATTTCGTCGAGGTCGGCGGGCTCGCCGGCGCCGGTGACGACCTTTTGGACGAGGTTGCGCAGGAGGATGAGGCCGACCCGGCAGGGGGTGCAGTGGCCGCAGCTTTCCTTGATGAAGAAGTCGAGGTAGCGTTTGGCGACTTCGAGTTTGTTGCGGGCGCGGTTGAAGATGATGATGGAGCCTCCGGTGGCGAGGTCGTCGTAGCAGATGCGCCCGTCGAAGCGTTCGGGTCCGATCATCTGGCGGCAGGGTCCGCCGATGAGCATGGCGCCGGGGTTGTCGGCTTCGGCCATTTCGAGGACTTCGCGGGCGAGGATGCCGAAGGGGACTTCGTAGACGCCCGGTTTGCGGCAGTCGCCGGAGATGGAGAGGGCCTTGGTGCCGGTGGTGCCCTCGCTGCCCATGGCGGCGAACCACTCGGCGCCCTTGATCATGATGCGGGCCGCGCTGCAGAATGTTTCGACGTTGTTGATGATGGTGGGCTGGTCGAGGTAGCCCTTGGAGACCGGGAACGGGGGGCGGTTTTTGGGGTCTCCGCGGAGGCCTTCGCAGGAGCTGATGAGGGCGGTTTCCTCGCCGCAGACGTATGCCCCGGCGCCCATCTGGATGCGGATGTCGAAGTGGAATCCGTCGCGGCCGAGGATGTCGCGGCCGAGCAGGCCCTGCTCGCGGCGCTCCTTGAGGACGTGTTCGAGGAAGGGGAGGAGGTATCGGTATTCGCCGCGCAGATACAGGATGCCGGTTTGGCTGCCGATGGCGTAGCCGGCGACGGTCATGCCCTCGAACATGAGGCCGGCGCTTTCGGTGAGGAGGACGCGGTCCTTGAAGGTTCCGGGTTCGCCTTCGTCGGCGTTGCAGATGACGATGCGCTCGCCGCCGTTCGCGGCGCGGCAGAACTCCCATTTCAGTCCGGCGAGGAAGCCGGCCCCGCCGCGTCCCCGCAGGCGCGATTCCCGGATTTCGCGGATTACGTCGTCGGGGTTGCGGCTCATGGCCTGGAGGAGGGCGCTTCCGGGCTCGAAGTCCGCGAACAGGACCGGTCCGCGCCGCCGGAGGTTGTTGCGCACCATCGATTTGACGAGGGGATGGGCGTTGTTGCCGTCGCCGACCATGGTCACCAGTTGGCCGGGGTCGAGGTGGCGTCGCAGGTCGCGCACCACGGCGCGGGCCCGTTCGGGGGAGAGGTTGGTGACGACGGTGTCGTTGATGAGGGCCGCGGGGGCCTGGTCGCTCATGCCGATGCAGGGGGTTCGGGTGAGGGTGATGGCGCCGTCGTCGGTGGTTTCGCCCATTGTGACGCCGAGTTCCTTGGCCATGGCGTCGGCGATGGTTTCGGAGCCCTTCATCCAGTCGACGATGTCGTCGCAGAGGCGGATCACGACCTTTCCTGTGGGTCCGACGGTGAGGAAATCGTAGAAGGTGACGACGCTTTCGACCTCGACGGCATGGCTGTTGACGGCATCGGCGATGATCTCCATGGCCTCGTGCGAGACGCACCCGAAGCGTCGCTGGACCGCGATCACGATGTCCATCATGCGCCGTTTGTCATTGCCGCAGCGGGCGCAAATCTCCTCCACCACCGTTGCCAGAGCCTGTTTCATGAAAGATGCCCGGGGTTGTTTGCTTGGGCATCTATCACTCTCTGTTTCGTCATCAAGAGCGTCAATCAAGATGCGCCGGCGGACGGCCGCAGGACAAGATGCGCGCAGAGAATGACCGGATTTGCGGAGCGCGCCTTGTGGTGGCCGCTGTGCGCCATTGGCGGTTCGTGTGCCGGAGGAGGCCCTTCGGCGCGACGCCTTGGGAGGGAGGGTGGTGCAGGTTGGCAACCTGCGGGAGGCGGCCGGGGTTTTTCCCGGCCCGGAGAGGCTGAACGGGGCGGCACGGAAGCCATCCGCCGGGTTGGAAACCAGACGGGACTGTTGCAGGCAGGAGACCTGCACGGCTCTGACAAACCTGCCGGGGCCGATGCGGGTTGAGAAGCCCGCGGTTGCGCTACCCGTTGAGCGTCCAGCCCTTGCGGTATTCCTTTTTCAGGAAGGCTTCGGCTTTGCTGTTATCGGGGATGCGGCCGGTTTTGCCGTCGTAGGCGATTTTTTCGCCGGCGCGGTATGCGACGAGGCCGAGGAGCATTTCCTCGATGAGGAGGGCGCCGTAGTCGAAGTCGCAGGAGGTTTTGAGGTCGCCCTTGCAGGCGTTGATCCATTCGCCTTGGAAGTGGAAGCCGCCCTTGACGCCCTTGCGGTTGACGCGGGTGTCGCGCGGGGCGTCTTTCGGGATGATGGCGTGCGATCCGAAGTCGGAGACGAGCCATCCCTTCGAGCCGGTGAAGAGGGCGCCGTGGCCGATGCCGCGGAAGGCCTGCTCGACGGGGGGTTCGGGCATGGCGCCGCCCTGGTGCCAGCTCACCTTGATGGCGGGGCGCCAGTTGTTGGCGGGGTTTTCGAAGGTGGCGCGCAGCTTGACGGGGGTGACTTCGGGGTTGTAGGGGTCGCCCTCGGCCTCGGCGGAGGTTGGATGGGCGGCGTCGATGACGTTCCAGACGAGATCCATGGTATGGCTGCCCATGTCTCCGACCTGCCCGGTTCCGAAGTCCCAGTACATGTTCCACTGGAGGCAGTTGGCGCCCGAGCCGCCCTTGAAGTATTCGGGGTTGTAGGGGTGGAAGGGGGCGGGTCCGATCCAGAGGTCGTAGTGGAGGTGCTTGGGCGGGTCGCCGGCGGCGGGGGGATATCCCTTGCGGCCGAGCCTGCGGTTGCCCCATGCGTGGGCTTCCTTGAGTTCCCCGATGGCGCCGTCCTTGATGAGTTCACGGATCCTGGCGAAGTTTCCGTTGGCGTGGCGTTGGGTGCCGACCTGCGTGGCGAGCTTGTCCTTGTTCTTGAGGTAGGTGGCGCGGACCACGCGGGCTTCCTCGGCGGAGTCGGCGAGGGGTTTTTCCATGTAGACGTGCATGCCGCGGTTCATGGCCCAGTTGGCGATGAAGGCGTGGGTATGGTCGGTGGTGCAGCAGATGACGGCATCGATGTCCTTTTGTTCGAGGCACTTTCGCCAGTCGACATAGGTCTTGGCCTTCGGGTATTTCTTGGCGGGTCCGGCGAGGTGCTCCTCGTCCACGTCGCACAGGGCGACGATGTTTTCCTTCGAGGCGACACCGAAGTGGGCGTTGGCGCGCCCCCACGTGCCGATCATGGCGATGTTGAGCTTGTTGCTCGGGGCGTTCGGACCGGCCCGCAGGCCGCTCGGAAGGATGAGAAGGCCGGCGCCGGCCTTGGCGGAGGTGGTGAGGAGTTCGCGTCTTTTCATCGTGCGATCGGGATGATTGTGAATGTCCTTGGAGAATACCGGGGGGCGAGAGGGCGGCTTTCAGGAAAGCGGGGTGCTTCCGGATTCCGGGGGGCTTTGCGGCGGGTGGGAGGAATGGGACCGATGGGAGGGACGGGGACAGTGCTTCGCGATCTTGGATGGGAACGATTTCAGAGGGGTTGGATGGTGTCGTTTTGTTGGGCGAAGGCGGCTTCGAGGGAGTTTTCGGGGTTGGCGAGGGCCTCGGCGGCTTGCTCGGGGGGCATGAGCATGAGGGTGGTGGACCAGGCGTCGGCAGGGGCGGCGGCGGGGGCGAGGACCCAGACGCGGCGGAAGCGGTAGTGGGGGTGGCCGTGGGAGATCGAGGGATCGACGATATGGCTGCCCTGGATTCCGGTGCCGGAGGCGGAGAGGGCGCGGTTGCAGAGGGTGATGCGGTGGGCGTCGCGTTCGCTCGTGAGGTCGACGGGCCATGCGTGGGGGCCGCAGGCGAGGATGGTGCTGGCGCCGGAGGTGAGGAGAGCGCCGGGGGTTTCCCATTCGAGGAGCAGGTTTTTCAGTTGGTCGAGGGCGAAGCCTTTGCCGATGCCGCCGAGGTCGATTTGGCGGCCCGGAGACTGGCAGGTGACGGCCGGCACGTCGGGGTGGATGACGAGCTGACCTTCGAGGGGGGGCGGGGGGGAGGAGTGCTGCGCCTTGAGGTGTTCGATGCGGGCGCCGAGGGCGGCGTCGAAGAGTCCGCCGGTTTCGACGTGCATCCGGGTGGCGAGGAGGAGGCAGTCGTGACACGCTTCGCTGAGGTAGAGCGTTTCGCCGGCCTGCATGTGATTGATGCGGTCCACGTCGCTGCCGTCGATGAAGCGGCTGAGTTTGCCTTCGAGGGAGTCGAGCAATTCGGAGCACTCGCGTGCGAGGCCCGAGGCGGCGTGGCGGCTTTCCGCGACGAGCCGGAGGCTGAAGGTGGTGTGCATCGCCTCGTGCTCGAAGTGGTGGCTGTCGGGGAGTGAGGCGGGTTCGATCACGAAGTGTCGGAATCCATCCAGCGGTCCCAGAGGTCGAGGCGCAGGAAGAGGTAGAGGGGGTCGTCGGCGCGCAGTCCGCGCGGGAGGGCGATGTGGGTATCGGCGAGCCGGGACTCGACGAGGCCGCCGGAGGAGGCGGGAACGAGGACGAGGGGCATTTTCTCGAGGTTGGGGGGCGGTTCGGGCCAGTATCCGACGCGCTCGAAGGTTCGGAGGTACCATGGCAGCGGCCAGTAGCCGGCGCCGACCACGGCGAGCGGGTCCAGTGATCCTTCGGGCAGTTCGTCGTGCAGTTGGCGGAGCCATGTTTCGAGAGACTCGAGGTTGCGGCTGGTGGGGACGTAAGCGTACGGGTTGCGGGCGTCGGAGGCGAGGCGGCCGGTGGCGCGGCGGGTCTGCCGGAATTGCCAGCCGATGGTGAGGGCGATGACGAGGGCGGCGGCGACGGCGGTCCGGCGGGCGAAGCCCGTCGACGGGCGCCATGCGGAGAGCCCGGCGAGGCTGAACCCGGCGAGAAGGCAAAGGTGGCTCCACGGAAGGCACATCAGCCACGGCGTCTTGTAGGGGATGAGACTGTAGATCACGAGATGCCCGGCGGCGGCGTAAGCCGTGAAGCGGACCGCGGCCTTGGTGGCAGGGGAGCGGAAGTTGCGATGGAAGGTCGAGAGGTATGCGAAAACGGCAAAGAGGAGGACGGGGGTCTCGAACCACCAGCGGCCCGCGGCACGTTTCGGGAAGGCGAGCAGATCGAGGTAGTAGAGGGGGGGTTTGTCGTGGCCCTCGACGGTGTCGTACACGAAGAAAGTGCGAATCGCGTCCACCGCGCCCTTGGGGTGCTGGAAGCCGCTCGTGTAGAGGAACTCCCCGGTGACGACCGCCACGACGGCTGCGGCGAGGGCGGCGAACCGGTATTCCACCCATGCCGTTCGCAGGTGTTTTCGGGTGAGGAGGCGCCGGTTTTCAACCGCGAGCAGCAGGCCCGCGCCGGTCCATGCCAAGGCGGTGATGGCGATGCTCTCCTTGGTGGCGAACATGAGTCCCAGCAGGAGGCCGGTCAGCACGCCGCTCAGCAATTTGCGCGGCGGCCTCAGCAGGAGGATCAACGCCAGCATGGCGAAGAGCGTCAGGAGCATCTCGTGGATGAAGGTGCGGCTGTAGTAGACGAGGAGGGGCGAAGTGGCGAGGAAGGCGGCCGCCAGGAGCATGGGCCCGTCGCCCCAGCGCCGGCGGCCGAGGAGCGGGGCGAGGACGAGGAGCGTCCCCGCGATGGCCGGGACGAGGCGCAGGGTGAGCTTGTCCAACTCCGCCCAGCTCTGCTTGCCGCGCAGTTTGCCGAGCGCTGCGGCGGCGCTGCTGAGGGTGGGCCCGTGGTAGTGAAGCGGGTCGAAGACGTAGCGGTTGGATTCGATCCGGTCGGCCGCGATGCGGGCGCCGGTGGCCTCGTCGGCGTGGAACGGACGCGCCGAAAGGTGTGCGAAGCGCAAGGCGGCGCCCGTTGCGAGGACGACAACCCAAGCCGCGATGATGGCGATTGGTTTGATCAAGACGTGGCGGGATGGGATGAAAGAAACGGTGGTCCCGCAATGTTTGATTGTCATTGATGCCTGACGCGACCTCCGGAATCCTGCTCGTCACGCCGGTTTGGAATGACTCGGCTCGCCTTGCGGACTTCGGAGAACAACTGGCGCGGGAGTTGGCGGTGCGCGCCATGCCAGTGCGGTGGGTGATCGCGGATGACGGGTCGGACCCGGGGGAAGAGGCGAGGCTCGAGAAGCTTCGGACGGAATTTGCAAGGGTGTATCCGGGGGTGGAGCTGCATTTTGCGGAGCGACACCTCGGCAAGGGGGCGGTGGTGCGGGAGGCGTGGGGGCTCGATCCGGGGGCGGACTGGCTGGCGTTCGTCGATGCCGACGGGAGCGTCTCGGCGAAGGAGTTTCTGGATCTGATCGTGGAGGCGATCCGGGAGGACGTCTCCGTGATGGGAATTCGCAAGAAGACCAGCGAGACGACGGTGGTCGAGAGTCCCTGGCGGGGGTTGGCGCATCACGCCTTCCTGTGGATCGCGCACGTGTTGCTGGGGCTGCGGGGCGAGGACCCGCAGTGCGGGGCGAAGGTCCTGCGGGCCGCCGACTACCGGCGGGTGGCGCCGCTCCTTGCCGAACACGGTCTGGCGTTCGATTCGGAGCTTCTCACGGCGTTGAACGAGAACGGCGCGACCTGGACGGAAGTCCCGGTGAATTGGTTCGAGAAGAAGGGAGGCAAGGTGCGCCCGCTGCGGGATGCGTGGGGGATGCTGGCGGCGCTGTGGAGGGTGCGCCGGCGGTTGCGCGGAGGCGAACTGCGTGTGGATCAGGAGTGACCCGCTGCCAGAGCGGTGTCGCGCTCGTTGTTCGAGAGCGCCGGCAGAGTCCCGCAAGGGGCGGCGACGGCGCTTTGGGGCAAGGGGAGGGCGCGGGTGATCATTCCAAAGCGGTGTCGCCCGACTTCGCCCCCTTCGACGCAGCTCAGGGCCTGAGCCTGTCGAACGGCTGCGGGCTGCGACGGGCAAGCTGCTGCGCTTGCCACCGCACTCCAGAGTGGCCGCTCAGGCGGCGGGGATGCCGTGGACCTCGACTTCGATGTAGTGGTTCATGTCGTTCGAGGTATTGCCGTTGCTGTAGAGGCGGACGTAGCGGCCCTTGGTTCCGTTGCCGTCGACGATCATGCCGAAGCGGGTTTCGACGTAGGGGCGGTTGGACCCCTTGCCGAGGCCGGACGAGTTGTCGTAGTCGTTGTTGTAGAGGGTGGTGACGCCCTCCTTGAACTCGGGATCGTCCGAGACCTGGACGATGACGTCGTGGTAGGCGCGTTTCTGCGAGTGGAAGTGCCAGATCCAGACGGCGTAGATCTCGGCGGATTGTTCGAGGTCGATCTGCACCCACTGCAGGCCG
>Ga0180432_10007550_pt1 | contig 13772 bp, 11 predicted proteins | sample SS_ome_10_FD_132414 | JGI IMG/M metagenome (GOLD analysis project Ga0180432, IMG submission 132414) | Hypersaline lake sediment archaeal communities from the Salton Sea, California, USA - SS_1_MS_2 metaG | ecosystem: Environmental > Aquatic > Non-marine Saline and Alkaline > Hypersaline >...
CCATCAGGCACTTCTGATATCTCAATCACCAAGGCTTCATAACCGAGGAAATTCTCTGCAGCCACACCAACAACACGTCTGATCGAATTGATCATGGCCGAGCTGCTGATCGTCGCCCCGCTAACCGTATCAACATCTTCACCGGCTGTAAGGGGATCTTCGTACCCTTTACCGATAAACTGCTTCTGGAAATCATCAGTTGTAATCACATCTCCCACACCGGGCGTTTCGGAATGCGAAACAACCCTTAAACCAACGATCTTGCTTCCTGCATCAAGAGCAAGGTTGTAGAGAATGGTCCCCTCATAACCCTGCTGCTCAGCCGTAGCCATGACGCCAATTAAGCGATCAGAACTATCATAAACTAAATCAAAGGAGTCTTCCCCTAATTGCTGACTTTCAAAGTCGGCTACATCAGGGAAGAATTGTTCAAGAGCCTGCCGGTATTCAGCAGCCTGCCTTTCACTGATAATCGGAGCGGTAATATTGTTCACGCCGGTCAGCAGCGCAGCAGAAATTAATCCGACAACCGCCAGGGTAATCGACAGTTTTAGTACCTCACGCACTCTTCTTCACCCCCCCGAACTGCTGTGGAATTGTAAAATTATCGATAATCGGGGTCACTGCGTTCATGATTAAGATCGCAAAGGTTACTCCTTCAGGCAGTGTTCCCCAGATTCTAATCAGCATCGTTATTAAACCGCAGCCAATGCCGAAAATTAATTTACCGGTCGGCGTAACCGGTGTACTAACCATGTCGGTAGCCATATAAATGGCCCCGATCATTACTCCTCCTGCCAGCACATTGAATAATCCGGTTAGGAAAATATTGCCATAGAATCCGCCGCCAAAAACCACGCCAAGGACAAATACGGTGCCGATAAATCCTCCTGGAATACGCCAGTCGATATGACCCTTGTAATAGAGCCATACTCCGCCAAGCAGCAAAGCTAAAGCAGAGGTTTCCCCGAGACAACCCGGAATGCTGCCAACAAAAAGATCGGTAATGCTGAAAGTCAGGGCTTCAGATTGACCGGCCAGCGCCGTTGCCATTGTAACCGCCGATACATCAGTGGTAAAAGCAAAAGGCTGGGGCTGGGGCCAAATGCGACCAACTAGGTGACCACCCCAAGACATGACTACAATTGCCCTTCCTACCAAGGCAGGGTTAAAAATATTATTGCCGATACCGCCAAAAACCTGTTTACCAATAATGATTGACGAGGCGGCACCAACTACCACGAGCCACCAGGGAGCGGAGGCCGGCAAAACCATGGCAAAAAGCAAACCGGTTACCGCTGCACTTCCATCATTGAAAAGATTACGTTTACGCAACCAAAAAGCCTCGATAACCATCGCCGTAAAAACAGATATCACCATGGTTAGTAAGGCTTTATAACCAAACAGCAGCACTGCCATCAGAGCTGCCGGAAACAGGGCAATCAAAACATCGGTCATCACGCTCTGCACAGATTCAATGGTTCGAATATGCGGAGATGATGACACTACCATTTTATTATCCATCAGGTTCACTTCCTTTCCTGGCAAAAATACTATTTCTTTTTCGCTTTCATTATTTCCGCTTTAGCAATCCTGATTAACTGGGTTAAAGGTATCTTGGAAGGACAGACATATGAACAACACCCGCACTCGAAGCAATCTAACGCATGGAGCTTTTCTGCCTTGTCAAAAAGGTTATGTTCAGCCGCCTGGGCAATCAGTGTAGGCAGCAATGATACCGGACAGGATTCAACACACTTGGCACAACGGATGCAGGTTACACTTTCAGAAAGGCAAACGTCCTCATCGGTTAGGACTAAGATACCCGATGTTCCTTTGATCACCGGCAAGTTGGCGTGTGGTTGCGCCAAACCCATCATTGGGCCCCCGATGATCAGCTTGCGGGTATTATCTTTCAGACCACCACATTCTTCAATTACCTCGCTAACCAGGGTGCCGATTCTCACCAGAAGATTGGCCGGCCGATTAATTCCAGAACCAGTAACGGTCAAGACTCTCTCGATTAATGGCTTGCCTTCCTTGATGGCATTGTTAATTGCTACTGCCGTTCCAACGTTATGGTTAACAACCCCTACCTCCAGAGGCAAACCGCCAGACGGAACCTTGCGCCCGGTGGTTACTTGGATTAACATTTTTTCTGCACCCTGAGGATATTTTGTATGCAGGGGAACAACTTTAAGCTGATCCTCACCGGCAATGGCAGACTGCATCACCGCGATAGCGTCCTGTTTGTTATCTTCGATCCCGATTATTCCTACTTCCGCATCAAGCGCTTTGATCATTGCTTTTAACCCGTAAACAATCTTTTCAGGCATTTCAAGCATAACCCGGTGGTCAGCTGTCAGGTATGGTTCGCACTCAGCACCGTTAATTATGACGACATCGATTTTTTTGTCCGGCGGGGGAGACAGTTTTACATGGGCGGGAAAGGTAGCGCCACCCAAACCGACAATCCCGGCCGCCCTGATCAACTTTCTCAGATCCTCTGCCGAAAGCTTCTCAAGCTCGCCAGCCGGTTTAATCTGATCATCCCATTCATCTTTGCCGTCCGACTCAATAGTAATAGTCTGAACCGGGCGGCCCAGGGGATGATTGAAAGGTCCTATCTCTTTAATGGTTCCCGACACAGTGGCATGGATCGGGGCGGAAACGAAACTGCCGCTGTCGGCAATTTTTTGTCCTACTTTGACCTGAACGCCGACTGCGATTCCCTCCAGTGGTTCACATGGTGCGCCGATGTGCTGCTGCAAGGGAACAAATACTGTGGAGGGGGCTTTCATCGGGTTAACGCTCATAGCTTCTGTTAACTCTTTATGATCGTCCGGATGAACTCCACCTTTGAAGATCGTACCGCTCATTTTTAGTGTTCACCCTTTCTTGATTAATAGATGATGATTAATAACAACTCAGTTGCAACCAAGCTTCTGAGAGCGAGGTCAAAAATGGTTAATCCAACTAAATAAAAAACACTTAATAGCTTTCGTGATAATTATCATAATTCCTGCCTGAATTTCTGATTTTTATTGCTGATAATCGGAAGATCCGGATGGTAGTTGATAACGTTCACAATAGTAAGCACGAATATCGCTGACCGTATACAATGAACCGGTTACCAGAACTGCATCTTCCGGTCCAGCTAAATCCAAAGCCCTGTCCAGGGCAGCCCGATAATCCCTGACGACCAGATGTTCTTTGCGCAAACCTAGCCTGGTTCGGGCAAAATCAGCCACATTACCCGGTTCCGCAGCGCGCGATATGGTTGGCTTAGTAAAAATGATTAGATCAGCCAACGGTAAAATCTTAACGAGCATCGCTTCAACATCTTTATCGGCCAGGATACCGATAACCAAAATCAGCCGTGTAAAATGAAAATAATCGGGGATCGCTTCTGAAAGCTTCTCAATGGCCGCCGGATTATGAGCCCCGTCCATAATTACCAGCGGCTCACTTTGTAACAACTCAAGTCTCCCTGGCCAAACAGTTTTGGCCAGACCTTTTTTGGCTTCTTTAAGATCTATCGTAAAACCTTGAGCAATCAACAATTCCAGGGCGGCAAGCGCCGTGGTTGCATTGATGATTTGGTACCTACCGCGCAAACCAATGAAGAGATCCTGCAATTGCTGCTTAAACCCAAAATAATCAAAATACTGACCTCCGGTGGAAATTTCTTTTAATACTGCCAGAGGCCTATGCGGTAAGATCGCCTCAATTTTTTCAAGCGGTGGATAAACACGGTACATTTCACAGTTAAGTTCCGCACACCGCTGTGCAAAAACATTTAGGGCTTGCTGATCTTCAGCTGCAGTCAGTAAAGGCTTGCCCTGTTTGATAATCCCGGCCTTCTCGAAAGCTATCTTTTCGATGGTATCACCAAGGACAGCAGTATGTTCTAAGCTGATGTTGGTAATGATGCTTAAAAGTGGATCAACAACGTTAGTGGCATCCAGCCTTCCTCCCAAACCGACCTCCAGGACGACAAGATCAACACCAACTGACGCAAAATAGGTAAGCGCCAGCCCTGTAACCACTTCAAATTCAGTAGGATGACCCAGGGCAGGATCGGATTTGATCTTTTCAACCAGCGGTTTTACTGTAGCAACCAGCTCAACTAGTTCTTCTTCCTGGATGTCTGAACCGTTGACAGCCATCCTGTTGGTAAATGATAACAGGTAAGGTGAAGTATAGAGGCCAATACGATAACCGGAAGAACGCAGCATCGAAGCAAGCATCGCGGCAGTTGATCCTTTGCCATTCGTGCCGGCAATATGAACAAAAGGTACTTTGTGCTGGGGATGATCAAGCATCTCAAGTAGCGCGGTCATTCTTTCAAGACCCGGTTTGATGCCAAACCGTCCCAGGCTGTGGATCCATGCCAGGGCTTCTTGATATGTTAAGTTCATTTCCATTCTCTATTTCAGCTCCTGAAGTCGTTGCTCAAGCTTGACCATCTTTACTTTCTGTTCCTCGTAACGCGCTTTTTCTGTGGCAACAACTTCTGGTGGAGCTTTGCTGATAAAACCATTGCTGTTTAGCTTACCCACTGTTTTTTTCATTTCTGACTGGAGTTGAACTCTCTCTTTTTCCAGGCGGGCAAACTCGGCGTCAAGATCAATAACCCCTTCCAGCGGTAAGAATACTTCAATACTATCTCCGATTATCTCGGTTAAAGCCTGACTTGGTTTTTCTGCAGCCGAATCAATGGTTACCGGATCGGCAAAAGCCAACCTGGACAGATGATGTTTTTCCGCTTCTAGACAAATTTTTGCTTGCCCTTCCGCCCTGATGATTACAGCCGCTTTCTTGCCCGGCGGCAAGTTTACCTGACTGCGTAAATTTCTAATCGCCCGGGTAACTTCCTGTAGCAAGTACAGATCTTCAGCTTCACCTGGGAAATGGTGATTAGCATTAAATTCCGGCCATTTGGCAACAACCAGTGCTTCTTCTTCGCGATTGGGTAGGTGTTGCCATATTTCCTCGGAAATAAACGGCATAAACGGATGCAGCAAACGCATCATTCCATCAATGATCAATACTAATAAACTTCTGGTCCGTTGGCGATCCTGATCAGTAACTTTTTCTTCTTTACCATATAAATAATATTTACTTAGTTCTACGTACCAATCACAAAAATCATTCCAAATAAAATCGTAAACCATACGTGCTGCTTCTCCCAGTTCATATTCCTCAAGCAGCCGGTCAACTTCACGTATGGTCTCGTTATAGCGGTGTAAAATCCATTTATCAATTCTTTTTAAACCGGTTATCATTTGAAGAGGGTCATAAGGTTCATAGGCAAAATCACTTTGGTCTTGCTCCATCAAATTCATAAGAACAAAGCGGGAAGCATTCCAGATTTTATTGGCGAAATTACGTCCGGCTTCAACGCTTTCCTGACGGAAGCGTTGATCATTACCGGGAGCTTGACCGGTAACCAGGGTGAACCGTAAAGTATCAGCTCCGTAGTTTTCGATAACTTCAAGCGGGTCTATCCCATTGCCAAGTGATTTGCTCATCTTCCTACCCTGGGAATCACGAACCAAACCGGTAATATAGACGGTATGGAAAGGCTCTCTATTCATAAAAGCCAATCCCATAAACATCATCCTGGCTACCCAGAAATAAATAATATCGTAAGCAGTCACCAAAACACTTGTCGGATAAAAATGTTCAAGATCTGCGGTTTCCTCAGGCCAGCCGAGAGTGGAAAACGGCCAAAGAGCAGAGCTGAACCAAGTATCAAGCACATCGGAATCCTGTTCCAGATTTCCGCCGCAGGAGGGACATTTTTCCGGCTGATCATAATCGACGATCACTTCGCCACATTGACAGTACCAAGCTGGGATACGATGACCCCACCAGATTTGCCTCGATATGCACCAATCACGAATGTTCTCAACCCAGTTTTGATAAATGCGGGTAAACCGCGGTGGAACAAACGATGTTCTTTCATCAGCAACCGCTTCCAGGGCCGGTTCAGCCAGCGGTTTCATCCTGACGAACCACTGGCGTGAAACAAGTGGTTCAACAGCTGTACTGCACCGCTGACAACGTCCGACAGCATGATCATAGTCTTCAATTTTATCAAGCAGTTTGAGAGCTTTCAGGTCTTCTACAACCTGCTTGCGACACTGATTGCGGTTCAGTCCGGCGTACGGACCGGCAGAGGCAGTCATCTTAGCATCTTCATCAATGATATTAATTACTTCAAGATTGTGGCGCTGTCCGATCGCAAAATCATTTGGGTCGTGGCCAGGAGTAACTTTAACTGCTCCGCTACCAAACTCAGGGTTTACATAGTCATCAGCCACGATCGGTATCAACCGGTCTAAAAGAGGCAAAACAACCTTTTTACCAACCAGCTTTCGATAGCGTCTATCTTCTGGATGAACCGCCACAGCAGTATCACCGAGCATTGTTTCCGGGCGGGTTGTAGCCACAGTGATTGAGCCGCTACCGTCTTCTAACGGATAGCGAATATGAGTAAGCGTCGATGTTTCTTCTTCATGTTCAACTTCGATATCTGAAAGGGCAGTATGGCAACGGGGACACCAATTGATCAGGTAATCTCCCCGGTAGATTAATCCCCGTCTGTAAAGATCAACAAAAACCTTGCGCACAGCCTTTGAACAACCTTCATCCATGGTGAAGCGTTCCCGCGACCAGTCACAGGATACACCTAGCCGATAAAGCTGTTTGGTAATCCTGGCATGATATGTTTCCTTCCACTGCCAGACTTTTTCCAGAAAACCTTCACGGCCAAGATCCTTTTTAACAATCCCTTCTTCAGCAAGGTGTTTTTCAACTACGTTCTGAGTGGCAATCCCGGCGTGATCACATCCAGGCAGCCACAGAGTATCGAAACCCTGCATCCGACGCCAGCGAATTAATATATCCTGAATTGTATTGTTTAGGGCATGACCCATATGTAACGACCCGGTTACATTTGGCGGTGGGATCACTATGGTAAAGGGATTAAGGTCAGGATCGCGTTTGGCTTTGAAATAATTTCCTTCTAGCCAGAACTGATAACGATCCTTCTCAACTAGAGCTGGATCGTATACAGGGGATAGTTTCAGTTCAGACATCTGGTCACCTCGGATCGTGATCTGGAAGATAAATTTCTCCATAATCTTATTACTTCCAAACTGCAAAGTCAATTGTAACCGCGTTATTCGTGACCTGATGCCTTGCCGTTACTTTATTGATTGCCAGGAAATGCCCCCCATCAGTGATCAACTCTCCGGGCAAAGATCGATTCAGATTCCCAGAAGCGAGAAGACCTTTTTCTTATAAGCCTCAACTCCCGGTTGATTAAAGGGATTGACCCCGAGCAGATACCCGCTGATGGCGCAAGCTAGTTCAAAGAAATAGACTAGCATGCCATAGTGATAGGGCGTTATTTCTGAAATCACAATTTTCAAATTGGGCACCCCTCCTTCAGTATGTGCCAGCATGGTGCCAAGACAGGCTTGATCATTAATCTGATGCAGGGTTGTGCCTTCAAGGATGCCAAGTCCATCAGCGTTATCATCGAGAATGGGAACATCAATTGATGATCGGGATTTATTCACCCAAAGGGTAGTCATAAAGAAGTTGCGCAAGCCTTCCTGAATATATTGCCCCATCGAATGAAGATCAGTAGTGAAATTTACTCCGGCTGGAAATATTCCTTTTGCATCTTTCCCTTCACTTTCACCAAATAGCTGTTTCCACCATTCAATAAACTGATTAAAAGCGGGATCATAGGCAGCTAAAATTTCCATGGTCTTCCCCTGCCGATAAAGGATATTCCTAATCACAGCATACCGGTAAGCATCGTTTGAGTCTAAATTGCATAAACCATAAATCCGGCTGGCTGCAAATGCTCCTTTCATCATCTGATCAGGGTCTAGTCCTGATACAGCAATCGGCAACAACCCAACGGCCGTCAGAACCGAATAACGACCACCAATATCGTCGGGCACACTAAAGGTCTGATACCCTTCAACGGCCGCCAGTTGTCGCAGGGCACCTTTATTGCGATCGGTCGTAGCAATAATCCGCTTACCAGCTTCTTTTTGGCCATATCGATCTTCGAGCATTTTTCTCAGCACCCTGAAGGCAATGGCCGGCTCCAAGGTTGTCCCGGATTTGGAGATCACATTGATAAAAACTTCCTTATCTTCAATTATTCGTATTAAATCTGCAAGGTAAGCGGGAGATAAATTATTACCGGCAAAATAAATTTCCGGACCGCCGCGTTCCCGAGGTGATAGTTGATTAAAGAAATTTGGCTTCATCAAATCGATTGCCGAGCGTGCACCTAGATAAGAACCGCCAATACCGATGACAATAAAGACGTCTGCTTTCTCCTTGATTAGAGCAGCAGTTTCCTGCAAACGATCCAGTTCTTGATGATCATAGTTGCGTGGCCAGTTAACCCAGCCGGTAAACTCAGAACCCATTCCGCTCTGGTCATGAAGAGCGTGATGAGCTTTTCTTAAAGCCGGTTCAAACTCAGCCAGTTCTGATTCTCCAACCCATTCCTTTGCAAGTTGCGCTTCCAAACAAATATTTTTTTCCATTCGCTGTTTCATATCCTCCCTTGCTGTTCTAATCTTTTCGCCTATGAGGTTTTTTTGATCTCACCATAGAGGGCATTGATAAATTGCCTGATATTAACCCTGGTTTTAGAAGCAGGTTCCGGGCCTTGTTCCAGCTCTTTCATCCGCAGCCGTAATTCATTAAAATCAAAAAATTTGGATCCATAACGCTCAAAAATTGGGTTGTTATAATCCTCAAGGCCAAGTGCAGCAACATGTTCCATTGAGTGTCTAATCGCCCGCCTCACCCGCTGTTCAATAGCGCGCATGTCACTTTGCTTATCTTCTTCACGCAAATAGGTTTTCTGGATCGCCAGGTATAGATCCTTTAAACGACGGTACTCACCAAGATATTTTTCAATATCAGGAACACCAAAAAGGAAAATCACAATTTGGATCAAATCATGACTGCCAGGTTCTCCTATCAAGCCCAGATCGGCTAGCAATTCACTGGTTCTTTCAATAATGGTATCACGATCAAGCTGCCTGGACTGCATTTGTCTATACGTACGGCGCAAACTGCCGATCCGGTCAAGGTTAGCCAAAGATTCGCGCATTTGCTCAAAAGATTCTTCCATCCTTATTCTTTCAGTTACATTTCTGATTACAGAAATTACTTCGATCTTATTTATCGGTTTATTGATATAAAATTCTATTCCTGCGGCATAAGCCTGGGCTACCATCTCTTTATTTTCAACCTGAGAAATCATCACAATCTTGCCCCGATAATTTCTTGCTCTGAGCTGTTCAGCAACTTCTATGCCGTCTTTCCCAGGCATGAGAAGATCAACCAGTAAAACATCAGGTTGGTGATAGGCAATTGTGCCAATAATATTACCGTGACCGTCCGGAAGCTCACCGACTATTTCGCCTAAATTTTCATCTTCAATAATCTGCGCTAATATTTTTCGGCAGGCTAGATCATCATCGATAATAAAAAATGTAAAATCCATTATTGATCCTCCATGATGGCACTAAGGGGAATCAGAATAATAAAACACTTCTCCTGATCAACTTGGCGAAAAAGAACCCGGCCCCTGAATTTTTCAACCAAACCCCGGACATAAGCCAAACCTATACCGGTTGAAGGAACACCATCATCATTATACTTCGTCGTAAAACCGGCTTCAAAGATCAGCGGTTGGTTATCGGTCCTGATCAATTCACCATTGTCACTGACGGTGATACGTAAAATCGGACCTTTCGCCCTAGCCTGAAGGCGAATCAATCCTGCTCCGGATATCGCTTCTACTGCGTTGGAAACAAGATTATTTAAGATTGATAAAAGCGGATAGATCTGTTTAGTGGTTAATGCTTTTTCCACAGTAAAACTAAACCGAATATCTTTGGTGAGGCTCTGCGCATAGCTGCTATTGGTCTTAACGACAAGATCAATGATCTCAGCTAGATTCATCGAAGGTTTTTCCCTGCGTATTTTAATTACCTCGCCAATCCCGGCTAAAACACGCATCGTATCTTTCTTCACCTCATGGACCTCTTCAGCAATTTCAAGGGCAGAGTTTTCCGGTAAGGAATCAGTCAGTTTCATCTCTTTTAACCGTTTATGCAGAATATAACTTTTAGCCATAATATTTTCGATGTTTTCCATTGATTTTTGCATAAAAAATTGTTCATCATACAAATCTGAAGCTACAATGAGCATCCGTTCATAGTTGGCTTTCTGCTCTTCATCCAAAATCAACGTTCTCTGAAGATGGCTGATCTTAAGCAGGCTAATAATCAGGAATACCTGGACCGCTGCCATCAGGAATAGGATGCAAATATCATCAATAATCATTAATTCCTGGCCGGGTAATCTGATCAGCGCTTCAGCCAGGTTCGCGATAGTAAGAGCAAACCAGAGATATAGGCACATCAGCAGGGTAATCCGGCGAGGAATTTTTCTGATATTGACCAAAGAAAGCAGAATGGAAAGCGAGATGAAAAATACCAAGTTAGAATAATAATTATCAAGAGTAAGCGAAAATTGAACATGGTGAGAAGAGATGAAAAAGACCAAACCGACACGCAATAAAAATGAGGAAATGACGACCAGAACTGCAGTGGTAATTATTGGCAACTGGTGAAAGCTTAAGATGGCGCAAATAAAAACAATCGCTCCAATCGAGAAACGAAAGGGACCAATTTCGGTTGCGGCAAAAAGCTCCGTTACAATAGCAGTAACGGTTACTACCAGGATCACCTTTTTATTGAGGGTTTTGAGCAGATACTCCGTTAACCTGTCCAGGGCCCTCCTCAAAAATGCTGTAACCAAGATCATACGCCTGCTGATTAAGCTCACCACTTCCCTTGGGAGCCATCTTGAATATGCTTTCCCTGAAGATTTCTCGATCAACCAGCCCGGTAGCAGCATTGATCACCCCTAGTGCCAGCATATTAGCAACTACTTCGCGTTTTAGTATTTCTTTGGCCATCTTGGTTATGGGGAAAGACCGAACTTTATATTCTTCCTTGTATGGGCCGCTGACAAAAGTTGAATCGGTTATAATAACACAGCCAGGTTCTACTTTCGGTAAATACTTGTTATATGAAGCCTGATTCATACAGAGCAAAACCGTTGGGCTGGTTACCTTGGGATATTCGATTGTGTCAACATCAATAATCACTCCAGCCATACTGGCCCCACCGCGCGCCTCAGGCCCGTAAGACTGGGTTTGAACAACATTTTTATTATCATTAACAGCTGCTTCAGCCAGGACGATAGATGCCAAGATCAATCCCTGCCCACCGGCTCCAGTCAGCAATATCTCCTGTCTTTTACTCAACAATAATCCCCCCGTAATCAAATCTAAGCATTTTTGATCATTCGGTGATACTCTTCTGAAAACTCGGGAAGATCGATTTCAAAGAGGACACCGTTCAGCGTCTTCCCTTCGAGCTCTTCCTCTTTCATTTCAGCAGCACGCTCAACGGCGATACTCTTTTCTTTCATGTCTCGCAGCATATCAACTGCCCCACCCAGCTTATTGCGGCGCCCGTAGGAAATTGGGCAGGGAGAAAGTGCTTCAACTACTGAGAATCCCTTATGTCTGGATGCCCTGGCGATTAACTGCTCCAACTGGCGGGGTTGTGCGGCATTGCCCCTGGCTCCGAAAGTTGCACCCGCACCCCGGGCCAGTTCCAAAAGGTCAAACGGCCTTTCAAGGGTTCCATGAGGTGCCGTAGTAGCTTTTTTGCCGGTCGGAGTTAAAGGTGAATGCTGACCACCTGTCATCCCGTAAATATGATTGTTTACTATTACGGCATTCAGATCTATATTCCTTCTGGCTGCATGAATTAAATGGTTACCACCGATGGCACTGGCATCGCCATCTCCCATAATGACAAAAAGAATCAGTTCCGGCCTGGCCATTTTCAATCCGGTGGCAAAAGCCAATGCCCGGCCATGAGTAGTATGCAGGGTATTAAAATTGAGATAACCTGCAGCACGGGAAGAACAGCCAATACCCGATACAATAACCACATCACGCTGATCGTAACCCGCTCTTTCAATGGCCCTAACCAGTGCAGCCGTAACAATGCCGTTTCCGCATCCTGGGCACCAGATATGAGGCAATTTCCTGGTTCGTAAAAAATCCTGGGTCAGCTGTTCTATGACAGCCACCTCCCAATTAAATCAGATATTTGATCCGGTAAGATCATTTCACCATCATAGCGATTAAACGGTACTACCTTAGCCTGACCGGCAGCATATCTTTCAACTTCACCAACTAACTGTCCCCTGTTAAGCTCCGGAACAATAATGACATCAACCTGCTTGGCCAGGGCTTCAATTTCACGGGCCGGAAAAGGCCAAATGGTTTGTAAGCTAAGCAAGCCGACCGGCAGGCGATTCTGCCAGTATGCTTTTTTCACTACCGCCCGAGCAGAACGAACAGTACAGCCGTAAGTAACTAAAGCGACCCGTGGCTCCTTATGACCAATGTAATTGGTGAGGATAATCTCATCGCGATATTTATCGAGCTTATCATGCAACCGGTCAAGAGCCCGCTCAACCTGGAGCGGATCACCGGTTGGGAAACCATACTGATCATGATACAAACCGGTTACATGATAATAATGACCAAAACCAAAGGGAACCAGGGGCGTCAGCCCCTTCTCATCATAAGGTTTCCAATCGGCGGGCACTTCATTACTTGATTTTTCAACTAAAAGTTTGCCACTTTCGGGAATCAAAACTTTCTCCCGCATATGACCGATAACCTCGTCAAGAAGCATAATAACCGGCTGCCGCAGTTTTTGGCTCAGGTTAACCGCAGCAATAGTTAGATAGTATGTTTCGTAAACTGAAGCCGGTGAAAAAACGATAATCGGATGATCTCCGTGAGTGCCCCAACGTGACTGCATCACATCACCCTGGGATGGTGCGGTCGGCACACCGGTGCTGGGGCCCATCCGCTGTACATCGACAACCACGGTAGGAATCTCGGCCATGATTGCATAACCAAGGTTTTCCTGTTTCAGGGAAAATCCGGGTCCGCTGGTTGCCGTCAAGGTTCGCATCCCACCAATCGAGGCCCCAATGACGGCTGCCATACTGGCAATCTCATCTTCCATCTGAATAAAAACACCGCCAATTTCCGGCAACCGTGCAGCCATTATTTCGGCTATTTCAGTAGAAGGAGTGATCGGATAACCGGCATAAAAACGAACTCCGGCATCTATTGCTCCTACGGCACAGGCTTCATTGCCCTGCATTAAAAGCGGTTTCGTTTCCGGCATTTGCTGAACTCCTCCTCTTAATCAAAGAAAGTGCAAAATCCGGGCAGAACAGCTCACACACACCGCAGGCCGTGCACTTGTCGCTGATTACTTCCGCTTTTCCTCTGTCATTCAAAAAAAGAGCTTCCCGCGGACAGAAAGCCATACAGATGCCGCACCCTTTACACCACTGGTGATTAATGTTTAAGAGTGCGTCGGATTCTTTTGCTTTGGTTCGGGTCAAAAGTCAAATCCCCTCCCTCGGACAATAAGACTACTAAATTAAATTCTAATCAGCGGCCGACAGAAAGTGACAAAAAGCTACCGGATATTTAAATATAATTATTATAATGATCGATCTTATCATTATTATAATCAAAATAACTCCATCGATCAGGGCTTCATGATCACTGAAGTTCCTTTTTTACCATCCATTTTAACGACAAA
>Ga0180432_10007551_pt1 | contig 13771 bp, 10 predicted proteins | sample SS_ome_10_FD_132414 | JGI IMG/M metagenome (GOLD analysis project Ga0180432, IMG submission 132414) | Hypersaline lake sediment archaeal communities from the Salton Sea, California, USA - SS_1_MS_2 metaG | ecosystem: Environmental > Aquatic > Non-marine Saline and Alkaline > Hypersaline >...
GCTAATGTGGAAGATGGGCTGGCGGCTGCCGAGGCAGGGGCTGTTCTTCTGGGCCTGATCTTCTACCGGCCAAGCCCACGTTCCGTGACCCCGAGTCAAGCCTGCCATATCATTGAGGCCGTTCGCCGCGTCTTCTCCGCCGTTCGCTTCGTGGGGGTCTTCGTAGACGAGGAGCCGGGCAGCGTGTGTCAGATCGTGACTTGCTGCAACCTGGACTACGCTCAGCTTCACGGCTCGGAACCGCCCGAGATGGTGAGAGCCCTGATGGATGAAGGACTCAGGATCATTAAAGCCTTCCGCGTCCGCGATGGGACCTTCCTGGGTGAGATAGAGCGCTACCAGCCGACGGCCTACCTGCTGGATGCCTACGTGCCCGGTCGACCAGGTGGCACCGGGCAGACTTTCGATTGGGAATTGGCGGTGCGAGCCAAGGAGTACGGGCCAATCTTGCTGGCCGGTGGGTTGACGCCCGACAATGTGGCGGAGGCCGTTTGCACGGTGCGTCCCTGGAGCGTGGACGCTGCCAGTGGCGTGGAGGTGGCGCCGGGATGCAAGGATCATGGGAAACTGCGGCGCTTCGTCGCCGCAGTCAACAGAGCCTGCTCAGGGGGATCGTTGGATCCTCATTCAATGCCGTCGGTGACGCGGATTTGATAGTCTGGTGGGAGCAAGATCTTCGAGGGGTTCGATGATTAGGGAAATCATTGCTGAACGCCGAACGATTCGTTTCGTTCCTGACGAGCGGGGTTACTTCGGCCTGTATGGTGGGAAGTTCGTTCCAGAGACGCTGATGCCTGCCTTGGAGGAACTTGAGCGGGCGTACAAAGAATCTCGGCGGGACCCGGCTTTTCATTGTGAGCTGAGGGAGATACTCCACGACTATGCAGGCCGACCGACACCACTCTATCTTGCCCGCCGGCTTACCGCCCACTGTAGCGGGGCCAAAATCTACCTCAAACGGGAGGATCTGGCCCATACCGGCGCTCACAAGATTAACAACACATTGGGGCAGGGGCTCTTGGCCCGGCGGATGGGCAAGCAGCGTCTAGTGGCCGAGACGGGAGCGGGGCAGCATGGGGTGGCAACAGCCACCACGGCTGCGCTTCTGGGAATGGCGTGCGTCGTCTACATGGGAACCGAGGATATGCGCCGCCAGGCTCCCAACGTGGAGCGCATGCGCCTTTTGGGCGCCGACGTGCGCCCAGTCGACGCCGGCAGCCGCACGTTGAAAGACGCCATCAATGAGGCTATCCGTGATTGGGTGACCAACGTGCGCACGACGCACTATTTGCTGGGTTCCGTTCTGGGGCCACATCCCTATCCTATGATGGTGCGGGACTTTCAGGCCGTCATCGGGCGCGAGGCCCGCGCGCAGGTTCTAGATGCAGAGAGGCGCTTACCCGATTGCCTGGTGGCCTGCGTGGGCGGAGGATCGAATGCTATCGGACTCTTCCACGCTTTCCGGGACGATCCGGTGGCGATGGTGGGCGTGGAGGCCGGTGGGTTGGGCCTTGAGACAGGCAAGCACGCTGCCCGCTTCAGCGATCCCGAGAAAGGGCGGCTTGGCGTGCTGCACGGGACACGTTCCTACGTACTGCAGGATAACGACGGTCAAATCTTACATACGTACTCTGTCTCCGCCGGTCTGGACTACCCTGCCGTGGGACCGGAGCACAGCTATCTGCGAGACTTGGGCCGGGCGGCGTATACCTATGCCACCGACCAGGAGGCGCTGGAGGCATTCCAACTCCTCTGCCGATTAGAAGGGATTATCCCTGCCCTGGAATCCGCCCACGCTGTGGCCGAGGCCGTCAAGCGCGCCCCGGAGATGACGAGCGATCGGGTGATCGTGGTCAATTTATCTGGCCGCGGTGACAAAGATCTGGACAACGTGGCGAAGGCCGGGGAGGGGGTGGAGTTGTGAACGGAAACAGCGGTGTTCAGCGCATTGCTGCTGTCTTCGAGCAGGCAGGGGCCGAGGGTCGGGCGGCGTTGATGCCCTATCTAACGTTGGGATATCCCACGCCGGAGCAGTCACTGGCATTGATCGAGGTGGCTGTCGCTGGTGGGGCTGATCTTCTGGAGCTCGGCGTGCCCTTCTCCGATCCGCTGGCTGATGGCCTTGTCATCCAGCGAGCCACCCACGTCGCCTTGCAACAGGGGATGACAGTGGCGCGCTGCCTGGAGATGGCTCGGGAGCTGCGGCACCGGGGAATCACACGGCCTTTCATCTTTATGGGCTACTACAACCCCATCCTCGCCTATGGCGAAGAGGCTTTCTGCCGCGCGTGCCGTGATGTCGGCGTGGACGGCCTCATAGTGCCTGATTTGCCGCCTGGTGAGGGAGAGGTGTTGCGGGACGCGTGCCGCCAGGAGGAGCTGGCGCTGGTGTACCTGTTGGCTCCGACCAGCACGCCTGATCGGGTTCGGCTGGTGACCGAGCGATCAAGGTGTTTTGTCTACCTGGTGTCGATCATGGGCGTCACGGGTCCCCGCGAGCACCTTCCGCCTGACCTGACCGCTTTTGTAGAGCGGGTGCGGACAGTGACCGACAAACCCCTGGCGGTGGGTTTCGGTATCTCCTCCGGCGAGCAGGCCAGCCGGGTGGCTGCCCTGGCAGATGGGGTCATCGTCGGCAGTGCCGTGCTGCGCCTGGCGGAGGAGGCAGATGGAAAGGAAAAGGTGAAAGCCTTCGTCGCCAGGTTGCGCCAAGCAATGACGCGAAGCCACGTCTAGTGATACGCGAGGTGAGGGGAATGATGAGGCTAGAGTCCCCCGGGATTGGCTTACTGCTAATGGGAGGTTGCGATGCATCTGATCAAGGTCAGAATTAACGGTGATCACTATCCGACAGACCGTTATTATCCATTCAACGTTTCGACTCTCAGGGAGACGCCGGAGTTGACGTTCAGAAGCCCTGTCGTCTTCTTCGTGGGCGAGAATGGGTCGGGGAAGTCCACCCTGTTGGAGGCGATCACCAAGAAATGTGGCATCCACATGTGGGACAAGCCGAAGCGACATATCGTCCACAACAACCCCTACGAGACCCGCCTGGCCGACTACATCACCGTGACGTGGCGAAATGGGAGTGTGCCCGGTTCCCTTTTCAGGGCCGAGACGTTTCGCGACCTGGCTGACTTCCTCGACGACGTTGCTCTCTGCGATCCTGGTCGGCTGAAGTACCATGGGGGGCGCATTCTCAACGTGCTATCCCATGGTGAGGCGATCTTGAGTTACTTCAGCGGTCGCTATCGTATCAGGGGGCTCTATCTACTTGATGAGCCTGAGGCTGCACTTTCCCCATCGAGTCAGGTGCGGTTCCTGAAGCTTTTGCAGCAACTGGAGACAGGGGGACACGCACAGTTCATCATGGCCACCCATTCTCCAATCCTGCTGGCCTACCCAGGGGCGCAGATTTTCAGCTTCGACGCCTCGTGCATTGAGGAGGTGGCCTACGAAGACACTATGCACTACAGAATCTACAAGCAGTTTTTTACCGACCGGAGTGTCTTTCTGGAGGCGTGAGCGGTACGTCTCGCAGTTGGAAAGGGGGGATGTTATCGAGAGAAAGTAAGAAAGGCCACTGGGCACCTCTGTCCGGCAGTAAGGAGCTGGGCAGCCGGCGATTCCCTCCCGGCGGGAGGAGTCTGTATTTACATTCATAGCTAACAGGAGGAGTAAAATGACGCAGTACAAGTATTTTCTAGAAGAAGGGGACATGCCCACCCATTGGTATAACGTGCTCCCCGATATGAAGATGCCGCCACCTCCGTATCGGCATCCGGTGACGCTGGATCTGATGAAACCTGACGATCTGGCACCGGTCTTCCCCCAGGAGTTGATTATGCAGGAGGCGAGCCAGGAGCGGTGGATCGAGATTCCGGACGAGGTGCAGGACGTGCTCAAGATGTGGCGTCCCTCGCCCCTCTATCGTGCATCTCGGTGGGAGGAGGCCCTGGACACCCCGGCCAAGATCTACTACAAGTGGGAGGGCGTCAGTCCACCGGGTAGTCATAAGCCAAACACCGCCGTGGCCCAGTGTTATTACGCCAAAGAGGAAGGTCTGGAGGGGCTCGCTACCGAGACGGGAGCAGGTCAGTGGGGCAGCGCTCTGTCTTTCGCCACTCAGCTCTTTGGGCTAGAGTGCAAGGTCTTCATGGTCACGATCAGTTACCACCAGAAGCCATACCGGCGTATCGCCATGGAGACCTGGGGAGGAGACGTTGTCCCTAGCCCCAGCTCGGAGACCAAGGCCGGGCGGGATATTCTGGCTGTGGATCCCGAGACCTCAGGTAGTCTGGGTATCGCGATCAGCGAGGCCATCGAGTATGCCGTCACCCGCGATGGGTGGAAGTACTCCCTGGGCAGTGTGGTGAACTTCGTGCTTCTGCATCAGACGATCGTGGGGTTGGAGGCCACAAAGCAGATGGAGATGGCAGGCGACTATCCGGACATCCTTATCGGGTGTGTCGGGGGCGGCAGCAACTTCGCCGGTCTTTTCTTGCCCTTCTTGAAGGACAAGTTAGACGGTACCAGGCCCGATCTGCGGGTGATCAACGTGGAATCCACGGCCTGCCCCAGCCTGACGCGTGGTCTGTATGCCTACGACTGGGGGGACACGGCCAAGACTGGCCCGGTGGCCAAGATGCACACCGTAGGTCATAGCTTTATCCCCGCCCCTGTTCACGCGGGAGGGCTGCGCTATCATGGCATGGCGCCTATCATCTGTCGCCTTATGGAGGATGAGTTTGTGGAGGCTCGTGCCTATCAACAGAACGCGGTCTTTAAGGCGGCTCATAGTTTCGCTGCTGCCGAGGGCTTCATCGTAGCGCCTGAGACAGCCCATGCTTTGCGCGCGGTTTACGACGAGGCTTTGGCCTGCAAGGAGTCAGGCGAATCGAAGGTGATCCTATTCAACAACAGCGGCCATGGCCACTTTGACCTGGCAGCTTACGATGCCTATCATCGAGAGGAACTGCCCGACTACGCGCTGGAGGAGGAGAGGCTTGAAGCAGCCCTGGCGGAGCTGCCCGAGGTTCCAGCCTGAGTGTGACGAAATGCTCTCACTGGAGGACAGGGCCAGCGTCCTGAGTTGAGCGGGAGGCAGGCAGTGGGATTTCTCCCCTGCCTGCCTCTTCATATGATTATGTCTTGGTTGACTTGTCCGTCTATAGCTTCCGTGTACAATTGGGATATCAATAGGCAGTGAGGTGTGCATGAAGATCGTCTATCGCGATCAACGATGGGAGCTACAGGGGCGATGGCGGGTGGAGGATGCAATCCGGGAAGTGGACCTCGTCCCCCAGAGGGTGTTTGCTGTCTGTGATGGAAAGCTGCTGACCGGGGATATGATCGTGGATGAGGATGAAGAGATCAGGCTCGTCGCCGTGATCTCCGGTGGATGAGGCGGGAGACGTGAGGTGAACGCACAGACCTGGGCCATCTTGCTCGGTTCCGGTTCTTAGGCTGGGTTCGATCTCCTCGCGAGGTCCATTACCTATCGCTCCCCTGAAATAGTCTCAACCATTCCTCGATTTCTTCCTCTGAGATGGGCGCCTCTCCTTTTGCGTCGTCCCCCGCATCGTCCTCTGAGCGTGACCCGGTCAGGCGATTGGCGAATTCCTCCGAGCGCATCACCCCTGCTCCCCGGGCCTGAGCGGCCGTGATGATCTCATGATCGGATGTGACGACGGTCAGGCTAAGGGGATCACGCACACGGCGGATGCGTTCGCGGAGGATGCCATCGGCGGTGCGGCCAAAGGATGCAAAAATGACCTTCACCCCTCCACTGGATAGGTCTCGGGAGTATCCTCCTGGTATACCGTGATCGAAAACCACCGTGATGTGTTTCCTGGTGCGAGTGCCGTAGGTGCGCAGCCGCGCTACCAACTTAGCTTCATCGTCTGGATCATCTAGGCGCAAATCGGACAGTCGTCCGATGAGGTTGTGTCCATCGATCAATATGGGCATGCTTAGGTTCCGTTCCGACGCTCGAAGGTCTGAGAGCAGAGTCGCAGTTGCGGAGCGATGATGGGACTGCTTGTCTATTTTAGCATAGGTACACTCTCTAGCCAAGACTAAATTTGGCTTCCCTGAAAAGAGGTGCTCCAAGGTCCGTCCTCGGGCCGGTTGCCTCACCCAGGGACGGGTTCGGGAGCCTTTTTTCAATAGAGCCATGTTTGGAGTTTTCCATTTTGCAGTATCCTTTCACTCTTACAGGATACCGCATTTTGTCAATTTCTAAAACCTATGCTCCTGGACGGTTGACTTGACTAATTGTGCGAATCGCGCTATGCTTACAACTGGTGCTTTTCGCCTGGTATGGGGGTGGTTGGGGCCCGGTGGCTTCCCCGGTCTTCAAAATCGGTGGCGGGCCGCGCAGAGCGGGCCGCGGTGGGTTCGACTCCCATCCACTCCCGCTGGCAAGCCCATAGGCCGCTGGAACCATCCAGCGGCCGCTTTTCACGCTACCTCGGGGTCAGTCGCGTCGATGCTTGGACGGCGCTCAGAGCGGTGATTCGATGCCCGTCCCGATCCTGCCAATTCGTGTCGATGTTTCCTTTACTTGCTCACGCAGCTCCGCCGCGCGTGCTTGCGTGTCCTTTTCCGCGGGGAAGTGACTCAGACGGCGTTTGCTAAAGGCCAGTTCTGTCGCCAGACGGAAGTAGCGGCCCAGTTCCCACCAGTCCTTTAGGTCACCGCTGAGAAGCGCGTTCGTCCGCATCGCTACCCGTCTGAGGTAAGAGCGCACCACTTCGTAGGTTTCCTGGCTCAGTGTGCCTAGCTCCACCTCGTCGCTTAGAAATGCGGTGATCCACTGCTGCTCCCGCGCCGACATCCACATAATGGCTACCAGCAGGGCTAACGCGCCACCCCAGTCTGAGGCCAAGGCGATCAGGCAAGGCCAGTACAACTCAGCCCCCAACGTCACGCTCGCGTTATGGATGCCGTGGGCCGTCATGCCTAGCGACAAGCCCAGGATGGGAGCGCCGACTCTCACTAGCCACTTGGGCGAGGTCTGCCCCAAAGCCAGGCCCAACCCTGTCAGGCCTGTGAACAGCGCGTGATTCAGGCCGAAGGGAACCGTGCGCATCGCCGCCAGGAAAAGCGCCCCGCCTGGACCAGATTCCATCAGTGCGCCTGCGGAATACCCGATATTCTCTACAGCGGCGAAGCCGAACCCCACCAGCCCGCCGTAGATGACGCCGTCGAGGGGGCTGTCGATCTCGCTGCGGAAGAAGAGCAGCAGCAGAACCAAGGCCGTTCCCTTGAAGATTTCCTCGGCCACGGGAGCGATTACCGTCCCCCCGATCAAGTTGGCCGCCACCGGCTCGACGAAATAGGATATGGGAACGTCCAGAAGAAGTTCGGCGATGATTGAGAAGATGACGGCTGGGATCGCGCCCCAAAGGAAGGCGGCGACAAGCAATCCCAGCGGCTCCTTCTCGTACCGATCGAACCACCATAGAATGAGCGCGTAGACAACCATCGGCAGAATGCCGGCGGTGAGGATGAGCAGGGTGCTGAGTAGGATCATCATCGTATAGCGCGGTTGTGAGTAACTATGGATAGGTCCTGGCGCGTCCCCGCTTCAGGCTCCCGGAGAGGTTTGTATCTTACCCCCAGCCGGGGACGTGGAAGGAGCCGCTTTGCTTCCCTTTTATAATGAAGGTGGTGCTACAGTTCGAGCGAGCGAAGATAGGTGACCAGTTCGTCCCGCATATCCTTGCGCTGCAGACTCATCTCAATGCTGGCCTTCAATTGGCGTAGAGGGTCGCCAGCGGCCATCCAGAGCCCTTCGATGGACTGCACGATCACGGTAGAGCGGGCGGCCAGCCGGTCCACCGCATCGGCCATCCACAACTCGTTGTCTTTGCCTAGGTCTGAGCTGTGGAGCACATCGAACAGCTCCGGAGTGAAGATGAAATGGCCAATCTGAACCCAGTTGGAAGGAGCGGTGCCCGGCGCAGGTTTCTCAATGATGCGTGCCATCACGTTGTCGGAACCAGGCTTGAACTCGATGCAACCATATAGGCGCCTCTCCTCGTCCGGGACCCACTGCGTGGCCAGGACGGCTGCAGGTTGAAACTGGTTGAATGCATCGAGCATCTGTTTAGGCACAGGCACATCGCTGATGATGACGTCGTCGCCGAACATGTAGTAGAATGGCTCGCCCGGGGTCAACCAGGGCCGGGCAGCCAGTGCGGGCGAACCATTGCCGTAGGGCAGAGTCTCGGGTTGGCGCACGAAGACGATGTCAGCCATGTGGGAAATGCGTTGGACCTCTTTTAGCAGCTCTGTCTTGCCCGACTCCTTCAGGTGCTGTTCCAGTTCGACGGCCGGTGCGAAGTGGCGCTGGACGACCTCGCTCCCTCCGCGCACGATGACGATGATCTCAGTGATGCCCGCTGCTACCAGGCTTTCCACGTGGTGCTGAATCAAGGGGACACCCGCGATGGGGAACATCTCTTTGGGAACCGCTTTGGATGCTGGCAGGAACCGGGTGCCGTACCCGGCCATAGTGATGACGCCTTTCATGTCTTTTAACTACTCCTCTCTAAAGTGCGCTTGGGCCACAAAACCAGGCCGGTCCAATGACTACCTGAGATCGCATGAGTCCCTTATGCCTGAGGGGTTACGCCTCCTGGGAAAAGGGAGGACGTTCCGCGCGCCACAGGCTATAGAGCCCAGCGAGGGCGACGAGGCCGCCGACGATGTAACCCTCCAGGACGGAAGCCTGGGTGACGAAGACGGCCAGCAGACCTAAGGTGAACGAGACTACGTACAGGGTCAACACGGCCTCGCGTTGGGTCAGGCCTGCCGCCACCAAGCGATGGGAGACGTGATCTCGGCCCGGGTTGGTGGCTGGATTCAAGCGCCGCCGCAGGCGCGAGATGATCACCAGCGCGGTGTCGAAGATAGGCAATCCCATCACCAACACCGGTACCATCCAGGTGACGAAGGTGACGTTATCTGGGAAGCGCAGCTTGATGCCGATAGCGGCCAGAATGAAGCCCAGGAACAGCGACCCTGAGTCTCCCATGAAGATACTGGCTGGGTTGAGATTATAGAACAGGAATCCCAGGCAGGCCCCCAGCACGGCGATGGAAAGTGCCCCGACCAGATACTGCCCGCTGAAGGAGCACATCAGGGCGAAGAAAGCCGCTGTGATAGCGGCCGTTCCACTGGCTAAACCATCCATGTTGTCGAGGAAGTTGAGCGCGTTGGTGACATACCCTACCCACAGCACCGTGGTGACCAGGTTCAACACTGGATAGTGAAACGTGCCGACGTATATGCCGCTGGCGTAGAGCAGCAGCGCCGCCAGGGTCTGGCCGAGCATTTTGACCACAGGACGCAGGCTCCAACGGTCATCGATCAGTCCCATGAAGGACACGCCGGTAGCGCCGACGAGGATGCTTCCGAACTGGTTGAAGTTGTGGCGCTCTCCCAAGATGATGGCTGCCACGATGACGGCTAGATAGATGGCCATGCCACCCATACGGGGTACGGGGTGGAGATGAATTTTGCGCGCTTCGGGTCTGTCTATCACGCCCACCCGAGGGGCTAGCCAGCGTGCCACAGGGGTTATGCCAATGGCTAATACCAATGCGCCAGCGAAGACGAGGATGTAAACGGTCATGGCTGTGGCGTCTCCAAAGACTGGATTTGGGCGACCAGCTCCTGCAGAGTGGCACGTTGGTCTTCTGGAGATAGCTCTAGGGCCATTTGGGCGTGTTCGAGCGCTTGTTCCTGCTGACCGGTTTGGCTATAGAGCTTGGCCAACACCTGGTGAATGTTCCATATGTCACCCGCGTTCGGCTGCAATTTTACAGTTTGTGTGAGGGCGTGGATGGCGTCTTCCCATTGTTGTAGGGCGATATAGGTATCTCCCAGCACTCTCCATACCTGCGGAGCGCGGGGTTTGAGCTTCAGGGCTTCCTCGTAGCAGCGGGCCGCTTCCTCGAGATTGCCCTGTTGTCGGTTTGCATCGCCGCACATAAGCCACGTCTGATCGAACTCCGCGTCGATTTCCAGTGATTGTTCGAGCGTGCGCTCATATCCTGCCGCGTCGCCTAGGCCGTAATAATACAGCATAGCCCACTCGTTCCATAGAATTGGATTGTGGCGACTGAGCGAGGTTGCGATGGCGTAATTCTCCGCCGAGCGTTGGAGTAGGTACTGGCGTTTCTCTTCGTCAGAGCTGAAGTCGGCCCAGCGACGGTACATGCGGGCCAGGTTGGCGCTGTGGTCGGTGTTGAGGGGGTTGATCTCGCGTGCCTCGGTCAACGTCTGTTCTGTTTCTCGCAACACCACCTCTCGCACGGCAGGGTCTTCCAGGGTGGAGGCGTATTCTAAATAAGCCCGGCCCAGGTATAGATAGTAGAAATCCTCGTGAGGGGCCAGCTCAATCGCGTGCCTGTAGTGTTCGATGGCAACCTGCCACTGTTGTTGACGATCGTAAGGGTCGGCCTGTTTGTAGACGATGTCGGCCTGAATAGGCGTCAGGTTCGTCACGATGGAGATGGCACCGGCCATCACGGCCAACACGATGAGCGCAATCACGCCCCAGGGGTGTGCACCTCGTCGCGGCAGGCGATCTGTGCTCAGGAGAAGCGCCACACCGCCGGAGATCAGCACGAAGACGATGAACCCGTAGTAAGCGCTCAGGAAACCGGCGATGCGGTCGGCGATGTCGATCACATCCTCCACGGTCTGAGCCTGTACGTGCATCAGCGATGCCTGGCGGCTGGCCAGCATCAGGGCGAAGCCAAGTCCGATCGTCAGTGAGAGCACTTCGTAAAGCACAGTCGCCAGGGTGCCGTCGCCCGTTCGTTCGGAGCTGGCTGCGCGGAATGCCCCGCTCTTTGCCATTTCAGAGATGAAGATGACCGCACTCATCAGCCAGGTGAGGCCAAAAATCATCAACGCGCCGTACGAGGTGCGACTTCCCTGAGCGGGCAGGACGGTGAGGGCGCGCCAGATGATGGTCAGGGGTTGTGAGAGACGCTCCGCGTTGGTGATGAAGTCGAAAGCCATCGTGCCCAGCATGAAGCCACCGATAATGGCAAAGCCGAGTGTCGGTCCCAGCCAGGTGGGTAGAGTAGACAGGAGTGGGGGGCGTGACGGCGTTCGCCTGCGGCGTTTTTTGCGTCTTCTGCTCGCTCGACGCCTGGTTTTCCGGTTCCGCCCTTCTGCGCTTTCCGGATCCGCCCCCTGGTCTTGAATGAGCTGGGTCCCACCCAACACGAGTACCCCGGCGTAAGCCCAGAAGGTGGTGCGGGTGGCAGCGATGGCGATGCCGAAGTTGATCTCGACGAAGTGAGCCACTATGGCGGCAAGGAGGGATATGAGGAGGAACTGATAAGGGTGCGGTGGGGGCAGCAGTGCGGTGTCGTTCGATTTGATCAGTTGGAATGAAGCGATAATGGCTACGATCGCCAGATAGATTCCCAATCCAGAGACGATGCCCAGGGTGAGGGAAGCGCCGAAGAAGTGTAGACCCTGCCACCACCAGAAGAAAGCGACGCTGAGTACGGACAGTCCTATCACCAGCCCGAGCAGCAGATTCTGCTGCCATTGATGCTTCACCAGGCCGAGCCACTTGAGGCTGTAGTAGAACACGCTGGCGAAGACCCATAAGTACGCGACCAGGCCCAGCACCCCCGTGACGGCCAGCGAGTCCAGCGTCTCGTTGTGCGAGCGATCTGGGGAGGCAGTGCGCGACTCGTAGTGACCCAGCGTTGGAGGGTAGAAGCGATTATAGGCCACGTAGACGGACTCCGGGCCGTAGCCGACCAACGGTCTGATGACGTTGAACGGATCGGGACGGCCGTCAGGATACCGGATCGGCTCATGGGGCAGGATCAGGTCTATCATGCCCTCCCAGATCAACGCGCGCACTTTTCCTGTGCCGTCCTCGAAATCGAACACCTCGCCGAGGCGTCCCAGCCAGGGGGCGCGCTGGAGTGACTGCAGAGGACCGTCGGGTATGTTGACGACGGCCAGGAAGCCCACCCCCAGGGCGATGACGACGACGATGCCCAAGGCTGAAGCGGCCCCTCCCTTGGTGCGTGACGAAAGAGCCAGCAGAAGAAACAGAAAGTAGGATGCAGCGATGAGACCCAGGAGAGGCCCCCGGCTCTGGGAGTACCAGATGGCGATCATCTCGACGGCGGCGATGAAGATGTAGCCAGCCGCACGGGGGATGTCGGCCCAGTTGGCCTCTTCTTCGGTGAGGATAGCCTTGAAGCTTTCTGCGACCCGCCCGACGGTGACGGGGAAGATCATAATGAGATAGGCAGCAATGAATATGGCGTTCCCCATATTTCCTGCCACGCGCTTTTGCACATCTCCACCCCACGGCAGGGGGTCTAAGCCGTTGCGTTGCACCAGGCCGTAGAGGGCGATGGGCAGGCTGTTGAGAATGACCACCGTGATCAGGCGATCGAGCTGGGCGCGCGTGCGCAGTCCCTGCAGGATAACGAGGAACACCACGACGTAGGCCAGCGTCGTATACGTGCCCTGCAGACGTTGGTAGGAGCCCAACAAGCTGATGCGGGGCGTGACGGACAGGGCGGTGCTGAGAAGATAGACGATCACCATGAAGAGGGTGGGAAACACCAGCGGCGTGCGCCAGGTAAACCCGATCTCGTGCTGGCCACTGGCTCGCTCTTCGACGTGTTTGACCAGCCAGATGGCAGCCATGATGACGGCGATTGTGCGCAAAGTGGTCAACTTGTCTGGCTCGAACACTCTGCTGGAATAGACGTTGAAGAAAAGCGGGGTGATGATCACCGCCAGGAGCCAGCCCATCTCCAGAGCTTTGTCACAGAATACGCTAAGCTTGGAGCCGCTGCTCATATCGTTGGTTGAATTCATTTGATAGGTCAACTCCTCGGAACCACTCCAACGTCCATCGTAGCCCTTGTTCAAGGTCTGTCTGGGCCTCGAAGCCGAGCGCCTCTCGTGCCCGGGTCACGTCGGGTATGCGGCGGCGGGTCTCTTCAAACGCCGGACCGTAGGCGGTATCATACGGTACGTGGACGATTTCCGACGTCGATCCTGTCAGTTTTCGGATCAACTGCGTCAACTCGTTGATGCTGGTCTCTCGGTTGGAGCCGACGTTGAAAACCCGCCCCGCCCCCCCTTTCCTCCCCCCCGCTTGCGGGGGGGACAGAGGGGGGGGGGCAGCGCGGATGGTGCCCTCCACTGTATCGGCTACGTAGGTAAAGCAGCGGGTTTGCCGTCCATCGTCGTAGACAGTCAGAGGTTCACCCTGCAGCGCCTGGGTGATGAACTTGGCGATGACGCTGCCGTACCCTCTGGGGTCTAACCGGGGGCCATAGGCGTTGAAGTAACGGACGACGGTGACCGGCAGTCCCTTCTTGGCGTAGGCCAGGGCGAAATACTCGTCGATCGCTTTGGCGTCTGAATAAGACCAGCGGTCGATGGTCGTAGGGCCAAGGAGTCGGTCACTATCCTCCCGCAGGGGCATCTGCGTGGATTTGCCGTAAATCTCGGAACTGGAGGCGATGACCGTCCTTACCCAGTACTTGAACGCCTGCTCGAGGACGTTCTCCGTACCGCGGACGTTGGTGACAATCGCGCTTGCTGGATCCTCCACCACGTACTTAACGCCCACCACGGCTGCCAGGTGGTAGATCAGATCGACCTGGCGGACGAGGCGTTCCAGAGTGTCCACGCTGAGGATGGAATCGTTGACAAAGTGGAAGCGGTCGCTTTCCAGATGATGTTCGATGTTGCTGAC
>Ga0180432_10007552_pt1 | contig 13769 bp, 9 predicted proteins | sample SS_ome_10_FD_132414 | JGI IMG/M metagenome (GOLD analysis project Ga0180432, IMG submission 132414) | Hypersaline lake sediment archaeal communities from the Salton Sea, California, USA - SS_1_MS_2 metaG | ecosystem: Environmental > Aquatic > Non-marine Saline and Alkaline > Hypersaline >...
ACGGCCGTATACAGCTCCTGCCGACGACCCGCTTTCATTTCATCAAGCACTTTTGCAATCTCACGCCGCATGGAGCCACCGCGCTGCCGACGACCTCGTCTCATCCCGATGTCCTCTTTACTGCCTTCGCCGCCACGCACGAGGGCTGCAGACGCTACACGCTGCACATCGCCAACTTCGGTGGGCGGCAGGACGCGACTATCTCCGGTATTCCTGCAGACGTCGCGAAATTTCGCGCCATCCAGACAGGTCAATACGAGGGCTTCAGAGAACTCCAAGCTGTGCATGCCCATGAGCGAACCATTCATCTGCAACTGGCCGCCCGCTCACTCATCACACTGACAACCATGCCGGCACAGGGCAACTCAGCCTGGTGACACATGTCAGCAACAAGTTTTCATCACCGAAAGGGTGAACCCAATATGACAATGACCTCACAGCCAAACTTATTCGCATCAGTTCTGACTTGCTTCCTCGCTGTGGCTGTCTTCGCGCAGGAGGCCAAGCTCGACGAGAGATTCACTGACCACGGTGTGCCGGTTCCGTTGGCCGAATGTCGCGGTGTTTACGGCGCCCAGGATGACAACGGTCACGGTCTGGTCATTGCCGGAAGTCTCGACCTGTCCCCCAGCGGCTGGATACTCGTGACCGACATTGACACCGGCCAAACAGAGCAAATCTATACGCCTGAGGGCATCCCCAATTCACCGCCCTATGGCTCTCTGGTAGCCAGCAATGGCAAGTTCTACACGAGTCAGGGCGGCATATTTCTCGAATTCGACCCATCTTCCCGCCAATGGACATTTCACGGCCGCGCACCCGGTGTTTCCGCAGTGATGACTATCGCCGAAGCCCCCGATGGCACGATCTGGGCGGGCGGTGTCTATCACGCTAATCTCACCTCCTTTGACCCAAAGACGCGCGAGATTAAAGACCACGGTAGCATGGATGACCAGAGGTACCTGTCCTACCTCGGCTTTGATGACGCCGGCTGGGTCTATTGCGGCATTGGAACCGCCAAGTGCAACATCATCGCCTACCACTCCGAGACCGGCGAGAAGCGCCAGCTCATCCCGGAGGAGCAGCGTAAGGTCGAGAGTGGGCGTGTCTGGAGAGGCGCCGACGGTAAGCTCTACGGCACCGCTCCACTCAAGGACGGCACCGTTTACTACCTCCTCGACAACGGCGCAAAGACCCTTGTTGATAAAGCCGACCTGCCAGCCCTCGCCGTACCCAGAGGCACCAAACCGCAACTCCCCGATGGTCGCATAGTCAACACCTTCGACATGCTCGAGAAGTACATGGAGATCTATGACCCCGCAACCGGACTCACCAGGCGTCTTCAATTTGACTACGAGTCCGAGGGTAGCATGATACGGGTTCTTACCCAAGGCCCTGACGGCAAGGTTTATGCCAACTCATCTCACCCTTCCCGCTTCATCTCCTACGATCCGGCGACGGACGAGCTTAACTACTACCCCGGCGCTCTCGCGCTCAAGGGCATGGACACTCAGGGCAAGTACGTCTTCGGCGGCATGTACACAGGCGGTAGCCTCCACGTATTCGACACCACTAAGCCGGTCAATCTGAAGCCGCAGCCACAGAGCATCGTGGGCGGCATCCCAGCCGAGGAGCTGCTCAAACTGGGCAAGACTGATACCGGCGAGCTCATCTATCTCGAGGACCGCGATGCCCTGCTGTGGAAGGCCGATGCCTACGACAAGCGCGCTGATTTCACCCTCACCGCGCCCGCAGACGGCCAATACTACCTCTATGTCTCCTACTATCGCGCACCCGGCTATACCTGGCTGCAGTTCTATATGGGGGATGAGAAGATCGGCGAGCAGCTCGACTGCAAGGGCCACAGCCTCAGCCTGGCGCCGGTACTGGTCGCCGGGCCGCTCGAGCTCAAGGCTGGCGAGCACGTCTTCTCCCTCCGCAATGTAAAGGGCCGCCACGCCGCACATCCGCACCTGTGCCTCAAGACGCTGCTGCTGAGCCAGCAGCCACCCGACGAAGTTATAGCCGAACCCGAGGAGATGAACCCCCGCTGTGTGATTGAACATTCCAGGCCCGACCTCAATCTCCCCTGGGGAGCTTTCGCCCATCCCGATGGCAAGCATATCATCATAGCCGGACTACCTGGCTATGGTCGCGTCGGCGGTGGTATGGACATCTACCATCTCGAAACCGGCGAGACCCTCCAGTTCACTCATGAGGACCTCATCGAGTACCACAGCACTATCCCGATGCAGGCGCTCCCTAACGGTGACCTCATCGCCGGAACCACCGTCTCCGGTACCCATGGCGGCAAAGCGGTTGACAAGGACGCCGTCATCTACGTCCTGGACTGGCCGACCAAGAAGGTGGAATGGAAGGTTGTGCCAATACCCGGCATGTCCGCCATTAGCCGGATGAAGATGGGCCCGGACGGCAAGCTCTACTGCATGGGCTCCGATGCCGTGTTCTTCGTTTTCGACCCGGAAAGCAAGCAAGTGGTACATCAGCAGAGCCTTGAGGAATACGGCAGCGTGCCTGTCAATGGCATGGAGCGCGGCCCAGACGACAATATCTACCTCGTACTCACCAACGCCATAGTGAGAATCACGCCGGGCACCTATACAGTCGAGAAGCTCGCCGATCCTCCGGGTGGCATCAGCGCGGGTATCGGTATCACCGGCGGCCGCATCTATTTCGCGATCGGCTCGCATCTCTGGAGTTACAGACTCTAGCAGCTATTGGCCGAGCAGATACGCCATCAGGGGAAGTGAAACATGAAAGTCTTCGTCGCCACAGACATGGAAGGCGTCAGCGGTATCTCGACCTTCGCCCAGTGCGGCCGCGATCCTGACCTCTATCAGCAGGAGGGCCGACCTCTGCTCATGGCCGACCTGCAAGCCCTCGTCGAAGGCCTGCTTGAAGGCGGCGCCACTGAGATCGTCATTAGCGACGGGCATGCCAGCGGCTGCAACTTCATACCCCAACTCATGCACCCCGGCGCACAGTACTTCACCGGCACCGAACGCCCCCGGTCCGCCGGCGGTCTCGACTCGACCTTTGACGCCGCCGTTCTCCTCGGCTATCATGCCATGAATGGCACCGAAACCGGCATGATGCACCATACCCAGAGCAGCATGGCCGAGACCAAATACTGGTACGGAGGCATCGAGTCCGGCGAGATCGTCCAAAGTGCTCTTGTCATCGGGCATTTCGATGTGCCAATAGTAATGCTCACCGGCGATGTCGCCTGCTGTCAGGAAGCCCATCATTTCCTCGGCGATGACATCGTCACTGTTGCGGTAAAGGAGGGCTGGTCGCGCCAGTGTGGCGTGCTCATTGCTCCCGAGAAGGCCCACGAGATGATCCACGCAGGCGCCAGCGAGTGCCTCCGGCGCATTGACGTATGCAAGCCCTTTAAGATGGACTTCCCACTCGCAGGCAAGATGGTCATTCAGAATCCCGAGTACGCCAATAAACGCGGCGAGAAACTGGGCAAGAAGATCAATGAAAATACTTGGGTGGCGACATTCGATTCACCCTTAGATATCTACAACTTCTAACGCCATTGACCAGGTAGGCCCTTTGTTCCTGGCCGGGCTCCGGACATTCCAGGAGGATAACACTCAGTGCGACAATCAGAAATCATGGACGCAATCATTGAGCGCGCGCAAGCTCTCTCGCAGACGGTTGCGCTGCCCGAAGCCACCGACACACGCACGCTCCGTGCAGCACGCATGGCCACGGACAACAAGACCGCCGACATCATCCTCATCGGCTCCCCGGACGCCGTGCATGCGGCCGCCAAGAATAAGAACGTGTCACTCGACGGCATCGAGATCATTGACCCGGCCGATGAGACAATCAAGTCCGACAACGCCCGGCTCTTCTACGAACTCCGCGAACACAAGGGCATCAGTGAAGAGGACGCCGAGCAAACCGCACTTGACCCCCTCTACTGCGCCACGCTGCTTCTGAAAGCCGGCAAAGTCAATGCCACCGTCGCCGGAGCGGTCACCTCGACTCCCAATGTGCTTCGCCCGCTTTTCCAGCTCATCGGCGTCGCCGACGGCATCTCGTTAGCCAGCAGTTGCTTCGTCATGACCACAGCGCATACACACATGGGCACCGACGGCGCCTTTATCTATGCCGACGCCGGGGTGAACCCCGAGCCGACCGCACTTCAGCTTGCCGACATCGCCATTGCCAGCGCCGAGAGCGCCCGCATCTATCTGCAGACTGAGCCGAAAGTCGCGATGCTCTCATACTCCACCATGGGCAGCGCTCGACACCCGTCCGTTCAGAAGGTCGTCGAAGCCACGAGGCTCGCGCAGGACAGACGTCCCGACCTGCTCATCGAGGGCGAACTCCAGGCCGATGCCGCGATCGTCCCCGAGGTCGCTGCGGTCAAGTGCCCGGGCTCCGAGCTCCAGGGCCGCGCCAATGTGCTCATCTTCCCCGACCTTGCTGCCGGCAACATCGCCTACAAGCTCACCCAGCGCCTCGCCGGTGCAGGTGCATACGGGCCGCTACTACAGGGCCTCGCGAAGGTCGGCATGGACCTGTCACGTGGTGCCTCGACCGACGACATCTGCAACGTCATCGCCATCGCCGCAGTCCGCTCCGCAGTTTCCCAATGACCGCCAATTCACGTCCCAAATACTGAAGGAGGACGTATCACCATGCTGAAAGCCAGCAATTTCGAGCACGGAGTAGTGGCTTCACGCCCCGACCAGATGTACGGCTGGCCGGGAATTACCCGGGTCGAGGGCGACCACATCCTCGTCAGCGCCTCCGAGCGCAAGTACCATATTGATCCCGTCGGCCGCGAAGTCGTCATCCATTCATACGACGGCGGCAAAACCTGGGATCTCCCCCAAGAAGTCTTTGACAGCGAGCTCGACGACCGCGACGCCAACCTCCTCACCATGGCCGACGGAACCCTTGTGCTGACCTGGTTCACCTCGACGGCCTATCTCCGCTCGCTGGAAAGCGGCAGCTTCCCGGAGCCGTGGCAATCACAGTGGCTCGCTCGCGTCGAACGCCAGCGTATCGCCGAAAACACCCCCGTCCGCGGTTGGCTGATGCGCTCCAATGACGGCGGCTACACGTGGGAAGATGCTCACGAGATTCCCGTGGGCCACCATGCCGGCCCGACGGTCCTCAGCGATAACCGGATTATCTATATCAACACTGCTCGTCCTGACGGCACCGCCGGGGTCTGGGAATCATCGGATAAGGGCGACACGTGGACCGAAATAAGCAAGCTGCGTGGCCCTGTCAGAACCGACGGCGAGGAGCGCGGTCATTTCAACGAGAACCACGTGTTGGAGGTTTCGCCGGGCCGCCTGCTTGTCATGGTCCGCACTGCGTTCTCTGACAACGACCAGATGTACCTCTACCAGGCCGGCTCCACTGACGGCGGCTACACCTGGACCGAACTTGAGCAGACCTCGATCTGGGGATACCCGCCCCATCTGACGCGACTCAGCTCCGGCGCGCTCCTCTGCGTATATGGTCACCGCCGCGACCCCTTCAGTATCCGTGGCGTGCTCTCCTACGATGAGGGCCGCACCTGGGACACCGACAATATCATCACCCTCTACGACTTCGAGTACCCCTGCGACATGGGCTATCCCGTCTCCCTGGAGGTCACTCCCGGGCAGATACTGACTGTCTTCTACTCCAACCTCAAGCAGCCTCATGCTCCCGCAGAGATGCTGGCCTACGCGCAGGATCCCGGCGGCATCCTCTACACCCGCTGGACGCTGCAATAGACAGTCGCGCACTGGACGCACCGTGAATACTAGGTACGAGCCGCCACCCGCTATTTGCAGGCCGGCGGCTCGCTCGCTATAATATACATGCAATGACGCCACACGACGGAGGACCAGACACATGGCAGGACATTCCAAATGGGCAAACCGGGTGCATCGCAAGACCCGTCAGGATGCCAAGCGCTCGAGCGCATTCAGCAAGCTCTCGCGTATGATCACGGTTGCAGCGCGTGATGGCGGGGGCGACCCCGACATGAACCCCACGCTCCGCACCTTCATAGACAAAGCCAAGGAAGCGGAGATGCCCAAGGACAATATCGAGCGCGCCATCAAAGTCGGCACCGGCGAACTCGACGGTGTCACCTATGAGACCGCTCTCTACGAAGGCTACGGACCTGCCGGAGTCGCACTCATGGTCAGCGTTCTCACCGACAACACCCAGCGCACCGTCGCCGAAATCCGCAACATCCTTAAGGAGTTCGGCGGCAACATGGGTACTGCCGGGTGTGTCCAGTGGATGTTCCAAAGCAAGGGGGTCATCGTCGTCCCGCGAGACCAGGTTGACTACGACGAACTCTTCATAGTTGCCGTGGAGGCCGGCGCCGAGGATCTCGCCGAGGACGAGGAAGAAAACACTATCGAGATCCACACTGATCCCAAGCAATTCACCGCCGTCTATGACGCGCTCAAGGAGGCCGACATCCCCACCGAACGCGCCGAGGTCACCATGCTCCCCACCACCACAAATCCGGTCTCAGACGAGGACGCTCCGAGGATCATCAAGCTACTGGACCGTCTCGACGAGCATGACGACGTGCAGCAGGTCCATTCCAACTTCGAGATTTCCGACGAACTCCTCGACGCCCTGGAAGTCGCCTCCTGACCAACCGGTACATCGTCTCATCTTACCCCTCATCCCCCGCGAACATGACGCCGGCGACCTCATTAGCGCTGGTGATCCCGCCGTGGATCTTTGCCAGACCGTCGTATTTCAGCGTCCGCATTCCGGTCTTGATGGCAATCTGCCGCAGCTGAGACGCGTCGCCCCCGCCGGTTATGGCTTCCCGTACCGACGCATTCATCGTCATGAGTTCATATACTGCAACTCGTCCCGAGTAGCCGGTATTCCGGCAATACTGGCAGCCTCGCGCCCGATGGAACTGTATCTTCGACGCCTGCTCCTTGCTCAACTGCAGCGCCTCGAGTTCCTGCTCAGTTGGCTCACACGCCTCCCGGCAGCGTTTGCACAGCCGCCGCACCAGCCGCTGCGCAAGCACCCCGATGAGCGAGGATGCCGTGATATATGGCGGTATCCCGATGTCCACCAGCCGTGTCGCTGCAGACGGCGCGTCATTGGTGTGCAGAGTCGAGAGTACCAGATGTCCTGTCAGTGCCGCCCGAAACGCCATCTGCGCCGTCTCCAGATCCCGTATCTCACCAACTAGAATCACGTCGGGATCTTGCCGCAGGATACTCCGCAGCGCCGAGGGAAACGTCATATTGACCCGCTCGTGCACTTGCGTCTGGTTGAGGCCCTGCACCTCATACTCGATCGGGTCCTCGACCGTCGTGATGTTTTTGGTGTCATCATTTAGTTGGTGCAGCGACGCATACAGCGTCGTCGTCTTCCCGCTGCCCGTCGGGCCGGTAACAAGTAGCATCCCCTGCCGACGCGAGATCAGGTGCTCGTAGTCATTCTGCATATCCGGCCGGAACCCCAACTGTGCAAGCGAAACCAGCGTCCGGCTCTTGTCAAGTATCCGCATCACTGCCTTCTCGCCCCAGAACGTCGGCAGTGTTGACACACGCAGGTCAATCGGCCGATCGTCCACCACTGTCGCAAACCGACCGTCTTGGGGCACCCGCGTCTCCGCAATATCCTCCCCGGCCAGAATCTTAATCCGTGAAATTACGTACCGGTGCATGTCCATCGGCAACTGCGTCACCACATTGAGCTGTCCATCGAGCCGGTACCGTACCGTCACATTGTCGCCCCGGGGCTCGATGTGAATATCCGACGCATCCAGGCGCACCGCATCCTTCAGCAGACTCTGTACTATGCGTATGATCGGCGCCTGATCCAGCATCTCAGCCAGCGTGTCGTCCAAACCTTCTACACCTGCTCCTGCCACACTCGCCTCCAGGTCCTGCGTCTCGGCCATTCGCACCTTCGACCGCGCCCGCGTCGAGTAGTAGTTCTCGATCGCCTCCATCAACTCGCTCTCATCAACTTCCAGCGGCTCTACACGCTTCCCGGTCCGGCTCCTCACCTCATCCATGGCGAACACGTCCGTGGCATCAACCATCGCAACCAGTATGCGGTCCTCACCGATCTGGATGGGCAGCAGTTTATGCCGCTCCGCAACCGACCGAGGCACATCCTTCAGCAAGTCAAGGTCAATCTCGTACGATTCCAGTGAGGCCTTCTCTGATCGCGGGCGCCGCCGCTTCGGCCTCGGCTTCTCCGCCACTGCCTCCTCCGCAACACTCACTTCGAATTCGGAGCTCTCCTCCGCAGCCGGCGCAGCCGCCGCTTCCTCGGCACTATCCGCCATCGCCTCTGTCGCCCGGGCGATGTCGTGAGCGGACACCATCCCACTGCTCAGCAATGCCTGTACCAGGTTCTTGCCCTCTGCCGACTGTACTTCCCGCGCCTCTTCCAACTCCATCTCACCGATCACGCCAAGCGCAACCAGTGCACTTGCCAATTGCTCATCGTTAGGTGTTGACACGCGCTCAACACTCCCTTCACCGGCATCTCTACGCGCTCATCAGACTCCCGGGAAGCCTTCCCGCCTCAACCTTGCTCCCACTTCCACAAGTACCGCCTCATCCTCCGGGTCTAGCCCTCCCCCCGGCAATGGACCGGTGTTCAGCAGCAGATTACACTCCCGGCTCCCCGCATACTCAAGCTTCTCCCACACGCTCTCCGCATCAAGGTGCGTCCCCTTCTTATCCGCGTAGTAGCCCCACGAGCCCGGGCACATGGTCGTACATATCTCCATCGGCCTTCCGATCTTCTCCGCAACCGGTTCATGCTCCGGTGCGAAGAAGTCCTCCGTACCGGTAACCCCCTGCTTGTACGAAACCAGGCATTGTGGCTGCAGGCGGTGGATGTGGTCATATAGCTCCTGCAGCCGAAACGGCTCTATATCACCAGACTGCGGGGTTGCGATACCATCCAGCCAGATCGCGGCTACAGGCCCATAATAACTCAAAAGCTCCGTTACCTGTACCGTCACGAACTCAACATAAATGCTCAGATCGTGCTCATTCCCATAGGCATAGGCCGGCTCCGGCGGCTCATACTCCGGGCGGGCAGACCTGGGGTATTCTTCGTTATTCGGCGCATGAGGGTGCCGCCAGTCGCGACCGTGCGAGTAATACAGGCACAGGCCCAGCCCTGTTCTCGCGCACGCCTCCGCCAGCTCACCAATCAGGTCACGTCCTGCCGGCGAGTTGACGCTGTGAAAGTCTGTCGCCGCACTCTCAAAGAGGCAAAACGAGTCATGATGCCGCGTGGTGATGTTGACGTATCTCATCCCCGCGGCAAGTGCCAGGTCGCAGATACTCTCGGCATCAAAATCCGCCGCCGTGAAACCATCTTTCAGCTTCTCGTACTCCGCGACTGGTATCTTCTCCCTGTATTGCACCCACTCATGTCGGCCCAGCAGCGAGTACAAACCATAGTGCAGAAAAAGCCCATACCGCGCCTCGACAAACCATTCCAGCGCCGCCTCGTGCGGGCTTTGTTCATACGACCCTGCGTAGCCGTCCAGATAGCTCGGCACTCTCGACATCGCTGCAGTTCTCCCCCAATTTCCTCAATACGTGCGACCCTTGCCGGTTTCTCTACCCCGTTGACTTGCATCGAGAAGCTCTGATATACTCGAACATCTGACGCCTATGACGCCACTGCCACATCATATACAACTACATCCTACCTGCTAAGGTTCGTCGGCTCGGCCCGGATTCCTTGCCCGGCTAGATTATTCGACCACTATGAGCTATAGGCGCCAACCGGCAGGGCGTGGAATTGGGCGCGACAACTATTCTGCACCGGGGGTATGCGCCGTGACCAGAGAACACCCTGGCCTCACCAATACTGAGCTTGCGGCATTCTGCCGTCAGTTCTCAAGTCTGATGCAGGCGCAGATCAACATTCTCCACATCTTCGACGCTCTCAAAGAACAGGCCGATGACCCACTCCTCCGCGAGATTATTGACCAGCTGCGAACAGATGTCGAGAACGGACACAGGCTCGCCACCGCATTCGGCCGCTACCCTAATTGCTTCTCCCCCTTCTTCATCTCGATGATCCGACAGGGAGAGCTCGAAGGCGAACTCGATGTCGTCCTCGAAGACCTCGCCAACCATTTCGCCAGTCGCGTGGACGAGACGGCGGATGTTACTGCGCGCAGCGTTCCTCAGATGGACTGGGAGCGTGCCGCGACGCTCTTCCATTGGGTTTTCATCTGGATGGTCGCCCTCGCCGCTGCTTGCGCACTCGGTGCTGGCATTATCTGGTATGGCACTGCCGAGCTTGGCATTCCCGGACCTCCAGGCCCCTATGTGCTCGCATTTGTCGGCGTGGTTCTCATTCTTGGCGTCATCCTCTTCGCACGTGGCAGACGCAGACTCTAGCCACAACTATCCCCCATTGGGCTGCCGAGAGCAATGCGATTCTTCCAGCGCCTCCTACTCGTCATGGAGTTTGCAGAGCAATACTCCTAGACGAAGCGCAGGTTGCGCACTTGACTTGTCACCACGCTGTTGATAGCATATACCGCTAACTCGTCACCCCAGGAGCCTGATCATGGATTATCGTGACACACTAAATCTGCTGCAGACCGATTTCCCTCTGCGCGGCAACCTGCCCAAGCGCGAGCCGGAAATCATTGCGTTCTGGGATGACATGGACATTTATGCCAGAGTCCGCGAGTTCCGCGCCGGCGCCCCCAGGTACGTGCTCCATGACGGGCCGCCCTACGCCAATGGAAATATCCATCTCGGTCAGGCGCTCAACAAGATCCTCAAAGACATCACCATCAAGTACAAGACCATGCGGGGTTTCGACAGCCCTTATGTCCCCGGCTGGGACACTCAGGGACTACCCACCGAGCAGAGCGTCGCGCGCGAACACGGCATCACCCGCCACGACGTTTCCGTCCTGGAATGGCGCGCCAAATGCCGCCAACTTGCCCTCAACTACGTGGACACCCAGCGCGCGCAGTTTCGCCGGCTCGGCATCCGCGGCGACTGGCACAATCCTTACCTCACACTCAGCCCCGAGTACCAGGCGCGTCAGATACAGGCGTTCGCAGAAATCGCCGACCGTCGCTTGCTTTCCCGCAGCCTCCGCCCCGTCTATTGGTGCTACCACTGCGAAACAGCTCTTGCCGAAGACGAAATCGAGTATGAAACCAGGACTTCACCGGCAATCTACGTCGCATTTCCCATCACTGACGCCGCCCGTGCCTTCCCCGAACTGCCTGCTGGTGCCGACGCGGAGATGGTCATCTGGACGACTACGCCCTGGACGATCCCCGGCAATACAGCCATCGCTCTAAATCAGCACGCCACCTACGTGCTGCTGAAGGTGGCCGACCGCTATCTTGTGCTTGCCGAAGACCTCATCGCAGACACTCTGCGCCATACCGACCTCGGTGATGGCAAAATCTACGCGCGTCGCAAGGGTGCGGAACTCGTAGGCCTCGTCACCAGACATCCGCTCTATGACCGCAACTCCCCCGTGGTCCTGGCCGAATACGTCGAACTCGACACCGGAACCGGCTGCGTGCACACTGCGCCGGGGCACGGCCCCGAAGACTACCAGACCGCCCTGCAGTACGATCTTGACGTCATCAGCCCACTCGACGATCTGGGCGCCTTTACCACTGAGGCCGGACCCGAGCTTGAGGGCAAGGTCTGCGACCAGAACAACGATGCCGTCGTTGACCTGCTCCGCAAGGCCGGTGCGCTGCTGGGCCAACACGCCACCGAACACGAATATCCTCACTGCTGGCGCTGTCACCAGCCCGTCATCTGGCGTGCCACGAGGCAGTGGTTCATCAGCATTGACCGCCTCCGTGACGATGCGCTCGCCGAGATCGAAAAGGCGCAATGGATGCCCGCATGGGGCCAGAAGCGCATCGCCGGAATGGTACAAAGCCGTCCTGACTGGTGCATCTCCAGGCAGCGCTCATGGGGTGTCCCCATACCTGTTTTCTATTGCGATAAGTGCGGTGAAGCTCTCATAGATAAAGACGTCATGCTGCATGTTGCGGAGCTCGTCGCCGAGCACGGCGCAGACGTATGGTTCGAGCGTGAGGCGGCCGACCTCATGCCTGCGGGCACCCGCTGCCAGTGTGGCAATGCCGGCTTTACCAAAGAGCCTGACATCATGTCCGTATGGTTCGACTCCGGCGCCAGCCACTACTGCGTGCTAGAAGCCCACCCGGAACTCGGCGCGCCCGCCGACCTCTACCTCGAAGGCGACGACCAGTATCAGTGCTGGTTCCAGACATCGCTGTGGGTCGCCGTCGCAATGGGAAGGCCCGCCCCGTTCAAGATGGTCGTGGGACATGCCTTCTTCGTGGATAAAGACGGCCTCAAAATGTCGAAGAGCAAGGGTAACATCATTGACCCCGATGAGATAACCGATAAATACGGCGCCGACGTCCTCCGCATGTGGTTCACGTATGCCGATTTCAGGCAGAAGATGTACTCATCAGACGAGATCCATGCGCAGGTGGCGGACGCCTACAAGAAAATCCGCTTCACCTGCCGTTTCATGCTCCAGAACCTGCAGGATTTCGACCCCGCCACCGATGCCGTACCATACGACGAGATGGCCGAAGTGGACAGATGGGCGCTGGCCAGAACCCACTGGCTCATTGCGCGCATGACGCGCGCATTTGACAACTGGGATCTCCATCTCTTTTATCACGAGGTCCACGGCTTCTGCGCTACCGATCTTTCGCAGTTCTATCTGAACGTCTGCAAGGACCGGCTCTACACGGATTTGCCCGACGCACCTGACAGGCGCTCGGCTCAGACTGCACTCTGGCAGATACTTCACGCACTCACTCTGATGATGGCTCCTGTGCTGACCTTTACTGCCGAAGAACTCTGGCAGCACATGCGCCAACTCGACACTTCACTGCCCGCAAGCGTACAGCTCAACGACTGGCCGCAAACCGATGAGCAGATTTACGACCGGCAGCTCCTCGACCGCTGGGACACCTTCATGCAGGTGCGCCACACGGCGATGAACGCGCTGGAAGAGGCCAAGACATGCAGTGAATGTGAGAACCCGCTCGAGGCGCGGCTCGTCCTCTATGCTGATGACGAAACGCGCGAATTACTCCGCACCTTCGAATCACTTGAGGTCCTCTTTATCGTCTCTGCCGTCGAGCTCAAGCCCATCGAACAGGCTCCACAGCAGGTACAGACCGAAGGAATTTACGCAACTGCGGAGAAGAATACTGGTGATAAGTGCCGACGCTGTTGGATGTGCCTCGAATCTGTCGGCCAGGATCAGCGATACGAGGGCATCTGCGCCCGTTGCGCAGACCGAGTAGCCAGCTTACAGCAGCTACACTGACACATCATAATACATGCTGCACGTTCCGCTCCCGCCGTTGACCGCGTATGATACAGTGCCTTTCTGTGATGGTTTGCAGATGAATCACACGACCGGGCGCGAGGCCCTAAGGAGGGCCGATATATGGCTCGAAAACGCCAGTTGGATACCACCAAGTTCAAGAAGATGCTGGAAGAGGAAAAGGAACGCCTCGAAGCTCACATCAAGCGCCTCGATGATCGCGCCTCCGGACGGGATCCGCTCAACCGTGATGTCGCCACACGCGACTTCGACGAACTTGGCGGCGATGCTGCACTCGACACTGCCGAACGAGGCCAGTCTGCGGCAATCGGTGACAATTTCCGCGAACTGCTTATCACTGTCAACAACGCACTGGATAAGATAGAGGA
>Ga0180432_10007554_pt1 | contig 13768 bp, 7 predicted proteins | sample SS_ome_10_FD_132414 | JGI IMG/M metagenome (GOLD analysis project Ga0180432, IMG submission 132414) | Hypersaline lake sediment archaeal communities from the Salton Sea, California, USA - SS_1_MS_2 metaG | ecosystem: Environmental > Aquatic > Non-marine Saline and Alkaline > Hypersaline >...
GCCGACCCCGGCGAGACGAAGAACGTCGTCCTCGATCACCCCGACGTGGCCGCCGAGATGCAGCAGCACATCGCCCGGCGGGTCCAGGCCTGAGACGGCCGGCCACCGGCCGCGCTTGTGTGCCCCGGCCGGTCTCGTCCGGCCGGGAGAAGGCACCGGCCCGCCCGACCATTGCAGCGCCGCCCGTGTTCGCCGGCCCGATTGCAGGCCGCGCCCCACACGAGCCGCAGGCCCGTTCACTTGGCTGTTCGGTGTTCCTCGTTCATGATTGTTTTTTAAACCGGCGGCGCCCCCTTGACCGCCTTCACCCGCTCCGCCGTCGGCGGATGCGACGCGAAGTACTGCCCCAGGCCGAGGGCGTCGGCCAAGCCCTGCGCGCGGAGACGGTCGAGCCGCTCCAAGAGGCGGACCGCGCCCTCCCGGCCGTAGCCGGCCGCGTCGGCGAGGCGCGCCCCGAGGCCGTCGGCCCCCAGTTCCCGGTCCCGCGAGTAGGCGCCCGAGAGGTACCGGACGCCCACGTGCTTCAGCCAGGCGCCCAGGGCCCCGCGGCCGGGCATCGTCCGCGACGCCACACTCGTGGCGGAGTCCGACAGCACGCGGTCCAGCGCGTGCCCGCGCACGACGTGGGCCATCTCGTGGGCGATGACGAACGCGAGTTCCTCCTCCCGCCGCTCGCACAACTCGATGAGCGGGTGCGTGACAAAGACGAACCCACCCGGCAGGGCGAAGGCGTTCGGCGTCTCGCCCGCCACGACCTCTACCTGGAACGTGCGGCCTTTCTCGGTCACGCACTTGGCGAGGCGCTTACCGATGCCCGCGACGAGGCGGGCGGCCTCCGGATCGTCGACCGCGCCCATCTGGCGTCGGACGACGGCGGCCATGTCGCGGCCGACGTCGTGTTCGGCCTTCAGTTCGTCCTCGCGGCTTCCGGTCATCGACTGGAGCAGCCACTTGCCTTTGCGGACCTTCGGCCCGGCCATCTTGCCGAGTTTGTACAGCCAACCAGCCACGTTGGACGTCCTCCTTACGGTTGGTCCATCAACCCCCGGGCCACGTCGGCGGCGGTGAGGCTGTGCGCGATGACGTGCGCGCAGTCCGCGCCGCGCTCAATCGCCTGCCGGGCCTGCGGCATGGCGGTAGTGTCGCCGAGGAGAATGGCCCCTTCAAGCCGGCCGTCGCGGAACACGAACCGCCGGTACGTGCCGTCGTCGCGGCCCTCGATGATGCGGCAGGCCGGGTCGTCCGGGGCAATCGCGCCGAGGCTGAACACGTCCACGCCCACCACCTTCAGGATGTAAGCGGGCGGGATGCCGGTGAACGCGGCGTCCGGGGCGCCCGCGGCGGCCTGGCCGGCCGTTTGCCCCTGGAGCCGCGACGCCTGCCACAGGCCGTACAGCACCCCGCGATGTTCCGTGCCGTCGCCGGCTGCGTACACCGCCGGGTGGGAGGTGGCCAGCCGGTCGTCCACGAGGACACCGCCGCCCGTATCCAGGCCGGCCGTGTTCGCGAGGTGGAGGTTCGGCACGACACCCGTGCTGATGACCACGAGGTCCGCCTCCAGGCGGGTACCATCGTCCAGGACGGCCTCACGTACGCGGCCGTCGCCGGCGAGCGACTCGATCATGCGGCCGGTGACCACGCGGATGCCCAGCCCCTCCAGGTGGGCCCGGAGGACGTTGGCGCCCTCGCGCGTCAGTTGCAGCGGGATGAGGTACTCCAGGCCCTCCACGACCGTGACCGCGGCGCCGCGGCGGGTGAGGGCGGCCGCGGTCTCCAGGCCGAGCAGCCCCCCGCCAATGACCAAGCACGGCCGGTCCGCGAGGTCCGCCGCCAGGATGCGCTCCGCGTCGTCGCGGGTTCGCAGGCACGTGACGCCGCCCTTATCGGTCCCCGCGATGGGCGGGACGGCCGGCCGGGCGCCCGTGGCCAGGACCAGGTGGTCGAACGGCAGCGTCGCGCCGTCGTCGAGCGTGACCGTGCCGTCGTCCGGCGCGATCGACGCGACGCGCGTGCCCGGGCGCAGGTCGATCCGGCGCTCGTCGTACCACGCGCGGGGATGCAGGGCCAGGTCGTCGGCCTCGACGTCGCCCGCCAGGTACCGGGTCAGGTTCAGGCGGTAGTAGGGTAGGTCATCCTCGTCGGAGATGAGCGTAACCGTGGCGTCCGGGTCGGTCTTGCGGGCGGCCTCGGCGGCCGAGACGCCAGCGATGCCCCCGCCGACGACGAGCAGCCGGGCGGCGTCGGGCGGTGTGGGGCCGGGGGCGGCGGTCATCGGGAGCGTCCTTTCCGGGCGCAACAAGACGAGCGGACGGGTCTGCCGGCACGCAGAGTGCATTATAAAGGCCGGCCGTACGCCCGGGCAACCCGCCCGCCTTGATTTCGCCCATCCGTGCCGATACGATGGCACAATTCCTGAAAGGCGGTTCGGCGCAGGCGGCGCCCGCCGCGCGGAGCGCCTTCGCTGGGAACACGCATGGCCGACACACCAAACCAGTCCAAGACGCCCCGTCAGCGGCCGACCCACTGGGAGCATCCCGTGGATGAGCATGGTCGGGCGGCCCGCGCCCGGCGGGCCCGGTGGCGGCGCGTCGTCCTGCTGCTGCTGCTCGCGGTGGCGGCGGGGAGCGCCGGCACGTTCTTCTACGTCACGAGCGACGAGCGCGTCGAGCAATTTGCCGAGACGTACCTCGAAAGCCTGCTCGGCACGCACGTGGGCATCGGGAAGGCGAGTTTCAGCCTGGGCAGCGGCCTGGTGCTGGAAGACCTGGCGGTCTCGGCGCCCCGGCCGTTCCGGGAACCGATTCTGACGGCGTCCGAGGTCTACCTGAAGGTGGACCCGCTGTCGTTGCTGTGGATGGCGCCGTCGGTGAGCGAGATCGTCGTCCGCCGACCGCGCATCACCCTCGTCCTGTGGGACGAGGAGGAGTGGAACTTCCAATCGCTGATCCGGGTCCGGCCGAAGGACGCCGAGACCCCGACCATCCGGCCGGTGGTGGCCCTGGAAGAGGGCACTCTGCGGGTCGTCCGCAAGATCGGCGGCGAGACGGTCTACGAGCACGGCATGCAGGCGTCCGGGCTGCTACTGCCCAGCGAGGCCGACCCGCGGACGTTCCGGTTCCAGACGGACCTGCGGAGCCGGGAGGTCCATCTGGCGATCGCGTCCGGCCTGCTCGACGCCCGGACCGGCGAACTGCGCTTCGAGGGCCATGCCTCCAACGTCATGCTGTCCGAGCGCCTCTACCACAGCCTGCCCCGCGAGGTCCGGTCGGTATGGGACCGCTTCAACCCGAGCGGCACGATTAACGCCAAACTCCTGTTCGACGAAAAGCAAGGGTTCCGCCTGGTGGCGGAACTGACGGGCGTGGAGTTCGCCTACCGGTACGGCGACCTGACGCACCGCTTCGAGAACCTGACGGGCCGGTGCACGTTCGAGCCGTCCCGCCTGACGCTCGAGGGCGTCCAGGGCCTGATGAACGGGTGGCCGACCACGCTCCAGGGCGAGGTGTCGGGCTTCGACCGGGCGCGGCTGGGCCTGGCGCTGGAGGTGAGCGGGGAGCACGTGGATTTCGTGGAGGGCCGACCGCTCCTGGAGAGCCTGGCCCCGCACATGGGGGCGCTGTACCGGGCGTACTCGCCCGAGGGCCGGGCCGACGTCGACATGCACATCGCCCGCGACCCGGACCCCGAGGCGCCGCTCATGGTCTCAGGCGACCTCACGTGCCGCGACATGGCCGTCACCTACAGGCTCTTCCCGTACCGGGTCGAGGGGCTGCGGGGGACGATCCACTTCTCGCCGGAAGGGTACTCGACGGACGAGGTCGTGGGCCGGCACGGGACCTCGGCCGTCCGGTTCCAGGGCTGGGCGACGGCCGTCGGTCCGACGCCGGAGGCCCGGGTCAAGGTGCACGGCGAGGCCATCGCCCTGGACGAGGAGTTGCGGGCCGCCCTCGGCGACCCTCAGCGCCGCGTCTACGACATGTACGGCCCGTCGGGCACAGCCGACATGGACGCCGTGGTCCACCGATGGGGCGGCGAGAACCCGCGCGTTGAGGTCACCATCGACCTGCACCTGCTCGACTGCGGGTTCACGTACGAGAACTTCCCGTACAGCCTGGAGCATGCCACCGGCGAGGTGGTCATCGCCCCGGGGCGGACGGACATCCGCGAGGTGCGCGGCCGGCACGGCGACGCCACCATCACCCTCTCGGGCGAACTCGTGGGCCAGCCCGGCGAGAATCCCGAGGTCCGGCTGGAGGTGGCCGGCACGAACGTGGCCCTGGACGAAGACCTGGAGCGGGCCTTGCCGCCGCGCCAGCGCGAGACGCTCCGCGCGTTCCACCTCTCGGGGCGGGCGGACTTCGACGGCACCGTCACCCGCAGCCGGGCCACCGGCCACGACCTGGACTACGACGTGGCCATCCACCTCAAGGGCGCCCGCATGATTTACGAGGCGTTTCCTTTCCTGGCCGAGGACGTGACCGGCGAGGTCCGGCTGACGCGCGGCTCGTGCCGCATCGAGTCGCTCACGGGGTTCAACAGCGGGGCCCGAATCGAGGCGATCGGATGGATCGACCACCGGCCGGACGATTACGCCATGGACCTTCGCCTCCGGGGCGAGGACGTCGTGCTGAGCGAATCGCTCCGCGGGGCGCTTGGGCCCGCCATCCGGTTCGCCTGGAGCCACTTGGCGCCGGAAGGCCGCGTGGACGTCGACGCCCACCTGACGAAGGTCTTCGGGCCAGGCCAGACGGTGGACCACCACGTCTGGGTCACCCTGCACGACGCCGACGCCATGCTCGACGTGTTCCCGTACCCGCTCCAGCACGTCAGCGGGCGGGTGGAGTTCGAGGGCACGGAGGCCCGGCTGCACGACCTGACGGCGCGGACGGGCCTGACGCGGTTCACCCTCGGGGGCCGCATCGGGTACGACGCGCACGGCCCGCGGCTGGACCTCTCCGTTCAGGCGGACGGCCTGCGGTTCGAGGGCCCGCTGCGCGACGCCTTGCCGGACCCGCTCAAGAGGGCGTTCGCCGTCCTGGAGCCCACGGGCCGGCTGGACCTGAACCTGGAGCGGCTGCGGTACCGCCACGACGAGGCCGGCCGGGGGCAGGCCGACTGGTCCGGCACGGCCGTCCTCGACGAGGTGGGGGCCTCGCCGGGCGTGGCGTTGACGGGCGTGGTCGGCACGGCCGACGTCAGCGGCGCCTGGACCGCCGACGCCATGACCCTGGACGGGAACCTGAGCATCCAGCAGGGGGAAGTGGCCGAGAAGGCCTTCCGCGATACCCACATGTACCTCGTGAAGACCGCGGACGCCGACGCCGTGGCCATCCGCGACATCGAGGGCGCGTTCTACGGCGGCCGGATCGAGGGGTTCGCGGCGGTCGGCCTGAAGCCGGGCGGCAGTTACGCCCTCGACCTCGCGGCCACCGGCGTGGACTTCGAGCGGCTGCTGCGCGAGGGCTTCCGCCTGGAACACAACATCACGGGCGGGCGGCTGCGCGGCACGATGGGCCTGCGGTCCGCCGGCGGCACGGTCGAGGCCTCCGGGTACCTCCAGGTGGCCGATGCCGAACTCTACGAGTTGCCCCTCGTGGTGCGCCTCTTCAACGTGTTCCGCCTGGCGTCGGCGGAACGGACGGCCTTCCAGAGCGCGCGGGTCCTGTACTTCCTCAAGAACAAGCGGCTGATCCTGGGCGACATCCGCCTCGAAGGCCGGGCCATGAACCTCTACGGCGCCGGCGTCATGGAAGCCAACGGCCAGTTGCACCTGACGTTCCTGACCGGCAAGAAGAACGACGACCCGCTGCTTCCGGCCCTGACGGAGTTGATGGAGGGCCTGCGGAAGCAGATCGTCGTCGTCCTCGTCACGGGCACCCTGGCCGAGCCCCAGGTCGAGTTCCGGACGCTCTCGGCCGTCACGGGCCCGATTCGCGAGGTGGTGGACCTCTTTCAGAACCGGCGGACGCGGAAGTAACGGCCCCGGCCGCCCGCTTGCCGGGACCAGCGGAGCACGCATGAGGCGAGTGTTCTTCTCCGACGTGCACCTGACGCCGCGCTGCCCGGCGCGGACGGCGCGGTTCCTCCGGTTCCTGGCGCGGGAGGCCCCGCGCGCCGCCGAGATGTACATCCTCGGCGACCTCTTCGACTACTGGATCGGCCCGAAGCACCTGGACCTGCCCGACTACCGCGAGGCCCTCGACGCCCTCCGCGCCGCCGTGGCGGGCGGCACGCGGGTCGTCTTCCTGTGCGGCAACCGCGACTTCTACACGCGCGGCTTCAGCGAGGCCACCGGCGTGGAGGTCGCGGGCGAACGCACCGTCTACCGGACGGAGATCGACGGCCGGCGGGTTTGCCTGTGCCACGGCGATTACCTGGAGGGGCGGCGGGGCCTCGGCTTCGCGATTCAGCGGCTGATCCGGTCGCGGCCGGTGGAGTGGTTCTGGACGCGGCTGCCGACGGCCATCGCCCGGCTCGGCGCGCGGTTCTACCGCTGGCTTTCCTCGCGCAAGAAGGCGCGGCGGGCGGGCAGCCCCGACCACCTCGCGCCGTACGGTCTGTACGCCCCCCAGGTGGCGGAGGAGTTCGCCCGGGGGACCGAGGTGCTCATCTGCGGCCACGTGCACCGGGCCCAGGAGGTGCGGGACCCCGCGAACGCCTCCGGCGGCGTGCTCTACACCCTGGGCGACTGGACCGAGGGCGAGAGTTACCTCGTCGTGGAAGACGGCCGGTGGGACCTGCGCGCCGGGCCGGAGGAGGCGTAACGTCACGCCTGGCGAAGGACGAGGCGCTCGGCCTCAGGCTTCATGCCGTGCTCGTTCCCTGGTTCCCCGGTTCCCTCGCTCCCTTAGCGCATAAAAAAAGACAGTGGCCGAACGGGGGGACATTCGGCCACTGCTTTTAACATGCGGGACCGCCCCGCATGGCATAGCCCAGATTGTTGGTGGTGCCAAAGGCACCCCACCCCAGCACACTATAGGGTCTTGCAAACCTCATGCCAAGCGCGACGAGTTTCTGACCCTTCTTCTTGGGCCCAAAACAGGATTTCGTTGAATTCAGCGTCCTTCGATGCTTGCCAATGTGCGGAATTTTTCTGCGAAGTGCGCAATATTCCGCACCTTTCGGCGAGGCCTGTGGAAGAATCCCCATCTGCCGGTCCGGGCTAATGGAACCCTCACGTCCGGAGTAGCCATCGTCTACCTCCGGGACTGCTCGGCCGGTTTCGGCGTCTCGCCCTTCTTCGGCTGCTCGGACTTGGGCGTGGCGTTGGCCTTGGATTTGGCCTCGGGCTTGGGTTTGGCCTTGGGCTTCTTGGCCTTGGGCTTCTTGGCCTTGGGCTTCGGCTTCGGCGGGGCCAGCGTCTCGGCGGACTCCACGATGGTCTTGACGTTCTTGCCAACCACCAGGGCCACACGCTTCCCACCGTCGACCATGGCGTACCGCTGGGGCGACTCGTCGAAGAGGGCTCCCAGCGCCGCGTTGACCTTCTTTGCGCTGACGAGGAGCGCGACCGTCTCGTCGTCCTTGTCCGTGAGCGCCACGCGGACGGCCGGGGCATCCAGGCCGTAGGCCGCCGGATCGGCGTCGGCGTACACGAGCCAGCGCGAAGCCTTCAGGGCGGTGGCGGCATCGATGAGGCCCTTGACGGTGTCCTTCTCCACCTCCTCCTCGGGCCGGCCCCGGGCGTCGGTGCGGAACCAGGCCTCGTCCACCTTCTTGAGCGTGACGGTGCGCGTGCCGGCCACCACCTCGACCTGCTCGACGTCGGCGGAGAAGAGGTCGATCACGTCGTTGCCCACGGGCTCGGTGACGAAGTCCTTCATGAGCGAGAGGGGTAGTTCGTAGACGAGGTCGCGTCCCTCGACGCGGCCAACGACCTTGGCCTTTTCGTGGTGGGCCAGGATGAGCGTCTTCTCGACGGGCTCGGCCTTCGTCGCGTCGGCCGCTTCGCCCTTGGCCTTCGCCGGGGCGGGCGTCTTGGGCTCGAGCGTCACGGTGACGGCGATTTCGCCCTTCTCGAGGTTCCACGGGGTGAAGTCGGTGGCGGCCGCCAGCACCTTCTCGGCCGACAGGTCCGCCAAGTCGTCCAGGCGGTCGGTCACGAAGCCGCCCTTCGGCTCTGCCTCGACAGGCTCGGTCATCGTCCACGTGTCATCCTTCTTGACGAAGACGCTGGTGCGGTCCGGCCCGCGGATGGCGAGGCGCGTCACGCGGTCCTTGTCGACGTCAAACACCTGCTTGGCGAGCATCGCGAGGCCCGTCTTGCCGAGGTGCTCGAGGTCTTTCTCGTTGATGCGTCCGACCCAGTCCTCGCGGATGTTGCGGACGAGGGTGGGCGCGTCGCCCTTGCGGGCGCCGAACTCGAAGCCGACCGGGGCGGCTTCCTTCTCCATCTGGACGCGGACGGATCCGACCGCCTTGAAGTTCTTGGCGGCCTCGGCCTTGTCGCCCTCGGCGAAGTACAGGACCTTCAACTCGTCGAGTTCCTTGAGCAGGCTGTCGACGGCGCCCGAGTCGGCCCTCATCTCCTTGCGGTCCTTCATGTCCACGTGCCACGTGCCGTCGCGCTTCGCCAGGGTGTAAGCGACGGCCTGGTCGCCCTCGGCGAGCCCGGCGGGCACGTCCACGGCGACCTCGCTCGCGCGGTCTTTGTCCAGGGCCAGGACGTGGCGGTCGCGGAGGTCCGCGAGGGTCTTGTCGAGTTTCGCGAAGTCGCGTTTCTCGACCGAGACGACCGTGTCGGCGTCGTCGAGGCGGGCGTAGACGGCCTCCTGCTTCAGGTCCGCCCACCCGCCGAAGGCCAGGGTAACGGCCTTGACGGGCTCGGGCGCCTCGTCCTTCTTCTCGCCCTTCGTCGCGTCGTCCTCCTTCTCTTCGTCGGCCTTCGGCGCCAGGCCTTCCTTGTAGAGCGTCAGGACGAGCCGGGGCTTGGCCAAGCCGTAGCGGGACGGGTCCTCGATGCCGTCGGCGACGAAGTCGGCGGCCATGAGGCCGACGGCGGTCCGCAACAGTTCGGAGACGGCGTCCGGGTCGGCCCGGGCGGACGTCGGCTCGGCCAGGACCCACCGGGGGTCGGCGCCCTCGGGGGTCTCGGCCCGGTCCATGCGGATGGTGGTGTCGCCGGTCTTGAGGACCATGCGGACCACGTCGTCGCGTTTCAGGTCCACGAGGTTGCGGTCGCGGTACTTCTGGAGCCGCTGGCGGGCCCGCGTCAGCAGGTCGTCGCTACCGAGCATGACGACCTCCTCGGCGCCCGCGAGGCGGACGTACAGGCCGTCGCCGACAGCGGCTTTGCGGCCGATGTCCACGGTCACGGTGACGGGCTCGCCGGCGGGATCCTCATCCTCGGTCTTCTTCGTGCCCGTCAGGGTCAGGCGGTACGCGGGCGGGTCGAGTCCCAGGTCCGCGAGTGACGGCTGGCCTTTGGCCCCCGGCTCGAGGGTCGTGCGGTAGGTGGCCTCCAGGGCCCCGCGAGCGAGGCGGCGGACCTCGTAATCGTCGACCCGGCCGGCCACCGGAGCGGTCAGGCGCCACTGGTCGCCGCTCTTGGCGGCGGCGAGGCGCGTGACGAGTTCTCCCTCGTCGTCGGACTGCTGGAGGGTGACCTCGGTCAGGTCATCGGCCTCGAGGTCCTCGACGAGGGCCTTCTCGGCGGAGGGCTTCTCGGGGGCGGGCGGGGCCTCGCCGAAGATATCGTCGCGGAACACGTAGATGGCAACAGCGGCCGCAATCACAATGAGGGCCAGCAGCACGGTGGTCGTATAGCGCATCGCTTATCCCCTGCGAACCACGTAAACCAGGAGCCCGGCCGCCAGTACCAGCACCGGCAGGCCGGCGATAAGGAAGATCTGAAGCGGCAGCCGCCAGTCGCCCAGGTCGCCGATGCGGCGGGCTTCCATCGCCTCCGGGCTGACCGCAATCAGGTGCTCGCCCCCCGACACCCACAGGCACGCGTTCACGAACACCTCGGCGTTGCCGGGGAACTGGTACCGCATCTCGGGCACGCCGCGATTCATGACGAGGCCCTGGTAAAACGCCACCCGGTCCGTGGCGAGGTCGCCGTCACCGAAGAGGACGGCCTTCTGGGTCTCGCCCCCGCCCAGGGTCCGCTCGGCGGCGACGGCGAGCGGCACCGGGCCGCGGATATCCTCGCCGGCATCGTAGGTGGCCTGACGGTTCATCGCCTCGATGACGACGGTGTCGGCCCAGTAGTCGGCGCCGGCGGGCAGTTGGATGAGCGGCCGGGCGGTCACGCCCTCGGGCGGGTCGTCCCGGATCTCAAGCGGCGAGGCCGTCAGCATCATCGTCGGCAGCGCGCCCAACGCATCGGTCACCTCGTGGTCGGCGTAACTCGTGATCTGGACCTGGGGGACGGCCTCTTCCTTGCCGGCGGCGTCGACGACGACGCTCTGGACGGCGACGGCGTTGAACCTGGCCTCCACGCCGAACGCCTCGAAGAGGCCGGCGTAGGGCACGGCCTGCTGGAAGAGGCTGGCGGGCTCGCCCAGGAGGATGGCGGGCGCCCCTTGCCGCACCAGATCCATGGCCGGGGCGTACGCCTCGGGGCTGGGCGGCGGCATGGGCATCCGCGGGTCCTGCGGGGCGGGCGGCACGAAGACGAGGACGACCTTCGAGGCCTCCGGCAGGTCGGGCATCTCCGGCTGCCGCTGGACGTTCCAGTCCTGGACGATGAAGTTGGCCTTTTCGAGCCGCTCGGCGATCTGCCGATACGGGGCCGGCTGGCCGCGGCCCATGGGCCCGGGCATCGGCATGGTGGCCGACTGCTGGCCGGCCGTCACGAAGAGGATGGCCGGCTTCTGCTTCTGGATCATGCCGAGCAAGGCACTGGAGAGGGCCTGCTCGCCCGCGAAGAGGCGCTGCGGCGACGCCGGATCCTGGTCGGCCGCCGGGTTCCGGACCCAGATGTCGTCGAAGCCGACGACCTGGATGGCGTCCGGCCGGCGGGCGGTCTCGGCGCGCTCGACCGCGACGTCGGCCTCCTTCAAGGCGGCCTTGGCCTTTTCCAGCGCGTCGGGCGGGACGAGAATCTCATGGCCGTCGCCCTCGGCCAGCGGCTGGACGACCGCCCCGTCGATGGCCTCGATGGCGGTTTCAATCTTGGCGGTATCGGTGTCGGGGGTCGTCAGGATGCCCTGGTTACCGAAGGTCTCGATGAGGACAGTCTCGCCGCGGCTGATGCTGCGGCGGACCTCGTCGAGTTCGATCTCCCGGACCTCGCCGGCCTTCTTCTCGAACGCCTTGATCCGCTTCAGCAGCGGCTGGTACGAGGCTTCGGCCCCGTCGATGATCGCGCGGACGGGGGCGGGCACCTTGGCGTCGCCGGCCTGCTCGTCAATCTTCTTCAGGGCCTCGGGCACGACCTCGAACCGCTGCCGCACCTGGCCGAGGTAATCCGTGGCCCGTTCCATGGCGTCGGCGTAGGCAGGCAAGGCCTGCTCGGTCAGGCTCTCGACGTTGGCGAGGGCGAAGTGACCGATCTGCGCGAGTTGCCGCCACACCTGGGCCACCATCCGAAGGGTCTCCTCGGCCTTGGGCGGGGCGTCTTCCCAGGCCTCGGCGGCGGCGTCGAGTTGCTCGGCCTCGGCGGCCAGTTTCTGATCGACCGCCTCGTGCAGGCTGCGGTACTCCTCGATGAGGCGTTTGGGCTTGCGCAACTCGCCGGCATAGCGTTGGGTGAGGCGCTGGATAAGTTGCTCGACGCCGCCGACGTCGAGGGCGGGGTTGACGTCGTCGACCTCGACGCCGTCGGAGGCCATGTCGTACTCGCCGAGGAGGTCTTGGACGCGTCGCCACTGCTCCTCGGAGGCGGGGACCTCCGGCGTGTGAGAGTAGAGGTTGGTCATGCGGACCTCGAGGCCGCCGGGACCGGTGCCGAGGCCGTCGAGCAGGCGCTCGGTCCGCGGGCTGAGGCTGAAGCGCCCGCCGGCCGTCCAGTCGCCGCGGACCCGGCCGCGCAAGAGCGCGTCGCTGAGCCAGACGACGAGGACCACCAGGGCGGTCGCGAGGAGGATCATGACGGCCACGTTCGAGCCGAACACGATCCACCGCCGGCGGCGTCCCATGCCGCCCGCCGGTTCCGGTTGCGCTTTCGGTTGGGCTTGCGGGTCTATCGCCATCGCCGACTCTCCAGGACTTTGACCGTCAGGAACAGGGCGTACATCGTGACCGCCACGAAATAGATCACGTGGACACCGTCCACCACGCCCTGCGTGAAGTCGAGATAATGGATGCGGATGCTGGCCTGCTGGACGATGTCGCGCCATGGGGGCGGGGTCATCGCCCCGAGCCACGGGGCCACCAGCGCCAGGACGAGCAGGATCGCGAATCCGACCACGGCGGCGATGACCTGGTTCCGCGTCAGGCTTGAGGCAAACAGGCCCACCGCCACGTACAGCGCCCCGAGCAGCGCGAGGCCCAGGTACCCGCTGGCAATCGGTCCGAGGTCGGGCTCGGCAAACGCCGCCAAAAGCAGCACGTACACGAGCGTGGGCGCCAGCACCGCCAGGAAGAAGATCCAGGAGCCGAGGAACTTTGCCAGGACCACCTGGACGTCGGTCACCGGGGCTGTCAGGAGCGTCTCGATCGTGCCGCTCTTCTGCTCCTCCGAGAGCGCCCGCATCGTGATGATGGGGAGCACGAAGACGAGGATGATCATCATGATGTCGAAGATGGAGCGCATGGCGGCGGGGGCCCCGGGCCGGAAGTCCGACAGGGCAAAGAAAAACCCCGCGATGACCAGGAACAGGGCCATCGCCACATAGGCGATCGGGGAGACGAAGTAACTGCTGATCTCGCGTCGGGCCAGCAGCAACACCTTACTCATTGTGGTCCTCCTTCAGGAAGGCGGGCCGCCGAAGGGGGCGGCCGGCCGTCGGGGTAGGCCGTCAGGCGGCGGTCCGGGGACCGGCCGCGGCCTCGCCCGCCGTGATGCGGACGTAGAGTTCCTCGAGGGTCGGCGCCTGGCGGGTCATCTCCCGCAGCCGCCACCGACGCTGTGTGACCATCGCGTGCAGGGCCTCGCGCGGATCGCCGCCGGCGGCGGGCGCCGCCAGAAGGCGGAGCCAGCCGTCGCCGACGTCCTCGTGCCGGACATCGCCGACGCCCTCGACCTGCCCCAGGGCCCGGGCGACCTCGGCGGGCCCGTCGCCGCCCTCGCCGGGATGCACCTCCAGGACGATGCGCTGGGCCTCGGCTATGCCCTCCTGGAGTTCGTCCAACGTACCGGCGGCGGCGATGCGGCCCTGGGCGATGATGACCAGGTGGTCGCAGGTCTTCTCGACCTCGGGCAGAACATGGCTCGAGAGGAGCACGGTATGCTTCTTGCCGAGCGAGCGGATGAGTTCGCGGACCGACTGGATCTGGGCGGGGTCCAGGCCGATGGTCGGCTCGTCGAGGATCAGCACCTGGGGGTCGGCGATCAGCACCTCGGCCAGGCCGACGCGTTGCCGGTACCCCTTCGAGAGTTGGCCGATAAGCCGGCGGCGGACGTCGGTCAGCCAGCACCGCTCGATGACGCGGTCGACGGCGGCGGCCCGCTTCGAGGCCGGCACGTCCTTCAGGCCCGCCCGAAAGCCGAGGTACTCCGAGACGCGCATCTCGGGGTACAACGGCACGTTCTCCGGCATGTAGCCAATGGACCGGCGGACCTCGAGGCTCTCCAGGAGCACGTCGTGGCCGTTGACGCGGGCCTGGCCGCTGCTCGCGGGCAGGTACCCCGTCAGAATGCGGAGCGTGGTGCTCTTGCCGC
>Ga0180432_10007555_pt1 | contig 13766 bp, 11 predicted proteins | sample SS_ome_10_FD_132414 | JGI IMG/M metagenome (GOLD analysis project Ga0180432, IMG submission 132414) | Hypersaline lake sediment archaeal communities from the Salton Sea, California, USA - SS_1_MS_2 metaG | ecosystem: Environmental > Aquatic > Non-marine Saline and Alkaline > Hypersaline >...
CCGGAAAACCGCCCACGGCGGTGGAACGCCCACCCCGGAATGGACCAACCTGGCGGTACTCCAAGTTTTCAAGAAGGCTTGGGTGCACGACATCGTTCTGGTCGCGTTCCTGCGCCGAAGCCCAGTTGGGCAGGGAGCAAAGAGTTGCGAGCAATGCAAGCATCGCAATCACCTGAAGCTTCGTGTTGTCCGTTTTTGTAGACACAATCACTCCCCATCTTGGTACGCCCGGCGGGCACAACAATACCTTACGCCCGCGCATGACGTTGTTTCATTTGACAAGCAATAAACCGCTATGAAGTATGGTCTTGCACGCAGGACGAGAACAACCTTCGGGATCTACCTACCGTCCGTCACGATTTTGCAGCGTTCGGCAACTCCGGGTAGCTTACCTGCCACCTATCCACCAGCGGGAGATGTTCAGGAATGAAAAAGCACATATCGAAGGCTTTGGGATGGCTGCTGCCTGCAATCTTGCTCTCGAGTTGTGGGTCTCCAAACGTCCTGACGGTCGTTCAGTCGTCTGTCTCGATTGGGGATCCCCATATTGCCAGTGACGCCTCCGACCGGCTCGGTATCGTCTTCTCCATCTATGAGGCTCTGGTGAAACTGGATGAGGATGGTGAATACAGGCCTTCCCTGGCGGAGAGATGGGAAGTCGGAGAGGATGCCCGAACCTGGACGTTTTACTTGCGCGAAGACGTGAGGTTTCATAACGGTGAGGTGATGACAGCCACGGACGTCGTTGAAACCCTGGGCAGAGTGTTGGATCCCGCGATTGGAGGCTCGTTTGGAACTCAAGGTGTGTACATCAGCTATTTGGGAACGGCCGAGATCTCTGCCTTAGATGACTTGACGGTTAGGATAGTCACCGCGGATCCAATGGCGGACCTCCTGGATCTTCTGGTGGCGATGCCCATAAGCCCTGCAAGCGAATTGGCGAACCTCCCTGGAGAATACACGGGTAGCGGCCCATACAAGATCGTCGAGCAGAGCGAGGACCGCCTTGTCCTCGTCGCCCATGAGGAATACTGGGGGGGAACACCGACCTACCGGGAGATCCATTGGGTTGGCGAACGCGATCCGGAAAGGCGCGTCGATGCAGTCCTGAATGGAGAGGCTGACATAGTTTCGGGCATCGGCCTCCAAGGTAGAAACCGGATCATTGAGGACGGTGATGCTCAGACCCGTGAGTGGGATAGCGGCCTGGCAATAATCTTCATGGCCAACTCTCAAGAGGGGCCGTGTCGAGATCGCCGCGTGCGGCAGGCGTTGAACTATGCCCTGGACGTGGATCAGATCATCGCGGAGATCAAACAGGGGGCGGCGAAGCCGCTAAATGGATTTTTGACGCCGCACCACTTCGGGTACAATCCTGAGACTCCGGTCTATCCACATGATCCGGAAATGGCGCGGCGTCTCCTTGCGGAAGCCGGATACGCTGACGGACTGACGTTGACCTTCGACATTCCGTCGAGCATGCCCGACGAAGCCCCAGCACTGGCTCGAATGATGGCGGAGCAGTACAGCGAAGTAGGGATCACCTTGCAGATAGTCGAGCATGAGGATAGGGCGGCCTATTCGGAAACGGTTCGGGACAAAGATATCCACGATGCCGCCGCGTTCGACTCCAGCCCGCGCAGCACCTACCGTGTCTTGATGGAGAAGATCCACTCCGGGCAGCGCGGTCCGTGGTGGGAGGGGTACAGGAACGGCGAGGTGGATTCTCTGATAGACGCATCACAAGCGACGATTGCGCCTGATGATCGGCAAGCTATTTACCGACGAATCTATACGTTAATCCGTGATGACGCGCCTTGGATATTCCTGTACCGCCCCACTCGATTCTGGGGCGTTGGTCCTGCCCTGGAAGATTGGGTTCCAAGAGCAGATGGCCTGCTGATCTTCTCTTAGGAGTTGAAGTGTCGATGAACGCGAAAGAGTTGGTGCGTGAGTACATCGAAAAAGTGTGGAACCAAGGAGATTTGAGGGCTCTGCTACTCAGGAAGCCTTCCCCGACTGGCGAGTAGGAATCGACAGCATCGTATCTGAAGGTTCTTTGGTCGCGGCTCGGTGGTCAGGCTGGGTCACGAACCTAGGTCCGTTTCACGGAACGCCGCCCACGGGACGCCAAATAACTGTGTCAGGTATCAACTTCTACCGAATCGAAGACGGCAAAGTTGCTGAGGAGTGGGAGCAGACAGACTCTCTGGGGATGTTGGGGCAACTGGGGATGCTACCTGCTCCCTGATCGACTCGGTGCACGCGGAATTCAACCGCGCGCACCCACGAGTTTGCGCTGTTCTCGAGCAAATGCATGTGCATCATGCGGTCGAGTGCCTCCAGCTCGCTGACGCAAAAATGCCTGCCGGGAGTCGGAAGTTCGGGACATGACTGTCTATCACGTGAAAGTATACTCGCTGTTCCGATCCTCGTGACTTACGGGGACGTTGGCTCGGGCATGTAACCCCGTCCTCTGACGAACTCTCCTGACCTCTCGTCCGTCAGTTCGCCGTTGGCAACGGCCATTTTCCCATTGACCAAGACGTAGTCAAATCCCTCGCTATACTGATGTGGTTCAGCAAAGGTGGCTTTGTCTGTGACCTTTTCCGGGTCGAATACGACCAGATCCGCGACAAACCCGGGCCGGATGATGCCGCGGCTGTGGAAACCGAATGTCCGTGCTGGTAACGACGTCATGCGCCGGATGGCATCCGCGAGCTTCAATAAACCTCGCTTGCGCACAAAGTCGGCGAGTACTCGCGCATTGGTTCCGTATGAGCGTGGATGCGGTTGGCCGACACCAAACGCGACAACTTCTCCATCACTGGCAACAATGGCATTTGGATAACTCAGTATCGTGTCTACGTCCTCAAGACTCATGTAGTGATAGATCATGGAGGCGCCATAGGCGTTTCCGGCCGCGCCGCCGGCACACATCATGTCCAGGATCGTTGCTATCTCGTTGTCGACGGTCGGTTCTCTGCCGGTCAGGACGTTGATCTCGCTGATAGTCTTTCCGTTCCACTCCGGATTCGGCGCATATTGAGCTACAGTCGCAAACGAATAGTCGTCGTAGCCCTGGTCCGCGAGCATCTCCTTCATCTCGGCGACAATTCTCTCGCGATTGGCAGGATCATCGATTCTCGCCGCGATCTCATCTGTTTCACCTCCAACCGCCCAGCGAGGTAGGTTGACGCCGAGATTCGTGCTTGCCCTTTCATAGGGATAGACGTCGATCAGGACATCCACACCGTTGGCGCGATGCTCTTCGACTAGTGCGATGGCTTCACCAATGGTGCCCCAACGCGTACGTCCTTTGACCTTGAAGTGTGAGATCTGCACCGGCATCCGTGCTTCTCGGCCGACTGCAACTGCTTCATTTATCGATTCATGCAGCTTTGCGCCCTGCTCTCGAATGTGGCTCGTGTATATGCCGCCGTACTGCGCCGCGACCTCCGCCAGGCTCACGACCTCGTCTGTCTCAGCATAGGTACCGGGTACATATAGCAGACCAGTCGAAATACCCACGGCGCCGTCCTGCATCGCCTTCTCGACTATCGCCTGCATCTGTTCGAGCTCTTGGTTAGTCGGCTGCCTGTCGTCCAGGCCCATGACGGCACGCCGGATCGAATTGTGGCCGACAAGAGTGGCCACGTTGATACCAAGCGCGGTCAGGCTTCGGCTCCACTCGCCGATATCAGTCTCCGACCCGCCGCAGTTGCCGGTGACAATCGTGGTTACACCGTCGAGCAGGAAGTTGTCGGCGCGCGGTATCCTCTCGAGGCCACCCTGCCTGCCCGACGACTCGGCGTGGGTATGCACATCGATGAAGCCCGGGGTGACGACCCGCCCTGCAGCATCGATAGTCTGATCGGCCTCGATATCGAGATCGATTCCCATTGCCGCGATACGCCCATTGTCTACCGCGATATCACTCACGAACCAGGGGCTGCCTGTTCCGTCGATGACGCGAGCGTTGCGGATCAAGAGATCGACCATCTGGGCATGTACCTCGTGGGCGCTAGCTCCAAGTAACAGGATCAGGGTAGCCTGGCCGAGCCACATCGTATACTTCACCATTTGCAGCTCCCGAGAGTCGTTTGAACTGATCTGTAAGAAATCTACTGCGTGTCACTGTCTGTCTTGGCACAGCCAGAGCCGCATCGTTCCCTTGGACGTCCCTTGTTCGTCAAGGACCGTCAAGTCACTTTGGTTCAGCAGTGCAGGGATGCCACCCTCCTTTGTGAAGGAACGATATCCTCGGTAATGCTCTCCGCCGGCCATCCGTTCGATGAGGTCCGCGCCGACCCGGCGCCACAAGTTGGGTTGGCATGCCTCCCAGTCCACAATTATCGACTGCCGGGCCATCCGCCGCATTTCGCTGAGCACCGGCAACCTGATTGCTGCCGGCATCTCGTGAATGACCATCGACGTTACAGCGAAGTCGAATTCACAATCCTGAATCGATTCCAGGTGCGTCGCGTCCGTAGCAGAGAATTCGATGTGCGAGTACCCCATCTTGAGTGCACGCTGCTGAGCGTGCTCGATTTGGGTCATGGAATGGTCAACTCCGAACCCGCGGGCAATCTTGCTGCTCAACGCAAACAGCTGGGCACCGGTCCCACAGCCTATATCGATAACTGCCGACCCATCCGGAATCCATCGCCCGACGAGTTCACGGATTGGAGCCAAAGCCGGATCTATGACGGTGCGGTACACCCAACCGTGAAAGTAGGAATCTCCTACCATGCCAGTTCTTCTCCGTTCAGGATGTTGCCGACGAGTGAAAAGAAATGAGGAGGGGGCAGGTAGTCCACTTGACAAAGCAATGTATTGAGTTAAAATGAATTATGAATCAGTATTCAGTGAGAAGGCAATGAGAAAACGCACCGGAGAAAAACAGAAGAGAATCGCGGAAGCGGCTATCAGAGTTTTCGCCCGCGACGGCTACCACGCTGCAATGATCTCCCGGATAGCTGATGAAGCGGGAGTGGCGACAGGCAGCGTTTACCTCTACTTCGATGGCAAAGAGAGCATTCTCCATCACCTGTTTTCGCAGCTCTGGCAAGGGTTGCACGAAATGTTTGAACAGGTGGTTAATGACCGCAACCTGGATGAAGCAGAGAAGATAGAGGCGCTGATTGAGGGTGTCTTCTCAACGTTCGCGCGGGATCCCTCTCTTGCTCAGGTCTTCGTTGCCGAACAGCAACATTTGGTCCGAGATGGTACGGGTGACTTCATGCGTTTCTACGAGGAGTTCCTCACTCTGGGCGAGCAGGTGTTCCAGAGGGGAATCGAATCGGGGCTGTTTAGAAGTGATTTGTCCCCCCATGTTTTCACTCACGTCGTGTTCGGAGCTATTCGACAGCTGTTGAATCAATGGGTTCGCACCCCTCGCGCGTTTCCGCTGAGTACGCTTCGGGTTGAACTGCAGGGCATGCTTATGAGGGGCGTCAGGCCGTGATGTTCCAAGGAAGGCTCTTTTTTTTAGGCGTTAATGAACAATGATTCAATATTCATTTCAACGAATTGGTGGTTTGGACCTCAGGATCCTGATACTTGCAGGAGTTGCGCTGCTCGCATGCGCACTCCCTACTGAGGCGCAGTTGACCCTTCGCCGGGCTGCGGAAGAAGCCCTCGCGACCAACCATGGTATCAGAGCGGTGGAGTCCACTCTACGGGCTCGTTCCGCGGGTGTTGCTGCGGCTCGGGGATACCTCTTTCCTCAGATCACAATCGATGCCGCTTACACGCGCATGAACGAAGCGTTGGAGCTGAACTTGGATCCGATCAGGGAGGCGATGATATCCCTCGAGGTCGGGAACCAGGGGGCATTGAGCAACTTGGAGTCGCTGGTGAGCCAGGGGCGTCCATTGACAGCCGCCGAACAGGCCGTGGTATCCAGCCAGGCCGCACAGCAACTGGACGACATGCTCCCACAGTTTCGGGAGACACTCAAGGACCAGGGTTTTCTTCAGGGAATCGTTACTGCCCGTCAGCCTCTCTTCACGGGGGGAAAGATCCTTGCCGGAATTCGAGCCGCCCAAGCCCAACAAACCGCTGCAGCTGCGGCTTTGGATGCTGAGCGCGACGCCGTGCTGGCGGAAACTGCGCAGCGGTATCTGGATGTACTGCTGGCTGCGGAAAACCTCCGTGTGCGCGAGGAAGCAAAGCGCACCCTGACACTCCACCAGGGCCGGGCCACCAGGTTGATGGAGGAAGGAGTCATTGCTCAACACGAGAAGATGAGGGCTGATGTGGCCCTCGCAGATGCTGATCGTGCGGCTTTCGATGCCCGCGAACGTCTGCAAATCGCCAAGGTAGCCCTGAACTCAGCCATTGGAGCGGACAATCCCCAACTGGCGGTTTCGGATTCCCTGCGATTCGCCGAAGCCCCAGTTACGCTGGAGCACGCCCTGGAATCGATGCAGAGAGGCAATCCGTCTCTCCGGCAGCTCCGTGCCGGAACCGTAGCCTTGGAGCAAAAGGCCCGTGCGAAGCGAGCGGATTACTTCCCTACAGTCTACGGATTTGGCATGTACAACGTATTTGACAAATACATGGCTGAGGGCCTAGAGCCAAAGTGGGCCGTGGGGATCGGTGCCAGCTTCACCCTATTTGACGGACTCAACCGAACACGCGAATTGGAAGCGGCCCGGTTGGAAGCCTCTGCACTGGAAAGCCGCACCGCTGAGGCGGAACGCAAACTCAGTCTGTTCCTGCAGAGTGCAAACATGCAGATGGAACTGGCCGAGGAACAGTACCGGCAGCTGACAGCCGCACTGAATCAAGCTGAGGAGAATCTGCGTCTCAATAGCCGCCGGTTCGACGAAGGATTGGGCACATCTTTGGAGGTCATCGACGCTCGGCTTTCACTCGACGCCGTGTTGCTACAGCGTGTTTTGGCCCTCCACACCTATTTCTCTAGACAGGTGGATCTGTTTCATGTGGTAGGAAACGTGGATCTCTTCCTGAATCACTGGGAAAGAACTCAAGAACGAGATGGTTAGAGCAGCCATGGACATACAACAACAACCAATATTCGATCACGGGAGGCCTCTGCTTCTCGCTGTGGGGTTCATTGTAGTGGGAGTCGGCGTCATCGGTGCGCTGGCCTTTCACGAGTCCCCCCTCGTGCGCACGGGAATGATAGAGGCCACCGAGTACGATGTGGCTTCGAAGATTCCGGGTAGGATTTCAAACGTGGCCATTCGCGAAGGAGACGAAGTAGTTGCAGGCCAAGAGCTGTTCCGGCTCACCGACCGGGAGGTGGTTTCAAGAGTCGGACAGGCTCAGGGGGCTGTCGATGCGGCCAAAGCTCAGCTGGACATGGCCCTGAACGGTGCTCGTCCGGAGCAAGTGGCAATGGTAGAACGCAAGCTCGAAGCGGCCAGAAGTCTCTTCAATCTCGCTGAGGCTACTCTGAACCGCATGCGGGCATTGCATGCGGACAGTCTGATCGCCGACCAGGAACTCGATATCGCGATTCAGAAGTACCAGGCGGCACTGGCCGGAGTCTCGGCCGCCGAGGCAGAGTTGTCGATGGTTCGAACTGGAGCACGGTCTGAAGAGCGGCGAATGGCGCGAGGACAGTACGACCGAGCCCTGCAGGCGAGGGCAGAGGCAGAGTCCTATTTGGAGGAAACCGTCGGGCTGGCTCCTGCTACAGGAATTGTGACCCGAGTATATGCCGATGTCGGGGAACTAGTGGCGGCCGGGTATCCGGTACTCTCCATCTTGGATCCCAGCGATTTCTGGGCCGAACTCAATGTGCCGGAGACGGAACTTCACCTCCTCGGGGTCGGCGATACTGTCCCCGGAACGATCCGTGGCCTCGACCAAGTCGTCGATTTCCAGGTTGAAAACCTGGCTGCCATGGCTGACTTTGCAAACTGGCGCGCCCAAGACGATCGGGGCACCTTCGAAGTCCGTTCGTTTACGGTGACCCTTCGTCCTGCAGAGCCCGTGGCTGGGCTTCGGCCTGGGATGACGGTCCAGTTCGTGCTCCCCCAAAGTTGACTGGCTGTATGTCTTCCCGGTTCAAAGGATACGGAAGATTTGGCTCAGGATGCCCTGGGCTTCAGAGCCTTTGCATGCCTCTTCTCACGGCACTGGCGCTTCCCCTTGTTGCTTGGAGTGTGATCGCCCTGACCTTCCGACAGCCGATCATCCATGATGTTCCCGTGGTCGTTGTCGACCATTCAAACTCACCCCTATCCAGGACTCTCATAAGGAACCTCGACGCGACTCAGGTGCTTCGAGTCGCGAATGTCTCCTCCGAAGAGGAGTCCACATTGGAAACGGTCCGCAGGGGAGAGGCGATACTGGGAGTAGTTATCCCTCGGGACTTTCATAGGGATGTGGTAGGTGGTGTTTCTTCGGAGGTAACCATTCTTGCCAATGGTGCACAACTTCTCTACTCCAAAGTCGCGTACCGGTCGGTTGCCACGTCTGTCACAACCTTGTCTGCTGGCATTCAGATCAGACGGATGCAGGCGACGGGTATGGCCAGCGATGAAGCGTACGCGCGGGCTGTCCCCGTACAGACAACCATTCACGCTCCGGGAAACAGCTGGTACGACTACGGGATTTATCTGATCCCAAGCATGGCCATGGCCATACTTCAGATGTCTGTAAGCTTCAGTGCACTATGGCTTTTCCGGGAGCACGGTGATCGGAACACAGTACTACTACCAACTCGCGGGTCCAGCGCCCTCGGTGTTTTGTTGGCTCGGGGGCTACCTATTATCGCGGCCAATCTCCTTGCGGTCGTCCTACTCTTTCTCGTGATCTTCCCAATGGCAGGGATCCCGTACGTGCCTGCCTTTTTCTCCCTGTTCTGGCGAACCACCCTGTTCGTTCTGGTATGTGTCGGGATGGGTTCTTTTCTCTCGTTGATCTCTAACGATCTCGTGCTCGCTACTCAGGTGGCGCTGGTCATCAATGCTCCGGCGTTCGTCTTCAGCGGATTCACCTTTCCCCGGTGGGCGATGCCCGACGCAGTCAGGGCCTTGGCCTCGATGATTCCCCTCACTCATTTCCTGGATGGGTTGGTCCCCCTCCTCATGTACAACGCGAATGTGTGGACAGGGATTCCAGGCTTGCTTCTTTTCCTCGTCCTTTTCTGGGGTGGTGTCGTTCTCTTGACCGGAGCGGCCGGTGATCGCCTGCGAGCTCTTACGCACCGATTCACGGAACGCTTGTTTCCTACACGCGCGATGTTGGCCAGCGTCCCAGCCGGACATGATAGGGAGACAGAACGATGAGTGGCCACCGACACTTGGTGTGGAACATCGCCGTTCGCGAGTTCCGGAGGTTGGTGCGCGACCCAAACATGTTCCTAATTTTGTTTGTTGCGCCATTGGCCTATACAGCGTTGTACGGCTCCATATACCTCAGAAAGATCGAGCGGGACGTTCCGGTGGATATCGTCGATCTGGATCGGTCTACGATGTCTCGCAATCTCATCAGAGAGATCGATGCTCTGGAGTATGTCAGGGTGAGGCAGGTAGGCGTTGACGAGGAGCAGGCCAAGGATGCAATGCTCAGGAGCGAAATTCAGGCCTGGGTGTTGATCCCTGACGGATTTGCCCGTGACCTCAACTACGGGCGCAGCACAACTCTGCCGTTGGTATTGTCCCCCGGTCGACTCTTAGTGCTGAGCGACGTGGGGATCGGTATCTCTCAAGCGGCTGCAACCTTCGGCGCAAGAATTCGCGCAGGAGTGCTTGCCAGGGAAGGAACGCCAGTTTCGCAGAATCCGAGCTACGCCACGCCGATTGGATTTACTTACACGCCCTTGTTCAATCCATGGCTTACGTACGGAGACATGATCCTTCCGGCCCTTATGGCGGTGATTTTCCTGCAGTTGGTCTTCATTGGGGCGGCGGCGGCAACCGCGAGTGAATCGGCGTCGAATACGTGGGCAGGACTATTTGCCAATTCAGGCGACGAGGTCCGCTGGGCCGTTGCCGGAAAGATGGTGATGTTTGTGGGTGTGTTCCTCTGCTTCGCCGCATTGCTCAGGGGCACGGTCATTCCGCTCTTCGACATACATCTCGGCGGAAACTGGCTCATTCTTCTTTGCCTCCTGTTTCTGGCGTTTTGGGCCGCGTCGGGAATGGGAATTTTCCTTGGTAGCTACTTCCGGTTTCGGACGACGGCCTTCGTCGTCCTCGGTTTCACGAGCTATCCATTTTTCTTGCTCAGCGGTTATGCGTGGCCGGAGGCCCAGATGATGCTCCCGCTACGATTGCTGTCCCGGCTCCTCCCCACGACGCCGTTTCTACAGGGGATCAACCTTCTCACTCAGATGGAGAATGGGTGGGAGGTTCTCCTGCCGCACCTTTTGAACCTGTTGGTGCTCGGCGCGTTGTTCTCGGTTCTGGCCTGGATGAGGTTCCGACGGATGCAGCACCAATATGTATTAGCCGTGGAAGAATGCAGATGAACGCGGGTTGTCGGTTGAGCAGAGTTGGAAACTGAAGCTTGTTCTGGGTGCTTCCGCGACCAATCGACCAGCTCACCTTCTCAAGCGTGCGTTGAGTTGACAGTACCCTCCTGATCCTGAACCTTCATCACATGGTCTGCACTGTCCGGCTCGAGGATGGGTTGTATTGTCGGGCAGTCTACAGTTATCCGGAGGTTCGTTGTCATGCCCAAAGTCAAAAGCTTCCAGCCGTTCGCCCGCACGATTGTCGCAATCCTAGCCGTTCGGCTGTTTGTGCCACTGCCCCCCGGCAATGATGCGCTTTTGGCTCAGCAGGTGAATGAGCCTCTGCCCATCGACAAGCTGCTGTCGATCGGGTCGGTTGTCGGGAGTGACATGGTCCAATGGTCCCCGGACGGAACACAAATAGCCTTTTCGTCCGGTCTCGGCGGTGGCGGTTTGATGTCTGTGTCGCCTGACGGTGGATTCCCCGTCAGAATCTCTGTCGATTTGGGTGGTGCGGGTCACTTCCTTGCTCCTCAGATGCCCTCGTGGTCTCCGGACGGTGAATGGATAGCATACGTGTCCACGAAGACCGGCAGCCAGGAGATCTGGCTTTGGTCCGCGAGTTCCGGGCGTGATTCAATGCTCACCAGACTCGGAGGGCGGATCAACTCGTTCACTTGGTCGCCCGACGGCAGATGGATCGCCTTCGCGGGCGACCGCTACGGCAACTACGATATCTGGAAGGTAGAGCTTGCGAGCCGCGAGGTCTTTCGCCTCACGGAGGAAAGTCGATACGAGGTCTTCCCCACGTGGACGCCCGACGGGCGGAACATTCTCTACGTCGAGCTGGACGAGTGCTGGGTCGACCACACGGTGATAGCGATGACCGCGTCCGGTGCCGAGCGTCGGACGATAGTTCAAGACACCGACTTCTTCGACTACCGTGCGGGTGGCACGTTCGGCTATCCCGCCGTTTCGCCCAACGGAAGAACGGTGCTGTTCCGTTCGCATAGGAGCGGCTGGATCAACTATTGGACGGTTCCGCTGGCTGGAGGCGACCCGCAACCGGTGGCACAGGAGGCCGCCAACCAGAACCACGCCCGGTGGTCTCCCGACGGTGCTCACATCTCTTACGTATCGGACAACCAGGGCACCCACGAGCTGCGGGTTGTACAGGTAGGAACCGGGGAGGCGCCTCGCACTCTTGTGGATCCCGGGACAGGCGTTGTGGGAGTACCTGAATGGTCGCCTGACGGCACTCGAATCAGCTACACACTGGAAACACCTACTCGGCCAGGCGACCTGTTCGTCGTGGATGTCAGCAACGGGGACACGAGGCAGCTCACCGTGTCTACACAAGCGGGCAACCTGGAGTCGCAGCTTATTGCCCCGCAGAAGATCGTCTATGAGAGCACCGACGGACTCACGATCCATGCATACCTCTATGTTCCGCCAGGTAACCGACGGGGGAATCAGTATCCGGCAATCATGTGGATACACGGAGGTCCAACGTCGCAGTACAACGATACGTTCCAGGGAAGCGTGCAGTTTTTCGTTCAGCGCGGCTACGTGGTACTGCTCCCCAACATTCGCGGCAGCTCGGGATACGGGAAGGTCTTCGAGGATGCCAACAATGGATGCTGGGGCCACTGCGATCTCGAAGATGTGCTGGCGGGTGTGGACTACCTCGAGGAGCTGCCGTATGTCAATCCGGAGAAAATCGGCATAACGGGAACCAGCTACGGCGGCTGCATGAGCATGTCGGCGGTAGCATTTGCCCCTGGGGTGTTCCAGGCGGCGATTCCGGCGTCGGGATACGGTGACTGGATTCATTTCGTGGAGGAGCAGGAGCTTCGCCACATCAAGCTGCTTGATTATGAGTTTGGTCCGCTCGCGGAGAATGAAACGGTCTATAGAGCCAACTCACCGATGTTCTTCGTGGAGGACGTCACTACCCCGACATTCCTGGTACATGGCGAAGGTTTCTTCCCCGAGTCTCAGGCCTCCTACGAGTTTGCGGCTGAATTGGAGAAGAATTACAAGGTTTTTCGGCGCAAAGCATATCCCAACGAGAACTACTACGTGCGAAGCCGGGTCAACCGACGCCAGATGTTGTTGGACATGCTCCAGTTCTTCGATGAGTTTCTGAAAGACGATGTCGGCGAGTCACATTGATTTGACTATGTCTACTGACGCAAGTACGAACATGTGAATTCTTTAGGAAGAGGGTGGGAATATGAGAACCAATGTTTGTATCGCAGCGGTTGTTGTTTATGCGGCGGGCGTCTTCGGCTTTTCCACCGAACTCGCGGCGCAAGTTAGGTACACCGAAGGCGTGATGTACCAAAGTAGTGTCGGCGTACCGATGATCGCCCACGACAGACAGTCATTCTATGCGGCCGTTGACGCGTATGTACCGGGAGAAGGCAGGACCGGTCGCAAGATCATGCGATTCGACCTGAACGGAGATGTACTGGAAGGCGACGTGCCGACGCTGCCAGTCAATATGTCACCTGACGGCCGTTGGTCGGCATTCATCGGGGAGCGCTCTGAGAGGATTGGTTTATGGTTGTACGATGTCGACCGAGGCGACTACAGGTTCTTGACGCCCGCGCCGGTCAGCGACGCATTTCTCGGGCATACGACAGACAAGAACCTGGTCTGGTCGCCCGACAGCAGGCGCATCGCATATACCGCTGCGGACGAGGAGCCCCGTCCGATCGAAGCGGAGATAAAGGTCATTTCGCGCATTCTGTTCAAGACGCGCACATCGTTCACTGATAATCTCAATACGCATATCTACGTTTTCGACATAGATGGCGGCAGTCCTAGGCAGGTGACCGAAGGCAACTATGACGAGCATTCCCTCGCCTGGAGTCCCGACGGTTCGAAGATCGCCTTTGTCAGCAACAGATCAGCCGATCCGGATGACAATCACAACAACGATATCTGGACCGTAGATCTTTCGAGCGGCAGCATAACCGCAGTAACCCAGACGCCGGGTACTGAGTTCTCGCCGACCTGGTCACCCGACGGCCGTTATCTCGCATACCGTGGCGGTGTGAGGCCCATCAATACGAAGGACAGCCAGGCGGAGAACGCTCAAATCTTCATCGTGCCGGCCGCAGGGGGAGATCCCGTCAGTCTGACGGGGCAACTAGACCGCCGCGTGCGGAGCTACCGATGGTCAGCCAGTTCCGACTTCGTGTACTTCACGGCGAGCAACGAGGGCGCCACACATCTCTTTCGGGCCTCGGTTCCGGGAGGCGAGATCGAGCAGCTGGTCGATGGAGACGTGCGAGTCGGTGGATATGCGTTGAGCGGGGAC
>Ga0180432_10007556_pt1 | contig 13766 bp, 14 predicted proteins | sample SS_ome_10_FD_132414 | JGI IMG/M metagenome (GOLD analysis project Ga0180432, IMG submission 132414) | Hypersaline lake sediment archaeal communities from the Salton Sea, California, USA - SS_1_MS_2 metaG | ecosystem: Environmental > Aquatic > Non-marine Saline and Alkaline > Hypersaline >...
CACCCGAGGGGCGATTCGGTGTCACCCCGCCAGCCATCTTCAGCCGAGATGTAGTGCTGACAAGGAATGTTCGTCCATCGAGCCGACCCCTTCGTCCATCGAGATGTTGCTGACTTGGAATGTAGATCCGCCACTCAGGTGGGATGTTCGTCCGCCGAGAACCCCCGAGAATTTTTCATGGTTCGCTAAGGTTCAAAGCGATGCCGACCCGACTCCAGCGGATCTCGACCGAAGATGTCGATCTCAACCGCCAGACCCGAAACGCCTTTGAGGCTGACCCAGGGTCCTATCGGATCCCCAGGTCATTGGGGATCACGCGGAACAACCGTCTGGGGTCGCAGAGGCATCTTGCACGCACAGCAGTAGGCGCGGCACGCAGGGAGCTGGAAACGCAGGAAGCGGAGACGCGCGAGCACACGGCGAGGTGGGCCGACAGGGCTCTCGCAGAAGAGGTAACGCGCGGCGCAGCGGACTGGACGATCACAGAGCACGGGGAGATCGAACGGCGGAGTGCACCAGCGTTTCTGGAGGACACGACGATCGACGAGTACCTCACAACGGTGCGCGGTACGGCGATGTGCGAGCTCGAGGCCTTCAACCTCAGGGTCTTCGACATCGAGCCCAACAACCTTGTTGCGTTCATGGCGCGCAACCCCGTGACGGGGGAGATCCGCCGAGACGCTCAGGGTCAGCCGTTTGTCCCATGGGAGACGTTCCACATCAAGCTGGGCCGTGTCCTTCATGCGATGCTGGGCGAGTACGGCTTTCCGCCTGGGAGCTTCTGGGTGATCCAGTTTTTGGACCAGGGAACCGACGCGGTGCTCGCGAGCCTGTTCAACACGAACGAGCCGACGATCGAGACCATCCTTGGGACGCTCGACGATCTCGAGTTTGGGATCTCCGAGGGGAGCGACATCATTCACGAGACCTACGTGCGCCTCATTGTCGGAAACCCTGGGACGGGGGCTGGAGGATCAATCCCGCCGCACCTCAAGGGGAAGCGATGCGTGTGGTCGCACAAGGGCGACGGGTTCTGCGCCGCAGCTTCCCTCGTGATGTGCGCCGCAACGGTCAACGAACGGAAGAACCTCAACAGGCGCCCCAATGCGCTCGAGGGGAAGATCAAGGATCTCGTGGACTCGACGGGACGCCCACACCCAATCTGGGGGTTTGACGATCTCGAGGCCGCTGGCATCCAGATGGGTGCGCAGATCTTGGTGATCGACGCGTACGCGATGACGCTGATCTACGAGACGCCAACGGAGATGGCGACCAAGTACCACCTCATCCTGGACCAGCAGAAGCAGCACTTCATGGCCTGCTACAGTCCGACGGGGCTGTCGACGAAAAAGGCGTGGTGCGGGGAGTGCAGGAAGTTGATGGGGGAGGGCCTCATCAACAAGCACAGGTGCGGCGACAACAGCTGTTGGGCCTGCAAGAAGGGGTTCAAGAGCGAGGACGAGCTCAATGCGCACTTCAAGACATCCGAGTGGTCCCAGTGCGACGCGTGCTGGCGAAAGATGCCGACAGAGTGCCACGAGAAGCACGTCTCGGTTTGCAAGGGCGCTTGCAAGAAGTGCCCCGAGTGCAAGGAGACGTTCTTCGACAGCGCCTGCTCCTCACACCAAGACGCCATCAGCGTCGCGGATCACAGGGCGGCCTGCGGGCTCGGACACAAGTGGTGCAACATCTGCAAGAAGCTCGCACCCAAGGAGCACAGGTGCACGATCACGCGGACCGACGAGAAGTACGACCACGAGAAGGACAAGCGCAAGCTGATGGTGTTTGACATCGAGTCGGCGCGCGCGCCAGATGGCGAGCAGAAGCCCACCTTTGTGAGCGTTCGCGAAGTCCCCAAGTCAAAGGCTGGCGAGGGCAAGGAGGCGTACACGACTCGGCTCTTCGCCGCGCTCAGGGAAACCGAGCCCCTCAGCTTCGATACGCTCGAGGAGTTTTGCAACTGGGCGTGCACGCAGAAGCTGACGGACTTTGTGGCGCACAACTTGCGAGGGTACGACGGGGTGCTCATCCACGCGTACATGCGGTACAAGCTCAAGATCAAGACAAAGCCAGTGCTCGCAGGACTCAAGGTGATGACCTTCAAGTTCGGGAGCAACAGGATGATCGACAGCCTCAACCACCTCGCGTCGAGCCTCGCGGGGCTCCCCAAGACGCTCGGGATCAAGATCGAGGGGGTGGAGAAGGACCACTTCCCCCACAAGATCAACACGACCGAGAACCGCAACTACAGCGGTCCACTTCCACCTCTGAGCGCTTACGAGCCCGACGAGCAGAGCTGCAACATCGAGGAGCTCAAGGAGTGGCACGAGGCCGAGAGCGCCAAGTACGACGAAGACAACCCGTGGGTCCTCAAGGAGGTCGAGGCGCGCTATTGCCACCAGGACACGCTGGTGCTGGCGATGGCCGTGGGCGAGTACCGTCGGCTGTGCATCGAGATGACCGAGATCGATCCGATCAAGTCGACAACGATCGCCTCGTTCTGCATGAAGGTGTTCCGATCGAAGCACATCCCGATCGAGGGCATCCCAACGCTGAGCAAGGAGGAGAGTGCCTTTGCAAGGCGAGCCCTCAAGGGCGGGCGCACCGAGGTGTTCAAGACGTACGTCAAGGCGCCGATGGGATACGACGACGTTGTGAGCCTCTACCCTTCGAGGCAGTTCTTCGAGACGATGCCGTACGGGGTTCCTCGGATCTTCAAGGGTGACGCGATCCCAGCGGACTGGCTCGAGGGTGTGGGCTTTGCAGAGGTCGACGTGACGCCTTGCAAGACGGTACCAGGAGTGGCGCCCAAGGACTTTGTACCACTCCTCGGAGGGTACAGCGATGACGGGAAGCTGCGGTTCGACACGACGTCGAAGAAGCGTCAGGTGTACACGCTCGCCGAGCTCTCCAAGGCGGTCGAGATTGGGTACGTCATAGACGCGGTGTACGAGGTGCACCTCTACGAGGGGCGCGACGACATCTTCAAGTCGTATGTAAGCACGTTCCTCAAGGTCAAGGTGGAGAGCTCCAAGCCGCCGCGAGATGCAGACGCGACGATCGAGGAGCACCGCAGGGACTTTGGGATCGAGCTGGACCGCGAGAAGCTGATGGCGCCTGAGAACAAGGGGATGCGGAGCTTGGCGAAGCTCGCGCTGAACAACCTGTGGGGTAAGCTGGGACAACGAGAGCTCCCAACCACAGAGTTGTGCGATCAGGTGGCGTACTTCAAGCTGATGACGCGATTCCGAAAGGGCGAGATCGAGATCGAGTCGATCGCCGTGGACAGGGATCTCCCCAACAGCGTCTCGGTTACCTACAAGGAGCTGACGCGCAAGGACGAGATGGTGCGCCTCAAGAACCACGTGGGGATCGCGGCATACGTGACCTCGACGGCGCGGCTCAAGCTGTACGAGCGGATTGGCGATCCGCAGCTGGCTGGGAAGATCGTTTATTGCGATACGGACAGCTGCGTGTACATCAAGAGCGACACGTACAGCCCTCCACAGGGTAGGGCACTCGGAGAGTGGGAGAGCGAGGGCGACGATTTTGACGAGTTTGTCGCGCTGGCGCCCAAGGTGTACGCGATCCGAGGCCCAAGTCAGTCGATGGTGAAGACCAAGGGGTTTCGGATGACGAACAGGGCCAAGCAGCTCATCACCTTCGAGTCGCTCAAGGAGTGCCTCGACGATTCGGACAAGCGGATCACGGTGCCATACGCCAACTACTTCAAGCGAACCAAGCACGCGATCACGGTGGTCCCGATGGACAAGGCCCTGGGATACAAGCCCGAGGGGTCAAAGCGTCGCATCATCCCAGGGAGTCGAGATCTGGCTCCTTGGTAATCATTTCACTAAACTCAGCTTCACAAAGAACGACGTAGGCGGGACGGGGCGGGAATAGGGTCCACGCGAGATAGTAATACCAGCAGATGCCAGATTCCCACAGGTGATAGCGGACGGCGTCCAGCATAAGCGCTTTTCATAAGACAAGGATCGACACAAAATGCCCGACCCATGGGAAAAATTACGGTAATGTTCACTTGTAAAGCGATGTCCACCTGCGAGGTAACGGGCCTTGTGGCGCACTGGGAGGTGACCTTCGATGGCGGTCGTGTCGCGTGCTTCAACGGGGTCAGGAGCATGACCAACTACCTGCGGCAACAGGGCTGCAACATCACACAGAGCAACTTCTTCGACCTGGAGCGCGGGGATCCGCCGTCGGAGAAGCGGCTGGAGAGGTTCCGCCGTGTGGGGATCAAGAAGATCTACAAGGTGCGGGCGGAAAAGTACATCATGGACGAATGAACGTTTTACTTTGACTCGATGGAGGCGACGACCATGTCGTGGGGCGCAAAGCAGATCTTGAGCGAGGCCTGCTCGGACTTGGAGTACAGCTTGAGGGTGTGCCGCACGCCCAGGTAGTCGACGGCCTCGATGCGGACCGTGAGCTGCGAGATCGGCGCGTCGCCAGTGAGCTTGATCCAGCGGCAATCGCCAAAGTTGGCGTTGTAGAACTGGGTGGTGGCGCCTCCCGCGTTGGACAGGTCGGGCTTGAAGTCCGTCAGGATCTTGGCCTGCTCGTTGCTCTTGGTGCTCTGCACGTACTCGCCAGCCGAGGGTAGGTCGCTCAGCACGATGATCGAGACGATGCCAGGGAAGGCCGCAGTGAACGCGGGCGCGACCGTCAAGCTCGTTGTAGCTGGCGCCGCAGGTGCGAGACCAGTGGCGTAGACCGTCGGCGCGGGGTCGTAGTTCTTGCCGTTGGAGAACATCTGGAGCCAGTAGTCCTCGCCGTTGGCGTCAGGAGTCCCACCCACAGCGGTCATGGGGTACCAGTCCCAGCCCTTGACCAGCGGGTACGAAGCCGCGTTGAAGAAGATCCTCACGTTGTCGGCGGGAAGAGGCTGCGACGACTCGTACAGCGAGTACGGGTAGACGTTGAGCGACAGGGAACCGTCGGCCTCGATCGAGTAGAACGGGACCTCGGCCGCGTTGACGGTCGAGCCTGCGGCAATGAGCGCGGCGTACGCCTCGGCCATCATGACGTTGAGCTGCTTCACGAGGACCGAGTAGTTCCAGAACGCGCTGTAAAAGTCCTTGGGCTGCGTCTGGTGGAGAACAGCGTCAGCGGGGAGGTAGGGGAGCTTCAGGTAGGCGCGACCGCGATGAACAGCGCCACTGATGTCCGACTGGAGCGTCACCGAGTAGATGGTGCTCACGCCGTCGGTCGAGGGGAGCTGCATCTCGGCGATGAAGACTGGGACGTCCATGTCGAACACGAGCCTGAAAACGCTCGCGTAGAAGTCCTTGGCCTTGGGCACGATGGCTCCAGAGCGCGAGATGTGCTTCTCCGCGTTGATCCAAGCGATGGGCTGCGTCTCCTCATCGTACTCGGCGTTGTTGATCTCCGCGTTCAAGTAAATAGGGCCCGAAGTCGCCATCTTTGATATCATGGGTGGGCACAATTTTTCTGAATCCATACCCTATCAAAGACGCAGCATGGCCATGGCCAAGTACCAGACCGTGAAGGTGGTTGATGACCGCATCAACGTCGACGCTCCGAGGTTCCTTGTTACCGACGAGGGGCCGAGCTCCTCGACCTACCAGGTGGTGACGCCTGCGGATCCGAGCTCGCTGAACCCCGTGTTCACCGTGCAGCTCCCCTCGAACTCGACGGGGCTGAACCGCAAGATGTTCTGGCGGATGCAGGGCCAGATCGTGATCACGGGGACGGATCTCGAGCAGCTCCAGTACGCTGATCGCGTGGCGTTCCGCCAGTTCCCGATCCAGAACGCGTGCACGAGCGTGCAGGTCCAGGTCAACGATTCGACCGTGTCGATTGGTAACCTCTCCCAGATCATCTCGGGTCTGCTCCGCAAGGGCGTGACCTCCAAGACGCTCGGCGGCACGCTGTCGGACGTCAACTGCGCGCCCGACCTGACGTCGGACTACCAGGACGCGATGGGCGCCACGGGCATCTTCGAGCCGCCTGGCAACGCGCCGTACTCGAACTACTCGGCGCAGTCGCGCACTCAGGGGTTCACCTCGTTCACTCCGTCGCCTGCGACGGCCGCGACCACGATGACCATCGCGTTCGACATCGTCGAGCCGCTGGTTGCGCCGCCGTTCGAGTACGGTGACGCCGCGTCGAGCAAGTCGCTCTTCGGGATCAACACCCTCCAGATTTCGGCCAACCTTGGCAACGTCGCGCGGATGCTCTCGATCGCGCTCGGCGGCACTGCGGCCACCATCTCGAGCGTCGCTCTGACGCCGTCGGTCCAGCAGCTCCACGTCAACTACGTGACGCCGAAGGATCGGTCGGTGGTCGACCCGCAGCGCGAGTACCTGTACGGCTTCACCCAGGCGCAGTCGTTCATCTCGACCCTCGACAGCGGCACCGTCGCTGCGGGCGCCACTACCACGGGATCGTCCAACGTGGTCGACCTCAGCGTCGTGCCCAAGGGCTTCCTGGTGTGGGCCTCGTACTCCGAGGTCGATCGCGCCAGTGCGTCGCAGTCGCTTCCTGACATCTGCTTCCCGATCCAGAGCCTGTCGTGCTCGTTCATGACGCGCTCGGGTCTGCTCGCGGGTGCCACGGCCGACCAGCTGTACCAGATGAACTGCAAGAACGGCGTGGCGTACCCTGCGTGGGCGCACCACGGCGATCAGCTCGTCTCGAGCGGTGCTTCGGCGCCGTACCCTCGGGGCGCGGGCAACGTGCTCTACATCGATACCGCAGGCGACCTCAGCCTGCCCGACGGTGTGAGCCCTGGCATGTCGATCCGCTCGCAGTTCTCCATCGACTCGATCACAGTGCTCAACCCGTCTGGGAGCGGGTTCACCGCGCCGCGCCTGTTCGTGGTCGCCCTCACCGAGGGGCTCATGTCCAACAAGGGCGGTTCGACCTCGATCATGCTGGGCGGCGTCGCTGGCAAGGACGACGCGTCGGTCAAGGACGCCCCGTCCGTCATGCGGTCCGAGCTCGTGCGGCTCGGCGCCAACGGCGGCTACGGTGGTGGGTTCTGGGACTCGCTCAAGAAGGTTGCGCGATCCATCATCCCAGCGCTCGCCCCAGTCGCCGCCAAGGCGCTTCCGCAGTACGCGAGCGTCATCGAGCCTGCGGCGCATCTCGCGACCAAGGCCCTCGGCGGAAAGCGCCAGGCCAAGAGCCGCCTTCGCGCCCTCATGGACAAGTGAGGTCACGGTCCATCCAACATCAAGCAAGTAAACGCAGTATGAAAAATTACGTGGGTGCTACATAGAAAGAGTACCATGGCGTCGCGCTCAATCTTCCGTGGGCAGCCAGTCCCTTACCAGTTTGACCCCTCGGAGCCCACGTCCGACCAGGACGGCCGCATCCTCGCGTGGAACGACACGACCAAGGACATGACGCTGACCGACGCGCCTGTCCTGGGCATCAACAGCACGGACGGGAACATCCTCATCGACTTTGTCGAAGACGGCGGTTCTGGGGTCTTCGACTCGGCCACCGCCGTGGGGTACACCCTCACGATCGCGCCAGGTACGACCACCCGTCGCCTCGTCTTCAGCGGGATTTCGAGCATGGCCACCAACCTGACGGGTGGGGGCGACAAGCTCACCGTCACGATCCCAGCGGCCATCTCGGGGAGCGCCGTCGATGCCTTTGTGGGGTCCACACAGCTCGTCAACAACGGGGTCATCTCGTACGGCCACATCTACGTCAACGGGACCACGCTCACGATCGTCAGGGACTCGGGTACCTTCACCGCTGGTCCCGCCGCCATCAAGGCGTTCAGCATCTTCTACCAGTCGTGAATAAAATCGTGCTTTCTACATATCAAACATGGCGTCTCGCTCGCTCTGGGGTGGCCAGGCACCCAAGTACAAGTTCCCCACCGAGGTTCTTGAAGAGTACGACTGTCACGCCCTCGTCTACGACGCTGCGACTTCAGGCCTTGTCTTTACGCACAACCCCGTCATCTCCGACGCCGCAGTTCCACACGGGACCACGTGCACAGCCACAGAGGATGGTGGCGCTGGCGAGTTTGACTGCGAGATTGTCGAAGCGCATCGCTTCAACCTCGATCATGGGCATGGGCGCGTCGGCCTCTTGATCGACTCGTCGCCGACCACGGTCAATCTTACGGGTGGTGGGAGCACCATCACCATCGCGCTGCCCGCAGAAATTGCGGCGCTTTCTGGAACATCGCCCGTTTGTGCCATTGCGACGGTGACCGACACCGTCTCGCGCGCGCCGTGCTACCTGTTCATCAGCGGTTCTACCCTCACGCTTGAGCGCGTGGGCGGCACCTTTACCGCTGGAGCCGCTACTATCGATGCGTTTAGCGTCGACTACTTTGCCGAGCCAGTCTGATAAATTTTGTGGGTCTTGTACTATGAAAGAACGATGGCGGCTCGCTCCCTCTTTGGTGGACAGCCTCCCGAGTTCAAGATCGACGGCGCGCAACCCCCCTCGACCTCTGGTTCGTTCCCTCTTGTCTACGACGCTGCTACCAACGAGGCGTCGTTCAGCGATGCACCTGTGATTGGCGCCGCAACGGCGAGCGACGGGACCACGGTCGTACTGTCCGAGTCGGGCGGCTCTGGTACGGTCAACATGCAGTTCAACCGCGCGTACCAACAGCTGGTCAAGTTCAACGGCGACGCGCTCATCAACCTGACCCTCTCTGGTGGGAACTCTACCGCCAACCTCACGGGCGGCGGGACCCAGCTCGAGCTGACCCTCCCATCGGATCTCGAGACCGATCCTGCCCTTGTGATCTGCGCAGGCGTCGTCACCGTGAACGACGTGGCTGGTGCGCACCTGTGCTTTATCGAGGTGAGCGGTACGGCCCTCAAGGTCGTGCGCCAGTCGGGAACATGGTCGGCTGGCACTTGGTCGATCGCCTCGTGCAACATCACCTACCCGCGTCTCGCGTAATAATTTTCGGAGATGTGCTAAGTAAAGCTGAACCATGAGCGCCCGTTCCCTGTGCGCTGGACAACCCCCGCAGTACACCCTCCCTCATGCAGCTGGCGCCGCTGGCACGGTTCTCGTCTCCGACGGGGAAGGTGCGGCTACCTACGATGCTCCTGGTGTCGTGAGTACCGTGGGCTTCACCGTCTCGGACGCTGTGGGCCAGGTGGGCACTGGTACCGCCGATGTGTGGACCCAACCGATCGCCGCTGGCGGCTTTTGGGCGCAGATCGCAATCCGCGAGTCCAATCTCTCTGGCGTGACCTCGGGCACCATTATGCACATCGCCTGGGACTCGCCCGTCCCTCGCCCGAACAACGGGTACATGACGTGCAATGCGGCGATCGACGGCCCGCCTGGGACGATCAAGGTCGGCACGCTCATCCACAACGTGGCTGGCGGCGACAGCGACATCTACTGGGGTGCCGCGACCACTGCTGGCGACAACGGCCTCATGGGCATGTCGCTGTCCTTCTACGGCACGCAAACCCTGTAGTTTTGGGGTTACTACAAGTAAAAGCAAGATTTCACACACCTACCTACGACTCTACCTACTACCATCCGTAAACGTTACTCTTTTTACTTGTTGAATCACTTCATGAGATCCAGAAGCGACGTCTTCCGCGCGACGTACCGCTCCTCGCCGCGCCGCTCGTCGGCACGGTCCTTGGCCGTCTGCGCCTTCATGCCGCCATGCTTGGCCGCCCAGTACGCCTTCATCGCCCGCGACTCGTCCGCGCGATCCTTGGCCGTCTGCTTCTTCCAGCCCTTGGATGCGTCAGGGTGGTCACCCCACCACCGCCGCATCCCCTCGGACTCGTGCTCGCGGTCCTCGGCCGACTGGGGGTGCCAGTGCTCGGCCGCATCAGGGTGCTCGGCCCACCAGCGCCGCATCGCCTCGGCCTCGTCCGCGCGATCCTTGGCCGACTGGGGCTTCATGCCACCGTGCTTGGCCTCCCAGTACGCCTTCATCGCCCGCGACTCGTCCGCGCGATCCTTGGCCGTCTGCGCCTTCATGCCGCCATGCTTGGCCTCCCAGTACGCCTTCATCGCCCGAGACTCGTCGGCGCGGTCCTTGGCCGTCTGCTTCTTCATCCCGCCGTGCTTGGCCTCCCAGTACGCCTTCATCGCCCGCGACTCGTCCGCGCGATCCTTGGCCGTCTGCGGCTTCATGCACGAGCAGGCTCCGCCGAGGACAGCTCCGCCGAGGACAGCTCCGCCCAGGGTAGCCCCTCCGAGGACAGCACCTCCCAGGACGGCGCCGCCGCGCTTCCCCTTCTTGCCGCCCTTGAGCGCCACGGCCGCAGGGCTCTTGCCACCGCGCTTCGTCTTGCGCGTCTTGACGAACTCGTTGAAGTCGCCAGCCGCCGCGCCACCGTACTCGTCCAGGAACAGATCCGAGATGTCGAGCGACGGAATCGCCTTCTGAAGGCCGCGAAAGAGCTCGGCGACTGTGGATCGCGCGACCTCGGCGTCCTGTGCAACGCCACGGTTGATGACGTGCGCGACATGCTTCGCCGCCGCCTCGTTGAGGTTGGTGTACTCCTGAAGGAACTCAGAGTAGGATTGGGCACGAAGTGGGGACATGTGCGGCTTCTCCCGACCGATCGGCCCAAAAGCCTGGAGCGTGTCGTTGCGGTTGACCGACATGACGTCTTTGCTTATGCGTTCTTCGAAATTTTGCGTAGGCATGGCCTTTTCCAAAATCCGAACAATGGTCCACGGCCCGCAGCTATTGGTACCCTCTGGCTGCGACGGGATGTCCATCGTCGTGATCCGCCAGAACTTGCTCGCCAGGGTCTGAAGAGGCCCGTCGAGGTACTGGAGAACGTCCTCACCAGCTGGATCGTAGATCTCGAGCGTCTGGTGTGGGAGCTTGATGAGGCCGATGAAGTGCCCCGATGGATCGTCTGGGGTCGATGGCCCGTTCCTCATCTTGACGTACACGATGAGCGATCCGCCTTCGTTGAGGTACTTGTACAGGAGGTCCACGTCAGATGTCGTAACTTCCTGTTGGTTGATGACCGCTGCTTCCACCCCAAGATCGTCGACGACGCTTTGGAGTTCCGAGATGCTCGCACCTGGAGCGCCGTTGACGACGTCGAGGGCGTCCATGGCCTGGCTTTGATATCATGGCACCCACCAATTCTTTCACCTCGTTCGCCTGCTCCTCGGTCAGGTTGGTGAAGAAGAGCTTCCTGCTCTTGCAACAGCACTTGCTGCACCGCTTCGCCTTGACCGTCATGTAGATGGACTGCGGTGTGCTTGTGGGCTCGAGACAATTCTCGCAAACCCCTGTGGACTTGACTTCGTGCGAGTGGAGGCACCCCATCCTTTTACTCTAGCGCTCTCTTGATTTTCTCCGTCCTGGCCTTGCGATGGTGCTTGGCGAGTGCCTCGATCGTCGTGTGGTTGAGGATCGCGGCGGCGTGCTCCCCGATGACGTACTGCGGCACGTCGTTGATGGCAATGAGCACGCGCCGTCCCCACAACGGGTTGGAGAGCAGGTCGCAGAAGTTCTCTGGGAGTCCTGCGTACTTGTTGATGAGGTACTTGGTGTTCTGGTTGTTGGCGAACTGGGGGAACAGCACCATGTGCGTCATCTCCCCCAGCGAGGATCGCGTGCTTTCACCGTCGGCACCGCGATGGTACACGTTGACTGTGCAGATCCCGTACTTGCGCCCTCGCTCGTGTAGCGCCCTCTTGAAGATGTTGAGGGACTTGGCGACAGGCTTGGGCACGCCCTCGATGTCGTCGAAGATCACCATTGTGCCTTCTGGGTTCCGCAGCTCTTCGATCTCGATCTCGCCGATCGTTTCGTCGGCCTTGATGCGCCCGTCGACGTCTGCAAGGTTCGAGTCCTCCTCCTCGTCGGCCGACACCACGATCGCCTTGCCAGGGTAGTTGTTCACCAGTTCTTGACAGGTTGAGCTCTTCCCACACCCCGACGGTCCAACGACGTGGATGTGCTGAGCCGTCTTGTCGCGGCACTCTGGGATGAGCTGGAAACGCGCGTCCATCCCGATCTCCAGCGCCTCGACCCCGTCGTGCTTGTCGCTGACGACCAGGAAGCACTGACCCTGGTGACCACCAACGACTCGCGCAATTGGGCGATCGCCGTCTTCCAGCACTCGCTTGAGCTTCAGGGACATCCCTATTTACTATGTCTGAGACCGTATTTTTCCGTGTTATTTCTGAACATAAGCTGGCTTTTATGATGCTCTTGTGATGAGGCGTGCTTTCTCCTTGATGAACTCCACGTCCACCAGGATCGTTCTTTCGCGCACCAAGGGCTTGAAGTTCCCGTACTTGCGCGGCGGCCGACGGTAGCAGTGCGTGAATGGGTACTTCTCCACCTCGATGGACGATTTGGTGACGATTCTCGCTTCGTCGTAGTGCTCCTTCACGATGTCCCTCAGATCTCTGGATGAGATGAGGAGGAAGCCGTTGGACACGCCGAAAGCGAAGTGGGTGACGCGCGGCGCGTAGAGCCACCCGTTTCCGAACTCGTTCTCTACCTCGACCCAGACGAGGCTATCCTTGAAGGCCCCGTTGACGCGCTTCCTCGCCTTGACGTCCACACGCAGCTGTTCAAAGCCTTTTTGCATGTGGTAGTCGATGTGGTGCCGCCTGTCCTCGTGCGAGCTTGATTTCCGCACTGCGTACCCCTGGTCCATCATCATGTCGGCGAAGCTTTCTTCAGCTGAGAGGCCTCGCATGTGGCGATCGGAGTGGAGCTCAAAGGGCATCCTCGGTTTACTCATTGTGATACCCGAAAAATTCTCACGGGTCACCAGATCTGGGGGATCACCACCCACTCGCCCCATTTTGTCCGTTGTGCCCCTTCGGTCAAAGGATGCACGATCTCGTCGACCGCATCGGCTTCTTCTTCCTCTGGGGACTCGTCGTCGCTCAAGCAGTACCAGCCTTCGTCCTCGGGGGTTGGGTCCTTGCATGGTCGTTCAGGAGACGGCTCCTCGATCTTTGGTGGCTCTGGGGCTGGATCGGGCTTGGGCTTGGGGTCGGCTGCTGGTTTTGGCGCCACCTGTGGGGCTGGCTTGGGTGGTGACGCTGGCTTGGGCGCTGGCTTGGGCGCTGGCTTGGGCGCTGGCTTGGGCGCTGGCTTGGGCGCCGTCTTGGCCACTGGCTTTGGCGCTGGCTTGGCCTTGGGCGCCTGTGGCTTGGGCTTTGGAGCCTGTGGCTTGATTTGGGCGACCTTACGACGCTGAATACGAGGTGGAACCTTGACGCGTGGCCTCATGTACGCGGGCATGTTGACCTTTGAACTTGGTCGGGCATGAATTATTTTACGCCAGACGAAAGCGCTTCTTGAACGCACGAATGTTGTCTTCGATGTTGTCGCTATCTCCCCAGAGGATCCAACGGCTCAGGGCGCCCGCTGACCTTGGGTTGAGCCAGTTCTCGTTCTTGCGATGCCTGGCGATGTAGAACGCACGCCGCGTCTTGTCGTGGTGGATCGTGTAGTCCGACGCACCCCTCTGCCCAAAGTGAATCACCTCGTGAGGGTTGGAGAAGACCGCCATGAGCTTCTTGCTCGGTCTGGTGCTCTCGTAGAAGCGAACGCTCGCCATTGTCTTACTATGAATACATGCTGAAATTGATGAGATCTCGATGGACGAGGGGGTATGCTCGATGGACGAAGGGGTCGGCTCGATGGACGAACATTCCAAGTCAGCAACATCTCGATGGACGAAGGGGTCGGCTCGATGGACGAACATTCCTTGTCAGCACTACATCTCGGCTGAAGATGGCTGGCGGGGTGACACCGAATCGCCCCTCGGGTG
>Ga0180432_10007557_pt1 | contig 13765 bp, 15 predicted proteins | sample SS_ome_10_FD_132414 | JGI IMG/M metagenome (GOLD analysis project Ga0180432, IMG submission 132414) | Hypersaline lake sediment archaeal communities from the Salton Sea, California, USA - SS_1_MS_2 metaG | ecosystem: Environmental > Aquatic > Non-marine Saline and Alkaline > Hypersaline >...
AGGTATTTTCTGTCAGTTTTTGTTCTGCTATTTTCGGATGGTTTTCGAGATCATACAGAAAGGTCTTTTCTTTTGCCCCCTGTTTCATCGTAGCCTTTAGATCATAAGCCTTTTGGGGGGTATAGAAACCCTTGCCCATCGCCTCATCAATAATATCTTCGGCTTGCTTTAAAATCTTTTTGTCACCCTCAATGGCGTAGGCATTAGAAAGAGACTCCAGCCGTTCCGATACGGTTGCCTGCCCCTCAGAAATAAGGTTATGCATAAACTTTTTACTAATCTGATTGCGGGTTATCAGGGCGGTCTTGTCGTATTCGGCCAGAAACCTCTCTTGTTGCTCCCTGTTTGAGAAATACTTAGTCGCTTCCTCCCTACCCTTTTGTATTTCTTCGTCGTAAGTGATAAAATCATCTTTTCCGCCCGTCCTCAATCTGACCTTACCTTCGGGGTCGGTATAGGAATCGGTATCGGCTTTAATAAGAAGATCCGCCATTTTTCTCTGTGTAAAGAGGCTTGCCTTCGAAGTCTCGACATAGTTCCTTGCCTCATCCATCTTTTTATACGCCAGGGAGGTGGCCTCGCTCATGGCCCTGCCCGCCACCTGTAGCGACTTACCGGCGGTTTCTGCCTGTGTCATGGGGGCATTGGGGGATGAAATGTTTAGCTGTCTCTGTCCGGGTTCAACTACGGGTATGCGCATTACTTACCCACCTTTGTCTTGCCTTTTTCGCTATAAAGTTTAAATCCCGTGTCTACCGCTGTCGTCAGGAGTGTTCCGGCCATTTTCGTCCTTGCCATACTCATAGCAGATTTACCATAGCGTCTTAGCATTTGTGCCTCGCTCCGCTTTCTCCGGGCCATATTTTCAGCGTTCCATTGGTCTATGCTTATCTCAAGTTCAGCATTGGCGATAGAGTCCGTCATAACGTCAAGGGGGGTTCCCGTTAACACGCTGACCCCGCTTTTAGCATATCGGGCGGCCTGGGCCCCCGTAACAGCCTGTAGCCGTTTTCTCTGTCTATATTCATTCAATACAGCACCTTGTCGTATAAAATCGGCCTCTTGCTCCGCTATGTCGGCGTTATATCTATAGGCGGCGCTTGCCTCTTGGCCTTCTTTGTATTGCCCAAAGGCACTTATTCCGCCGCTTATTAGGGCTGCTGCTACCAGTGCGGAAGTTGTCGCTGGCATCACGATACCTCACTCTCTATGATTATGCAGAGAATATCCGCAGGCAATGGCTTGTCTTGCTGTATTATAAGCTCATCGTTTCGGTTCCAGGTCGTTTTGAATGTTTTGCGAATATCCCCCGTATATAAATCTGTTGATGCTTCTCCGTCAACATCGTATATTACATCGTCCACATCGCCTTCAGCGCGCCCAATAGATAAGCCCTGCGTCCTGTCGAGGCGTAGGGCTATTTTATGTATTCTACGAATTTGCATCTGACCCGTTCCTCTTGGGCTTCCATCGGAAAGCTTCATCAATTGTATGGTACCCTTATATGGCAGGCCGCAATGAACAACGGCCGCCTTTGCGGACAAGGTAAGCAATCCCCCTGCCTGAACGGTATAGGTTTCGGTGGATGGAATGGATCCGTCTACCTGGGCCACGACCGTTTCCCCGACCAAATGACTTAATCCCGTAACGGCGTCAGTCATTAGTCGGGCCTCGCCACCAGAAACATACACCCCATAACCATTGCCGGTTGTGGTGTTAACGGCCGCACCAGCTAAAGTTTTTAGGGAAAATGTGTCCGCGTCTATCTTCACTACGGTGTAGATCCCGTTTATCTCTGTGCTCGTTTCACCCGATACATCCGCCAGTATTATGCCGTCAATTTTAACTTGGTCATCGGTTGAAAAGGTATGGTCAGCGATAGTGAAAACGCCGGGGGAGGCGTTAGTCATTGCCGTTATGACTTGAGGATCATCCCTTGTTACGGAAGAATCACAACATATGGCATCCCAGTCATCGTTAAAATTCTCCGTTGTAAAATATTCAATAAAGCGCCTTGTAGAACCATTTATATTTCTCTTAACGACAACCCATATCTGGTCGTCGCTCTCAGACTTTGGTATAACACATATACTCTCAAATTCGCCGTCCCCCATAGCATCATAGCCCGCTATGATGCGTGACCATCCCATGACCTCCTGTTCGGGGTTCCGTGTTAATGCGGCTATCGTGCCATCGCCCCTAACGCACCATATACGGTCGTTAGGCGATTGTTGATGCGCCAAGTCCACTACCGATGTGCCGTCCCGCAAGATGTGCTCAGAAAAAAGCGTCATGTCATTAGAAATCTGAGAATCTAGTTCAAAGCTGTACGATAATTCTCTCATCTTCTGGAAATCCCGTTGGACGTAATAGAGAAGTGACGATATTCTTTTGGGCGGAAGGATAGCGCACCCATAATTGGTATCCCTGGTCACCATGATATTTGTAGGAGTAATAGGTTCCGCGGTTTCACTCGCAGATGCAGAAAAAGTCCCGCCCGTAGTCCCAATACTTAAAACCCCAATTCCCGATACCATCCATCTAATTGCATTTCTCTGCTCGGTCGCAACCTCATAGGCAAAGGAGTAGTCATCGGTTGTAGCGGTTGTGTCAAAAGAGTCATACGCCCCGACATAGCTCCCCCAAAACTTTTGTGGCTCAGAGGCGGTTCTTCCGTAGTAAAGCCGTTGGTCGTGAAAAGCGACGGTTGCTGGATAGCCCCTGTATGCCGAGAAAGCGCCCTCTGCCCAATCAGTAGTGGCCGCAGGCCCCGTATTTAGATCTCCCGCCGACCCATCCGGCTCGGCCTGAACCGTTGCCGTAACGGTGGTGGCATTAGTATAATCTGTAATCTCGACCATCCCGTCTTTAATGCGCCATAAAGACCCCACATGATCTTCATCAAAAATATTTCCCGATGCGGTTAATGTTATGCCCGCACCAGCATCGGCGCTCGGAGTAATAGTCGTCGCTGTGATATTCGTGTCTCTTAGCGGCCCACGCTTGAAACTGACATCTTCTATGGCAAATGAGGTGGCTCCTGTACGAGATAGTTTTCTCGGAGCATAGTCGGGATGCACGATATACATAACGTCATTATTCTGCGCATAGTGTAGGTCAAATAAATCCGCCTCGGCATAAGTAGTTTCAATTTCAGTTGATAAAACCGTAGCCTTTAATTCTAACCTTCTAACCCCCATATAGCTTCCATGTCCCCAATTATCGGCGAACTTAAAAGCATAGTACCTATAAGCCGTTGAATTAGTTACTTCTACATATTGGGGGGAAGCAGCATCTTCGGCGGGGTGCTCGACAAAAGCGGATATATCGGTGGTTAGCTCTACCCAAGTTCCGTCGTTTGCGTAAGTTAAGTCTGCGAAATCAGAAGCCGTATTTGAACCCCAAAACGTAAAATTTTGGACCCCAATATTCTCACCTTCTCCGCTAGCATGATAATTTTCATAATAAATTCTTGTAACAATTTTAGCCGAGCCCAAATCTATATGAAATCTTTGATTCGTAGTTGTTCCGTTGGAACTAAGCCATCCTGCAAGCGCGGAATTACCTGTCACGGATAACGACGGATCGGTGGCAAAATACGGCCAATAGCTTGTGGTGGATTTAGTTGTAGCCTTAACATAGGTATCGCTCTGAGCCAGGGGGTAAGGAGAGGTATTTTGGGTAATATTTACATTGTCCGCATTATTCTCGTAAATCTTGAAATAGAGGTCGCCCGCTTCTACAACATAATCCTCGTCGGCTTCGTGCTGAAAGGGGAAAATGCGCGCTACACCATCGCTTTTTGTTCCAGCGACATACCTGGTGCCGGGCCGGAAAAGCCCGCCCCCTAGTTGACGGACAAGAAAGTTTTCTAGCTTCTTAACCGCAGACTTATACTGGTCAAGGTCGAACCTGCCAAATGCTTTTGGCGACCACTCACCCGATGTCAGGCTGTTTTGCTGTGAGGTAACGTGAGCCATTTAAATTCCCCTGGCCGTTTCCCACTCATCTTGGGTTAGTTCTTCTTCTGTCCCCTCTTGTGAGTCCGTAGCTGTAGCGCGAGGAAGGTCTACTTTTAAATACTGCTCCAATAGATCAGCCGCCTTAGTCCTTGACTCGGTTAGGGGGAAGCATATGGCCGCTGCCAATCTGGTAGCAAGGGCCATCACAAACATAGGTGAATATTCGGTCTCGGTTACATTTCGATATGTGTATTTCATTTTAAGGCTGTCGGTATCGGAATAGATATAACTTCCCTCAAACTTTACAATGGCATCGGTGTCGGAGAAATATGTTACTTTGATATAATCGGAGGGGAGCGAATAAACATATTCAACGTCGTCCTCATCCATAACAATATCTGCTAGCTTTGTGATATAGCCGCCAGAGGAATACTCAGTATATTCGGAACCATCAATGTTGTCACCGTCCGAGTCGGTAAGCTCGAAAGTATCGTCAGCTTTATTGGCTACGGTAAATGTTATGCCGTTGAGCTCGGTCATGCCCTTAACCGATGTGATTTTTACTTCGTCACCGTCAGAGAAGCCATGATCCGCCGAGGTTATGACTACGGGGCTTGCTTGTGTCGCGGCCGTGATCTCCTTAGCGAGCACAACCCTTTTCTGCGCGAAATTCCAGGGATGCTCAGCAAGAACTTCATCTAAGAGCGAAACATAAACGGCGTTTATTTCCCGGCCCTCCGCCGTCGTTGTTTCGCCGAATGTCGTAATGCGCCTGGCCCCTACCGCTGAAAGTGCAAGATTAGCAATGATTAAATCTGTCGCCGCTCCCATAGTCACTCCTTGTCAATTTATCGAGCGATGCCATATAAACTATGAACGGCAAGGCAATAACCGTATGCATAGTAAAATTCACAAGACAGTTCAAGAACCCCGCAAGCACCGCAAGAAATAAAAGAAAAATTGTTTCGTCTCTCAATAGTTTTTTTGCCCGGTCATAAAGAGTAATAAAATATCCGATAACTATAATCAGGCCGACCGAACCAAGTTCAATCAAAGTATTAAGAAACTCATTGTGATAATTTGTCCAGCCCTGACCTATGATTGAATATGTAATCCGTGCAAGATAGGGCGTCTGTCTCAGCCCCCACCCCACTATCGGTTTGCGCTCTACAATCAGATACCCCGTTGCCCATACATCAACGCGGCCCGTGAGACTAAGTAATCCCTTGAGACTTTCATATTTAAAAATAAAAAGGGCGAATAAAAGAATCGCGCCCACAATGATAAAAATAGCTTTTTTCTTCATCTTTACGATAAAAAATATAAGAACTACAATAATTGCGGGAATCATGCCCCCCAGAGAGCGCGAAATCCACAGGCCACCAAGCATGAACGGCAGACCCCAATACCACTGCTTTCTCAGAAAAGCGGGGACACAAAGAGCTAAAAGACCAGAGGCCGTATTACACATATCCATGAAACCAGGACAGTCATACGCAAGGGGGTTTTTGAGGACATAGGCATAAATAAGCGGGTGAAGTTTAAATGTCGCCACCGCCGACGCATCTTTATAGTGTATCGGTAGAATCCCGACCCATGTCCCGTTATACTGAATCAGCATCATGAGGACTTGTAGCAGCCCCACAACGGCGATTATATCGAGAATTGTACCTACTCGTTCAATTGACATATTTTCAAAGAGCAAATGGTAAAAACAGGCATATATAACCACAATGTGGAGCGTAAGAATGTATGCCTTATTGAGCCCGACTACAGGAACGTAGGTGCTTAACATTACGCTCAGTAATGACCATAATGTAAAAGCACCTACCCACCTGTTTTTCAGGAACAGCGCGAAAGCGGCTATAACACACCACTCAGCGACAAATTCCTTATTTGTTCTAAACGGTAAGAGGCCTGGCATAAAAGCCAAGACTCCTACTGCCAGAACAATAAACATGCCTATTTTGAATAATAGGTCTTTTCGCATTTAGTTCCTTGAGTAGTAAAACTCAACGTAATACACTTCAAGGTCTGCTGTTGCGTTTGCGTTCGTGCCAGTGTCAGCATCTGAACGCCAGAAATTAAGGGTAACAATATCATTCGCCGTAATCGTATTTGTCGGCGTAAGTGTTACCTCTTCTGGGGAACCGCCCCCCGTATGGGTTCTCGCAACGCGCGTTTCATCAGTATGCGCTACAGACCACGCCGTGGCATCATCACCAACGGCCGACTGCACCCACACCTCAAAATCAATTTCACACTTTGAGAGATCATTTGACTGGTCAGTCAGTATTCTGAAAGCACCACCCGAAGCGTAGTCAGCGGGAACCCTAAAAGTAACCTGCGCATATGAGGTTTCACCATCTGCCCACACAAGAGCCAGCATGTTATTGTCAATCTCCAGACCCGGCTTTGACGCGGCGTCAGCATAAGCCTGTTGCGATCCGAGGGCGGGCGTTCCACTGGCGGTAATTACAAAATCGGCCAGTGGTAGAACAACAAGGCCCTCACCGCCGATGGTTGCCGTTGAGCCGTCATAAGAATCAACCCAGGCAGAAGGCATATCAAGAGTAGTTGCTTCCCCCTGATATGTACCATTCTCATTTACCCCCACCGCACCAAAGGCAATGGGCGAAATGAGAAACAGCCCGAGAGCAATTAAACTAAATAATATCTTTCTCATGTACATCCTCCGTTTATTCAACCGTGTAATATACGTTGACTATTATAGTCGCGTCTGCGGTGACGACAGTAGTAGCATTATGAACCTTGACTATAATGAAACTGTCAAGGGACGATGAGTCGGTTTCGTCAACCTCATAATTTCTGCCACTTATCTCCGCCGCTTCCGTGTGAACTATAATCGCGCCCGAACAGTCTACTGCCGAAATATACCGATCGGCATCCTCAGCGTCACCAACATCAAGAGTTACACCCGTACCTAATGCCGATGTGTGCAAAACAACATCAAGTACCTTTGCACCTTTTGGTAGCGTATAGCCCATATATATCAGGTCATTCGTTACCTCAGTGCCTACGGCAGTATAGCTGTCCGTCGCTATCCTAACATTCCCGCCGATGAGCCCGGCATCCAGTATATTACTCGGAGATATTGCGAGCGCTTTCGTCGCATTGGTTCCGTAAAAACTCGCCATATTTCTCCTCCTTATTCAATCGTATAAAATACGACTACCGTTATCGTACCTGCGGCCGTGACCGCCGCATCCAGTGTTACTAGTATCTGGTTGTCTGGCGTTGAGGCCGTAGTCATATCGACCTTATATCCGATACCCGTTAAAACATCGGTAAACGCGGTAGCTGTATTATCAGCGGCCTCGTCAACGTATCTGTCGGGGTCCTCTGCATCACCGACATCGGGCGTACCCCCCATTGACGTGCAAACGATATAACCGCCCACCACATACGCGCCCTCTGGAAGCTCATCGCCGAACTCAATAGTATCTCCCGACGATTCCGTCCCGAGACCCGTGTAGGTGTCAATCATACATCTGACATTCCCGCCGACTGTACCCTTGTCGAGAATTGTCGCCGGGGTAATGGCGTCTATGATTGTCTTATTTGCTGCTTTTAAAGTTGCCATGTATATCCTCCCCGGTTAAGCTTCGTAACAAGCTATTTCTACGCATTTCTCCTCATCCATTCTCGTAGCGCCACACGAGAGCGCGGCATATGCCTGTGTCGCGTAATGCTTGGTCGGTATGACATCGAGTTTAGTTGACATGCCGGTTCTCTTGGCAAGCAAAATACCCGACTTCGCCCACGCGAGGGCTGTCCGTGTCGTACTAGAAAGGGTGAGTCTTTGTGTCCTGATAAATTTAAAGCCCATGAATGTATCAACCTTACCTTCAACAAGGGCCTTTACGGAGTTATAGTCAATTGACTTGACTTCGGTCGTGTTCAGGAGGTCCGAGATCTGGCTTGCGGCGCAAGCTATATATCTTTCCTCCTCGGGATCTACGTCAGCGGCATCTAAAAGCTCTTTTGCGTTAATGAGTTTCGATATTGTTAGCCCTGTCGAGCCCACAGCTATCTGATTAGCGGACGTAAACGTGGTAGATGTCCCGCCTGCTTTTCCCGTATAAGCTGTCCCCGAAAAAGCGTCGATTATCAGGTCATCTACTTTCCTACCTATCGCCCATACTCCGGCCCGCGTGAGTCCTGACGTCGGGTCAATCAGCATGGAGAGCTTATCTTCCTTGTCTATCAATTTCGCCCAGTATAAATCCTGAAACGACACTCTGCGCCTCTTGTAATCATCGACCGCGTACTGAACGTCGACATTGCGGCTTACTTTTACATTGGCAGTATCTTCACCATACTGGTCAAAATATTCTTCTTCACCGTATGCACCCGTTTCAAGCCTAACCGCATTTTGGAGCCGTGACCCCTTCTGCTGGCTTAGTAGCTCAAACGTAGTGCCGAACTGTTTAACAAACGCAGTTGTTATAGCAGCCATCTAGTCACTCCTTGTTTAAGTTAAAATTATGCTTTTTAAACAGGAGTGTCCTTGCGGGTCCTGTACTACGACTGAAGCGTCGCTTACTTACGGTTCGGGGCCCAAGGGCTTATCCTCACCGCTCACTTGCGGGTAGCTTCCCTACTTTGTTTCTTCCGGTTCAGGATATGCTATTTTATTTAGCTCTAACATATCCTTCACCGCTTCATCATGCCCCGGCCCTGTCTTATGAAACATGTGGTCGGGGTTGCTTAGTATCTCATTAATCTTTCGCTTAGCATCTGCCGCGCTACCTTCCGTCCTGGTTCCGCCAAGCGTAAAATTATCTTCTGAGAATTTGTCGGCTATTGCGGCAAGGACCCTCAAAACGGTGGGATTGTTACCCAAATCACCAAAAGCATCCCTGGCGCCGTTTCCGCCGAATTTGTCAATCATGTTCTGGGTGCGCTTTACCTTGGTTTCATAATCAGCACCCCACTCTCCACGCAATTTCGTCTCGGCTTCCTGTCTCCCTCTCTCCGTAGCCTCATCACTCTTAGTTAATGCCTGGGAAAGCGAAGAAAAATACTCCTGCCGAATGCCTGCGGCCTGTTTTTGCGTCAGGCCATGCTTGTGTGTAAACGCCCGAAATCCGGCTTCCATTTCAGGGGTAATCTGTAACTTGGGGTGTAAGTCTTTGAGCTCGTCAAACTTGTATCCGTCGGGGTTATCCGGCCTGCCGAGCGCTTTGTAGAACTTATCTACTTCTTCTGCTTCGGCATTTTCGCCGGGGAGGATGACTCCTTTGGCGCCTATCAACTTCTGCGCCTCGGAATAGCCCTTTGCTAATTCACCGACAGTTTTGTATTTGCCTATTGGTTGGTCTTTATAGGTTTCGGGGATCGCCATTGACTCAAACTCGGTTTCCCCCCCGCCACCGCCATCTTCTACAATATTCATGGGTCTCAAGTATCCTAATGGGTTGAGAGTGTCCAAAAACATTTACTACCTCCTTTTCCTTCTTCTGCTCCTTGGTTGACCTTTTCCCCTACCACTACCGTCAAACCTGCGCTTACCACCGCATCTACCTCTACCCCTCGCCATTGGTAACCTCCTTTTTTTCTACCGAGTTTAGAAGACGTGAGATAATGCTTACATAGGCACTTCTCTGCCCCTCCTGGAAGTCGTTTGTTGCGGGTATATATTCATGCAACCTGTTCGCCAAATCGTGCAATACCATTTCACCATCGGGCGTTGAAAAAACGCGATAATACAGGCCGTTTAGTTCATTGTTGTTTAGCTTAGATAACTTAGTATTTAAATCATTAACTCGCTTGAGGTGATCTATCATTTATCCCCCCGGCTTGCATCTGTTATGTCCTTCCCTGCTCCGGCGGCAGTCGCTACAATTTCAGCCCCTTTCGCGAGGTGCTCCTGTTGCGCCATCTGCTCTTGTTGCTCTGCTCTCTGTTGGCGTATTTCCTCAACGTCCCCATCGGAACGCATAATCTCTGGCGATATGCCTCTTATCTGAGCGATTACAGAAGTTGTCTTGTCATAGTCAACATTGTCAAGTACGGACGGATCGGCTTGCGCAAGTAGCCCCACGTCTTGCATGAAAGCTTGGATCGAATATATCTCTGATTCCTTCTGCGCCCTTGCCAATGGTGAAATGTAAACTATGTCGAGATCTTGCCCCTGTATCTCGGCTGGCGGCATAGGCATTTCCCCATTCCTATACAAAATATCGAATACCCTCATAATGATGGGGTCTAGCATTTCCTGGGTGAACCTACCGACTACCGGGCCGAGTAAAACCATGTTTTCGTGTATGCGCCTTTGGACTTCGGGAACGGTCATCTGCTTGGTGATTTGCGACAACGCCTGAAATAAGGGCACAAACAGGGCCTTCTCGATGCCTGCCTGTGTCTGCTGAATAACCTCTAGGGTTACCGGGATATTGCCTCCTGTCGGCATCTGCGTTACTGCGTCATTCGCCGTCTTTTCGTCGCGGTAGTTTATTCTTCCGGGGTTGGCGTTTAGGGGAGCGATAAAGCCCCGCCTGGGCGCTATCAGGGCCGGATCCGCCTGTTTCATCGCGGCCCTCAGCATGGTTTTAACCTGGGCATTGACGAGCTTAATATCGGGCAGCACGTCCATGCACGGAGAGAATCCGAACACTTCGCCCGTTGCCTTGTAGAACCTGCCCACCGCATACGGGTTGTTCTTAAAACCGCCCTCCGCTATTAAATGTTTCTTCGATTTTTCAACCCACAGGGACTCATAGGGCATATTGATGTTGTCTGCCTTAGATACGTCTCTCTTTTCTCTCGGCCCGACAAAATGTATAAATTTGAGCTCCTCATCCGGCTTGTGGTTGATTCTCTCTGTGACTGCCGGACCGGCGTTTGTGCCCCACAGGTCATACGCCTGCTGAACCGTTAGCTCAAATGTGCGGTAAACCCGTTGTACCCTGCCGTATGCGTCCTCCTCCAGCCCCACCTGGCCTATCGGTATTTCCGTGAACCTGATCTTTTCCAGGGCATCTTCTAGGGTTAGGACAATCCCCGTACCAAAACACCCGGAGTTGAGGTAAAACTCCTGCATTGTGGTGTCGAAATTCGATGAGGACAGAGCACCGAAAATAATATCTTCGATGTCCTTGAACCACACCTTGACTTCGCGCAGATCCATGTATCGCAAGTCGCGGGTACGGAGGTTGAACCACTTGCTTGAGGGGTTGGTTAGGTTGGAGTGGAACCCGGCCGCCATGATCTTTAGGCCCCTGATGGCAGTGGAGTCATAAATGTCGTGCAGCTGAAGCTTGGATCCTTTCTCCCTTTTGGCGGTTATGCGTGCCTTGCGCGGAAGAACATACTTGGCTAGGTTCTGACAATACGACCGCCATGAGCCGTTTGCCGATTCCAGTTCCTCTGAACGCTTGATAACCTTTTCTATTTTATTCATTTACGACCCCAATAATGTTTTTCCACCGTCGCTTGAGCCCACCTCTCCGCCCGTTAGTATTGTCTCTCCCCCGGCCAATCTTCTGATTCGCCTCATTCTCTTTTCTTCTTCTTTGGCCAACTCTTTAGCGTCTTTGACCTCCGGCCCGCGGAGCGGGTCTGACACAGGGATCTTGGCCCTCTTTTTCGCGTCTTTCACGGATTTAGTAGCGGCCCCAGTCCCCAGGCCACCCAATACGGCCGTGCCTATTGTTCCGGCCCCTGCCGCTAATGTGGAAAATATTGCCGGCATGACATCCCCCTAATTCGCTCTGGCGTAATGAGTTTCCAGGTATTGAAACCCCATGCGCCCATAAATTCTTCTCAGTTTCGGCTCATTCTCTAGACTTAAATTCGCCAACACTACAATATCGGCTTTAACCTCCCGGGCCTTGTCCTGCATGACCCTTAATAGTGCGAAAGCGTCTGTCTTATGTTCAGAGTTTGAACACCACAAAACCTCTTGAAATATCCTCATTGACTGGTTTGCCGGATGCCCCGTTACAATCCATGCGCACATTCCCACTACACCGTCACGGTCAATGACCAATACTTGATCCTGCACTATGAAGTTCTCGACCGTCTGCATGAGATCATCATCGTTGACCTCTATGCCGTGCCTATTCAGAAACTCGCTGTACATTTCCTTGGCAAGGTTAAAACATGAAATGGCATCTTCGCTAATCGCTAGCCGTATCAAATGACCTCCGCCATGTCATACTCTGATGGAAGCTGGTAATCAGATTGTTTTCTCTCGTTTAGAGCATTGTCCTTAAAATATACCGCCATTGCCAGGGCATCTGCCCGATCTGGCGACTTGATACCAGCCTTCTTCATATCGTCCTTGCTGACAATAGCTTTCTTGCCGGTTGACATGTATTTATACTTGATAGCGAGTAGTTGCTCATAGAGCTTGGGGTCGGGCAATATTTTTATAGTCTTTAGGCCAAAAAGCTCTTTGAGCCGAAAAAATGCCTCACTCCGCTTGTTCTGATAGAGTTCATTAGCGGGCTTCTCGCTGCCATTAAACGGGATGATGGGTAGCCTTAGCTCGCCCAATCTGTCCGTTACACCCCCGCCTACGCCCGTGTCATCAATGATTATTTGGTCTAATTCCCATGTCCTCGCAAGCTCAACAATTTTCCCGACTGTTTCCATCGTGCTCTTATTGCGCCAGAAATCCTGGAATATCATCTGCCATTGGGAAACATTATAGCTCTCGATAATCGAGAATACCGTCTCATCCTCACCAAACCGCGCGACATCTACGGCCATGACTCGCTTATGCGTGCCCTCCTGGATAAACTCAAGCTTCGCTGACTCATGTACTTCATCGCTCGTATACAGCAGGTCATCCCCGGCCTTGATCGGCTGACCTAACCATATATGGTTATAGTCATCCTCGCTTAGAGCCTTACACGCCTCGGCTTCATCTATCATCTTCTGGGGGCAGAACGGGTTGTCGGGGTAATTGATATGTATATGCAGACAATCCGGCCTATTGCGAAACGTCCTAAAAACAGGGTCGTTCTCGGTGTATCTATTCATCGTCCAGATAATTTTTGAACTATCTTTTCGGATGGTCGGGATAATAATGTCAAGGGTGCGCTTCGTGATGGCTTGTGATTCATCCACCCAGAGTATGTCAACGCCTTCTAGGCCCTTAATATTTATCGCGCCTTGCTCTCTAAAGCCCCTGAACCTTATGGCCGATTCTGTGGCCCGGTGATCTATTTTGGAGGCGGAAACCTCGAAGTTCAGCTCAAACGCTCTTACTAGGTCAGCGAATATCGTATAGACCGATTCTTCTATCGAGTTCTGCGTCTCCCTGCCGCATACAATTCTGAGTTTTTTTTGCTCGCATAGATAGCTGATCAATCTCGCTACTGTCTGCGATTTCCCCGATGACCTACCGCCGTCGATAAGAAAGTACCGATAGTCGTTCAACTTTGTGATGAGCGGCATTAGTAGTGGCGGAACATTAAGTATCGCTGGAACCTCAATCGCCAACCTTCACCTCAAGCGGTTTGCCATCTATCCTCACGGTGGGCATCATGGTCACCTTTGCATTGACTTCCCCTTCAACCTTATTGGGCATATCTTTACTGATAATCGCCAAAGAAACTTTTATCTTATTTGGCTCGCTTAATTTGTGGAAATTATCATGCACCCATTCCCACGCGTTCTTGATGACCTTGCCCCGTATATCAATGCTTGCTACTATATTAGCCATTAGGGCCTCGCAGGTTCTGTTTTACTTCGCTCAAACTCGATACACTGATGTAGTGGCATATTTCCCCATTTCCCGTAGGTGTTTCTCAAAGTCAATTTCGGCATCA
>Ga0180432_10007558_pt1 | contig 13764 bp, 9 predicted proteins | sample SS_ome_10_FD_132414 | JGI IMG/M metagenome (GOLD analysis project Ga0180432, IMG submission 132414) | Hypersaline lake sediment archaeal communities from the Salton Sea, California, USA - SS_1_MS_2 metaG | ecosystem: Environmental > Aquatic > Non-marine Saline and Alkaline > Hypersaline >...
CAACCGGAAGGGGGCTGGTACCCCCATCAGGCCGTCACCCCCGAGGAGGCGGTCCGGGCCTGGACGGTCTGGGCGGCGTATGCCGGTTTTCAGGAAGAGGTGACGGGAGTGCTGCGCCCCGGCATGTTGGCCGATATCACCGTCATGGATATCGATCCCTTCGTGCTCGGTGACCGGGCGCCCGATCAGATTCTTGGCGGCCGGATTCTCATGACCGTGGTCAACGGCCGGGTGCTGTACGAAGCCGAGCGTTGAACCGGCGACAGACCTTACTGCATGAATACGCCTCCACGATGACAACCGATCCGGTCGCCGGGTCGTATCACAGTCAGTTCTCGTGACATCCGGTTCCCGTTCCACACTCCGACCGATCCGACCTGCACGGCGAGATATGCGCTGCAGGCTGCGATCGGCCTCCGGCAGGGAGATTATGCCATGAATCGTTCCGTGAACCATACCGCCGCCGTTGTCGGCCTGCTGGCCGTCACCTTTCTGAGCCTGGGCTCATTCGTGCAGACCGCGCCTACGGTCGAAGCCCCACCCTTCATGTTCTTTCCCGGGGCCAATTCCCGCCCGACGTACTGCAGCGTCCACAACGTCCGGGATGCCTGGGAGATCTCAAAAGGGGCCGGGATCAAGGTCGGCATTCTCGATCATTCCTTCGGGGTCGAGGTGCACGAGGGGCTCTATGCCGGAGGGGAGAACTTCCAGAGTGGGGAATGGGGGGAGTCGTACGACACGGGGAGCCACCACGGGTTCTGGATGGCCTCGGTATTGCGCGAGATGGCCCCGGAGGTCCGGATCTACGCCCTGGGGACCTATTCGAGCGACGAAGACTCCAAAGTGAATGCCATGGTCCAGGCCATCGACTGGGCCATCGAACACGAGCTGGACATTTTGACCTATTCCGCGGCGCGTTTTTCCGCCGCCGTACGCCCCCGGCTCGATGCCGCCGTCGAAAGAGCCCATGCAGCCGGCATCGTCACCACTTTCATCCACTACCCGCACCCGGGAAATATCCTGCCGACCTGGATCGGCCCTCGCAGCGGCGACGACGAGCGCGAACCGGACCTGAATGTCCTGCATTATGACTACCAGGTCATCTTTACCCAGCGGTACCTGGCTTGGCTCGAGGATCCGGCCGGGAGTGGCCACCGCCCGTTCCTGTCGGTCTCCTCGACCTCGCCGGTCACGGCCGCGTTCGTGGCCATGCTCAAGAGCGTGCGTCCGGAGCTCTCGGCTCAGGACTGCCGGCGGATCCTGCAGGAAACCAGCCGTGTCTTCGAGCTGGAGGGAATGACCGGGACACGGACGGTCGACATCGCCGCCGCCCTGCGAAGTCTCACCGGAGGTTGATCGTTCACCGATGACCGGTCGGAGCGGTTCTCCCGCCTCTCTCTAATCCCTGCCGCGGAGCGATTCCCGCAGGGCCTGGGTCCAGCCGCTGCCGGGAAAGCGCTGCATGAAGTACTCGGCCGAACGCGGCCGGTCGAAGGAGTAGGGTAGATCGAAGGTTTCCCCTCCGATTACATCCCGGTGGTGATAGAGAATATCGGTCCCCGAGGAGACGATGAAGACGTTGTGGCCGAAGTCGACCACCCGGCCGTGCTGGCTCTCGCCCTCGACTTCTCCGGTGAAAGCCGGAACCATCGACCAGTCCTGACGCTGCCAGCGGTCGGTGCCGTAGCGCATGGGGTGCCAGATGAGGAAATAGGGCATGCCTTCCCAGCCGTACTGGACTCCCTTGAGGACGTAGTCGCCGGGGGGAGCGTTCTCGATGGCGAAGAAACCGTTGGCGTCGGGCACGACGGTCAGGCCGACCCGTTCGGTCTGCCCGTCGCGTTCGATGTCACCGGCTATATAAACCGCCAGCGGCTCCAGCCGGCGAACCTCGTTGACGCTGCCGACGATGACACTGCCGATGAGCAGGATGCCCTCTTCCTGCGGTTCGGTCAGCGTGGTTTCGAACATCGCCATCCCGCCGGCGCAGGCTGTCAGTGCGGGCAGGAGCGCGGCGAAGAACAGCCAGGCCGGGTTGAGCCGGGGTCGCCGGCGACAGGGTGGACGGAGGCGATCGAAGACGTGAAATAGCATGATGGATCTCCTGAACGTTTCGGGGTGACTGTCGCAAACCTACACCCGACCGGGCAGGGGCCGGAACCGGGAAGTTGGCGTGGCGGTCGGAACCGGGAAGTTGGCGGCGACGCTATTTCGTGCCATCTTCACGGCATGAATCGGGCGATCCTCATTCTCGGTCCCACCGGCAGCGGCAAGACTCCCCTGGGTGACGAACTGCAGCGGCAGGGGTGGGGCGGGCATCGCTGCGTGCATTTCGATTTCGGCGAACGGATGCGCCGGCTGGCAGGGGCTCGTACCCCCCCGCCGGGCCTGAGCGGCGACGATCTGAACCTCATGCGAGAAGCACTCGAGTCCGGCCGCCTGCTGACCGACGGGGAGTTCCACCTGGTGATGAAGATCTTCAACATTTTCACGATCGAGGAATCGGTCGGAGCCCGGGATCTGGTGATCCTCAACGGCATGCCTCGCCATGCCGGCCAGGTCCGCGATGTGGCCGGCCTGACCGATATCCGCCTGGTCGTTGTTCTCGAGGCTGCAGGGGAGACAATTCTCGAACGGATCCGCCGCGATACCGGCGGTGACAGGGTGGGGCGGAGCGATGACGAGCCCGACCGGATCGGGGAGCGGCTGGCCCGTTACGAGGATCGTACCCGGCCGCTGATCGCACACTTCCGCGCCCTCGGCACATCGATCGTGACCCTGCCGGTCGAGGCCGACACAACCGCGACCGATCTGGCGGTCCGACTCGGTCGTATGACCCTCGACTGACGGGATTGTCGGCCCGGATTCGCCCGTCGTTCTTCACGCCCGCGAACACCCGTTGCTTTTCACTTCTGTTTTTTCATTGCAACCACTGCCGGCAACGCGGCGTATCTATCGGATGGAAAACGATATATCTCGTATGTCGACATAGGTTGCGTAGAGGGGCGGGACACAGAATGTCGAAGAAAGAAAAGGAACCGAAACTCAGTCTGGGGACAGTGCTCATTCTGCATGCTTTGGCCCGGGGCCTGAATTACGGCTTCGACATCATGGAGGAAACCGGGCTGGCCAGCGGCACGATCTATCCGGCCCTGGAGAAACTGGAGCGGCTCGGGTATACGGCCTCCCGGTGGGAGGATCCCGCCATCTCCCGGAGCGAGAAGCGTCCATCCCGGCGCTACTACGAGATTACCGACGAGGGCTGGCAGGTGCTGGCCGCGGCCCTGGAGAAGCACCGCTCCCTGGCGCCGGTGCAGTTCCCCGCCTCTTCGTCCGGAGCCTGAGACGAACATGACCGAGCAGACCGACCGGCACGACTCCGAACCCGCACCGCGGGAATCCCGGCGCTGCCTCAGGTTCATCCGGGTTGCCGCCCAGCTGGTGCCGCTCGGCCGCCGTGAGCTGTGGCTCGAGCAATGGACCGCCGACACCATCTACAGGGCGCGGCGCCGCTCCGAGCGGAAAGCGGCGCGAAGCCGCAGCGGCCGTTCATCCCTGTCCTGGCTCATCGGCGCTCTCACCCATGCCTGGTACATCTTCTGGAGGGAGTACACTGTGGATACTGTCTGGCAGGATGTGAAATACGGTTTGCGGGCGCTGCGGCGCAGCCGGGGCTTGATCGTCGTCGCGGTTCTCTCGCTCGCGATCGGAATCGGCGCCTGCGCTACGATCTTCAGTGTGGTCGATGCCTTCATGATCCGCCCTCTCCCCTATCCCGAATCCGACCGCCTCCTGGCGGTGTGGGGCACCAATGCCGAAAGGGGGTGGAACGCGGTCACCATCTCTCCCGGTGATTTCCTCGATCTGCGGGAGCGCAGTACCACCCTGCAGGTGGCGACGATCATTCAGAGCGGTCTGAGTGTCGCTTCCGACGAGATGCTGGAGAGGGTTGACGGTCAGGAGGTCTCGGGAGACTTCTTCGATGTTATCGGGGTTGAGCCGCTGCTCGGGCGGGGATTCACCCGGGCCGAGGAGAGAGTCGGAGAGAGTGCCGTCATCATCAGTCACGCTCTCTGGCAGAGATGGTACGGCGGCAACCCGGATGCCCTGGGAACCACCCTGCGCGTTGACGGCGTGTCGAGCACTCTGGTGGGAGTTGTGCCGCCGGGATTCTGGTTCGACCAGCCAGAGGCCGAGGTCTGGGTGCCCCTTCAGATTCCGGAATCCGATTTACGCAGCGGCCGGTATCTGCGGGTCGTGGCCCGATTGAACGACGGCGTGACCCTGGAACAGGCCCGCGCCGAATCCGAGAGCATCATCGCCGCTCTGGCCGAGGAATATCCGGAAACGAATGCCGGGAACGGTATCACTCTCTTTCCCCTCCGCCGCGACATATTCGACGAAGGATACCGGAGCGGCTGCCTGATCGCCAGTGTGGCGGTCCTTGCCCTGCTGCTCATTGCCTGCGGCAACGTCGCCAGCCTGCTGCTGACCCATGCCGCCGGCCGGGAGAAGGAAGTCGCCCTGCGGGGCGCCCTCGGGGCGGGACGATCCCGGCTCTTCCGCCAGTTTCTCACTGAATCTTCACTGGTGGCATTCATGGGCGGGGGACTGGGGCTGGTGCTGGCCGTAATCGGTATGCAGGCCTTTCTCTCGATCGCACCACCCTATATGCCCCAACTCGATACGATCGGCCTGAATCTGCGGGTCGTCATCTTCACGGCCGGGATCGCCCTGCTGACCGGTGTCGTTTTCGGCCTGGCGCCTGCCTTCCAGGGTATGCGGGTGAACATCCTCCCGGCCCTCGGGGACAACCAGCGGGGTGGAGAAGCCCGCAGGGTACCGCGGGTCAGAAGGATCCTCGTCGTGGCCGAGATCGCCCTGGCCCTGGCTCTGCTGGTCGCCTCGGGGCTCCTCCTGCAGGGGTACCGACAGCTGCGGGTTGCCGATATGAATCTTGATTCTTCCGACGTTCTCACCTTCGAGATCGACCTGCCCGAGGCGGCCTATCCCGATCTGACCTCGATGGCCACCTACTGGGAAGCACTCAAAGAACGGCTTGAACGCCTGCCTGGGATCGATGGTCTGAGCGCCGTCTCGCTTCTGCCGTCGAAGTCGAACTACGCCACGTATTACTCCCTGCCGGGAGTGGAGATCACCGAGGACAGCCAGCGGCTGATCACTGGTTACCGGCACGTCATGCCGGGCTTTTTCGCCGCTCTCGACATCCCTCTGGTACGGGGACGCGATTTCTCCATGGACGACCGCCAGGGCGCACCGTCGAGACTGATGATTAACGAATCGATGGCCGAGCGTCACTGGCCCGGGGAGGATCCGATCGGCAAGGAAATCCTGCTGAGTGACCGTCCCTGGGTCATCATCGGAGTCGTAGCCGACAGCCGCGACGGACCGCTCGACGACATCATCCGCCCGAAGATCTATCTCTCGGCCCTGCAGGCCGAGTGCAGATCACTCTACTGGTGCATGGAAACATCGCTCCCCTCCGGTCCACTCGTGGAGACGATCCGTACCGAACTGGCGGCGCTCGATCCCGATCTGCCCCTGTTCAATGTCATGAGTCTGGATGAGCACATCGGGATCGACCTGGGGGCTGACCTGATCATGGCTAGAATCATGGCCGTCATGGCGGCGATCGCGCTTGTTCTCTGCCTTGGCGGCGTGTACGGCGTGATGGCCTACAGTGTTTCGCAGCGCAACCGGGAGATGGGGATCCGCATGGCTCTGGGGGCGCAGGGGGGCGATGTCGTCCGGATGGTGGTCAGGCAGGGGATGCGACTGGCGCTCATCGGGATCGGGATCGGTTTGTTGCTGGCCGCCGGGATAAGCAGCGGTCTTTCCCACTTTCTCTGGGGCGTCAATCCCTTCGATCCGCTCACTTTCGGGACAGTCGCGCTGCTCCTGTTCGGCGCTGCCGTGACGGCCACCTTCATTCCGGCCCGCCGGGCAATCGGGGTCGATCCGATCACCGCTCTGCGGAGCGAATAGGGAGCCCATCATACTGTTACATATGTAACATTATGATCTTCTTTCCGTATCTGAGGGGGATTGTTCCGTGTGTTCTCTGACTGTCCCTCATACGGGAAAGATGCCTTATGCTACACATATCCGTTCCGCTCATCCTGGTGACTTTTTCTCTTTACGGGCTCCCGACACCTTCCCGGGCCCAGACACCACTCCCTCTCGATATCGAACGGGTCAGCGAGCAGGTGCTGGTCATGACGCCGAAGACAGGCAATGCCCGGGTCGTGGCGCTGGATTCCGAGCAGGGTCTGGTCATGATCAACTGCGGTTTCTCGCCCTCCTTCGCCCGCCAGCTCCGGGGCGAGGCCGAACGCGCTTTCGGCCGCCGGGACTGGAAGGCCGTGATCCAGACCGATGCGGGTTTCCTCAACAACGGTGGGGCAGGGGCTTTCCCGGACGCCGTCCTCATCGCTCATGAGGGGCGTCGGGAATACCTGCTGGCCACTGGTGAAACGAACTCCAGGGCGCTGGACGGACAGCGACGGGAGTTCGAGGAGCGCGTCACGCGCTCGCAAGCCATGCTCGACACCCTGCAGGGCAACCCCGAGCGGCGGCAGGGTCTCGAGGATTGGATCGAACTCTGCCGGCGAATCGCCGATGACCTGGCCCGGCCATATGATATCCCCCTGCCCGAACTGACCTTCAGCGACCGTCTCACCCTCGACCTGGGCGACCTGACCCTGGAATGCCTCTGGTTCGGCGAGACAGCCGAGGGAGCCGACGTACTGGTGCGCGTACCGGAGGAGAACCTGGTCTGGATGGGGGATGTCTTTCACGCCATGCACGTCCTGCCCTACGGCCGCTACGGCGACCGGTCACCGGATGTGGACCGCTGGCTGGAGGTGATGGATGTCATGCTGGACGGCGCCCCGGAAACGATGACAGTGTACCGGGCCAACGGCAGCGACGTCTGGACCCGGTGGCAGATCAGCGATCGACGGCGATTGATCGCCGATGTCCGGGACGCGGTTCGGGCCGCGCAGGAGAGGGGTGAACCGCGAGCGGCCTTCATGGAGCGTATCGCCGAGGCAGGCACGCTCTTCCCCTATGTGCGCGAGTGGGAGAATACCAATCTGAACCTGATCAGCTCCGACGTCGGCCGCCTGGCCGCCGGTCTCTGGCCGGAACGGTGAACGTCAGGTTGCAGCACTCCGAGGCGGACGCAGGACCAGGGCGATTCCGGCAGCCACCAGGCACGATACCCCGGCGATGATGAAGGGCGTGAGCCAGGCCCGGACGTCACCTCCCTGAGCGGCATCCTTGAACCAGCCGGCGATCTGCGGCCCGGCGATGCCGGCCACCCCGTAGGCCAGGAAGACCCAGCCGTAGTTGCGCCCCACGTTCCGGTTGCCGAAGAAGTCGGCTGTAGCGGCAGGGAAGAGTGCGAAATTGCCGCCGAAGTTGAAGCCGATGAACGAAGCGCCGATGATCAACCCCGCGGCCGAACTTCCCAGCGTGAAGAAAAGCAGCATGATGACTCCCTGCAGAGTGCACATCAGCAGCAGGGAGAGCCGTCGGCCCAGTCGGTCGGAAACCGTTCCCCACACGATCCGTCCCAGGCCGTTGAGGATGGCGTACCAGGCCATGGCGGTGCCGGCGACTGTGCCGGCCGCGGCAGTCGAGGCGGCAGCCCCGCCGGCCTGCAGGGCGTCGATGCCGAAGAGCCGGATACAGTAGATCACCATCAGTCCGGCCAGGGCCGAGCCGGTGAACATCAGTACCAGCATCCAGTACTGCGGGGTGCGCAGCATCTCCCGGCTGCTCAGTTCGACCGCGCCGTTGACCGCCCCGGTACTGTCGGGGGGTGGGGGCTCCCATCCTGCCGGTTGCCAGCCCTCGGGGGGATCGACCATGACCAGGCTCCCCAGCAGGACCAGCCCGGCGAAGACGATCCCGTAAATCACGAAGACGCTCTGCACTCCCGGCAGGCCGAAGAGGTGGGTGGTGTTGAGCAGACCCCCGAACCAGCTTCCCGCAAGCTTGACCCAGATGGTGGCCCCGAAACCGAAGCCGGCCACCGCCAGGCCGGTGACCATGCCCTTGCGGTCGGGGAACCACTTGACCCCGATCGCAATCGGCACCACATAGGCTAGGCCGATCCCGGCCCCGCCCACAAGGCCGATGCAGATCAGCTGGGCCGCGAAGGAGGTGCCGAGCAGGCCGCCGCCGACATACCCCAGGCCGAGCACGATGCCCCCGGCCACTGCCAGCTTCTGCAGCGAGATCCGGCTCTGCAGCCGTCCGGCCACGACCATGACGACGGCAAAGGAGGCCAGTCCGGCCGAGAAGACCCAGGCCGCCTGGCGGGCGCTGAAACCGTAGACGCCGCCCGCGGCCAGGGACAGGGTCAGCCGATCGGTGAACACACTCCAGGCATAGATCGCCCCCAGTGCCAGCTGGATGAGCACAGCGCCGGCAACCACCAGCCAGCGGTTCATGACCTTCTCGTTCGCCATCGTGGGAGCCCTTTCGGGGATGCCGTTCTTCAGGGATGCAATTCGGGCGAACCCAAGGTAGTGAGCGATCGGATTGAACTCAACCGGAACGCCGGCCGGGGGCAGACCCGACCGGCGTCTCGACGGTTCGTATGACCGAGCGCGCCCGCTCTGATCGCACGGAGGGCCTGCCCGATTGCAGGCCGAAGTATCCGATCCCTACCGTTCCTCCGGCCCTTCCTGAGGCGGCGGGTAACGGAAGCGGCGGTCGGGGTAGGGCGGCGGTGGCGGCACCTCGCGCGGATCCTCGGCGATCCGTTCGAGCAGGTAGTCGATGGCTGCCTGCAATTGGGCATCGGAACCGTTGAAAGTGGCGTGGGGCAGGTTATCCACCTCCATGTCGGGGACCACGCCGATCTGCTCGATCAGCCATTCTCCCTCGGGCCCGTAGACGCCGTCCATCGGGGCGCGAGCCAGGCCGCCGTCGCTCAGCCGGTTCGACGAACTCAGCCAGATTTCCCCGCCCCAGGTACGCATGCCGATCACCGGGCCCAACCCGAGCCGGCGGAATCCTTCGGCAAAGGCCTCACCATCAGAGGCGGTGTTCTGGTCGACCAGCACCACCATGTACCCGCGGAAGGCGTAGTGCATGTTCCAGGTCGGCTGTCCCGCCCGGTCCTTCCAGTACATCCACGCCTTGCGCATCAGCTTCTCCAGGATGAAGCTGTCGATGTTGCCGCCGCTGTTGCGACGCACATCCACGATCAGACCGGGGCGATTGAAGACCGGGTAGAAGTTGCGGTACCACTCGGTCAGATTACCGCCGCCCATCGCCCGCAGGTGCACGTAGCCGATCTGTCCCTCACTCTGCTCCTCGACCTCGAGCCGGCGGGTGTACTCCCAGTCGCTGTAGCGCAGCCCCGACTCGCTTCTGAGCGGTTCGACGATCACCTGGCGCCGGTCGCCGGTGCGGCCCGAACGCAGGCCGAGTAGAACCTGTCGGCCCGCCGAGTTGCGGAGCAGGTTGCCGATGTCGAACGCCTCCAGGGTGCTCACCCCGTCGATCGTCTCGATGATATCGCCGGCTTCGATGGCCAGATAGGGATCGGCCAGCGGCGAGCGTTCGTCGGGGTAATCGGGATCGGATCGATAGATGTAGTCGATCCGGTAGCCGCCCGCTGCGGGATCCTTGAAAAGCCGGGCGCCCAGCGAGGCAACGCTGACGTCGTCGGGATCCTGGCGGACATCGCCGCCCCGCACGCTGGTGTGCAGGGCCGAGAGTTCCCCGACGACCCGCCCGATGAGATCGGAGAGTTCGTTACGCGTGGTGACCCGGTCTATGAGCGGCAGGTACTTGTCGCGCACCCCTTCCCAGTCCACGTTGTGCATCCCCGGGTCGTAGAAGTAGTCCCGCTCGAGACGCCAGGCGTCGATGAAGATCTGCCGCCAGTCCTCACGCACGTCGATCGAAAAGGCCCAACCGCTCAGGTCGATCCGGTTGTCGGCCAGATTGTTGGCCCGCTGCGGGCGGGTGTCGATCACCGAGATGTTGCTCCCCTGGCGGATCATCATCCGCGACCGGTCGGCGGAGAGTTCGTAGGAACCTGTCCCGCTGGCGACCTCGACCGGTTCGGGATCGTCGTTGTCGATGGCGAGCGCCATCAGGGACGTTCCCGACTGGCCCCGGGATACCCAGTAGAGGGCATTGCGACCCGCTGCCAGGGAACTGTAGTTGCCCGACGGGACCGGTACCTGGTCGATCCGGGCCATCAGGCCTTCGACGTCGATGCGCACGGGGACCGGTTCGTCACCCCGCTCGCGTTCTTCACCGGCGGGTTCGGAGTAGAGTTCATCATCGGGGCGGAAGGGCGAGCGCAGACCCGACCGCAGCGCCACGTGGAAGATCTCCATCTGGCGGTCGAAGTAGGGTTCGGGCTGGCGGGTGCCCCACGGGCTGCTGACCGAGGAGCGCAGATTCCGGTCCGAGAGGAAGTAGAGGAAGTCGCCGTCGGCGTCCCAGCTCGCGCTGAAGCTGTTCACCCGGTCGCTGGTGACCGGGATCGTGGTACGTTCCTGCGTGTCGTACAGCACGATCTGCCGGAACGAATTCAGGGCCGTCATGCTGTAGGCCAGCCAGCGGCTGTCCGGAGACCAGGCCAGGTCGCTGGCACCCTCCTGGTTCAGCGAGATCCGGCGCTGGCGACCCGATTCGACCTCCAGGAGCCAGAGATTGCGGTTGTTGTCGGCGTAAGCGATCCGTTCCCCGTCGGGGGAGGGCACTCCCTGAAACCGGAGCACCTCGCCGTCATCGGTCAGAGGCTCATCGGGGCCGATCCCATCGGCGGGCAGGGTGACGAACTCCAGCTCGCCCGATTCGTCCGAGAGGCCCAGCAGCCGTTCTCCGTCGGGCATGAACACCACGTCACGGAAGCGAACGCCGTCCTTGCGTGAGGCGCGGACGAGGCGCCCGCTTCCCGCCGGAGCCACGAAGACCCGGCCCCGGGCGGTCAGGACCACGCTCTCCCCCTCGGGGTGCAGGTGCACCGACGTCAGGAACTGCTGGGGATCGTCCTCCCACCTCTCGCGGAGCTGATCGAAGTCCGAGGCCAGCGTGATCGGGATGAGACTCGACCGGTCCGAGGCGATATCGTAGAGCCAGAGATCCGCACCCAGGTTGTAGACGATCCGTCCGTCGGAGAGATCGGGCCACTTCACATCCCAGCCGCTGTGCCGGGTGTGCTGCCGTACGTCACTCCCGTCTGCGGCCATCGACCAGATGTTCATGGTCCCGTCCCGGTCGGTGACGAAGTACACCCGGTCTCGCCACCACATCGGCGAGTGGCTTTCACCGTCATAGTCGCCGGTGAGTTCGACCGCTTCATCCATGCCGGCGCCGAACGTCCACACGTCACGGGCCGTGCCGCCCGTGTAGCGTCTGGTGACGTTGTTGTGAAAGGCGGGCCGAACGAAGTAGAGGGTGCGTCCCGGGCCGTCGTACGTGGCCTCGCTGGCGGTCGAGAGCGGGACAACTTCCCGGGTGCCATCCTCGAGATCGACGATGGCCAGCTGGGGCACCGGGAGGGTGGCGTAGTGGGTCGTCTCATAGACCAGGCGACCGTCGGGAGTCCAGGCGGTGGCGATCGAGCTTTCCGATTCATAGCTGCGTCGCACCGGTGCTCCGCCCGTGATCGGCATCGTGTAGACCTCGGCCGGTCCTTCATAACGGGCCGTGAAGGCTACCAGGCTGCCATCAGGTGAGATGACCGGGTCGGTTTCCTCTTCGGCATGGGTGGTCAGGCGTCGGGCCAGACCGCCGGCACTGGAAACGCACCACAGGTCGCCCTCGGCGGCAAAAACGATGGTCTCACCGTGCAGGGCGGGGAACCGGTAATAGCCCGGGCGGCCCTGCTGCCGGGATTGGGCTGTTGCCACGACCGGGCCTGCCAGTGAAATGAGCGCGAACAGGATGAGACCGGTCAGGCAGATCGTGCGGGATCGGGATCGGAACATGACATACCTCATTTGCGTGCGTGGAGACTGATGGCCGGAACAGGTGAACTGCGGAACAGGTCATTCACATTCATGCCGCATTGTAGCAACCCTATTCAGAATGTGAAATTCGCTCCTTGGGCCTTCAGTGGGCGCTGCCAGGCGAAGGCTCAGCGAGAATCCCCCTCCGGTATAGCGTAACTCCGTCGTGTCTGCTCCGTATGAGGAAGGAACAACAGAACGGTGACTCCCGGATCGATGCCTGTACTTTCTGGATATCGCATATTCGGGGCTGTGAACGGAGGGAATCAGACGATGACCGCACGGGCGACGCTGGCGGGTATTCTGTTGACCGGGGTTTTCCTGTCACAGCTGAACGCGCAGGAGGTGGAATTCCTGGACGTGGCCGGTCCCTATCTCGGTCAGAATCCACCGGGGAATGTGCCCGAGATTTTTGCCCCCGGTATCATATCGGTCGACGAAAATTTCGAGCACAGCGCGGCCGCCGTTTCCCATGACGGCCGTGAGATCTTCTGGTGCACCAACGTCGACTGGTATACCGAACACAGACAGCAGGGGATGCTACGTCTGTATTACTCGGAGATGATCGACGGACGATGGACTGCCCCCCGGATTGTACCGTTCACCGACGAGAGCGTGGAAAGGCCGATGTTTTCCCCCGACGGGAACAGTCTCTACTTCGAGAAGATCCGCGCGCCCGATCAGGTGGACAACATGGATATCTTTGTCGTCCACCGCACCGGCGACGGCTGGTCGGAGCCGGTTCCGGTATCGTCGCTGATCAATTCGCCGGCCATCGAACGGCTGCATTGCGTGGCCGGTGACGGCTCTCTCTATTTCGCCCGGGATCCCTTCACCAGCCGGGAAGAGATATTCGTGTCCCGGCTCGCAGACGGGGAGTTCACCGAGCCGGAAGAACTGGGTGAGAGTTTCAACTCCGAGGCCGGCGAACTGGCCCTGATCCTCTCACCCGATGAGAGCTTCATGCTGATCGATGTCATGAACGATCACTACACCAGCGATCTGTACGTGTCCTATCGCAATGCCGATGGATCGTGGTCGGAGCGTGTCAGGACTCCCTACGAGTGCGGCGGATTCCTCTCTCTGTCAACCGACGGCCGGTATCTGTTTCTGCTGGGGGAGGGTATCTGCTGGGTCAGCACCGCCTTCGTGGAGGATCTGAGGCCGTAGTGCCCTGAGTCACATATTCGTTGTCATTCGTGTTGCTGGACTGCAGGTGAGTAAACACGGTCATATTCCCGGTAATAGCCGTCTATTCGCTCCGCAGTACCGCCACCGGGTCGAGTCGGGTGATCCGGTGGGCCGGGAGCAGGGCGGCCAACCAGGCTACACCGGTCAGGAGCAGGGCGGTTGAAAGGAAAGTCGCCGGGTCGGTCGTCGAGACGCCGTAGACGAGTCCGGCGAGAAGGCGGGCAAGAGCCGCCGCCCCGGCCAGACCGAGCCCGATCCCGATCAGCACGGTTCCCATGCTCTCCCGTACGATACCCGCTCGCACCCGGGCCACGGTCGCGCCCAGGGCCAGTCTGATGCCCAGCTCGCGCGTGCGCAGGCTGATGGCGTAGGCGACGATTCCGAACACGCCCACCGCAGCCACGATCACAGCCACGGCCGCGAAAAGCCCCAGCAGCAGGGCGGCCGACCGTTCGGCGCCGATCGAGGCGCCGGTGACTTCGTCGAGGGCGTGGATGTCGAACAGGGGCAGGTCGGGATCCATCTCGTGAACAAGGGCTCGCACAGCAGGGAGCAGGGCGTAGGG
>Ga0180432_10007559_pt1 | contig 13763 bp, 6 predicted proteins | sample SS_ome_10_FD_132414 | JGI IMG/M metagenome (GOLD analysis project Ga0180432, IMG submission 132414) | Hypersaline lake sediment archaeal communities from the Salton Sea, California, USA - SS_1_MS_2 metaG | ecosystem: Environmental > Aquatic > Non-marine Saline and Alkaline > Hypersaline >...
GGCCACAAACCCGGATTACGTCAATGCGTGGGTAAACATAGAGAATTGCGAGTTCGTGCGGCAGATGTGCTACCTGACGAGGCTGACCAGGGAATTGGAACAGAAGCCGCAGGGGCCGGAGACGGAACGCCTGCGGAAATCGTACGAGCACAAGATAAAGCTGTGCGCGGAGGCGTCGCGCGTGAACCTGGCGCAGGCGGAGCCGCTGGTGCTGAAGCTGCGGTACAGGGACGCGATTCTGGGATACGACTATCACAAGGCGCTCTCGCTGCTGGACCAGATGAGGCGTCAGCGGTACGTGGGGCAATTGGCGAGCATCAAGGGGCTGAAGCTGGACCGCGAGACGATGGAACGCGCGAGGTTCGACGACAATATATTCCAGAAGCTGAAGGAACGTTCGCAGCAATACAAGGAGCTGCAGGAGAACGACGCGAAGTACGAGGAGCTGAAGAGAGCAATCCAGTGGGAGATCACGATCCAGATGGGAACGGACGTGCTGGAGAACTGGGGGAACATGGGATTCTACGCCGCGGGCTTCAACGCGTTCTTCACGTGGGCTGGGGTGCCGGCAGGGGGCACAGGGCCGGCGAGCTTCCTGCAATATTTGTACGGAGTGGTGAATCCGTTCAGCGGGGCGATGAGCAGTTGGGCGGGGCTGGGGCAGGTTGTCGGGAACATCGTGGAGGAAGCGGCGGAGGAGGTGATCTCGGAGGCGTTTCAATCCTCGGTGTACAAGAATCAGAACTGGGGTGACTTCCTGGGAATGCTGAGCGTGGAAGTGGTCAGCGCGATGTGGCGAAAGGGCATGAGCAGGATGGAGGAGAGGGAGGGGGAACTGGAGCAAGAGACAAAGCCGGAAGTGCGGATGCGCAACGTCGAAGAGCTGCCGGGGGCTGCGTGGCAGACGATAAAGAGCGTGAAGGAGCATCCGTTTTACAAGGCGATGGGGGAATACCTGAGCGCGGCGTCGAAGCTGGCAAGCGCCGGGACCGAGGCGGAACAGAAGGTGCAGCGAGACGCGATGAATGAAGCGGGAAAGGTGCTGTGGGATTACATCGCCGTGTGGGAAGCGGCGAGGAAGCGATGGTCGCTGCAAAATCTGCTTGCGGAGATCGAGTATGTGAAAGGGGCGGCGCAATCGTACAGCTCGGCGGCGAATTACTGGGCGGCCCGGATGCTGAGCAGGATCAAGACGAAGTTCGACTACGAACGGTGGGTTGGGGAGGTAATCAGGCGGGAGGTCGAAGCGTTTCGCCAGAAGCTTCAGGAGCAGGGGCAGGGGAAGAGGGCGGATCTCGCGGCGGAGCTGCTGCGGAAAATCGACCCTGTCGAACTTAAACGAATCAGGGGTGTGGAGTACAAGGGCGAGGTGTTCTTGTCTCCCGAGATCGAGGCGGAGATCGTTGCGCAGGTGCAGTTCCTTGTCGAAGATGCGATGAGCGCGACGGCGAAGGAGTTCCCGGGAGAGGTAGTGGGTTTCGTCATCGAGGGTTCGAGCGCGGACCCGGCGAGCCCGGAGTTCAAGGGGCTGAGCAGCGATAACGACGTCTCGGTCCTGGTCAAGAACATGAACCGGCGAGAAGAGGTGAAGGCGTTCTTCGATACGTATTTGAAGAAGAAGCTGGTAACAGAGCTGGAACTGTGGCACATCGAGTGTTTCGCCAATGCGATGCCGGAGATGGATACCACTAAGGCGGATTGGGACATGAAGGCTGCAAACGACAACCTGCTGGAAGTGATGAGAGGGGTGGAGCAGGCGGAGGCGTACATGACGGTGGGGCAACTGCGGATGCTCAAGCTGATCGGGAAGCTTCGGGGGAAGATTTGGGTGGCGGACGGGAAGGGGGGATTGAGCGCAGCGCCGAGAGAGCACGAGATATATGGTCAGGTCTACGGTGACGTGAAGCTGGAAACGGGGGACGGGCTGGATATCGTGCTGGATCAGGAACACTTCGTGCGCAGATACGAGCAGGCATTAGCGGAGGATCCGAGGGCGCTGGCGTACGCTTTGGCGAAATACAACATACGAGAGATAGTCGGAGCGATGGCGTCGGTGGAGGCCGGAAGGGACATATTGAACAACTTGAGTGCGGAGAATGCCGCGGCGGAAGGCGGGCCGCACGGGGCCTTCGTGAAGGCGGCGCAGGAGTACGAAGGGCCGGCGTTGACGCAGGAGCAGCGGCGGCTGGCGGTGCGGTGGCAGAAACTGAAGATCGGGATGCCGCTGCAAGAGGTGTTCAAGCAGATGTTGACGGTGCGACTGAACGAACTTGAGGCTGAACACGAAAAGCAGAACAAGCCATTCGACCGGGAGGAGTGGAAGGAAACGGTACTGGACATCATCGTGATCGAGCACCTGGAGACCGGCAAGAGGCTGAGGGCGCGTTTCTTGAACACGGCAACTGCGGGAAGGCGACAATACGAGGCGGAACTGAAGACGAAGGCGACGGAGTTGCAGGCGAAGGTTGATGAGGTAGGAACGCCGGCAGCCGAATCGGAGGAGGCGCGCAACGCGGTGATGCGAATCACGCAGGAAATGGACCAGCGGTCTCATGCTCTGGCAGTGATGATGCGAAGGCTGAGCCAGGGGCAGATCGAAATGCTGAGGGCGGCGCAACTGAGAAGAGGCAATCCGCCGGACTTCCTGGCGATTGACGCGACGATCCTGATGAGTCAGACGATAACGTTCGAGTCCGCCGGGCGCGAGCCGATTCCGGAAGAGGAACACGTCGGGGTGGACAAGATGGATATGGGCAAGGGCCTGCCGGACGAGCCGCAAGTGATGGACATAGCGACGACGGTCCCGGGGGCGAAGCCGCCGGTAGATCCGAAGGTTGTCCTGAAGCAGATGATAGAGAGGGAGAGATGTCCGCACTGGTGAGAAGAGGAAACGGTGCCGTCGCGGCGGTGGCGGCTTTGGGAGTGTGCCTTGTCGCGAGCGCGCATCTGTTCGAAGCGTCGACGAGCGACGGAGGCTTGACGATCGGATACGGCCCGCGATGGATGGTCCGGAACGGAGATGAGCGGAGTTTCTATATCGTCAAGGAGTCGGGTGAGGCGCTGAGAGTGGGAAGATTGCTGACGGTTGAAGGGAGCGTGGATGAGATTGCGGCGCAAATCGAGGAGGATCTGAAGTCAATTGGAGCGAAGGTGGAGAGGAAGCCATTCAAGGGCGCGGGGGCGCAGGGCTATCAGATTGAGGGCGATTTGGTCAGGAGAGACGAGGAATATCACCTACTGCAAACGGTTGTGGGCGAGAAGGGCAGCGTGTACTTGATTACGGCGGTCATGGCTCCGGATCAATTCCGAGCCGCGCAGGCGGAAGTACGAGAGATTGTGGCTTCGGTGGTGATCGGGGAAGCTCTGGTGCGGGACGAGATATCGGAGACGGACTGGGTGAGCCCGCTGCCGGAAGAGGCCGTGTTTGTTACGCCCAGCGCGTCGCCGCAATTGCGCGAAGAGAAGGTGGAACAACGGAGAGCCCTCGAGACGATCACTCCAGAGCCGCTCCCGACACTCGCGCCGGTCGAGGAAGCATCGCGGAAACACGGGTGGCTGGGGGCGGAGATCGTGACGGTAACGCCGGAAGTGAAGAGGGACAAGGGGCTTTCTGTCAGCGACGGGGTGCTGGTGGTCGGTGTGCTACCGGGGGGCCCGGCAGAGAAAGCAGGCATGAGGAGCAACGATGTGATTAGAGGGTTGGGCGGACAGAACGTGCGAACAGCGACGGGGCTTGCAATACTGGTGTCGGAAAGGAGTCCGGGGGAGACCGTTGATGTGTCAATAATTCGAGGGAGTGGCGTTGAACGGGTGCAGCTGAGAGTGGGCGAGCGGCCGGAGACCCCCGTTCCCCCAAGAGAGAAGGGATGGCTGGGGGCGGCGATTCAGACGATGACCCCGGAAGCAGCAGCGCAGGCGGGGGTGTTCTACGTGGAAGGCGTGCTGGTCGTGGACATAGTCGAAGGCGGCCCTGCCGCGAAGGCGGGAGTCAGGCCGAAAGACATCGTAAAGGAGTTCGACGGCAAGGCGGTGAGGCGGGCGGAGGAGATGGTAATGCTGGTGGATGAGGCAGCCCCGGGGACCGAGGTGAAGATAAGCGTGATCCGGGACGGGAAAGGGGTGGAAGTGGCGGCGGTGATAGGGCCGCAGCCGAAATGAGGTGCGGGGTTTTCGGGGAGGATGTGAAGGTTCGGCGGGACTGATCGGGTATACTTCCCGTTTGCGACTACAGCGGCATCGTAAGAGGATTTTTTCCGAGAGGCGAATCAGGAGCGAAGCATGAGTCCACAACGATCGCTTTACTTCGAGGATGCGTCAACGGGCAGGTTGGTGCGGAAGTTGGAGAACCGGCTCAACGAGATCGCGGGTTGGATATACCGGGAGAGGGTGAAGTTGCCGCACTTTCGGATCAGGCAAGGGGAGACGCCGGGGGGGGAACATGTTGATTTCGACGACAGCGGATGGGAAGAGTTCCACGTACCGGGCACGTGGGGTGCATACCTTGCGAATTTCTGGTTCCGGACGAGATTCGTGATGCCCGAGCAGTTCGCGGGGAAGAAGGTCTGCGCGTACTTGCGGGTGAGCAACCGAGGGGGGCTGCGCGGGGCGGAAGGTTTGGTTTACGTGAACGGCGAGGCCGTGCAGGGGGTGGCTTTGAACCGGCAGGAAGTACTGCTGGAGGAGAAGGCGTCGCCCGCCAAGGAGCACACGCTGGCGATGGAGATTTACAGCGGTCTCACGGATGAGAAACACCCATTTGATACGGCCGAGCTTAGGGTGATCGATGAGGCGGTTGAGGATCTCTATTACACGGGATTTGCGACATTGGATGCGGCACGCTCGCTCGACCCGGTGTTGAGGCTGCGAAAGCGGCTCCTCGATCTGCTCGATGAGGCTTTCCGCAACGTGGATTTCCGCTATCCAGGATCGGAGACCTTCAATGAATCGCTCGCGGGGGCGAACGCTTTCTTGAAGGAAGGACTTAAGAAGGAGAAGAATGACGCAACGCGGCCGACGGTCACGTGCGTGGGACATGCGCATCTGGACGTGGTGTGGCTGTGGACTCTTTCGCAGACGAGACGGAAGGCGGCGCGGACATTCTCCAATTCGCTCCGGGCGATGGAGCGGCACCCCAATTTCATCTTTCTTGCCAGCCAGGCGCAGTTGTATGACTTCGTGAGACAGGACCATCCGAGGATGTTTGAGCAAGTGAAGCGCAGGGTGGCGGAAGGGCGGTGGGAAGCGCCCGGCGGGATGTGGGTCGAGCCCGACTGTAATCTCACCGGCGGAGAATCATTGGTGAGGCAGTTCATTTTCGGAAAGCGGTTCTTCAAGCAGCAACTGGGCGTTGAAAGCGACGTGATGTGGTTCCCCGACAGCTTTGGGTACAGCGGCGCGCTGCCGCAGATCGCGGCGAAGTGCGGAATGAAGTACTTCATGACGACGAAGATAAGCTGGAACGACACGAACCGCTTCCCTTACGACACGTTCTGGTGGGAGGGAATCGACGGGACGCGAATCCTGGCCCACATGGTGACGACGCCCACGCCGGGGCTGAAGCGGACGTACAACGGGAATCTGACGCCGGCAGTGTTGAAGGGAACTTGGGAGAGGTATCTGCAGAAGGAACTGAACGATGAGGTGCTGATGGCGTTCGGGTGGGGAGACGGAGGGGGAGGGCCGACGAAGGATATGCTCGAGACGGCAAAACGAATTGAGGATTTCCCCGGGATGCCGAAGTGCCGGATGGGCACGGCGGAGGGATTCTACGAACGATTGGGGCGGCGCGCCGAAAAGGCCGAAGTGCCGGTGTGGGTTGGGGAGCTTTACCTGGAGTACCACAGGGGGACGTTCACAACCCAGGGATGGATAAAGAGGGCGAACCGGAAGAACGAGATGCTGTATCGCGATGCGGAGGCGCTTGCGACGCTGGCGGCAGCGGCGGGAGAACAGTACCCGGCTGACGAGTTAAGGAAGGGCTGGGAGATACTGCTGCGGAACCAGTTCCACGACATATTGCCGGGGTCTTCGATTGCAGAGGCTTACGCAGACTGCCGAGACGAGCATGAGGAAGCGCGAGGGATCGGCGAAAAGGTGCGGGAGAGGGCGCTGGCCGTGCTGGGGAAGAAGATCGACACAGGCGCGGCGGCAAGAAGCGGGGAGATGGCGGCGGTCGTTTGGAACACTATTTCTTGGGAGCGAACGGGTGTTGCATCGTTACCATTGGAGGCAGGCCAGAAGCTAACGGTGCTGGACGAGAATGGGGAACCCGTCGCGCAGCAGGTGGTGGAAAAGGAAGGAGGGAAAGGGGAGCTGCTGTTTACGGCCACAGACGTCCCGAGCATGGGGCACAGAGTTTTCCAAGTGGTTGAGAGCAGAGGCAAGGCTGAAGAAAGCGGGAAAGCCGGGGCGCTTCGCGTGAGCCCCGAGCGCCTGGAGAATGAGTTCTTTGAGATTCGGTTGAACGAGAATGCCGCGATTACCTCTCTTGTGGACAAGAGGAGCGAGCGCGAAGTCATTCCGGCCGGAAAGCGCGCAAACCTGCTGCAGGTGTTCGAGGACAAGCCGTTGGCGAACAGCGCATGGGACATCGAATACTATTTCGAAGAAAAGATGTGGGAGCCTGAGGCCCCAGAGAGAGTGCAGGTGATAGAAGAAGGGCCTGTGCGGGCAGGGGTCTCGGTGACAAGGAAGTTTCTGGACTCGACGATCCGGCAGAAGACGTACATTTACCGGGACGTGCCCCGGATCGACTTTGAGACCGACATCGACTGGGAGCAAAGCGAGATGTTGATGAAGGCGGCGTTCCCGGTCGAGGTGCTGTCGAGGCGGGCGACGTACGAGATACAGTTCGGGAATATCGAGCGGGCGACGCACCGGAACACGAGCTGGGAGCAGGCGATGTTCGAGGTTCCCGCGCACAAGTGGGTTGACCTTTCCGAGGGCGGATACGGGGTGAGCCTTTTGAACGATTGCAGGTACGGGCATGACATCAGGAACAATGTGATGCGAATAACGCTGCTGAGGTCGCCGGTCAGCCCGGACCCGAAGGCGGACAGGGGCGTACACGTGATGACGTACTCGCTGTATCCGCATGAGGGAGATTGGAGAGAGGGGGGGACGACGAGAGCGGGGTATGAGCTGAACTGCCCGCTGATCGCGCGGCTGGAAGACGCGCATGAAGGAGAACGGGAACCGAGTCGTTCATTCCTCACCGTGGGCGGCAATAACGTCATCGTCGAGACGGTGAAGCGGGCGGAAGAAGGGGATGAGGTGGTCGTAAGGCTGTACGAGTGTTTCGGGCACCGTGGGGAAGTGACGGTGGAGTTCGGAGAAGCGATAAGGAATGCCGCGGAGTGCGACCTGCTGGAGACCGAGAGGAGAGAGCTAAAAACCGACGGTCGACGCGTTTCGCTGTTCGTCAAGCCGTACGAGATTCGAACGCTGATCGTTTCGCTCGAGTAGTATGCCGTCAGCGACGAACCGTTTCGAGGACTTGTGATGAAGAAGGAAAGAAGGAAGAGCGCGATGTTGATCCCGACGCTGGTGATGGCTGTGGCCGCGATTGTCTTGGCAGTGATCGCGTATCGGAAGGGCGGGAGCGAGCATGTGGTGGGATTCAAGGCGGCGCTGCATATGACGGGAGAGGTGCTGCCGCTGCTGGTGTGCGCCTTTGTGGTTGCGGCGATGGTCCAGGTTTTGGTGCCGAGGGAATTGCTGGCGAAATGGGTGGGAGCGGAATCCGGGCTCAGAGGTATATTAATCGGCACGGTGGCCGGCGGACTGACGCCGGGGGGCCCCTATGTGAGCCTGCCGATCATCGGGGGGCTGATGCGCTCTGGGGCAGGGGTCGGGACGATGGTGGCGTTCCTCACGGGGTGGTCCCTTTGGGCGGTGTCGCGATTGCCGATGGAAGTTGGAATCCTGGGGTGGAAGTTCACCGCGATTCGAATTGCGAGCACGTTCTTCTTGCCGCCTATTGCGGGGTTGATAGCTCACGCGCTCTTCGGGGGAAGAGCATGAAGGAGAAGAAAGCGACGCGGGCTGGAATGCGCGCTGTGGCCGCGTTTCTTCGGTTTGCCTCGTGTCCCGTCAGCGCTTGACTGCGCCGGGGACCATGTCCATGTCCTTCATGTTGGGGAGGCGCTGGCTTGCAGCCTGTGTGGCCTGGGAATCCCCGTCACGCGTGCGAAGCACCGTCGGAGTGATGAAGGCGATCAGCTCGGTGACCTCGGCGGTGGTGTCCTTCTTCCTGAAAAGGAGGCCGAGAACGGGGACGCGACCGAGGATGGGAACGCGGCGAACCTGCTCGCCCTCCTGCTCGCGCATGATTCCACCCATGACCATGGTCTGCCCGCTCTCGACGGCGAGCTCGGTATCGAACTTGCGCGTGTCGAGAACTGCGCCGCCGAGGATGACCTGTGGTGCGACCTGGGTCGACTCGAGGTGGACCTTCAGAACGACCTTGTCGAGCTCGTTGATGCGCGGGGTTATGGTGAGGATAGTTGCGGCGTCTTTGTATTCAAAGGTGTCGGAGCGGGAACCCTCGCTGCTGACGACGCTGCCGGTGATGAAGGGTATCTGGGAGCCGGCGAAGATTGAGGACGTGTAGTTGTTGTTCATGGCAAGCATTGAATCGGCAAGGACGCGCGACTCGAAGTTGCGTATGAGGAACTGGACGAGGAGGCTTATGTTCATGTCGGCGGTGATGGTGCCGTCGGCCTCTATCTGCTCCCAGGTGACGCCAAGCGCGGCCTGGAGGCCGTTGTCGAAGTCCTCGGTCTCGAACACGCTTGGGGAAGAGCTGTAGCGCGTGCCGATGCGCGAGATCCTACTCGTCGCGATCTCGATAAGGCGGACGGCCACGAGCACTTTGGGGGTCTCGACATCCAGCTCCTCGATGAGGGCCTTCAGGGCCTCGAAGTTCTGGAATGCGGTAGTGACGATGACGGAGTTGGTGCGCTCAACCGGCACAACACGGACCTGGCCGATCAGGTTGCTGATGGGGCGCTCCTCCTTTTTCTTGGGGTCGCCCCAGTACCACGTGAACCAGGGGTCTTCCTGCTCCTCTTTCTGGGGGGCCTTTGCGCCCTCTCGCGCGAAGAGGGCGTTGAGTTGCTGCGCGACGTCCTTGGCGTTGGCGTGCTTAAGGGTGACGATGAGGGTGTTGGCGGCCTCGGTCGTCATGCTGTCAAGGTCCTCTATGGCTTTCTCGATGATGGGGTAGTTCTCGACGTTGTTGGTGGTGACGATGATGGAGTTGGTGACGGGCTCGGCGATGAAGCGGACCTTGCCGTAGAGCCTGCCGACCTCGGTCTTCGTCGAGTAGCGGCTGGTGTAGTAGTCCCAGTAGCCGCCGGTCCTCTGCTCCTCGACGCCGAAGATTTGGTTGAGGACGTCGGTAAGGTCCTTTGCGCCGATGTACTTTATGCGGTAGACGCGCGGTGCGGCTTGGTCCGTGTCGAGAGGAACGTCAAGCTGTTCGATCAGGGCGTCGATCTTCGGGATTTCGTCGGGATCGGCGATGGCGATGATGGAGTTGGTGCGCGTTTCCGCGACGAAGCGTGTCTCTCCCTGCCTATTCCGGGAAGAAGAGTACCAGGGATAATAATCCCAGTAGCTGCGCTGCTGAAGACCCGAGTAGAGGTTGGTGAGCTGTTCAGCAATGTCCTCGGCGTCAGCATGCTCTAGGTGGTAGGTCTTGGTCATCGTGGTGACCGCCCGCTCGGTGTCTACCTGCTCGACGAGGCCCTTTATGATCTCGTAGTTCTCCTCGGAAGCCAGAATGAATAGCGTGTTGGTGCGGTCATCGGCGGTGATCTCGACAGTGTCTTCGACTTTCTTCATGCTGCGCCGGTCGAAGAGGCGACGGATTTGGTAGTCGAGTTCCCCTGCGGAGGCGTACTGAACCTGGATGACCTGCAGCGTGAGCTTTTCGGGAATCTCCTCGTCGAGTTGAGTTATGAGGCTGTCGGCGGTCTTCATCTGCTCTTCAGGGGCGACGACGACGAGCCAGTTTGCGGCGGGATAGGCGACGACGTCCACAGGAGGAACGCCGGCGGACTGCGAAGGACCGGGGGGCCCTTCGCGCGGGCGGCCCTGGTCGCCCGTACCTCTGGAAGGCACGGAGAAGACGGCGCGAAGGAGGCTTTCGAGCTCCTTTGCGTCGGCATGCTCGAGCTCGAAGATCTTGGCCTGTCGCTGGTCAAGTTCGAGAATGTCCAGCTGAGCGACAACTTTTTCGAGGTTTGCCACGCGATCAATGGTATCGGTGACAATGATTTGTCTGGAGCCCGGGTGAACGACGAGCTGGGCGTCTTTGCTGAGGGTGGGCTTGAGGATCTTTTCGAGCTGTTCCACGTCTGCAAAGCGAACTTGGATGACCTTCTTAATGAGGCCCAGAGGGGGTGGCTCGTCGGTAGGCTTGAGGAGCGTAATGTCCATCTCGGGGATTTTCGAGATGGGAACGACCCAGATTGTGCTGTCGCGCATGATGACCGAGATGCCCTGCATCTGAAGGGCTTCGACAATGAGGCGTACGGCCTCTTCCTTTTCGACCTTCTTGGCGCTGACAATGGTCACCTGAGCGTTGGCCTCAGGGTGCTTGGTGACGACCTTGTCGGTGATCTTGCTGAGGAATTCGAGCGCCTTTTCGATCTTCACGTTGTTCAGGTTCAGAGCGACCTTGCCGTCGTCCTCCTCGGCGGGCGTCGGGGACGCTGACGGTTGGGCAGCCGAAGGGGACTCGGCGGAAGCAGTCGGCTCGGAGGCCTCGGTGGGCTCCGATGGAGAAGATTCTGAGCCCTCCTCGGCAGGTTCGGACTCCTGGTTTTGCTCCTGAGCGGCCTCGCCGCCGGAGTCAGGCGGGCGTGCCGTGGTCAAGGCAGCCTCGGCTTCTTCCTCGGCCCTGGCGTGAGGAATGGGGAGAGAAGGGGAAATCAGCAGCAGAGCCGCGCCGATAAGACAAAGGACGCCGAGAATCCGCAGGTTCCTGCTTGCGTTCATGTTTAGCCCTCTCAAGCTATGGTTTAGAAGTTATCGTCGCCCACGAACTCGTGGCTGCGAAGATTGTTGAGCTTCCTGCTCAGCCGCCATTCTTGCTTGCTCCATTTTCATTTGAATATCGATCTGTTGCTGGTTTGGGACGGGGCCGACTTGAGGCTGCGGAGGAGACGCTTCAGCAGTACGGCCGGGGCGGGGCTCGGCTCTCGGAGGACCTGAGGGCCCGCCTCCGCCGGGGCCTGGAAGCTCAACGACGCGTCCCTCGCCGGCTTGTTTTGCGGGGAAGACTTCCTCCTTGCGCTGGTTTCCGTCCTTTTCGAGCGTGACGTAGTCGTAGGCTATCTCGACCAGTTTCTCTCCCCCTGGAATTTCAGCTCCTACCGTGTACGTTCGAGCGTCATCAGGCGAGGAGCCGATGAGAGCCATATCGCCCATTATTCCGAAGAGGCGCTGCGGGGGCGGCTGCCCCGGAGGAGCGCCGAGAATGCCCTTTTGGGTGACGGGCTTGTATTCGTCGAGAGATTTAACGTCTTTTCTCTGGAGGGGGCCGGCGTCCCGCGCTGCGAGGGAGTCGATGAGGCCCCTTCCGAGTCGAGCGGCGAAGGCGAGGCGGGCACCCTGGACGACAAGCAAGAAGATCAGCAGAGCCGAGACGAGGAGGAGTATCTTATCGGGCCCGAACTCCCCCATCCGGTTAATTACGCGTTGGGTTCTGCTGTTCAAAACTACCTCGCTTTCGGCTCGTAGCCGATAAGGTCGAGCGTCACCTCGAGATTGCCGCCCTTGTTAACGTCTCGTCGGAGGTCAAGGCGTTCGACGCGAGCCAGGCGGCTTCCTTTCTCCAGTTCGTGCAGGAACTTGAGGAAATTATCAAGGTTGGTGTCGAAATTGATCTGGAGGCTGACCGGTTCGAAGTACTTGTATTTCTTTGCGCCGGCGGGTTGCTTTTTCGGCAGGTAGCGCTTGATTTTGACCTTGGCTTGCTTCGCAGTGCGTTCTACGTGGGCGGCGAAGCTAAGTGAATCGGATGTGGGCGCGCCGGCCCGAGGGGCGCTTTCTCCGGCAGGCCGAGGATCGGGAGGTCGAGCGGATCCGGTTGCCGCGGTCATAGGATTATCGGAATGGTGCTCGGGATCAGGGCTGCGGCGTGGTTCTGGTTCGTCGGTGTGCGAGTCTGCGACGGGCGGCACGGCTGAGTCGGTAGCGGGCTTTGGGGTGCCGGAAGAGTTGTCTTGGGTCCGGGGCCGATCGCGGTCGGGCGGAGGTTGCGACCCTGCGGAAGAGGCTTCTCCGACAAGCGAGCCGAGGTCGGCGATCAAAAAGCTGCGCCGGACGAGAAGAGCGTCCCGCTCATCCACCCTGTTGATGAGCTGGGCGGCAGTGTTGAGCTTGGGCCGAAGGCGATTGCCAAGGTCTGACCAGCCCCGGGTGAGGGGGGATACGACGGCGGCTATGAAGACCGTAGCGAAAAGCACGCACGCTCCCACAGTAACCGCTGTCTTGTCTCTGGCTGATAGCTTCATCTGGTTTACTCCAGTGCGCCTTTCCGAATTTCGCAAGTCATGCGAAACACCAGGCCTTCCTTCTCCTGTGTCGTGCCGAGGAACACCGGATTGAGGAAGACGGGAGAAGCCTCCATTGCAGAAATCGCCTTGTCGTCAACGAGTTCGACGTTGGGAGTCTTGCCGGATATCGTAACTCTACCTCCCGAGTCCACCTTAAGGGTCGCAACGGCCACGCCCGGAGGCAGCACATCGGCGAGAGCGAGAAAGAGGTCGAGGATGGGGCGTTTTTCGGCACTCTCCGTCTGGAGGATTCTGACCTCTTCCTCAAGCTGCTCCAGGTCCGCGAGGTATGGCTGCACGTCGTCGATGAGCCGAGACGCGGCGGCGAGGGTAGTAGCTCTGACCCCAAAGGAACCGGCGATAAGAGCGGCAAGAAGGAGGACGTTAGCGCCTATGAGGATGAACCTCCTGCGCCAGCGGAACTCCGCCAGAGCTGTCCTTCGGCGGGGAAGGGCCGGGGCGGCAGTCGGGTTTCCGTGAAGCCTTTTGTGGGCGGCAAGGGCGGCGCCGAGGCAAGAAGCGAAGTCCATTAGCGAAGGGGAGTCCGCGCCTTCGGCATATGAGATACGGACGGCGTCGGGCACCTTGGCAAATTGCGCCGGGACAGAAATCCGGGCACTGAGGGCAGAGATGAGTCTATCGGCAAGGGCTCTGTTTCCGAAGACGAGTATCCGGCCGAGACTCCCGTTGTCGGCGTGGAGAAGGTAATCCTGAACCGACTGGTCGAGCTCGTTGGCGAGGTCGGGCAGGCGGGCAAGACCCGGTGGCTGCTCTTCGCACTCGAAGGGGATGCGCCTCACGTAGCGGAGTTCGCCTGCGCGGGTTACGGTCAGGGTCGTTCTGTGAGTTTCGATGCAGATGCCGGCGACGGCCTCTTCGGGAGACGAGGAAGCGACGGCCAATTCGGCGAACGCGGCGACGTCGAATTCCACGGAACGGCAGCGGATGCCGGCGTCCAATAGTTCGGTTTCGGCTTCTCGAATCTCGCCGGCGGGCGCAGCGACGACAAGGACGCGCCCGGGGCGAGCCGGGTCGCGAGGAGCCTGGCGCTCGCACACCCAGGCGCTTTCGGCAACGGGGTAAGGGAGCTCGGTCTCCAGGCGAAGAGCGATCATGCGCCGCGTCTGTTCTGGAGATGCCTGTGGGAGCTGGAGGAGGCGAACAATGGCGCGACTGGAATTGGAAACGAGAATCACC
>Ga0180432_10007560_pt1 | contig 13760 bp, 30 predicted proteins | sample SS_ome_10_FD_132414 | JGI IMG/M metagenome (GOLD analysis project Ga0180432, IMG submission 132414) | Hypersaline lake sediment archaeal communities from the Salton Sea, California, USA - SS_1_MS_2 metaG | ecosystem: Environmental > Aquatic > Non-marine Saline and Alkaline > Hypersaline >...
CGTCCTGAAGGATATCGTGGGCATCGCCCTCAACCCGAAGACAGTCATGGACAGAAAGAGTCTCAGGAGGATTTCGGGCTTCATCATGTTGATAGCGGAGGAGGAATCGGAAGGAAGTTTCCTTGCCAAACGGGACGCTATGGGGCGGGGAGGAAGGTGGTAGCGTGATTCACATTCGGAACAGACGGAAGTATAAGGGTGACGGGGTATACGTGGGTAGACCCACATCGCCTCTTGGCAACCCCTTCAGTCATGTTCCTTCCAAGTACGCCGATGTTATGGTTGCGACTCGGGATGAGGCGGTTGACCGGTACGAGCCTTGGCTCAGGGAGAAACTGCAAACAGACCCGCAGGTCAGGAAGGCTTTTGACGACTTGGTGCAGTTCTATCGTGACTTCGGGGAGTTGATTTTGATATGCTGGTGCGAGCCTAAGCGATGCCATGCGGGTATCATCAAGAGGTTGATTCTGGAGGCTGTGGGTGCCGAAGCATCACATCAAGAACATCAGGAACAAAGCCAAGCCTTGGAAGCGGCAGGCGGCAGTTCGTCGGAACCAACGTAAACGGGGTTCATAACCTGTTGATGTCTTGCAGGGAGAATGGGAAGCCGCGTTTTGTGCAGGTATCGACTGATGAGGTTTATGGGAGCTTGCGGGATATAAACCTTTCATGGACTGAAGACTCTCCCTTCAATCCGCGTTCCCCGTATTCGGCCAGCAAGGCGGCGGCGGAAATGTTGTGTTGGGGCTATGCGGAAACTTTTGGACTGGATGTAGTTATTACGAGGGGTTCAAATACGTATGGACCAAGACAGTATCCCGAGAAGCTCATACCCGTGGCGGTGGGAGCAGCAATGCAGGACAAGTGTGTGCCTGTATATGCTCAGGGCCTTAATGTACGTGATTGGCTGTGGGTGGGTGACCATTGTAGGGGAATTCTGCTTGCCGGGATGAAGGGTTTGTGTGGTCAGGTGTACAATATAGCAGGGGGTCACGAAGTCAGGAACATTGACTTGGTGAAACGCATTTTGAGCATAATGGGAAAACCGGAAAGTCTGATTGAGTTTGTGAAGGATAGACCCGCTCACGATTTTCGATACAGCATGAGAACAGATAGGGCACAGCGGGAATTGGGGTGGAAGCCCTTGGCGTCTTTTGATGAGCGTCTTGAGGAAACGGTAAGATGGTATGAGAAGGGCAGACAGGGTCGCTCGTGAGATAGCTTTCTGGCAACCGAAGTTCCGACTGTTGGATGGCTGGACAATCGAGTTCGACCCGGAGAGCGAGCTAAAAGACCAGTCATCCCATAACGCGAAAAAGAAGCATGGGGTTATCTACGATGTCAGCTTTGCACAGATGCCCAAGGACTATGTGTACCACGAGTTGCTTCACCTCGCGATGGCTGCCTTGATGTTGGTGCAGCCCCGTAAGTACCGGGAGCGTGAGGAGATTCTGGTGCAGGACTTGTGCCGGATTGTGTTCGATGAAAAACTACGAGTACGAGGGAAACTGTGACTTGTGTGGGCGATTTGCCACGACGCTTTCGGAGCATCATCTCATTCCCCGGACGACGCACTCCAATAGTCGGGTCCGCAAGATGTTTAGCCGGGAGGAGATGGCGACCCGTAAGTCTGATTTCTGTCATCCATGCCATCACGCCTGTCATGCCTTTTTTTCCAACAAGACACTTGCTTTAGAACGGAACACTGTTTCTCTACTAAGGGAGCATCCGCTAGTGAGAGGACACATCAAATGGGTTCGTGGTCAAAAGCCCGAATTTAAGTCCCGAGGCGGCAAGAAGCCGTGGGGAGAACGCAGGTGAGGGAAATCGTGGGTTTGTTGATTGCCGTTTCAGGGTATGGATTCATCGTGTGTCTCATTCTGCATGAGCACCGGGAAAGGAGGCGTCGAGTAAGGACTATCGTCGAGAACATCCGGGCAAGAGGCAGTAGGAGAATCTCTTGTGTTGGATAGCCCAATCTGGTAACTTGCTTATGTAATTACGTGCCTGTAACGGCATAAAAGGAGACCTACGATGAGTGACAGAATTCCAATGATTCCTCCGTTCCGTGTTGTATCGAGGGTACAAATTCTATCGGAGACGAAGGACTACAACCATGAAATGAGAACGTCCCGGCTATGTGGCGGGATACCAAGGGGGCACTCGCGGATGGTACGGGCGTACCCGTGGTGATTCTGGACACAGGTGTTCCGAACCACGTTGACCTTTCCCCGACGGGCGGTAAGTCGTTCATTCCGGGCTATGAGGAAGACCAGAACGGACACGGAACTCACTGCGGCGGTATCATTGCGGCTATTGCCAACAACAACATGGGTGTCATGGGCATTGCTCCTGACTGTGCGGACTGGTACGGAGCCGTGCTCGACAAGGATGGTTCTGGCAGGATTGAACATATCGTTGCTGGTATCCGTTGGGCAGTGGACGAGGTGGGAGCCAAGGTTATCAGCATGAGTCTTGGCATCCCGGACGGACATCCTATTTACGAGGCGTTCGAGGAAGCGGTAAACTACGCTTACAGTCAGGGCGTGGCAGTCATTTGTGCGGCGGGTAACGAAGCCAGTGGCGTTGGACAACCCGCGTGCTATGACAGTGCAATTGCCGTGGCAGCCGTGGACCGATATCAGGACAAGGCGTGGTTCTCCAACAAGGGACCGGAGCTTGACTTTGCGGCTGGCGGAGTGGACGTGTATTCCACGTTCCTGAACAATGGTTATGCCAAGCTGTCGGGTACGTCCATGGCGTGTCCGGCGATTGCGGGCATTGCGGCACTCATCATTGCTGATGAGAAGAATGACCACGGCAAGTGGTTGACACCCGATGAACTCGTGGAGAAGATGCGTCGTATCGCTTATGATGTCGGCGAGGAAGGCTTCGATGAGTTGTACGGGCATGGCATACCGGTGTTCCGCACCGGGGAAGGCGAACCGGACGAGCCGGGTACTGGTGAACCACCTCCTCCACCAGAACAACCCACGCCGAAGAAGAACGCTTTTCCATGTGGGCTCACATGGAAAGTTCTCAAGGCATTCTCGGACGGTGCCGATAAGGCGGCGAGGGACGGAGCAGACCCGGACGGGGCTATTCTTGCTGGTCTCAGGTCTGTTGGTGACTTCGCTGGGAAAGCATCCGAAGCGAGAGACGATGCGTAGCGGCCCCGGAAAGGGGTAATTGGCGAAGGGGCAGGGATATGGTCACCCCATCCCTGCCCCTTTCGTTTATGGTGGACTGTTATGTGGGCACCCGGATTAGGTATGCCGACGGTCTGGAAACCGGCGATGTGGTCGGGTCCGTCTTCCGCCGTACCTGATTTCCCAAAGAGTCCGAAGGGAACAGTTCGTGTGTGGGGTGAGGAAAAGATGTCCGGTGATACTGTCTTGAGCGGGAAAGGGTCTCTTGATAGTATTACGGGGACTGGTGGTAAGAGTGAAACAGAAGGAGGATAGGATGAAGAAGGCACTTCCGTATGTTGGTCTGGTCGCGGTGGGCGTCATCGTGGCGTTCCTTGTTTTCGCATTCGTAAAGACGGGCGAGCTTCCGTTGAGTGTGGAGGAAACTTACGAGATTCCACCGGGAAGCGAGTTGATGTTTGTGGATGCTACCGGACAGGGTGGTGTTGCACTCAAGGTTAAGGTTGACCTGAGCGTGATGACCAATCTGGTTTCGGGGCTGCCACTGGAGGAAGACTGTTGGGTGCTGTTTGGCACAGAGCCCAAGTCGGAGACGGTAGAGAGGCTGCAACTGGTTGTTCCCGAAGAATAGTTGGACGTAGATGAACACGAATACTGCAAAACAGGAAGGAGGGTGGCCATGACATAGCTAACGAAAGGAGCATGTCATGGCACGTACACGGAAGAAGTTCCCGTGGGAATGGAACAGTGTGTTCCGCAATCCTCGGGGCAAGATGCAGGCGGTTCGTGGAAAGGCTCGTAAGCGGGCTATCCCTCCCGATTCGTGGGAAGACAAGTCATACGATAGGCAGTGCTGGCTTCCTCAGAAGGTAGCGAGGCAATTGCTTCATAAGGGGTGGAATCCTTATGACATTATCAGCCACATGGTACACCGGTACGGAGTGACTCAGCGAACGGCTCGTGAGGTCGTGGAGTTGGAGTTGACCGGGTGGAAGCAGTGGTGGCCGGAAGGCACCACTCTGGTCTATCAAGAGAAGAAAGTATGAAGATACAACTTGAAGCGGAAGCCATGCTTATCAAGGGAAGGGACATGGCGGTTTCTGTTGCCCAACATCAGGGTCGTACAGAGGTTGTCGTTCGGGGAAATCAGGAGAGCGTCCGAGTCTTGAATGATGCGGAAGGCTTGCATGTCGGCAGGAAGAAGCCCGTAAGTCAATAGGACCGGGCAGTTCTGTCGGTTTCCTGAACTATTCTCAGAATTCGGTCTTCCTTGTGCAATGAGGGGCAAAGGAGACGAGTATGAGAATGACGAACAAGAAGGCGGCAGCCCTTGTGCGTGAGCGCAAGAAGGGCGAACACCGTCTTGACCAGAAGGCAATGGAAGAGCTTGCTGTTCTCATCGAGAAGGGCAAGTACGAGAAAGCCTACAAGCACTACCGGTCCATGGATACGTTCGTCCGCGAGGGCATCCCGGAGGACGTGGTTCATCATATCCAAGTCAAGACTGCCGGTGGTGTTCGTACTATCACAGCCCATGTCCGCCTGAAGAACTGCAAAAAGGTCTTCAGGGACGGCTTCAAGCCCGGTGTTGTGAGTATGATTGACATGGAGTTCCCGAAGGACACCACGGACGAGAAGATGGCAATGGCTATTGTCAGTCAGAATGACGAAGTTCTGGACCGGGTGGTCGAGGTTGTTTACATGGAGGGCGACGAGGAACTCTGTGTGATGCAAACTGGCAAGGGGAGGTAGGATGGCTTTCGAGCTTCCGCCATACAGAAAGTGGGAGAAGCGGTTCCGGGAGTTGACCGACTCGGGGATGGACGTTCTTGATGCGTGGCACAAGACGCACAAGGAGTTCGGCATGGCTAAGAATCAGGTCGCAGAGTACGAGAAACGGGTAGGCAGAACGCTGTGAAGAGGCTGGATTATCGGTCGTTGCGGATAGCTCACGGAGAGGCATGGGCTGACCGCTTGTGGGCTCATCAGGAGCACGACATGCCCGAGGAGCCGCCGGGTCCGTCCTTCATGCGGGGATGCAAGACCTGTGCCGGGTACGGGAAGCCGGGATGGGTTGTGAGGGACAGGCGGGAGTGGGCTCGGTGTCCCGGTTGTAATGGTGAGGGTGCCGACCATACCGGCAGAGAGGTGTTCAAAGGCTACAGGGATGGCTTGTGCATGACGGAGACCGTCGTATGAGTATTGACTCATAGGGCATCCGGTGCTTTCTTTTCCAGAGACGAGGCGAAAGCGAGACAGGAGGATATTATGGCTGGAACCATGCGTATGTATGATGGGCGGGTGGACGTGCTCCCCATGACGGGGAAGCGTCTTTCGATGCGTACTCAAATCGAGGGGAAGTATATGGACCCCACGGATTTCGTTCGGCAGGTGGGCGTGGCAGTGCGGGAGACTTCGGTTTGTGCGAAATACGTGGCAGCCCATTTGACGGATGGGGGGTATCCCGCCAAGCCCTCGGAGCCCAATATCAGCATCATCAGCCACATGCTTCTCATAGAGTGTGTGGTGGAACACGAAGAGCCCGATGACCGTGAGGGGCGTATCCTTATGGACACACTGATTTCTCGAATCATTGACAGGTTCAATCTGGAGAACAACATTCGGAGATGAAAATGAGGGTCTTCCAAGCCTACTGCAAGGGTGCTGACAAGTATCTTCACGAGATGAGGGAACTGTTCGGCGGCTGGAATCGCAAGAAGGGTCCGAAGCGGTTCTACACTCGCCCTGCGGATGCACGCAGTGCCTTGTCGAACGTTGTCTATGACCAGCCGAAGGATTACGTTTTCGACCCGAGCGACTGGGAGATTCACGAGTTCGATATTCGCAAGGTCGGGAGTGAGCCGTTCAAGAAATGAAGATGGAAGTCATAGACATCGGGCTGGATGATTGTCCCTTCTGTCATCAGGAGGCCCAGTTCGGCAAGAATCTCGGGAGCGGCTTCTACGAACTGTGGCATCACCCGTCCGGCACCTGTCCAGCCCGAACGTGGCAATACATGGGGGCAGAACTTGAGGAAGCCAAGGCTTTCGCTTTGAAGTTCTGGCAGTGGCGGGAGAAGAACGGATTGGGCGTCAAATGATTCAGAATCCTTCCTGTCTCGTGCAATGATTGGTCAGGAGGACAATCATGTACGAGAAGATTGAAGTGCCGAATGGGGTGATTTACCGGGACGTGCTCTGTTGGGAGAACGCGGCGGACTTCCTGCGGAACGAGCTTGGTTTGCCGGTTGTGCGGGCAGCGGGGAATCAGACCAGCCGTAATTTCTTTACCGGCGAGGCGGAGGGAAGCTGCGTGACTGTCTATTTCGAGGACTCCAACGGTGAAGAAATTGGTTACTGGTGCGAGGGAATGGACACTCTCATGGTCTTCCGCACTCGTCGGAAGGTGGGCAAGGGCATGGAGTCCAAGAAGACTCTTGCCGAATACCCGGCAGCCTGACGGAAGAGCCGGGAGCCCTACTGGATTATTCAGAATCGCACCCTTTTTGTGCAATGAATGGGTGGAGGGTAAGGATGAAGGATTTCAGGGATTTCGTAAGGAGTGAGTTGCGGGGACACTCGTTGGCCATGTATTCCACTTGGCTGTACCACGAGCCTACCCGGATTCTGTTTGACTGCGGCGAAGGGGTTTCCGTGTCCATGCGGAACTACGTCTTCGGCGTGGACAAGGTTTTCCTGACTCACGGGCATTACGACCACATCGGGGGCTTGGCTGGCGTTGTTTACTCCCGTGCGGCGGCTCGTGGCGACAAGGAAAAGCCGCTGACTGTCTACTACCCGAAGGGTTGCCGTCAGGTTGAGTCCCTGCGTCAGTTCGTCTCGGGTTCTATCCGTCACATCAAGTACGACTTGAAGTGGGTGGAATTGGAGCCCGGCGACTCGGTTGAGGCTGGGAAGAACCTGAAAGTGGTGGCTTTCAAGGTCGAGCACTCGTCCGGGCTGTGCCTTGGTTACAAGCTGGTGGAGCGTCGGCACCGTTTGAAGCGGGAGCTTCAGGGTCGCTCTCCCGAGGACATCAGGACCATCGTGCAGGCGAAGGGTCGTGATGCGGTGCGTGAATGGTACGACAAGATTGTGCTGGCGTACTGCGGTGACAGTGCCCCGGTGCGGGCTTCGAGCGTGGCGGGTGCCGAGGTGCTCGTTCACGAGGCGACCTTCTTGGACGAAAACGACCGTGAGGGTCGCACTCACAGTTCGGTTCGTGAAGCCATCGAAACGGCTGATTACGCCGGGGCAGAGTCTCTGATTCTGTTCCACATCTCGGGTCGATACGACCGCCGGGACGTGGAGAAGCGGATTCGGGACGCGGCTCAGGCTGCGGGTTGGAAGAAGCCGCTGGCTGTTCTGGTGGTTTACAAGCTGGTCGAAATCCAGTAGTCCGGGGTGCCCCTTCTCGGGGCATCCCGGTTATTCAGGAAGAGGGGAAGCTATGGCACTCTCTACCAAGAGAGTCTTTGTCTATCGTCGAACAGTGGACTGGGGCAGCTTGTGCTGGGATGATATGGCGAAGCAGTGCTCTTTCGGGACTTTATGGAAAAGTGCGTTACCTTGGGTGCGTTTCTACGAGGATGTCTTGGGGGTTTCGTATTTTGAATGGCGGATGCGACTGAAAGAACTTTCCCTCGAATCTGTCAGGGCTGCGAATCCCAATGTGGTAGTTGATGGGTGGGGGGCGTATTTCAAGAGAAGGCGGGAGTTTGGTTCCCATGTGGCGATTCTTCTGGACGATGATGACTGGGTTGCTCCATCCGTATTCAACGAGATGGAAAAAGTGAAGGGATACGATTTCGCGGTGTGGTTGTTTTACCGTTGTTACCTGTACCACGGCGTATCTATTACCCCAAAGACAAAAATCAACCCGAATGGGTGGGTGGAAAGCTGTCAGGCTGGATACTACATGCCGGATATGGAAAGAAGGTTAGGGAGCGATACGTTGTTTCAGTGTTGTAGAAGTCATTCCAAGGTACGAATGGGCTGGAGACATGCGGATATCTCAAAACCACTGGCGGTGGATGTCTGTACATGGGCATCTCTTAGTCATGGCATAATGAGACCGTTTTGGAAGATTCATTGCAAAGACGAGCCTCCTTCGTACACTCCCCTGCAAGACGTGAACGACTATGCCATGTCGAAGAATGCGACGTTGCGAGCCTTGAGGTCGTTTCGCAGGGAGCCACAAGTCCGATGGGCAGCGAGTCTCATTGATACTCTGATAGGGATGCACGAAGGCATGAACGATTACGATGCGATTTCAATTCGGGAAGCGATAAGGGAAAGGATGAATGGTGGCTCTTGCTAAAGCTCGCAGGATTACCGTAAGCGGTATCCAGTATCACTGGAAGGTTTCTGCCAACAGGAATCTGCATCTGGTTGTCTTCGACCTGGCTACCAAGAGGAAGCTCGTCGTGTACTTCTCTGACGAAGTGGCGGTTACTCCACAGACGGTGCGTTCCTACATTGAGCGGGCTGAACGGCAGGGATGGACCGGGGAAATGAGACTCGACCCGTAGGGGTTGGTCACATTGGTAAAGAAAAGTGTGGATTTCAATGCGGACCCCGGTGTATAGTGTCTTCGGATTCAGGATTGACCACGGATTCATTCAGAATCCGAGCGTGGTCGAGCAATGATAGTCGAGAGGTGTATCGTGAAGGATGAGGTTACAGTCGAGATTCGGGCCGCCGAAGGCGGAGCCGATGCGAAACTTCTGGTTCGTGACCAGTGGTGCATATATTGTGCCTTGGCGAGCCGGAAGTGCCTTTGACCTCGCCCTTCTGGAAGAGAGAGACGGCTTCATTTCCTTCCGGGCTCGGGGCAACGGGGCTCGGAAGCGATTCCTCCCCGAATGCGGCGGCCATCGCTGGCAAAATGACTTGTGCTTGAACAGGGTTGGTGGTACTTTGACACCATGAGTACCACCAAGATATGTAGCAAGTGTAGGCAAGAGAAGCCAGCGTCGGCGTTCTCCCCGAGAAAAGACAGGCCGGTTGGTCTGTATTCAATGTGCAAGGACTGTAAGGCTAAATCGAGAAGTAAAAGGTATTTTGAGAGGAGGGAAAACGACCCTGTTCCGCAGTGGATTGTGAATGTTCGTAATTGGGCAAAATTCAGAGCCAAGAAGCATGGTATCGTGTTTGCTTTGTCGATTGAAGACGTAGAGAAGGCTTTAGAGGAATGTGGTGGTAGATGCCCATATTGCGGAAAGCCATTTGAGTTCCGGGGCACGATGAAGGACAGGAAGTCTTCTCCATCGTTAGATAGGATAGTGCCGAATCATGGGTACATAGCGAGGAATCTGACGGTGTGTTGTTACAGGTGCAACCAGATGAAAAGTGAAGCAACACCAGAAGAGATTTGGAGAATGGCACATAAGTTGACAGAGATGGTGAAAGAGAGGGGATTATAGGGCAACGCATCCCGCCCACTGAGAAACGGGGCCGATACCAGACTTCCACGATAACCGTGGCAGTCGTGGACGAGGCTGAGTGCAGTGTCGAGTTGTGCCCACAGGACTTGGATTGGAAGTTCTGCCGGGGACGTGGCAAGGGCGGTCAGAACCGCAACAAGCTCGACACGGCGGTTTGGCTGACTCACCGGCCTACGGGTATCCGGGTCCGGTGTGAAGAAGAACGAACGCAGGGCCAGAACAAGCGGAAGGCTTTGGCGAGACTCAGGCAGGAGATTGGCCGAAGAGCCCATGAGAGGCAGGGCCGGAGGGTCAACCGGGAAAGAAGGCAGCAGATTGGTTCGGGGATGAGGGGCGACAAGATTCGCACTATCCGGGTCCGGGACGACACGGTGACGAACCATTTGAACGGAAGGAAAGTCCGCTATGCGGACTATGTGAAGGGTGATTTTGACGACCTGATTGGAGGTTAGTGTTGCGAATAGTCACCAGATTGGCATGTGTGGTTTTCGTTTCGGCTGCTCTGTGTGGCTGTGTGAGTCACGGGCCGACGGTTGCCCTTCTGACATGGACACCGCCGGACAAGGACTCTGACGGGAATCCGATTACGAAGGAAATATCGTATGTAGTGTACGACATCACGGGGCAAGGAAGCACGAATGCCGTTTTTGAGGGAGTGCCGAGCAACAAGGACAATCCGTTTGTCATCGTCCCGGCTGAGAGGGGAAAGCTGAACAGATGGGTTATGAAGGTAATGGTGGAAGGGATGCTCCCGTCATGGTCCAATGTCGCTGAGGCTGATATTGACAAGGATGGGAACTTGAAGTGAGGAAGCAACTCAAGAAGAAGAAAAGGAGTTGTGCGATGTGCAAGCCTCATAAGCGTAAGTGGGCGAACAGGTGGAAGGTGAAGGAACATGACCGTTTGCGGCGGGATGAAGCGGCCTGCCGGGAGGCGGTCGGGTAGGTAAAGCCGCAAGAAAGGAAAGGTGAAGATATGACAGCGGCAGCAGCAACAATGGTACTGGACAACAGGGTTCTGGTACTGAACAAGAACTGGATTCCGGTAAACGTGATGAGCGTCATGGACGCCATCCAGAAGGTCTTCAAGGAGCGGGCACGTTTCGTTGACCCCGAGACGTATGCCGTCTACTCCTTTGAGGATTGGGTTATGACGTGGGAGGACGCGATTCGTGAATCGAAAATCGCGGAGAGCCATGTTCTGCCCGGAGCCGGTTTCTCGATGTTGCTGCCGGAGGTCATTGTCTGCACCGAGTACGATGGTTTCCAGTACAAGATGACGCGGCGGCGGGTGAAATTTTCACGCACGAACATTTATCGTCGTGATAAAAATACCTGTCAGTTCTGCGGGCACAAGCATCGGGCTGCCGACCTGACCTTGGACCACGTGATTCCGAGGGCTCAGGGTGGCAAGACCACGTGGGAGAACATCGTGCTGGCTTGCTTCGACTGTAACCAGAAGAAGGGTGAGAAGAGTCTGAAGCAGGCGGGGATGCGGCTGATTCGTCAGCCGTTCCGTCCGAAGCCCGAGGATGTGGCTATCACTCCGATGGAGCGTTTGAGCCGCAAGATTGGCAACAAGGCTCCCGCGACGTGGGAGACCTTCTTGGGCAAGATGTACAACGAAGTGGAGTTGCTGCCATAGTGGGATGGTTAATGAGAAGCGGTACGAATTGCTCGTGCCGCTTCTTCTTTATGTGTCAAGGAAGTGTTCCCGAATGTCGAGTTGCAGGAGTAGCCCGGCATATCATGGTGAATCTTGAGCCCCCGGAGGGAAACTTCCGGGGGCTTCTTCTGTCTGGATGGTGTATAATGTATCTTAGACACACGGAGGACCGGATATGGAGATAGAAAGAATATCGCCCAGTCAATATCATTTGAAGCGTGTGCTCTCCAACGAGCTACGTCCGAAACTGGAGCTTGATGCAGTTACCCTTCCACAAGAGATTGTGGAAAAGTGTATGAGATTTGGGCGTAAATGGTCAGCCAAAAGTGCCGACTGCTATCAGCACAGGGGGCAAAGCAATAACGACACCACAAAGGAACAGCATATAGAGGGGAAGGTGGGAGAGTGGGTGGCGTGTCTAATCTTGCGACAGTTCGGTTATTCGTGTACGGACCCCGATATGAATGTGTATGAAGTCCATGAGAGGAATTTCGAGCCTGACCTTTTTCTTGAGCCGCTCCCGCTTCCGAATGGAAGCAAGCCGAACGGCAGATTCAAGCTGTCTGTCAAATCATGTGCTGTCCAAAGGACGCCAAGCTGGGGCTTAAGCTGGGTCTTTCAGGAAGAAGATTATGGCATCTTCGGGCACAATGGAAACAATGCCGACTTGCGGGCGAAGGTTGTGGTGTTGACCCATGTTTACAAGTTTACGGGTAGGATATTGTTTGCCGTCAGTTTAGGGGATTTGCACAAGCACAACCTTTTCAGTCCTATGATGATAGAAAGATTGCAAGATAACAAGGTCGCCGTTTACTATAAGGACTTACGTCGGCTCGGTTACTCTTGCGACACTTTCAGGCGTGAAATACAAAGAGCCCTGTTTAGGAGTCTTCATGTCCAGTCTATCAAGCCCGTTTCGGTATCCGGGTGCAAAGTCTAGGATTGTAGCCAGCATCCTTGGCAAGATGGCATTCGCCAATCAGCGCAAGCTGGTTGATGTGTTTGTTGGTGGGGGTTCTGTTTTCATTGGTGCTTTGAACAAGGGACTGTTCGAGTCGTTCGTGTTGAACGACAAGGACGAAGCGGTCGCGTCGTTCTGGTCTTGTCTGGCTCACAGTGAGACGTGTGAGTTTCTAGTCCATCGGGTACGGACCACATTGCCGACCGTAGAGGAACACGGCGTACAGCGGCAGGCTATCAAGTCGGATGACATTCTTACGGCGGGCTTTGCTGCTCTGTTCCTGAACAGGACGAGTTTCTCGGGAATCCTGACATCGGGACCAATCGGGGGTTACGAGCAGAAGAGCAGGTATTCGGTTTCGTGCCGGTACAACGCGGACTTGATGGCGAAGAAAATAGAGTCCATTCATCGTGCCATCAGGGGAAAGGTCGATATCACCTGTTTAGACTTTGAGACCTGCATCGAGGAGAACGACCAAGAGGGGAGTGTAATCTACTGTGACGCTCCTTACTACGTGAAGGGGAATCAGCTTTATCGCTGTAAGATGACTCACGAGGACCATCTTCGTCTTGCGGAATGTCTGAGGCGGCTTAGGCGTGCGAATTTCGTTGTCAGTTATGATGACGAGCCTGAGATACGGGAGATGTACCGCTGGGCGACGATTGACACCGTTGCTCACCGATACAGTATCAAGGGGCAGGGAAGAAAGGGTTGGAAGGGGAAAAATGAAGTCCTGATTACCCCTTCGTGATTGGTGTGTATTAACCGCGAACCCCCGGAGGGAAACTTCCGGGGGTTCTTGTTTTCACTCGCCCTTGAGCTTCGTCACGAGCACGGGCGGGCGTGGGGGCTTCTTAGCTTCCGTCCGACTCATCGGGGTCGTACAGCCGCCGGGGATGAACGTCTCAGCCGAGCTTGCTGTGCGGGGCGGAGCGGGCGGGAGCTTCGGCTCCCTCGGGGGTGGGACGAAACCGGGCTCGTCCGAGCCGTCGCCTGCCAGAATCGTTCCGCTGCAAAGAGTAGCTGCCAGAATAGGGAGTAGTGTCTTCTTCATGGGTTTCTCCTGTTGTTGAGAACTTGTCTCCTCTCACCCTCATAATGTACGCCATCCGGGGAGGGTTACAAGAAATTCTCAGAATCCTGTTCCCCCGGTGCAATGAACGGGCGGAGGGCAGGATGACGAAATCGTGGACAGAGAGCCATTTCGATAAGGTAAGCGGGCCGCTGGCGACGGTTTTCGTCTGCAAACACTGCTCCCGTATCGAGAAAGTCCGCAAGGGCACCCGTGGGACGGGTCGTGGTTACGGGCTCCGCGAAGTCAATGCCGCTTACGGTCGGATGGTTTCGCACGTTAAAAACGAGCACGCTGACTGCCGGGAAGTGTAGAATCTCTGTGGGGTTGGAGAAGACGAAGCAAGGGCATCTGGAGGGTCGTATGAAGTACGTGATTTACAGGCGTAATCTGCCGGAGCCTTGCATACCGGACGTAAGTGTGCTGGTGAAGGAGAACGAGAAGACCTTGACGGTGAAGCCGCCGGAG
>Ga0180432_10007561_pt1 | contig 13760 bp, 17 predicted proteins | sample SS_ome_10_FD_132414 | JGI IMG/M metagenome (GOLD analysis project Ga0180432, IMG submission 132414) | Hypersaline lake sediment archaeal communities from the Salton Sea, California, USA - SS_1_MS_2 metaG | ecosystem: Environmental > Aquatic > Non-marine Saline and Alkaline > Hypersaline >...
CTTTAAAGAAATCCTCGTGGATCTCTTTACCTGATACTGCGGTTGTAATGATAAATCTTGATTTTTTCTTAATTTTCTTTTTCAGATCTGAAAAAGCCTTATCTGTAAATAAAGTATCATTTACGAGTTCAGATATTATTTCTGGGTTGTAATCTGATACTACCTCATATAAACCACGCATACCTTCAAAAAATTTGTTAATTTGATTGCTAGTATATCCCCATGATTGAACTACTTTTAAAGAAGGGGTAATCCCATATACTTTTACGTAATCTAAATACTTTTCTATAATGCGCTGCTTCATTTCAGCTTCAATTTCTTCTTTAGTGGGTTCGGGGTGTGGAAAATATAGACCTTGAGCAGCAGAGAAACCACCTAGATCATTAAGCCTAACCTTATTTAATCTAGGTATATCGTTATCTACCGTAGCTCTAATGTACTCATCTCTTTTAAGCTCGTGAGGTTCCTTACCAGTAATCTCGGCAGCTTGCAACATTGAGTCTTGAAAGAGCTTTATAAGTTCTTTGTTTTTCATATATCTTCCTGGAAAAAGTTTGGCTACAAGTTAAAGATTACTTTTTAGCCGTCTTTTCTTCTTCCTTGAATTCTTTCTTTTGTTCTTTTTCTTCTGCAATATCGTAAAGCTCTGTAATTTCAAGGGTAAGTCCGTCACCTGAAAAGTCTTCAACTAATTCACCGATTTTCTTTCCATTTACCTTGGCTTTTGCTTCTTCATTTAGAGAAGCTAGAGCAAATTGCATTCTTGGGTTAACAACATTGCTTTCTTCGTCTAATTCACGACCTACAACAAATGATCTTTCGTGAATCTTTTTCTTTTTAGTCTTTTCAAGCACTTTCTGCTCTAGAAGAAAGTCAATCTTTCCTTTCAATTCTTCAACATTTTCTTCAACTAAAAGCTTATTTACTACATCATTACTTACACCGTCAGTCTCGCCAGCTTTAATAGTGGCATTGACTCTACGTGCCAAAGCAGTGATAGTCTGTCTCATTCGGTCCATTTCCTGGGCTAGAAATTGCATGTTCTCGTTAGCACCAGATAGTGCCGCTTCAAGTCCTTCAATTCTTTGAGATGCAGTTAGTTTTTGTTGTTGTTTAGACATTTTTTTCTCCTTTATTAACCTTTATCTGCTAAAATTTTATTTAATAGTACATTAAAACCACCAGCTTTTGGATCTGCCTGTTGGTTCATTTGTTTTGTCCTATAATGCATGTCAAGCTGGGCTCCAGTAGGAATTGGTTTAGTACCCTGTGCCTTTACTTTACCTGTATTAATACTTTTATTAGCTTCCATAAGTTCATCAACATTCATCTCATGCGCTGGCTTATTGTATTTTTGCATTCTATCAATATCTTCACGTGCAAGTCTTTCAGCCTCAGCATCGCTAATCTGACCTTTTCTATTCATCTTTGCTCTAGATGCTTTTGTTTTCTTAGCTGGCTGTTGAGCAGGAGCTGGCTTTCTTTTAGGTGCAGCTTTTCTTTTTGGAGCTGGTTTTTTCTTAGCTACTCGTTTTCTTGGCTTAGGAGGTTCTTCGTATTCTTCCTCTTCACCGTAAACATCTTCAACTTCAACAGATCCAGCTAGTGACTGTAATCCTTGTGGCTCATCTTGAACTGGAGCAGCTATTGTCGGCATAACCTCAGTAGCTACTACTTTTTTAGAGTCAGCCTGAGCTGAAGCACCCTTTGTTCCTTTGTAAGATAAGGCTTTTAAAAACTCAATTTCAATATCGTTAAAAGGAAGTTCTACACTCACCTGTTTAGGGGTTTCTTTTTCTACCTTCTCTGCTTTAATTCCTAATAATATTTCTAATCTATTTACAATATACGATTTCAATTCAGCTTGAACATTAGTAAGGGCTCTAGGATGCGCTTTAACTCCCTTAAAAAGATCGTGTTTAATTAACATATCATAAAGTCTAGCTTGTTCAAGTCTAATCATGGCGTCTGTAACTACAGTGTTTTCACGCTTATTAAGCTTGTAAGCCACTTTTTTGTCTGTAGGAGAATAATCGCTCATTTCTTCCTCTTCGTATTCTTCTTCATACTCTTCTTCTAGATCTTCTTCTTCAAGTTCATCTAGAATTTCTTGAGCACTGTCTTCCATGTTATCTTGTAACATGTCAAATTCAGAAGTTTTTTCGTCCCAAAATCCAGTCATACTTACCTCTAGTTATATAATACCATAAGTTATTCAGTTTTATCTGCTTTGATACTGTTTTCTAAACCCATAGACTCTATAATAGCCTTTACAGCTTGTAAGTCACCATTATCCTTACCGTCTATATCGAATACCTCAGTAACTTCTTCTCCATCTTCATAAGAGGTTGTAATCATCCATCCATTTGATACATGTTTAATAGTAATAGATTCAAAAGGAGTAAACCCTCCATCGTCACCATCTTTAAAATCAGTGTCATCTTCTGACTTACTCTTAAACTCTTGAATACTTGTAATGTCGTGCGCAGTACTCATAATTTACCTCTTGTTTATATAATACCACAAATCACTTATAAGCATGATACCTTCTGTTTGGCATCCATTCTAGTGGGTCTTTATCGTCATATATCCTATCAGGTTTTGTTAATATAACATCAACATATTCTTCTATTTTTAATGCTTTAACACATGCCTCAGCCCATTTAGAACCTCCAGCAGACCAAACTACAATATGTGTTCCTGATTTCTTTTGTCTAATTAATTCTTCAACGTGAATTCTAATAACCTTCTTATGACTCCAATAGTTACCCATCTGTATAGCTATGCGGTCATCTCCTTCACCAGACTCTTCCCATTCAACTAGAGTATCGTCAACGTCAAAATAAGCCACTCGACCTTCTGGTAAAATATACATTTAATATCCCTTACTGTATTTAAAATCATACTTACTACATCCAATTAATAAAAAAATCATCAAAATATATTTCATAAATCATCCTTATCTCTAAAACCAACAAAGGTAGGAAATCTATACTTCCCATCCTTGGTTAGTTCTTGATATTTAAACTTTATAAGCTTTCCAATATAATTGTCTTTGTTTTTCCATACGTCTTCTCTGAGCGTGTCATATAGTCCAGACGCTATTCTAAATTCAGGTATGTGTTTGTTTTTAACTATAAAAGCTCCTAAAACACCTGATTTAACCATACCTTCTTTCTTAGTAGATCTTTTAGCATATCCTAGTTCATCTTTTTCTAATACATTGTGGTTTTCTAGTTTTTCTTCAAAACCTATAATTTCAGCTTCTTCATCGAAAAATCTTTTTATCTTAAGTAAACCGCCTTCTCTTAATGTAGACCTTCCACATTTATATGCACCATCTGGATTACGAATCATTATACCTTCATAGCCGTCTTTCACAATTTTTGATTCATACTGCAATAAGGACTCTAGGTCTTTAAATAATTCACCACCCAGTGGTTCACAGAAACCAGGCAATTCTTGCATTTGATTGTAAGCGAGATATCTACTAATAAAAGGTTCTTTGATATCACTGGCTACATAATCAAATATAATATATTTAAAGTCAGGTTCTCCATCTTCAGACATTACTGAGCTGGATGTTTGATCAAAACTATCACCCACTACCAGTTCACCATCCAGACCATCCGGTAACTCTTTCATTTTTTCTTGTATATATTTGTTTCGGATAGGCTTGAAACTTCTACTAACGGCTTGACCGTTTATAGTAAGGCACCTAATCCCATCAATCTTAGGATAGGCAAAAATTGGAAATTGAATTTTTTCTAAGTCAGCCTTACAAGCCAACATAGGTTTTTTTATCATTATCCCTCACATGCTCTACAGGTATCGTCTTTATCAGCAGTTATACCTGGTTGTGTTCTCACATAATAAAGAGACTTAAGCCTAGACTGTTCAAAAGCATGTTTATGAACCTCATGTATCCAAGCTTCCTCTTCATTTGCATCAAAGAATAAGTTTAGAGACTGACCTTGACAAATCCACTTCTGTCTTTGTTCAGCAAGATCAATTAATACTTTCTGGTTGATCTCGTAGGCAGTTCTAAAAACTTCCTTCTCATGATCTGATAGTATCACACTGTCAAGATGTTGTACAGAACCCTTATTATAAGATATTGAATCTATAACGTCATCATTATAGTGACCACGTTCTTTCAGTATTTTAAGTAGCACTGGATTAATTCTTTCTACAGAACCCACCTTAGCAAGTTTCTGATTATAGACATTTGCAATAATAGGCTCAATTCCTTGACTAACTGCGCCAGCAATAAAAGCCGACGATGTATTTGGAGCGATAGCCAGTAAGTGACTGTTTCTTAGTCCAGTACCTTTCAGCCATTCGGGTTCACCTAGCCATTTAGCTAAAAATTTAGATGCTCTTATCGATTCACTCTGAAGGTGCTGGAACATCTCAGAATTGACCATTCTAGCGTCAAATCCGTCTATTGTGAAGCTTTTCTGCTGTAGGTACGTATGGAACCCTAAGAGACCTAACCCAAGGGCTCTAGAGGCTTTTGCAGACGCTACAACACGCTCTAAACCACGTACCTTGCCTCCACGCTCAATTAAATCCTGACATACACAGTCTAGAAACACTGTAGCCTCAAAAACTGCATCTGTATTCTTCCATTCGTCAAATTTATTACCTACCATTGAGCTAAGTACGCAAGATAAGGTATAGTCTGAATCTGTATGTTGAAAAATTTCAGTACACAGATTGGACTGTTTTGTAGACAGCCCTAAACCCTTGTAAAAAGGTGGGTCTTGTCTACGAGCGTTATCAATAAAAATTATATAAGGCTTACCTTTTCTAGCTCTCCAATTTAGAATTGTGAGATATCTTCTCATAGCCTCTTCGTCACCTCTTTCTAGAGCCTCACGAACAGAATCGTCACATATAACGCCTAGATGTAGCTTCTCAAGCTTTTCCATCATTGGTAATATCTCCATAAGATCTTTTTGCCAAAAGTCCAAATAAAGAGCTGTGGAGCCTCTACGGAGTCCTCCTTGATTAACCCAATTCTGAGAATGCCAGTATTTCTTAATCCAGTCAGATGTAGGATTAGTATGACCGCCTGTAGCTATCTTTTCATAGCCGCCACGAACATCCAGGAATGCAGCAGTACCAAAGCCGTACTTTGATAGAATTTCTAGCTCATGACCTGTGTAGGAAATATCCCACATTGTGTCGCCTACATACGATGCAGAACACGAAACAGCCATACCACGATTAGTTCCTAAATTACCCATAACTGGAGTAGATGCTGCAAGATATCCTTTCCAGAATAACTGGAAGAATTTTTCTTCCCACTTTTTATTAAATTCAGGTAGGTAATCAGCAGCAGCTTTAGCCATTGCACGATATCTTTCACGTGGGGTCTTATCTAATAAGTATGATTCTTTAAGCATGGCGTAACTCATCCAAGTTAACCACTCAGGAGCCTCGCCTGTCTTTTTAAGTTCTTTTAACTCAGTCTTTATAGATTCTTTCGTAGACATATATTTTACCTTACCATTTTTTAATTTTGTTGAAGTTCCAGTTGTTATTGTAGCTTGTAGGATTGCGGTCAAAAAAGTCAGTCATTTCTACTTGATTAATTTTTTTATAAAACCATCTTGCTACTGGATTATAGCTTACTTCATATATAGGAGCAATGCCGATATCTCTGAGTTTTTTGTTGGCACGACTCTGTACAAAGTTTTTTAGTTGAGTATCTGTAATCCCTTCGATTTTGCCCTTGGCAAATATATTATCAATAATCTTTTCTTCTGACAAGTAACACTCATGAGCTATTTCTTGTATTTCTTTTTCTAGAGATTCTTTGTTTAGTCTGGTTCCATATTCTTTCATGAATGTATTATATAACCAGGAATCAGCATCTGCATGTAGAGCCTCATCACGTACAGAATAACTCAATCCTGTAAATACATTTTTTAATTTATTCTTAGGAGGGTTTTGAAAGCTCATCAGAAAAGCAAATGAACTATATAGGACTACACCTTCAATAAAGCTAAACGTAGCCAGACTGATAGCTATATCACGATTATTATCACGCTTACCACGATTAAGCTGTTTACCGATAAAATCCATACGATCTTTCATTTCAGGTTCTTTCATAAAAGAAAGATAGAAATCTTCGTTAGATAAACCTAGAGCTTCGTTTAATCTATCGTAGAATAAAGAGTGCTCTACTTCCATAGCCGAAAATACCTGAGCCATCATTCTAATCTCATGCTTGGGAAAATGACGGTATACTATATCGGACCAGTAGTCTCCTACACGAGTTTCATATGTTGTAAATAGTTTCAATACTGTGTTAATTCCGTGCTTTTCAGCTTCAGTAAATTCAGTATTATATTGCATAAGGTCTGAATCTACTTCTATTTGAGAATGGGTCCAGTGGTGATCGTTTTGTGCTTTGGCGAATTCAAATGCACGTTCGTACTCAAAAGGTCTAAAATTGACCCTTTCATCCTTCAACATAGTATCTCCTTTCTAGAAACTAAATAACCTTCTAGTAATAAGAACAGATATAAACAAAAGTATAATTCTGAAAAAAGCCCTACCGTACATCTTGTATTTCACAATTTCAGAGACCTCTTCATTAGATCCTTTTGCCTGTTGTTCTTTTAAAGCTATTAGTTTCTTAACTAGTTCTTGCTTTTCTATTGTAACACGAGCAGCGTTTCTTTTCCATTTAATCTCTTTAAAATAAATAATATCTTTATCTTTTTGTTCAATCTCTTTTTCTATAAAAGTAATTTGTTGTGTAATGGAGCTTGCATTTCCAATTTCCTTAGTCCCTTCTAATATTACCTGGGAACTAATAACAAACATCATTAAACAAAATATACCAGCTCTTAAAGCAGTTACCCAAGCTAGTCCAGCTTTTGTCTCAGTTCTATATCCACTTAGGAATATAAAACAAACCTCAGTCAATATAGCCTTTACATAAGTTTTAGTAGTAATAACACTATCTATTGCATAAAAAGCCAGAGCTTCACTTACAAGAAAACCTGTAATCGTAGCCAGTAGTAGAAAATATAGACTATTTCTAAAATTTTCTGAAATAAATTTCTTGATTTTAGCGAGTGGACTTCTGCGCTTCTTATTCCAAACCTTAAGATTATCCTCACTTAAAGCATCATATATAGACACAGTATCGTCATTCAGAATCAAATGAACCATATTATTCATTTGGTCTAGAAACTTGACTTTCTCGTTTGTAATGTCTTCTTGTGTCTCAACACTAGCTTCAAAATTATCTTTTATCTTAGAAGCTTGACTGAGAATTTCCTTATCATTCTTCATCTTTTTTATACTTAGTCAGATAAAGGGCATGAGCCAAAAGCAAAGCGTCAGCACGGTCTTCGTCTTTTAACAAAAGATCTAAGCCATAGACTTCATTTGCTCTTCTAACATTTACATGCTTTTTTCCTATAATACCAATTCTTTTACCTTCTGTATCTTTAGCTACCTTAATACCTTTTTTCTTTTGTTTTCTAACTTCTTTGTTCTGCTTCTTCTCAGCATCGTTCATTTTACAACCACATATCCTACGCCACTCTTCTGTCAAGAAATATGTTCTAGGTATATTGCCAAACCAGCCATCCATAGTAAATCCATCAGCCATTTCATAATGGATAAATTCAACTATTTTTTGAGACATATTGTTTTTAGATCCTTTGGCTGTCTCTTCAATAACCATCTCTTCTATATCGAACTCACGAAACTTGTCTACAATATGTTTCATACAATAGCGAGACCACAGAAGATAATTTACTGGATATTCATAACCATCTTCCTCAGGTGGTTCTGACTCCTTATCAAGAGTTCCAGCCTCAATAAGCTCAAAACCATTCTCATCCATATCTACAACGGCATATCCAGTCTTAGTGGAAATATCCAGGGCTAGGACTCTTGTCATTCTAGCCCTCTTCGATTAGGATATGTATGTAAGCGATTTTTACTTCTAGTACTCTTTTAGCGTCATTAAATGGTCCTCTAAGATCTTTCAACTCTTTTTTAGCATCAATAACCTCAGGATCTCTAGACATTTTTATTTTCTCATTTTCAGCATTATGAGTATTCTTAATAATTTCCTGCTGTAGTTCTTCTTTACAAATATCATCGTCAGCAAATCTTTTCAATTGCTTGATTTTATCTTTATACTCACTAATAGCATCTCTATATGGTTTTTCTAATTTTCTTACTTTTTCAGCAGCCTCAATAATATGAGGATTGGTTTTCATTGCGTGGTTAGTTTCTTGCAGGTGATTTTGATATAATAGAATGTTTTTTTTAAGATCCCCAACACTTAGTCCAATAACTGATTGATAAAAAGCCATGTATTCAGAGTACATCTGGCTTTTAGGACTGGGGTTTTCTACTGTATTTCTAATTTTATCAACATAATCCATTATTCATCTCTCTTTTCAAATTTAGGCATTCTTTTAAGACAATCTTTTTTATTTAAGTGTGATATCGCAGATTCAATCACAAAGAAATTAGCAAGTTCATCTTGAGATACTCTCTTAGATATGCTGCCAGACTTAATGTAAATTACCGCACTTTCTCTTGCAAATCTAGATTTAGCATCACTTATAATCTCTCTTAGATCATGAGCGTCCATCATGTAAGCAGTTTTAGTCAGGTGTATGTATTTGTCTAGTAAATTTCTAAGCGTTTGTCGCTGACCGCTGATGTCTTGGTTTTCAATATTTTCAAAGAATCTAAGTACATCAATCTCAAGCTGCTCTTTTAATTCAGACACGTTTAACTCCTCTTATGTTATTATAATACCACACTTTCTTCCCCATCTCTTTGAACAATAATTCTGTCATTTATCATTTCTTTGGCAATTGGATTGTGATCTACGATAATTATCTTCTTATTGGTATCTACCTGCTGTAATATCTCTAAGCACTGAGAAATATTAATCTCTTCCAGACCATCAAAAGGCTCATCCATTATAAAGAAATCAGCACCTTTACCAGCTTTAGATTCGATCATATCAATCACAGCCAGATCAACAGCCAAGTCAATAGCTGTCCTTTCACCGCCTGATAAAGTCTTAATATTTACATTGTTGTAGCCATCCATATTAATAATGGCGTTTACCTCATCCTTAATATTACCAGATTTAGTTTCTTTACATCCTTCAAAATATACAGTAGTACCAGTCATATTGGGTATATTAGATAGAATTTCTGTAGCATAAGACCCAATATAGTCGAGAGTATCTTGAAAAATCTGTAGAGTGTATGTCTTAAGTGCTCTTTTAGACTCTTCTGCAATACCCAATGCGGCTACGGAGTCGTTTATTTTCACAAGATTATTATCAATCTCTTTTTGTTTTTCTTTTAATGAAGTTTCTATCTTTTCTTTTTTATGTAAATATTCTTCTTTTTGTTTTACATAGCTACCTATACTATACTTAATTTCCGACAATTTTTTATCTAAGTTATTAATATCTGAAACAACACTATCTATGTCTTTGCTTTTAGAATCTTTAATACTATTGACTTCAGAATTGTATAAATTTAGTTTGTTTAGATATTCATTTTCTAACTTACTAGCTTTTCGATCTTGCTCAGCCTCAAGCTCGATAAGTCTTTCTCTTGCCTCAAACTTCTTATTTCTAAGATCTTCTAGTTCCTGATTACTTTCTAGCCTTAGAATAATATCATCCACTTTAACTAGATTAGCCCTGTGCTCATCTTCTAGATCTACTTTTTCTTTCTTGTTCACTATGTCTTTTTTAATAGATTCTATGCGCAAATTAATCTCAGAAAGCTTTTTTTCTGTATCATCCCCAGACCAGTGCTGTGAACAAGTAGGACATACATTGTCAACCAAATCACCTCTCTGACCCATCAGGGCTTCCATTTCATTTGCTAGATTACTAATTTCTTTTGTTAGGTAAGATATTTCTGATATTTTACTTTTAAGTGAATCACGAGCTTCTTTAGCTTTGTTTTTTTTAATCTCAATATTCAGTTCCATATCGTCTTGGGTTTTTTGTAGTTTTACAACCTCTTCTTTTAACTTAGGAATCTCTGGATTAATCTCTACTTTGATCTCTGGTTTAATAGGTTTTTCTAATTTAGCAATACTCTTATTAACACTTTCTTCTAATGACTCTTTTTGTAGTTTAAGTTTATCTATCTTACCCTGAGTAAAACCTACATCCTCATTGGTATATTTTTGCTCAGGTTCTTTATTGAGACTGAGGATCTCTTGCATCTCTTGCTTTGATTTCTTTAAGTATTCAACACTGGAAGAAAGTTCTTTTAATTCTTCTGTATATTTCTTTATATCTTGATCTATTTTAAATACCTTACTACTAGTTTTACCTAAACCAAGTGCGTTCATTAGAAAGTCGTAAGATTCTTTAGCTGTCAGATTTAGGAAAAAACCACCTTCTTTTTGCTTTTTATGCACCATCTTTTTAAAAAGCTTTTTAGGGATACCAATAATCTCTTCTAGACGTTCCTCAGCAAGCTTTACATTGCCAGATACCTCTTCATCTCCAAACTTTACATATAGACCATCTTTCTTGGATCTTCTAATTTTAAGTTGAATACCACCTACATCGAATAATCCCTCGGCATATAAATGATCTTTAGTTAGTCTAGATTGTAGAGCTGTAGCTGGTATTTCATTAATACCTAATAGATAGTCTATAGCATGAAATATTGTGGATTTACCAGCTCCTGAGGAGCCTCCAGTGTTATTATTTTGAGCACCTACCTCTACTATTCTATCTAGAGAACTAAAGTCAATCTCTTGCTCAGCAACAAATCTACCTATATTACAGAACTTTAAGCTCTTTAATGACAGCATTAATCACCCTTTATCTTAGCACTTTCTTTTTCTACTACCTTATTCATAACCTCAACCTTTCTAGATTGAGTTCCATTGTCTACAAATTGCGTACTTTTAGAGGTAGGTGCTCCTAATGTCCTTTCAAGCTTACCTGTTCCACAGGCTCCACAATCTAAGAATGGAGCAATATCCTTGGCATTCTTGTAGTATTTTTTAATACTGTTATCGCAATCTGGGTTATTACAAACAAAAAGTATCATCATAATAGTCTCCTTACATATTTATAATACCATATTTAAACAAAAAAGCCCACTCGAAAGTGGGCTTTCCTGCGCATTTTTTTTAACTTTAAAGCCTAGTAGGAGTATTCTACATGGTCTCTTAAATTTCTATTTAAAAACTTATTTCTTTCTTCTAGTTTTTCTTCAATTTCTTTCATAGTAAGTTTTTTATTGTAAGCACATATCTCAGCAGCTTTTCCAGGAATCACATTTCCATAGAAGTCTTTACTTGCTTTAGTCCCTGTTTCTCTACATTCTTTGCCAAACTTACCGTTTTCTGCTAAGAATCTTTCTAAGCTCATGTATCCCTTATTAGTAAGAAGTTCGGCTCTTACAGATAGAGGTGAGGTTACAATAGGACATCCAGAAAATTTAGCCTTGATCTTGAAGAAGAAAAAGTTAAAAGTAACTTCTTTTTGTTGCTCTTCACTTAGAAGACTTGTGTCACAAGATACACTTACAACCTCATCAGCATAACCTTTCTTAACAGCTTCTGGTCCATTTAACCATAGTTCATTATCATAAGATGCACGATAAGACTTAAGGGTTTGCTTACCATTTGTTCTTTTAACAGTTACCTTATCTAGCATATCTACACGTCTAAGCCATAAGCCATATCTAGCATCAAGCTGTGACATTCCACCACCAAACTCACCAGAAAATCCACCACGAGCCTTGTGGGACATTAGAACTCCATAGTTCAGAATATATCTATCACCTAAAGATTGTACCGTCTGGAAACCCATAGATGCAGCAAAAATAGTAACAGTATGGACTGGTCTATTTAGACCTTTAATAAACTCAAAAAGCTCTAGTCCTTTTTGAATAGATCCACCTGGGGTGTATAATACCAAGTAGATAGGGTAGCCACTTTTTAGCTTGGCATTTAGCTCTAGTAGCTCTTTTTTAAGTTCTGTAATTGAAGAAGAGTTAAAACTCTGTCTCAGAACTACTGTGTTGTCTGAAGTTAATTTGATTTCTTTTGCGTTTACAGACAAACTTAGGAAAAACGCAAAAAAGACGGCTAGGAATGGTTTCATCTTTTCTCCTATTACTATGAAGCGTTATTGCTTATAATTTTATAATACCACATTATTTATTAGAACATTTCAATGAGTAAGTAATTCTATGTCCTTTTAAGTTTGAAATAGAAATATAATCGTCTATCTCATTGAAATTATTAATATCTTTAATCTTATACTCATAAAATAAGTTATTTTTTGCATACTTTTTATGTACAATTGTAACATTATTTTGTACAGTTTCTACAATCTTGTCGTTTCCGAAGTTATATTCACATACAATTTCTGCCGCTATACATTCATAAGCCATCATTACCATGAAAATTAGAATAATAAATTTTTTAATTATACTCATTAGAAATCCGCCTGAAATAAAATGTTTGCATTTACTGTATTTTCCCTAAAATTATACTCTACGTTAGGTCTAATATTACCACCTAAAGCATCGAAATCCAAATTCTTGATTCTCCTGGTCTCAATTTTACCTTTGACAGCAGACATACCTATACTTCCCACAGTAGCCAGGTATGGTTCGGCTGTTTTAGGTATCATTTTTTTGGCTTTTTTAGTAGCAGCTTTTCTGTACTTAACAATAGTAGGCTGTGCCAATACTGCTTTTTGAATGTGCCTAATAGCCCTTTCTCTATCGTCAGCAAGACAAGATAAAGATGTAAATAAAAACAATATAATTAAATATCTCATTCATTCAGGATATCGAATGATGAGACTAGTGTCAACTATCGTCAGAACGTAATTTCTTTACCTTAGAGAGTTTTGCTAAAATATCTTTGACCTCTTCTTCCTCTTCAGCATTAATATCTATAGTGTTATCATCAGTTTGTTTTATTGAAGAATTACCATTCATGTTTATATTTACTGTTGGAGCCTTAGAGCCTGACCCAGACTCTTTAGGCTCACCAGTTATCTCTGCTATAATCTTGTCAATTGATTCATTGGCTTTCTGATACTGTGCAAGCATCTTACTATCTATACCTTCTAAAATAGATTCATCATTGGTTTTGAGATATTTATTGAACTTATCTCCAAAGTATTTATTCATAGCACTGACCATTGTGGTCATAGTATTGAGACTCTGTACCTTAGCTTCTTTATATTTTTGAACCATGCTATTAGATATATCAGCATAGTGATCCATTTTCTGTTTAAGCCATTGATTTCTTTCACTTACAAAAAGAATTAAGTCTTTCTTGGAATTTGTAACCTGAGCAATTTCTGAATATGTTTTTCCAGCCATATATAGCTTAAACCACTGAAAAGCCTTATCTTGAGTAAGACTATGTAATCCTGGTCTATTATTGTCTTTCCACTCTTGAAGTGACTTTACTTCTTCTTCTGTGAAGTCTGAGTCGCTTCTTTCGGTGATTTGTTTATCGTCCATTTCCTACCACTCTTCTTTACCTTTACATCTGTTTCACTCCAAAATAGGAACTTAGTACAGGCTATTAATCTATCCATACCTTCTTGGCATTTCTCTGGATCTAATTTAGATCCTCTTTTAAATTTTAAATTAAACTCAACCTTTTCTGGATAAAAATCTTTATTATTATTATTTTTAATAAAGCTCTAATATACTTTTGCTTCATTTAGTTTTTCAATAATAATTAAA
>Ga0180432_10007562_pt1 | contig 13757 bp, 9 predicted proteins | sample SS_ome_10_FD_132414 | JGI IMG/M metagenome (GOLD analysis project Ga0180432, IMG submission 132414) | Hypersaline lake sediment archaeal communities from the Salton Sea, California, USA - SS_1_MS_2 metaG | ecosystem: Environmental > Aquatic > Non-marine Saline and Alkaline > Hypersaline >...
TCTATAATGGCCGTCTCGCACGCCACGAGGAGGCGACCATGTTCGCGGTGCCCAAGCCCCGGGCCGCGGTTCTTGGCATCACCCTGCCCTTCTATGAGCAGGCCCTGCCGGACCTCATGGACACTCTCCAGCGCCAGCTTCGCGCCTTTGCCGCCGAGCTGGAGCCGCACGCAGCCCTTGTCTCGACCACCTTCTGCAGCCGCCACGACCTCGTGTCCGACGCGGTCGCGCAGGCCGATCGCGACGACGTGGACGCAATTGTCGTCATCGCCCTGAGTTACACTGCCAGCCTGATGAGCCTGCTTCCGCTCACGCGCACCGACCTGCCCCTGCTCGTGTGGAACACGCAGGAGGCCAGCCAGATCCGGCCCGACTACACGTTCGAGGACCTGCAGGCCAATCACACGGTGCAGGGCACGCAGGACCTTACCAATACCCTGGTGCGCAGCCAGCGCGTGTTCGGCATGGAGACGGGGCACTACCGGGACGCCCAGGCCCTGGCCCGGTTCGGCGAGTGGCTGCGCGCGGCCCGAGCCTGCCGGCAGGCGAAGCGCATGCGGGTGGGGCTGCTGGGCACCCCGTTCCAGGACATGGGCGACTTCGGGATCGACGCCACCATGATGGCTACCGACTGGGGGCCGTACGCGGTGCAGTTGAGCCTGCCGCGGTACCTTGCGCTGGTGGACGAGGCGTCGGCGGCCGACCTGCAAGACATGGCCGCCCAAGACCGCAAACAGTATGAGCTGGCTCCCGACGTGACCGAAGACCTGCACATGGCGTCTCTGCGCTACGAATGGGCGTTGCGCCGCCTGGTGGACGAGGAGCAACTGCAGGCGTTCACCATGAACTTCCGCGACCTCGTGGAAGACGGGCGCGTGAAGGTCCTGCCGCTCTTCGGGATCAACAAGCTGCTCAAGGACGGCCTGGGCTATGCCGGGGAGGGCAATATCACCATCGCAGCCCATATGGCCCAGATGCGTCAGCTGTGCGGCACAAGCAACTTCACGGAGATCTACACGATCGACTTCGAGCGCAACCGGATGATGATGACCCACATGCAGGAGTGCAACCCCGCGCTCGCCCGCCGAGACCGCAAGGTCCGCCTTGTGCGCAAGCCGTTCTGGGCACCCGGCATCGCGGATTACGTGGGCATGCACTTCACGGTGGAGCCGGGCCCGGTCACGCTCACGAACCTGACCACGGACCCGGAGGGCCGGTTCTACTATATCGCCCGCGAGATGCGCATCGTGGACATGGAGCCCTTGCCAGCCTTCGATGCGCCGCACTGGATGGCCGAATGCGACGAGCCGATCTCCGACTTCCTGACCGACTATGGCAATGCCGGTGGCACCCACCACCTGGTGGCCGTGCCGGGCCATCATGCGCAGGCCTTGCGCAAACTCGCGCACCTGCAAGGCTTTCGATTCATTCAGCTGTAGGGGGGGACCGGACCGTTGGCCGTGACGCACAACCTGCTCGCGGTGGACCTCGGCGCGAGCAATGGCCGCGTGATGCTCGGCCGTCTGGCCGGGCACAAGCTCGGCCTGGAGCTCGTGCACCGATTCGAGCACCAGATCCGGTTTGTGGACGGCCACAAGCGCTGGGACTGGGAGACAATCCGACAACAGACCCGTACGGGCCTGGCCAAGGCGTGTGACCTCCTTGGCGATGCGCCGATCACGGGCATCTCGTGCGACAGCTGGGCCCAGGACTTCGGCCTGCTCGACGGCCAGGGCCAGCTCCTGTACTCGCCGGTCAGCTACCGCGATCCGCGCTGCGCCAAGGTTCCGGAGGCGCTGTTCGAGGAGCTCTCGCCCGAGGAGCTCGTCTCTCGCGTGGGCGTGGGGCTGACCCCGATCACCAGCCTGTGCCAGCTCTTCACCATGTCACGCGAAGAGCCCGAAGTGCTCGCCCAGGCCGCTACGTTCCTGCATATCGCGGATCTCATGCATTACGACTTGTGCGGCCAGGTGGCCACGGACTGGACCATGGCCTCCGCCAATCAACTCCTCAACTTGGAGACGCGAGGCTGGGACACCGCCCTGCTCGACCAGCTGGGCATTCCGCATCACTTCCTGCCCCCGATGTACGAGGAACCGGGCGCCCTGGGCAGGATCCCGGCCGAGCGCGCACCTCATCCGAAACTCGAGGGCGTACCCGTCATCATCAGCGCGAGCCACGATACCCCGGCCGCGAGCGCCGCTTCGGGCCCGTTCGGGGAGCATACCCTGTTCTTCAGCGCGGGCACGTACGCCATGTTGGGGTACGTCTCCGACATGCCCATCGTCACGCGCGCGGCCATCCGCGAAGGATGCGCACTCGTGGGCCTGAGCGACCATCGCTGGGGCCTTTTCACCGACACGCCCGGCCTGTGGATCCTACAGGAATGCCTGCGCCTGTGGAAGGAGGCCGGCCAGAACCTCGACTACGGCGCGCTCGTCGACCTTGCCGAAGAGGCCACAATCGACGCGCGCATCCCGGCTACGGACAAGCGCTTTCGCGCGCCGGAGAACATGCTGGACGAGATTCGCGCCGCGTGCGTGGACGCGGGCTACCGTGCGCCCGAGACACCCGGCGAGACGACCCGCGTCGTACTCGATAGCCTGATCGATGGATATCAGCACAGCAAGGAGGCGCTCGAGCGCGTCACCGGACAGACGTTCGAGGCCATGCACATCGTCAGCGGCGGGAGCCTCAACCGGTACCTGTGCCGCGAGAGCGCACATCGGCTGGGTCTGCCCGTGATCGCCGGACCGGCCGAGGCCACGGTGATCGGTAACCTGCTTCTCCAGGCCCGCGTTCTCAATCTCCTGCCCTCCGACGAGGCGGTCGCGGAGATGATGGCCGCCTCCTTCCCCAAGAAACGATACGAGGTGCAGTGATGCGTGACTGCCTGGCCGATCTCGCCGCCCTGCGCGAGGCATACAATGCGATTTGCAGGGCCCTGCCCTGGCTGGACGCCTCGGCATGGGAGCACGAGCGTCCTGCGTTCGAGTCGCACGCCAAGCCCCTGTCCACGGCCCACGCCCGAGCGGTAAGCGCAGGAGATGCGTACGCGGGCCGCATCGCCGAGATCCAGGAGAGGATGGGCGTTGACCTCCTGCGTTTCGATCCGTCTCGCTGCGGGCCTGTTGACCGGCTCGATCCGCTCTTCCCGGAGATGGCCGCGCAGCGCATGCCATTGGTGGTGCTGCACACGGACCTCGGGTTCGAGGAGATCGGCGCACTCGCGGAAAAGCACCCGGATCTGGCGATCATCGTGGAGTCCGGTCCCCGCAAGCTGCTCTACCACTATGCGCAGGTGCTGGACCTCCTGCGCAACCACCCGAACTGCCACCTGTCCACGCACAACTTCGACAACTGGCAGGGCATCGAGGAATTCGTTACCCTGGGCTTGGGCGACCGCCTGCTGTACGGGACGCACGGCCCGGCGGTCAGCCCCGACGTGGCCATGGGCCCGATCGCCATGGGGCGTCTCTCCTGGGAACAGAAGTGCGCCGTCGCGGGGAACAACCTGCGTAGGTTGCTGGGGCAATCGCCCGAGACGCCGGCCGAGGTGCCTTTCTCGCCACCACCGCCGTTCATCATCGACGCGCACACGCACAGCATCGACTTCGGCGTGGAGCCCCCGTTCGGATTTCATACGCCGGACACCGACATGCGGCCTTCGGACTGGACCGCGTTCATGGACGCGGTCGCGCTCGATGCGCTCATCCTCATGCCCGGGGAATCGCTCAAGGACGCCGACCGCACCTGCGCCCACTACTGCGAGGCCCTGCGCCGCCAGGCGCCGGAGCGCTTTTTCTACCTGGAGGTGTTTCACCCCAACGTGGGTGCGGATCATGAGGAACGCGTGGCCCAATCCCTCAACGACCCGGCCTGTCTGGGCATCAAGATCCATCCGACCGGCGCTGAGATTCCTGCGGACGACGACGCGTTTGCGCCCGCGTACCGCCTGGCCGCGGCCGCGGACAAGGTCGTGATGTCGCACACCTGGGAGATCTCCAGTTACAATCCCAAACAGTACCTTTCGCATCCGGACCGGTTCCGCCCACACCTGGAGCGCCATCCAGACCTGCGTTTCGTGTTTGGGCACGCGGGCGGTCGACCGTCCACGATCGACGCCGTCACCCGACTCACCGCAGAATTCCCCAACGCCTACGTGGACGTCGCCGGCGACTACTACGACAACGGACTCGTCGACTGCCTGGCCGACCGACTGGGCGCGAACCGAGTCCTGTATGCGAGCGACATGGACTGGATGGACCCCCGATGCAACATGGCCCTGGTCCTGGGCAGCAACCTGTCCGACCAGAACATGCTCCAGGTGCTGCGCGAGAACGCGCTGCGAGTCTACCGACCGTCGAACGCGCCCGTTCCACAGGGCTGACCGTCGGGAGTGCAAGCACAAAGCCATCCCGCCGCTCGATGGAGAACGCCCTGGTGCGCAAGGTGGAATCCGGGTATCTGGACCTTGCGCACGCGGTGGAAGTCCCTTATCGTCTCTTGCGCAACAACGCCATCGACCTGTGGGGCCTTCCTCTGGAACACCAAGGTCCCTAACCCTGGAGGCCGGCATGCAGCCGCAGGAGCAAGACGGCATCCTCTGCCTGACGAACGCCCGCGCGTGCTTCAGGCTCGACGCGCACACTGGCCAGTACAACATCGAGCGCTCGGACCTGGGCCGCAGGGTTATCACCGGCGCGTGCGCCGAGGTCGCATGGCAGCGGTCCGACGGGCTACGCTGCTCCATAGGCACGGATCTGACATGCTTCCGCGGCTGGGAGCCTCTGCCCGACCGCGAGGGCGAGGGCGGCTTCGTGGCGCGTTGGGTCTCTCCGGACGAGCAGGTAGGAATCGCCCTACGGGTCCGGTCCCGCGCCCAGGAGCCCGCGTTCGTGCTGACCGTGTCGTTGGAGAACCGTGCGCAGGACACCCTCCACACCTTGCGCCTCACCCCGCTTATGGTCGACCCCTTTCGCAACGGCGCCCTGGACCTGGGTGGAAGGCTCAATCGTTGGCGGTTCTTCCGCCAGGACGGCGAGCACGAAGACGTGCGCCCCTGGATGCTCGTCAACGAGATGTATCAGCGCCGCGCGTTCGCGGCCAACGACGCAGCCTCGATCTACGTGCCCGAACAAGGCGGCGGCGCCTTGACCGTGGGCTTTGTCGAAATGTGGCGCCAGGCCGGCCGCGTACAGCTTCGCATCGATGAGCAGACCCACCGATTCGCCACGCTCGAGGTCTTCAAGGACCCGGAGACCTGTCCGCTGGCGCCGGGAGAGAGTCTGTCCAGCGAGCCCTTGCTCGTGGACGCGGTCCGCCCGGCGCCCGATGCGCTGACCGCGTACGCGCGGGCGGCCGCGACCGCCCAGCGCGCGGCGCCCTGGCCGGTCCGCGTGACCGGGTGGAGCGACTGGGACTACAACGTGGGCAAGGCCACGGAGGAGACGATCCTCGCCAACGCGCAGTGGCTCGCCAAGCATCGAGACCGATTCCCGGTCGACTATATCCAGATCGACCACGGCTTCGAGGTCGCGGAAGGCGACTGGCTGCGCTGGCGGCCCGACACCTATGCGCATGGACCCGCATGGATGGTCGAGGAGATCCGCAAACTCGACTTCCGCCCTGCCCTGTGGGTCGTGCCCTTTATGATCGCGAGCGAGAGCGAGGTCGGGCGCAACCACCCGGACTGGCTCGTGCGCGATGCGCAGGGCGAGCTCGTCACCATCCCGGGGTACGCCTCGGGCCGCGTGCACGCCCTCGACTGCACACATCCCGAGGCCCTTGAGTGGCTGCGCGAGATGACCCGCGAGATCGTGGACTCGGGATTCGACTACATCAAGATCGATGGGGCCAACCGCATCGGTGCAGTGCGCGGCGTGCGTGACGACCCGAAGGCCACCACCATCGAGGCCTACCATCGCGGCATGCAGGCCGTGCGCGCGGGCGCGGGCGACCGGCCCGTGATGGGCGGACTTTTTGGTCCGTGCCTGGGGCTTGTGAACGCCATGCGCGTGGCCAACGACGTGGGCGCGCGCTGGGACTGGTCCAACATCGACGTGCACAGCGGCGCACGGGACCGATACCTGGGAAGCGGGTACATCCTCCGCTGCATCATGGCCGCGCTCAACACCGCGTACATCCACGGACGCTGGTGGGCGAACGACCCCGACTACCTGATCGTGCGCGACGACCGGTCCGAGCTCACCCTGGACGAGGCCCGCACCTGGCTGACTGTTGTCGCCCTGTCCGGCGGGTCGGTCGTGCTCGGAGACAACCTGCCTACGCTCTCCGCCGAGCGGCAGGCCGTGCTGGAGAAGGCCTTTCCCGTGCACCAGCAGGCCGCCGAGCCCGTGGACTTCCTGGAAGCGGAGATCCCGCGCATTCTCAACCTTCCCCTGCGCACCGACTGGGGCGCGTGGAACGTGGTTGCGCTCGTCAACTACGCGGATGTGCCCGCGGACCTGGAGGCGCCCCTCACGCGCCTGGGGCTCGATGCACGGGGTACGTACGTGGCCTGGGACTTCTGGGAACGCTCCTTTGCCGGGGAGCTCTCCGAGGTGCTGCGCCGCGAGGCCGTACGCCCCCATGCGGTCAGCCTCTTGGCGGTGCGCCCCGCCGAGGGAGCGCCGCAGCTCTTGTCCACGGACATGCACCTCACCCAGGGCGCGATGGACGTGGAGACCGCAGCCTTTGATACGGCGCGCAACACGCTCCAGGTCGCCCTGCGGGCACCTGGCACAAAACAGGGGACCGTGTTCGTGCATGTTCCCGAAGCATATGCCCTCGTGGACGTCGCTGCGCAAGCCGGCGAGGTCAAGGGCTCGCGCGTGGACGGTTGCATTGCGGCGGTCGAGGTGGCCTTCGAGCGGCACGCGGCGTTCTCGGTGCAGTTGCGCCGGACCTAGGCGCGCCATTGCGCCAGGAGGTACGACTTATGCGCATCTTCATCGTCCAGGACATGGAGGGTGTCAGCGGCGTCGTGGACTGGGAGCGCGTCCTGGCCCAGCGCGCAGACGGCTCCCGCGCCCGGGCCGTGGATTTGATGACGGGGGAGATCAACGCGGCGGTCGAGGGCGCGCTCGAGGCCGGCGCGGACGACGTCGTGGTCATGGAGAGCCACAGGTTCCTCTTCGCCGAGCTCCATCGCGACATGCGCTGCGCCATGGGCACCGGCATCTGGGCCCTGGACGACTCGTTCGACGGGGTCTTTCTCGTGGGCGCCCATGCACGTGCACGCACGCCCAACGCAGTGTTGTGCCACACCTTCAGCTCCACCTACGTGCACGAGATGCGCCTCAACGGCGCCCCCGTCGGCGAAATCGGCATGATCGCCGCGTTCGCCGGCTGTCACGGCGTTCCGGTTCTGCTCGTCACCGGCGACACCGCGGCGTGTGACGAGGCGACGGCGTTGCTGGGCGAGGTCCAAACCGCACCGGTGAAGGAAGGCCGCGGCATGCACAGCGCCCTGTGCCTGTCCGCGGACAGGGCGCGCGAGCTTATCCGCGAGCAGGCCTACCATGCCGTGGAGCAGTGCGGACGCGCGCGCCCCTACGCCGTATCGACGCCGGTGCAGCTGACCGTGGAGTACAAGGATCCGGCCCAGGCTGAGAAGGCGGCGCGGATCCCCGGCGCCGTGCGCGAGGACGCCGTGACCGTGAGCTACACGGCGGAGGACTTCTTGGACCTGTACAAGTTTCGCGACCTGCGCGCGCTGCTCGAGCATTGACCCTGGCCCTGGACGTTGACCAAGGAGAAGCCCCATGGCGATCTTCCTCGCTGGATTCGCGGAGACCGTGATTACCCCGCCCCCGGGCGTGACCATGGGCGGATACGGCAACCGGCCCGGACCGGCCGAAGGCGTGCACGACGAGCTCAAAGCCGTGGCGGCGGTGTTCGACGACCGCACTCACAAGTGCGCCATCTGTGCGGCGGACCTGGTGGACGTCACGCCCAAGCTCGTCGCCGCGGTGCGCGCGCGTGTGGCCGCCCGCGTGTTCATCGCGGCAACGCACACGCACTCCGGGCCGTCGCTCACCTCGGACAACCCGATCAACCAGGCCTATGCCCTGCGCCTGGAAGACTTGCTCGTACACACGATCCAGATGGCCGACCTGCGCCGCCGCGACGCGCGCATCGGCGCGGCTGCGGGCGAGGCCCACGGCATCGGCGGCAACCGCCGCAGCGCCGACGGTCCGGTCCACCCCGGCGTGCGCGTGCTGCGCGTGGACAGCGTGCGCACGGACGCGCCCATGGGGCTGATCGTGCAGCATGCCTGCCACGCCACCACCCTGGACCTGCACAACCTGCTCCTCAGTGCCGACTATCCCGGCTACTTGCGCGACTACGTGCACGCCAGCGCAGACGGGCAGCCCACGGTCCTGTTTCTCAACGGCGCGTGCGGAGACATCAACCCCGGCGGATACTCTGCCGAGGACAGCGCCCTGGGCAAGCCGATTCCCGACCGCACCTACGAACGCGCCGAAGAGATCGGCGCCGCCCTCGGAGAGGAGGCCGTCCGCGTCGCGCGCGACATCGAGACGCACGGTCCCGTGCCTGTGCGCGGATTCCGGGCGCCCGTGGAGCTGCCCACGCGGCCCGTCGGCACGCCGGCCGAGGAGGACGCCACCGCGGCCGCCGCGCAACAGGCCCTGCGTGAGATCGAGGCCGCCGGCGCCTCGGAGGCCGAACAGGACCGCGCGCGCCTGGAGCTCATGTATGCGCGCTCGGCTGCCCGCCGGGCGCGCAAGTATCTGAGCCTGCCCAACGGCATGCTGACCACAGAGATCCAGGGCGTCGGCGTTGGCGAGGCTCTGTTCCTGGGCATCCCGGGCGAGCTCTTCGTGGAGGTCGGGCTCGAACTCGAACAGGCTTCACCGTTCGACCACACCTTTGTGGTCGGGTATGCGAACGGTAGCGCCGGGTACTTCCCCGCGCCCAGCGCCATGGACCAGGGCGGCTACGAGGTGCGGGTCTCCCCGTTCGGCTCGTATGCGGTCGATAAGCTCGCGGGCTCTGCACGCATGCTCGCCAGAGCCGTGCATGCCGAGGTCGCCTCGGCCGCCAAGCTCCCGCCGCCGACTCCGGGGCTTGCGACAAAGCCCGGCGGCAAGAGCGCCTGGGTCTTTCACCTGCCTCAACACCCCACGAACCGGGCGCGATTCCCGGCCATCGACTTCCACATGCACTGCTTCTCCGACTGGGTCTCCCTCGAAGAGCGCGTCGCGATCCTGGACCGCACGAACGTGCGCTACGGCGTCAGCCTGGTGGGCGACGTGTTCTTGGACGCGTCGATCGAGCCCGCGCTCGACATGTTCCGCGGCCCGGGCGGCGACCGGTTCATCTTCTTCGGCGGATTCGACTATCGCCGCCTCGACGACCCGGACTGGCCCGAGTACGTGCGTCGGAAGCTCGACGAGGACATCGGCCTCGGCGCGCGAGGGGTGAAGCTCTACAAGCGAACGGGCGGACTGGGCCTGCTGGATCGGCGCGGCAGCCTGGTCATGCCCGACGACGAGCGCCTGAAGCCCATCTGGGAGGCCACGGCCGAGCGCGGCGTACCGGTTCTTTTCCACATCGCGGACCCGACCCACGCGTGGGAGCCCACCGAAGAGAACCCGGCCGCGTACGAACGCCTGATCCACGGCCCGCACAAATGGTGGTGGGGTGCGCCCGGGTTCCCCACGCACGAGACCCTGATGGAGCGCATGGAGCGCCTGGTCGCCGACAACCCGCAGACCACGTTCGTGTTCGCGCACCTGGCGAGCATGAGCCACGACCTGCGCCGCTGCGGACGGCTCCTGGAGACCTATCCCAACGTGTACGTGGACACCTCGGCCCGGCTGCAGGCCATCGGCAAGCAGCCGAATACGGCACGCGAATTCTTCATCGCCCACCAGGACCGCATCCTCTGGGGAACGGACTTGATGTGGCCCGACCGCGGCGGCGAATACGGCATGTGGTTCCGCGTGTTCGAGACGCTCGACGAGGACATCTCGTCCGTCAACTTCGGCCGGCCGTCCCCGTGGCCCCTGTACGGCATGGGCCTGCCCGACGAAGTCCTCAAGAAGGTCTACTACGACAACGCCGCGCGCCTCTTGCGCCTGGAGGAATAGACTATGCCGAAGACGGCGCAACCCGCGACCAAGAGCCGCCCCAACGTGCTGATCCTGTTTACGGACCAGCAGCGCTACGACACCGTCGCAGCGGCCGGGTTCCCGCACATGATCACGCCCAACCTGGACCGCCTCGTGCGCGAGGGCTGCCTGTATACCCACGGCCACACGCCCAACCCGGTGTGCGTGCCCGCCCGGCACAACCTGCTCACCGGACTTCCCGCACGATACCACGGGTTCAGCAGCAACGCCGGCCCACCCATGGACGCGTCGATCCCCACGCTGCCGCGCATCCTCTCCGACCATGGGTACGAGACGCGGTCCGTGGGCAAGATGCATTTCAAGCCGCCACGCCGTCATCACGGGCTCGACCGCATGGAGCTCATGAAAGAGCTGCCCCGATTCCGCGAAGAAGACGATTATGCCATGTACCTGAAGAAGGTCGGGTACGGGCACATCCAGAACATCCACGGCGTGCGCAACCTCTTGTACATGGTCCCACAGCGCAGTCTGATCCCGGAAGAGCACCACGGCACCACCTGGGTGGGCGAGCGGACCGTGGACTTCATCCACACGAACGCAGGCCGCCATCCCTGGTTCCTGTGGGCGGGCTGGATTGCCCCGCACCCGCCCTTCGACGTGCCGGACACCTTCGCGGACCTGTACAAGGACCGCGACATCCCGCCGCCGCGCGCCTCCGAGACCGAGGTGTCCGTCTTTGCGCGCAACAATCACCACATCGCCGATCTGCCCGCGGGCAGGGAGCGAGAGACGATCCGCCGCATGCAGGAGGTCTACTACGCCCAAGTGAGCCTGGTGGACAAGCAGGTGGGCAAGATCCTCGATGCCTTGGAGCAGACCGGCCAGCTCGACAACACGCTCGTCTTCTATACCTCTGACCACGGCGAGATGCTCGGCGACCACGGGTGCTTCCAGAAGGGCTTCGCGTACGACGGGTCCTCTCGGGTGCCGTTTCTGGTGCGCTATCCTCCGCGCATCCAGGCCGGCACGGTCTCCGATGCCTTCGTGGACCTGAACGACATCCTGCCCACTGCCCTGGACGTAGCCGGCATTCCCTATCCCGGCCCGTACGAGCTGCCCGGCGGCAGCCTATTCTGCCAGGACAAGGACCGCACCTACCAGTATGTCGAAAACGGGGGCGGCCCTGGCCGTCGCATCATGATCCGCGACCGCACCCACAAGTACGTGTACTACTACGGCGGGGCCCACGAAGAGCTTTTCGACGTAGCCGATGACCCGGACGAGAGCGTCAACCTTCTCCTCGCCCGACCGGACGACGGCGCGGTGCGCGAAATCCGCGAGCGGCTGCGCAGGGTCCTGTGGCAGTACGAGCACCGCTGGGGCCTGCACAACTACGCGCAACCGAACGGCGACTTCCTGCGCATGCAGGAGCCGGACCTCTTCAACAAGCCCAACTACCCCCTGCGCAACGGTCAGTTCCAGACCTTCCATCTCCAGTCCACCGATCCCGCGGAACGCGAGGCGATGAACACGCTCTTCGACGAGGTGGTGGCCGTGGTCAAGGACGAGTCGGTCGTCAGGCTCCACGAGCTCGACCTGCGCAGCTGGGAGATTCACGGCGTGGACCGCGCGATCATCGAACGCATCCGAGCGGAGAAACTCTGAGCTTTTCGCAGAATTCCAAGGAAGGAACGTCCTATGCCCGCCAACGCCGTCAAGTCCAGCAAGGACCGCCCCAACGTTCTGATCTTGTTCACGGACCAGCAACGCCACGACACCATCGCTGCCGCCGGGCACGCACACATGATCAGCCCGAACCTGGACCGCCTCGTGCGCGAGGGCGCGCTGTACACCCAGGCGCACAGTCCCAACCCCGTGTGCATCCCGGCCCGCCACAACCTGCTCACCGGGCTCACCTGCCGGTACCACGGCTACCCGAGCAACTGGTCCCGGCCCATGGACGCGCGGCTGCCCACGCTGCCGCGCATCCTGTCCGACGGGGGATACGAGACGCGCTCCGTGGGCAAGATGCACTTCATCCCCCCGCGGCGCCACCACGGGTTCGATCGGATGGAACTCATGCGCGAGGTCCCTCAGTGGCGCGAGCAGGACGACTATGCCATGTACCTCAAGTCCGTAGGTTACGGGCACATCCAGAACGTGCACGGCATCCGCAACCTGCTGTACATGGTCCCGCAGCGGAGTCTCATCCCGGAAGAACACCACGGCACCACCTGGGTGGGCGACCGCACCGTGGACTTCATTCGCACGAACGCAGGCCGCCATCCCTGGTTCCTCTGGGCCGGGTGGATCGCGCCGCATCCGCCCTTCGACGTGCCGGACACCTTTGCGGACCTGTACAAGGACCGCGACCTGCCCGCGCCGCTCGTGTCCGAGACCGCGCTCACCCCGAGCCTGCCCACACACGAGTCCTCCGCGGACGTCCCTGCATCCAAGTACGCCGAGGTCCTAAGGCGCATGCGCGAGGTCTACTATGCGCAGGTGAGCCTGGTGGACAAGCAGGTGGGCAAGATCCTCGATGCATTGGAAGAGTCCGGCCAGCTCGACAACACGCTCATCATCCACACTTCAGACCACGGCGAGATGCTTGGCGACCACGGATGTTTCCAGAAGCAGATCCCGTACGAGAGCGCGGCGCATATCCCCATGATTCTGCGGTTCCCGTCTCGCATCAAGGCGGGCACGACTTCGGACGCGTTCGTCGACCTCAACGACCTGCTGCCCACGATCCTCGACGCGACCGGCATCCCCTACCCCGGCCCGTACGAGCTGCCCGGTGGTAGCCTGTTCCGCGACGACAAGGACCGCACCTACCAGTACATGGAAAGCGGCCACCGCGACCGGAGGTGGGCGAGCATCCGGGACCGCCAGTACAAGTTCAACTACTTCTACACCGGGTCGTACGAGGAGCTCTTCGACCTGGAGAACGACCCCGGCGAGACCGTGAACCTGCTCGCCGCCCGGCCCGACGCGCCCGAGGTCCGAGAGGTGCGCGACCACCTGCGCGAAGTGCTCTGGTCCTACGAGCACCGATGGGGCATGGAGAACTACACCACGATCGAAGGCGGCTTCCTGCCCATCGCCGAGCCGGAGAAGCCCACCGGGCCCTTCCGACGCAACAACCAATTCGCCCGGTGGCACGAAAAGCTGACCGACCCGGAGGAACGCAGCCGCATGAACACGCTCGAGCAGGAGGTCATCCAGGCCGTGGCCGACGAGCCGCTCATCAACCTGTGCGGCCTGGACCTGGACGCCTGGCAGCGCAACGGCGTGCCCGCGGAAGTGATCGAACGCATCCGCGCCAAGGGACTGTAGGAGACGCCCCGTGCCCAACCGCACACACAGCCTGGACGAAACCTGGTCGCTCACTTGGCAGGAGCGCCGCGAGCAAGCCGACCTCAACGCACGGCCCAGGGAGCCGCGTATCGACGCCCGCGTGCCCGGCGACGTGCACCTCGCGCTCATGGAGGCGGGCCGCATCGAAGACCCCATGGTCGCGGACAACAACTGCCGCATCCGCTGGATCGCGGACCAGGAGTGGTGGTGGTCGACCAAGTTCTCGAAGGACGAGCCGCTTGGCCGGGTCCAGGAGCTCGAGTTCCTGGGCCTGGACCTGGAGGCCGACGTATGGCTCAA
>Ga0180432_10007563_pt1 | contig 13756 bp, 18 predicted proteins | sample SS_ome_10_FD_132414 | JGI IMG/M metagenome (GOLD analysis project Ga0180432, IMG submission 132414) | Hypersaline lake sediment archaeal communities from the Salton Sea, California, USA - SS_1_MS_2 metaG | ecosystem: Environmental > Aquatic > Non-marine Saline and Alkaline > Hypersaline >...
GACATCGATACCATATTCACACGATTCGTCACTGCATGTATCAAGATTTTCTTCGGCATTCAAGTAAAGGTCATCAAAGAAAGCGGTAAGATTGCTTTTGAACTACACGATTCGTTTTTTGTTGACAATTGTATCCAGGTCCGTCCCTACATACCATTCAATTGTGGCATCCAGGAACTCTACACAGAAAAAATAGTAAAACAATTCAAGAACCACGAAAACCTTCTGATTTTAGAAGATTTAGTAGAGCTAGGCAGAACATCCTCAGAACAATGTATGCGTCACACGAATGACCTTCTCCTTGCTCTGAAAGACAACTGTATCATCAAACCACATCCTCGATTAAAACATCTTTATGGAAGAGCACCAAAACGAGAACAAATCCCTCCATACATCCCAGCAGAGTTCCTCATGTCAGACCAATGGAAACGGGTCATAGGAGTCGAATCCCAATCCCTTATACCATTTTCTAAAAAAACAAAAACCATATCACTGTTAAAATTATATCAATACAAGGATGAAGAGGTGAAGGAAGGTCTAATCAAATGGCTCACAGAACAATCAGAAGGAGCTATTCTGTTTCCCAAATCCCTAGAAGAATTGGAGACAATGTTATGAATGATGACAGATTCAAAAATTGGAAAAAACCAAGACTAGACGATGAAGGCTGGGCATATCCAGATGTCACCAGTATGCAAATGAAACAGAACGCTTATGGCTGGCGCTGTCAGCATCCAGAAGGACTAGAAATAGGTCATAGAGTCGATATCGGATGCTTCACATACATGAATGCCAAATATGGCATAGAAATCGCTGAGAACGTCCAAATAGGCTCTCATTGCGCCATCTACAGCGATGATACCGAACGTGGTGTCTATGGACGTGTAACCATCGGTAAAAATGCTCTCATTGGTTCCCACACTGTAATCCTTCCTGGTGCCACCATCAAACCAGGAGCAAAAATCCCAATCGGGAGCATCATAAAAGGAAGGAACGTTTTTGAAAGAGAACCTACCAAATAAACTTGTCATTTCGACATTAAGAAGACTATTTCCTCATGACCCTAGAAATAGATTTATCAACGTTGGAGGAGGAAACTGGTACTATCCTAGATGGGAGAACATTGACCTCAAAGCGGATGACCTCTTTGTAGATTATCGCATGGACCTCAATGAGATGCAACCTCTTCCATTCGAAGACCAAACAGTCACTCTTATTTTTTCACAAAATTTCATTTATTACCTAACTGAAGAAGCATGTGATTTTTTCCTAAAAGAATGTTACCGAATCATGAGAGTACCAGGCATCATCCGTATTGGTGTCGCTGACAACCTCAATCCTATAGCTCAAGAAATCCAAGATACTATGCCAGAAGTCAAATCTCGATACACTACATTATCTCTCAAAATGAAACTCAAGAGAGCTGGTTTTATGTCACCCAGATACACTCCTCCCAGAGAATCAGAAGTCAAAACATTACGTGGCTTCATGTTTGACCGAATACAAGACTACATCATTCATGTGGAGGCAGTCAAGCTATGACCCTAAAAGATGACTACCAAGAATATTCTCGTGAAATCGAACAATACGTTCGCAACATAGACCTCAAGGAAGCAACTTCTCAAAAAACGAAGGTCAGCAAGCTCGTCTTCTCAAAGGCTGCATGGCAAGAATCTCTCACATGGTTCGCTATCGTACAGTCAATGGTCATCTTCCTCGGTCTCATGGATGATGTCGTTGAAAACTTCAATGCTATCCTCGCAGATATCTCTCATATCATCGGTCTAAAAGAAGCGCTCTTGCTACCAGTCAACATCACATCATACATCGCTTTCATGTTCATCATGTTCCTTTTTTGTTTTGGTTTCATTGGCTACCGTTATCTCCGTCTCCCACAAACAACCCAGATGATTGGAGCAAAAAACAACGGAGCATTCTTCATGCTCTGGAAACAAAACAAAGAGCTTCAAAAAGAAATTGAGGAGCTGAAAAAATGACCACATACATTCATGTAGGTTATCCAAAAACAGCAACTAAATTTCTTCAATTTGAAATATTCCCAAAACTGGACCTCGACTACTTTTTCGTAGGAGGAACACCAAAAGGTAAATACAAAATCATGCGTAGAATCCTTGATGACTTACGTAAACCAAATAACAATTTTCAAGCTCCATACTACAAAGAACATCTAAACCGCATCATTGACCCTTCTCGTGACACTCTCATATCTTTTGAATCATTAACTGGAGAAATCTTCAATCCAGATACCAGAGACATGTACACCACAGCGGTTCGTCTCAATGACGTTTTAGATTTCCCAAAAATCATCGTCTGTACTCGTGAAGAACAAACAATGATAAAATCCCTCTACTCCCAATACATCAAAGAAGGAGGCACCCTCACTCGTTCTGAATTCGAATCTGACTTCTTCAATCACGAACGTTTGAACTATGCACAATACATTTCACACCTTTACGAAGTCTTTGGTCATAAGAACGTCTGCGTTGTTGAATTCGAGCTTCTCAAGAGAAACAACAGAAAATTCGTTAGAAAAGTCTGTGACTTCATGGACCAGGACCCGCCAGACTTCAAAAATAAAAAACTCAACCCAAGCTACTCAGAAAAACAGATGGAAATCCAACGCTTCCTAAACAAATTTTTCAAAACAGAACTAAATCCCAAAGGTCTTCCGCCTTCAAAACTGTGGCACATCTGGAATCCACCAAAAAAACTCATAAACAACCGCATAGCAAGGAGGATTATCAATGGCTAACATGAATGTTAAAGAAAGTATATTTTCATTAGGATTAACATCAAGAATACTTTCCAATCATCATATTCGTTACTGGCTAGAAAAAGGAACAATCATAGGAGCACTAAGACATGGAGAGTTCGTACCTTGGGATGATGATGTAGACCTCTCTGTTGATGCATCAAGTATGCCTAGAATATCCAAAGTAAAATCCCGTTTATTTTACACAAAATATGAATTATATTACGTCAACGGTCACTATGGTATAAGAGATAAAAGAACTAAAGAGCATCTCATCTGTCTTCTCCCTCATGAAATACACAAAAACAACAACTACTGGATTGAGTTCATTCCTCCATTCACCTACTTAATCTATGCTCTTGAGAATCAATTTTATTTCACCGAAGATGACTGGTATCTGGAAACCCCTCTAAAGAAAGCCTCCGTTCCAAAATCTATCCTTCGTTTTTTAAATATGTTTGCCTCAAAGCTCCATAAAAGACAGATGCTCATTGACTTTCTGTTAAAATTTCAATTATTCTTTCATTTATACAAAAGAAAGTACACCTCACCAGCACATCACATCCAAAAGCTGGAGACGGCACCCCTTTATGGTTCTCCTTATCCCGTTCCTTCTAATCCTGAGAAATATCTCACATTATTATTTGGTGACTGGAAGGTCCCAAAACATAAAGGGAAAATCATTACAGAATGGGAAGGGAAAAAAATACCAATGAGGTACGAAAATGACATTAGTAGTTAGTTACAATATAGCATGCAAAAAGGATAATCCAGCGTTTTTTGAAAACGTAGATATGGTCAGGCTCAACAGCCCTTGGTACACTAGGGAAAGTTTTATCAAAGTGCTAGAAACAGTTGACAAACCAAAATTTGTTGACATCAACATCAAGGAGAGAACCAAAGCAAAAATCACAGACCATGACTATATTGACTTGTTAACTCTCGTAGGAACATACAGTGTTGAATGGGTTGGCATATCAAACGTTGAAGATACAGAAACATATGATTTTGTCAAACACCATCTCAACAACGATGACGTAAAAATATGCGCAAAAGTAGAAACCGAAAGAGGATGCTCAAATATAGGTGAAATCATCAACACGTATGATGGAATCATGGTTGACACAGAGGACCTCGCTTCAGAAATAGGTTGGTCCAAAGCATCTGTTGTAAAAGATAGAATATATGAAATGTGCCAAATGAGAAAGAAAACTCATTTCCGCCTCAGTGGAGTCATTTTTGAATGCTTCAATGATAAAAAAACCGTCTATACATATGGCGCTTTTGATTTATTCCATCCAGGTCATCTCAGACTACTACAAAACGCAAAATCATATGGTCACAAACTAATCGTGGGAGTCGTAGGTGATGAGGCAATCAAAAAACTCAAAGGAAACGACAGACCCATACAACCGCTAGCTGACAGAATGGACATCGTTGCTAACCTGAAATGTGTTGATGAAGTCATTGTCCAAGATACCTATGACCCAATAACCAATTTAGAATCCATCAATCCTGATGTTCTAGTAAAAGGTGATGATTGGGATTTCATTCCTGGTGAAAAATGGATAGAAAAAGAAGGAAGGAAATTAATCAAACCTCCATACAATGCTGGCTGGTCAACATCTGGCACAATCAAAAAAATCAGAGGAGAATAACATGTTCACTATTTGGATGACTGGTCTTTCTGGTTCAGGTAAAACCACTATTGCCGAAGAATTCAAAAAAATATACAAAAATAAAATTTTACATCTTGACGGCAACAAAGTAAGAAGATACGTCAATGCCAATTTAAAGTTCTCCATTGAAGAACGAGAGCAACACCTCAAGCGAATCATCGGTATTTGTATCCTATCAGAAATAAGTGATATCCCTTGCATCGTAAGTACCATTTCTCCATTAAAAAGTATCAGAACAAGCGCAAGAGAAAACCTCGAAAACTTCATAGAAGTTTACATCAAATGTCCTATTGCCGTCTGTGAGGAAAGAGACCCAAGAGGACTATACAAATCAAACACTACAGAAATGATAGGAAAAGACTTGCCCTATCAGGCTCCAACATCACCAGATATAGTTATAGAAACCAACAAAGAATCAGTGGAAGAGGCTGTTTCTAAAATATTAGATTATTTAGAAAAAAACAATTTATCATAAAGGGTGGATAAAATGAACGTAAATGATTCGAAGGTCATAGAACTCTTTGAAGAGGCTGTTGCAAAATATGCAGGCGCTCCATATGGAGTTGCTGTATCAAGTCAAACGAATGCAATTTTTCTCTGTATAGAATTGTTGAAACTTAAAGGACGCATAAAAGAAAACTTTGTCATCCAGGTCCCCAAACACACATACATGTCGGTCCCTATGACAATCCTCAACACAGGATGTCAATTGGAATTCAGAGATGAGAAATGGAGTGGAGCTTACGAACTAACACCAACACGAATATGGGATTCGGCTGTTCGCTTCACCAGTAACATGTACATCCCAAAAACCCTCTATTGCGTCTCATTCCAGTATCGTAAAGCTCTCCCAATCGGACGAGGAGGCATGGTCCTTACGGATAACAAAGATGATGCAGACCTTCTCAAAAAACTCCGCTTCAATGGACGTACAGATGGCGTTGCTCAAAAAGATGACTTCTACAACATCAGAGGATGGAACATGTACTTCACCCCAGAACTAGCTGCCAGAGGACTCACTCTTCTCACTCTTGTCCCTGAAAAAAACAAAGACATCGCTAGCTTCCAAGACTATCCTGATGTCTCCAAACAATTCTCAGAGGAGTTATTGAAATGAAAATCTCAGACCTATTCGTCACTTCAGAGGACGAAATCAAAAAAATCATGCACGTCATCGACAAAAACGGTCAGGGAATCGCTCTCGTTGTTGATGATGCAAAACTGGTAGGCATCATAACAGACAGTGATATCCGAAGGTCCATCATGGCTGGAGACAGACCTACAACAAAAGCTGAATCAATCATGAACAAAGAACCCCTCGCTTTTCCAGAGACAACAAGTGAGTCAGTAATGAAACATAAAATCTATTCAGGAAACCATTTCACTAAGATACCAGAACATGGCTCCTTACTCATTCCGCTCCTTAACTCCCAAGAGACACCAGTAGACATTTGCTTCTTTTCATCAAAGGGCATCGAAGGACGCATCACTGAAAGTCCCCTTTTACAACGCTCTGTCTATCGTGTCCTCATCGTTGGCGGTGCAGGATATCTCGGTTCCGTACTATCTGACAAACTCCTTCGTCAAGGCTTCGCTGTGCGTGTCCTCGACAACCTCACATATGGAGATGCAGGACTCAAAGCAATCTACCACTATCCAAACTTCGAATTCGTACAAGGTGACATGCGCAACATCGAAACCCTCACACAAGTAATAGAAGGAGTCGATGCCGTCATCCATCTTGCAGCAATCGTTGGAGACCCAGCATGCGAACTCAAACCTTCAGAAACCATCCAAGCAAACTACCTGGCAACCAAAGCCCTCGCTGAACTCTGTAAATTCGCACAAATCAATCGATTCATCTTTGCATCTACCTGTTCCGTCTATGGTGCAAGTAAAGGTGAAGAAGAACTCACCGAGGAATCAGAACTCCATCCAGTATCCCTCTATGCAGACATGAAGCTCAAATCCGAACAGGCAATCATGGAACTTGCAGACAACAACTTCCGTCCCACAATATTCCGTATGGGAACCCTCTTTGGGTCCTCCTTCAGGAACCGCTTTGACCTCGTAGTAAACACCTTAACAATCAGAGCAATCAAGGACCAGAAATTCACTATTTTTGGAGGCGAACAATGGCGTGCATTCTGTAACGTCCATGAAGCAGCAAATTGTTACATCAAAACCCTCAAAGCGCCTATGAGTAGAGTTGGCACTCAAATCTTCAACATCGTAGGACTCAACGCAACCATCAATACTGTTGGTAAACAAGTCAAAAAATTAGTAGAAAAAGTAGACTCATCGATAAAGGTAGACTTGACTACTGACAAACTAAAAGTTGACAACCGCAACTATATCGTCTCCGCCCAGAAGTTCAAAGATGCAGCTCATTTTGAATTCTATTCTGGTCTCACTGAAGGAATTCTACAGGTCATAGGCATTGCAAAAGATATCAAAGACTACACTGACAAGAAGTATTCAAATTATCTATGGTTCAAGGGAGAAAATGAAAACTGAAGTCATCATCCATGTAGGAATGCACAAAACAGGAACAACCTTCATCCAGGAAGAAATCTTCCAGCGTGTAGCATCTAGAGACCCTCTTAACGAAATCAACTACATGGAAACTTTTGACATATCCAACCACATCAAAGAAGGAAAAATCAACATCATCTCAGACGAAAACCTTGATGGAGGCTCTTATAGACTCTCCAGCAATCACAAAAGGAGAAATACCATAGCTCATAACCTCGCTAAGCTCTATCCTGATGCAAAGGTTATAGTATGTATCAGAAACCAAAAAACATGGATTAGAAGCGCTTATAAGCAATTTGTATTGGGTTATGGAGCCAAGGACCACAGCTTTAAAGACTACGTTCGTGACATCGATGCTGAAGTCCTTGATTTCGTTGGTTACACAAAACTTCTAGAAGATTTGTTTCCAAGCGTTCATGTGTGCCATTTTGAAGACCTTGTAGAAAACCCAGCAGGCTTCATAATGAACATCTGTAAATTTATTGGTATAGACTATCCAATTGGTGTCAATTATAGAAGAAAAAATGTTGCCATTTCTGACAAGCAAGTGTCAACAATCCGAAAAATCAGTCGTTTTTTAAGACTAAAAGAACTCTATTTTCCAGTATCCGTTCTCATAAAACTTGTCCGTAAAGATGTCAAGTTTGGAGAGTGGGGTAGAAAGGTATGAAAGCAGGCACCGCAAAACAATCAATCAACAACCTCTCAACCTTCTTGAGAAATGTAGGTGTAAAAGAACCTATGTACAACGCCCTCATGTCTCTCGTTCAATACAAGAATCTTCATAAAGTGAAAAAAATAAAACATGTAAAACTCCCAGATACAGAATACGTCAAACCACAGAACATCTTTTTTCATTGCGTCCATTGTGGACCAGTATCATCAATCTACAAAGAATGTGCCATTGCCAAGACCCTTCAAATAATGGGTCATAAAGTAACTATGCTCATCTGCAACCAGACTCTCCCTTTCTGTACGGGAATGTTCAACATCAACACTCCTCCCAACAAAGGGATGTGTCGCAACTGTGTCCAACATGGAACAAAACTTTTTGATTATCTCAATCTAGACTGGACATCATATCAATTTTACATCAATGAAGATGAAGAAGAAAAACACATGGCAAAAGGTATGCAGGAAGGAGAACTCTTCAGTGTAGACGTATCCTATCATGCACTCTCTTCAGCTCAACGTTACATGAAGGGTCAACGTGTCGAGAAACCAATCTACGATAGCAAACTTGCTGATGCAGTTGCAGCAGTCATCGTAGCCAAGAATATCTTCACTAAAGAAGTCCCAGATAAAATCGTCACTTCCCACAGTTGTTATGCAGAATGGGGTAGCTTCTCTGACTTCTTCAAAGCCGTTGGTGTTCCCGTCTACACTTGGTACACTGGCTATGACCCAAAGACTCTCGTTTTCGATTTAATCAACATCGATAAAAACTTCTCCACATTCTTAACGAAAAGAAGCTACAATACCCTCACAGAACAGGAACAACAAGTCCTCCTCTATTACCTGGCACAACGGAGAAGAGGAACCGCAGACACACGCTACTACAACTTCTCAGACGAAGAAGAATTCCCTCCAAACTTCGTCCCAAGCAAATTCACATTCACCATGTATCCGAACCTTTCATGGGATGTAGACCCAACCATGTCAGGTGATTTTTTCAAAGACACGTTCGACTGGATAGACACAACCATCAATATCTTCAAAGACCTCCCTCCTGATTATCAACTCGTCATCCGAGCGCACCCAGCAGAAAAGGTCTATCAATCAGTAGTCACCGCTGAAGGTCACATCAACGAAAAATTCCCTGACCTTCCAAACAATATCATTGTCATAGGCTCAGACAATCCAATCAATTCTTATCATCTCTTTTCACCAACAAATGTAGGTATCATTTCCAACGGTACCGTAGGTCTGGAGATGCTCATGACCGATATTCCCGTCATAGTTGTCGGAAACGCCCATTACAAGGACAAAGGCTTCACGTATGATGTCTCATCTATCGATGAGTACAAAAAGGCTCTACAGCGCTCTCTGTACGAAATTGAGAGCAAACAAATGCGTGACCTCTACGCCTACTATTACTTCATCAAAAGTTTCATTCCTTTTCCCATCCTTCGTCACAGGAACTTCCTTGACATAGGATACAACGTAAAAAACTATCAAGACTTCATCAACGATTATTACTTACATCATATTTGTGCATGCATCCTAGATGACAAAATGTTTCAGGACTGGTAATCATGGACCCAAAAGTCAGCATCATAATCCCAACAATATCTGGGCGAATTGAACTCCTCCAAAAGGCGCTCAGTTCCATAGAAAAACAAACCTATAAAAATATCGAAATCATTGTCGTTCGTGATGATGGTTCCCCGACTCAGAAAAGAAATATTGGTATTGAACGTGCAAGCGGAAAATATGTTGCTTTTTTGGATGACGATGACATTTGCCACCCCGAAAGGATTGAACGGCAAGTGGAATTGGCTGAAAAATATCCTGATGTCGGGTTCATTATCTGTTGGATAGAAGACAGACGCTTTGGAGAGCCCTACATTGATAAATACAAGAAGGTCATCTCTCATGAAGAGGTTCTCCAACTCATGCGTCTTTCTTCAACTTCATCTTATTTTGTCAGACGTGATATCCTCAAAAAACTCAAAGGATTTGATGAGTCACTTCCAACCGCTCAAGAATACGAAATGGCTATTCGCATCTCAGCGGAAACTCGTCATGTCCTTTGTGTAGACCAGATACTCGTCACGCAATTCAAAACGCCAGACCAAATCACAAAAGACTGGAACAAAAAGATAATAGGCATCAAAAAAATCCGAGAAAAACATAAAGATTTATATAAAAAGTTAGGATTCATAAAATACCTAAAGATGCGTGTGAAATTCTTTGGAGTCATCACATTATTTCACATCGCTAATGGGATTGGTGAAAAAATATATAGCATCATCATACCTGTAAAAAGAATAACAGGACATGGGTGATATTATGGGAAAGGAACAATACACGAAAGAGAAAATGCAAAAGCTGACAACATCTGAGATTCTGGACGAAGTAGGTAAATTTTCTGACTTAAACACCAACACTGATTGGGACAAGAAACGAGCCTACGAAAATGAGCTGGAAACTCGGGAACCTTTTGACCATCTAAAACATAAAATTGAACGTCTTCAAAAACGAATAAACAAATTAGAAAAAAATATCGAAGACTTGAATGTGCATAAACACAGTAGAAGCGGAGAAGTGTTTATACCAATCAACCAGAGATAGATACCATGATGTTCAAAGGTGATGAGGACAACTTTATTTGTGATTATTGCGGTGAGGAGTTCCCATCAGACTATCATTCTGGCTCCGAGGATGATGACATCTGTTGTGGATGCGCTCAACATGCATATTTAGAGTGGAAGAAATCACCTTGTAAATTTTGTGGAAAACCAATGGAACTAGAGGAAGACGAGGCATACTGGAATTGTGATGGAGACTCTGCTCACAAAAGTTGCATCGATAAGCTCACAGAAGAACAAATCGAAGAAGAAGAATGGACCAACGATTATTGAAGGAATAAAAATGGATAATGTGCTCACAGAAAAATACAGACCAAAGACCCTTGATGATGTACTTGGTCAAGAACATATCGTTCCCAGACTAAAACGCTGCGTCAAAAACAAACGGTTATCAAACCTCCTTTTTGTGGGGAAGCCAGGAATCGGAAAAACGTCCATGGCTCAAGCCCTCGCTCATGATATGTTTGGTGCTGGTTACGAATACAAATTTTATGAACTCAATGCTAGCGATGATAGAAAACTATCTACCATTCGAGAGAAGGTCAAAAAGACCGCAGAATCCCAAACTATCGATGGAGATTTCCGCATCATCTTCCTAGACGAAGCGGACCATCTTGAATGGCGAGCCCAACCAGCATTGCGTAGAATCATTGAAGATTATTCAGATACATGTCGTTTCATTCTCAGTTGCAACTACGGAAACAAAATCATTGACCCATTAGTGGACCGTCTTGTGGAAATGAGATTTCGTCCCCTATCTCCTGACCACATTACAACACTAATCCAACGCCTCTCTAAACAAGAGGATATCCTTATCGATGAAGAAGCCTATCAAACCCTTGCGCAGTTATCGAATGGCTCCATGCGTAAGGCAGTCACCGTCCTTGGCTCTTTCATCGATGAAGGTATCCAACAAATCACTCCAACTGAAATTGAAGAGAGATTCACTTGGATTGATGAGTCATATCTCAAAAAACTTGTTGACCTTGCAATTGCTCAAGACCATAAAGAAGCAGACAACATGATTGAGACATTACTCTATCAAAAACTATACACTCCAGTAGAAATACTACAAAAGCTCCACGAATACATAAGAAAAGAAGACTTCGTTTCAAAAATAAAAACAAGACTATTGATGCATATGGGTGAAGTAGAATTCCGCATCACTTGTGGTTCAGACCCTAGCATCCAATTAAAAGCATACATAGCACTGATGTTACATGAATTTAGAAACCTTAAAAGCAATTAGGAACAGATACAAGCCCGTTTTTTCTTGGATGATGTCATTGTTATTACCAAGACGGAGTTTTGTGAGCTTCTCCGTTTCTTTTCCTACGGGCTGCTGGAGCTTTTAATTGTGAGGAGAAAAAGGTGAAGAGATATGGAAAAACGTGTGTTAATCACAGGAATCAGTGGGTTCCTCGGTGAGCGCATTGCTCTCAAATGCCTAGAGGAAGGCTATGAGGTTGCAGGGCTCGTTCGACAACACCCACAACATAATCAAGCAGTTGAAAACCTCAAAGGAAAAGTAACCCTTTTTGAAGGGGATACTCGTGACCGAACCAGAATAGGAAACATCATACGGGAATTCAATCCCGAGTACGTTGCTCATCTTGCAGCTCTCACTCGTGTAAGCTATAGCTTCGGTCATGAACTCGAGACCTTTGATACAAACGCTGGTGGCACCGTCAACATGGTCATGGCATGCAGAAAATATGGAACAAACCTGGAGAAGTTCGTCTTTGCATCATCAATGGAAGCATACGGACATCAACCAGATTACCACAAACAATTCAAACCGTTCAATGAGCATACGCTCCCAGGCGTTGGCTCTCCATACGCTGTCTGGAAGGTCTGTGGTGATTGGTTCGTGCGCCAACAACATTACGCAAACGATTTTCCTGGCATCGTCCTCCGCCAAACCAACACATACGGAAGAACATACGATGACTACTTCGTTGTAGAAGCATTCGTCACTGCAATGCTCCAAAACAAAAAGGAAGTCAACTTTGGAAATCCAGAACCCGTCCGTAACTTCATGCATGTTGATGATTTGGTCAACCTCTACTTGACCTTATTCAAAACGGAAAACCCCGATGTATTCGGTAAAGCATTCACCATCGGTCCAAACAATGGAATCACCATCAAAGAACTCGCAGATAAAATCGCTGAGAAGCTCGACTGGCATGGAAAAATCAATTGGTACACCAGAGAAATTCGGGACGGAGAAATCTTCTATCTCAACTCAGAAAACGAAACTGTCACCAACATGACTGGTTGGAAACCTGAAATCAGTATTGATGAAGGTCTGGACCGTACCATTGCATACTGGAAGGAAAAACTATGCAAGGAAAATTCGTAATCGTATCAACTCAACGCATTGGTGAAAAGGTTCGCCTCATCATCAAACCATTTGAAGCATTAGCAGAAAGAAAAAGTGACGGATTCATAGGTATGTTGTCAAATCCAACAGGTCTCCTTGATACAATGAAGGAAGATGCTATCTTTGCTCAACAACCAGATATTGTCACTATTTCCTACGAAGAATGGACGAAACATCAATACAAAATCGATGACATCATCATTGTATCCGTTGAGGCTGATAAATAATGTCAATCAATCTCGTTGAAGTTCTCATACAGACCATCATAGCAATTGTTTGTGTGGTCCCTATGGGAACTCTCCATGAGCTCATTCATGCATGGAAAGCAAAACAGCTCGGTTACACCGTCAAGAGCATGAACCTCAGAAAGAACGAGACCATCATTGACATCCAAGCAGATGACCCAAATCACGAAAAAATCGCCAAAGCTCCTTACTACTTTATGTTTCCAATTGGAGCCATCATCATCATTGCAGGATATTTTTTAGAGGTTCTTGGAATGATTATCGGTGGCATTGCAATTCTCTTTTTACATCTTATCAGCTTTTGGCTTGAAGGAGAAGACCCTTATGAAACACATAAGTCAGAGCCAGATAACCCTGTTTAGGGACTGTCCACACAAATACGAACTCAAATACAAATACAAAAAGCAAGCCATCATGTGGGACCCAGATGTCTTCCACATTGGAAGATTAGTCCACGATACGACAGACCAATACTACAAACATCATTACACCACTGATACATCAATGGAAGCAATTCTTTCTTTGACCTATGAAATCTTCAAAAACCAATTTGATACCACACTAACAGCTGACCATCTAAAACAAGGACACCGCTGTCTAGAGGCGTTCGCTGAGTTCGAGTATGCAAACATCCAGTCATTACATCCCGTCCATCCTGAGACGGAAGTGAAGCTCTACGTTAATGATTTAATGGGAATCATTGATTATTGGCTCAAGGAAGAACCCCTTGCTATGGATTTTAAAACAGGAAAGCGTCCATACATCACCTACAAAGAAAAAATCCAAGCTGTAATGTACCGTCACCTCATCAAAGAGACATATGACATCGA